>OLFS01000017.1_pt1 | contig 161471 bp, 148 predicted proteins | sample 1605491 | NCBI WGS metagenome assembly OLFS01 (sample SAMEA3888921, study PRJEB22519) | human gut metagenome | biome: human gut; feature: human-associated habitat; material: faeces | place: Denmark | collected 2011 | reverse complement strand
GGAGTGAACAGTAACGATTATCGGATTCCAAGGATATCTTTTACTGCCTTTGGCATATCCGGCGCATCTACCACCCGGTTATGAAGCACCGGTGCTGTGCGGATCGTCTCAACTGCCTGTGGAAGTTTCACTCCGGAAAGCGCACTCAGTTCATCAGCCAGTGCAAAATCATCCTTACCGTCTGTATCTGCTCCAAGTGCTTCCATTACACTTCTTGTAAATTTATATGGGCTTGCTGTGGATGCAATGACAGTTGGTGTGGTATCATTGGTATCTTTTACATATTTGTCATAAACACCTGCTGCAACTGCAGTATGGGTATCTATCACATAATGACTGTCTTTGAAGATTTCTGCGATTGTTTTTGCTGTTTCGTCTTCTGTACAGTAATTGCCATAGAAGTCTGCAAGCTGTGCCTTCATGTCTTCTGTGATGGTATACTCGCCGCCTGCAGTAAGAGACTGCATCAGCTCTGCACATTTTTTTGCATCACCGCCTGCGATACGGTAGATCAGACGTTCCAGATTGCTGGAGATCAGAATATCCATGGATGGTGAGGTTGTAAGGATAAAGTCACGCTTTCTGTCATAAGTTCCTGTGCGGAAGAAATCATACAGAACCTTGTTATCATTGGAGGCACAGATAAGTTTGTGAACCGGAAGTCCCATCTGTTTTGCATAATAAGCAGCCAGGATATTTCCAAAGTTTCCGGTAGGTACTACCACATTGATCTCCTGACCGTCTTTGATCTTGCCCTGACGTACAAGTGATGCATATGCATATACATAATAAACGATCTGCGGTACCAGACGTCCGATATTGATAGAGTTCGCAGATGAGAACTGATATCCTGCAGCATCAAGTTCTGCTTCCAGGTCCTTATCATTGAACATTTTCTTTACGGCAGTCTGTGCATCGTCAAAGTTTCCGGTAATTCCCACAACATATGTATTGTTGCCTTTCTGAGTTACCATCTGTTTCTCCTGGATAGGACTTACACCATGTTTCGGATAGAAAACGATGATCTTGGTTCCCGGAACATCTGCAAATCCGGCCATTGCCGCTTTACCTGTATCTCCGGAAGTAGCGGTAAGAATAACAATCTCATTCTTTACCTGATTCTTCTTAGCAGCTGTAGTCATAAGATGTGGAAGAATTGATAATGCCATATCCTTAAACGCAATGGTCGCACCATGATACAGCTCAAGGAAATAAGCTCCGTCTGCTTCATGAAGCGGTGCAATCTCTTTTGTATCAAATTTTTCATCATAGGCATTGTTGATGCAGTTCTTTAATTCTTCTTCTGTAAAATGATACGATTCATTACAGAAATTACATGTGATATCACAACCATGTTCTTTATCGGCCATTTCTAACACATCTGATTTTTTAATAGTACCCAAAGCTCTAGCCATACGTACCTTTGAACAAGGACAATCATATGCCACTGGTTGTGTTGTTAAAATCTTGGCATCTTCAAACATATCATTTGCCAAAGCTTCTAAACTTGAATCATCATATTCCTGAATCAAAGTACTCATTGGTTTCAACCCTTCAAGCACGTGTTCATCCACGGTCTGGTACGGGATGAACAGGGCCGGAAGATGAGCAAATCCCTGGGCAACGGCATCGACCCGGTGGAAGTGGTGAACCAGTACGGGGCGGATACCCTGCGGTTCATGCTGATCACCGGCAATACCCCGGGCAACGACATGCGGTTCTACTGGAACCGGATCGAAAGCACCCGGAACTTTGCCAACAAGATCTGGAACGCCTCCCGGTTCGCCCTGATGAACCTGGACGGCTATGACAAGGATGCGGAAAAGGCGCCCCTTACCCTGGCGGACAAATGGATCCTGTCCCGGCTCCAGCACACCATCCAGGACGTGTCCACCTATCTGGAGAAATTCGAACTGGGCGAAGCGGGCCGGCTGATCTACGACTTCATCTGGGGCGAAGTATGCGACTGGTACATCGAACTGGCCAAACCCCGTCTCTACGACCGGGAAAATGCCCCTGCCCGGGCCACGGCCCAGACGGTGCTGTGCCGGGTACTGGGAGACGCCATGAAGCTGCTGCACCCCTATATGCCCTTCATTACGGAAGAAATCTGGCAGCACCTGCCCCACGAAGGCCAGAGCATCATGATCGCTCCCTGGCCTGTGGCTGATGACAGCCTGATGGACGACTCGGTGGAAAAACAGATGACCGCCGTCATGGACGTGATCAAGGCCATCCGGAACATGCGGGCGGAAGTGAATGCGGCTCCCGGCCACAAGGCTCCGGCTACGGTGCTGGTGGATGCAGACCTGAAGGATGTGTTCGCCGGCAACGGGGATTACATCCGGCAGCTGGGTACGGTGGATGAACTGACCCTGGGTGCCATGGAGGATGCAGCTCCGGAAAACGCCATGGCCGCTGTGGTGAATGGCGCCAAAGTGTACCTGCCCCTCAAGGGCCTGATCGACGTGGAAAAGGAACTGGCCCGGCTCCAGAAGGAACTGGACGGGGCGGAAAAGGAAGCCAAGCGGGCTGCCGGGAAACTGAGCAACCAGAACTTCCTGGCCAAGGCACCTGCTGAAGTGGTGGAAAAGGAAAAAAACAAACAGACGGAGATCCTGGCGCGGATCGACGGCCTGAAGGAACGGATCGCAACCCTGCGCAGCCTGTAAAAGGGAAAGGAGCAGACTATGGAATATTCGGCCGCAGTAACATATGTGGAAAGCCTGGGAAAATTCGGCATCCATCTGGGGATGGAACGGATCCAGGGCCTGACAGCCCTTCTGGACCATCCGGAACGGAAGATCCGGACCATCCATGTGACCGGGACCAACGGCAAGGGCAGTGTCACCACGTTCCTGGCCAATATGCTCCAGCAGGCGGGGAAAAAGGTGGGGAGCTACACCTCCCCCCATTTTGTCCGCTACAATGAACGGATCTGCCTGAACGGGGAGGAAATCTCCAACGAGGATTTCGCCGCCGTGACGGAGCGGACCAAAGCCGCCCTGGACCGGTTCCTGGCGGAAGGGGGCGAACAGCCCACCCAGTTTGAATTCATCACTGCCATGGCTTTCCTGTATTTTGCGGAAAAACAGGTGGATTACGCGGTGATCGAAGTGGGCATGGGAGGCCTGTGGGATTCCACCAACATCATCACTCCGGAAGTTTCGGTGATCACCAATGTGACCCTGGAACACACGGATCGGCTGGGGAAGACCATCGAAGCCATTGCCGCCCAGAAAGCCGGGATCATCAAACCGGGGGTCCCGGTGGTGACGGAAGCGGAAGGCAAGGCCCTGGAAGTGATCCGGGGCACGGCGGAAGCCAGCCACGCACCCCTGTATGTGTACGGGGATGACTTCTCTACGGAAGAACTGACCAGTTCCATGGATGCCCAGACCTTCCTGTACCGGATGGGAGAAAAGGAAATGGAAGTGACCATCCATCTGCCGGGAGAGCACCAGATCCTCAACGGGGCGGCAGCCCTTGCGGCAGCGGAAATCCTCCGGGAAAAGGACGGCAGCATCGATGAGGCCGCCATGCTCCGGGGCATGGACGCAGCCCGGTGGCCGGGCCGGCTGGAACGGATCCACCGGAATCCGGACATCATCCTGGACGGGGCCCACAATCCCTCCGGGGTGACGGTGCTCCGGAAGGCCCTGGATGAATATTATCCCGGGGCCCGGCGGATCTATGTGTTCGGCATGATGGCGGACAAGGATGTGAGCCAGGTATCGGAGATCCTGTTCCGGCCGGAGGACACCATCTACACGGTGCTGGCCCATGAGGGAGACCGGTCGGAAAAACCGGAGAAACTGGCCCGGCGGCTCCACAAGAATGCGGTGCCCATGGATGAACTGGCGGCGGCCTACCGCCGGGCGGTACAGGAAGCCGGTCCGGAGGATGTGGTGATCGTCTGCGGATCCCTGTATCTGATCGGCACCTTCAAGGAACTGGGACTGGACCGGTAGGATCATGGAGCGACCGAGAGGCTGGGGCCTCCCAGCATCCTGGAACCTGAACCAGATCACTTTCGGGGTCCTTTGCGTACTGTTTTTCGTGCTGCCCCTGCACCAGCTGGGAGCAGGGATTATCTTCGGCATCTGCTTTGTGCTGAACCTGGTGAACATCTGGAAGACCGGACAGTTCTGGCCGGCCATCCAGATTCCCCGGACCATCAGCCGGCCCCTGTGGGCCCTGTTCCTCCTGAGCGGGGTCAGCACCCTGTGGTCGGCCAACCCGGCTGCCTGTGCCCTGAACTGGCTGTGGGTGGTGGGCCAGGAGGCGGGGATCTTCTATCTGGTGCTCCGGTATGCCAGCACCGGACGGCGGACCCTGTTCCTGATCAAGATCTTCATGATCTCCGCCGGACTGGTGGCGGCCTACGGCATCTGGCAGTACTTTTTCAGCAGCAGTCTCCAGAACCTGGAATGGATCGACCACCAGGCCTTCAAGCATCTGTCCCGGCGGGCTTTTTCCACCCTGGTGAATCCCAATATCCTGGGGACCTTCCTGGTGACCACGGTGGCCTACTGCGAAGGGCTCTTTGCGCCCCTGAAGGGGGGGAGGACCCGGTGGGCCCTGGTGGGAATTTTTCTCCTGGCCACGGCCTGCCTGATCCTGACTTTTTCCCGGGGCAACTGGGTGGCTTATTTCTGGGTGCTGTTCATTTTTGCCGGGGCCTTTTACCACAAGGCCTTCCTGCCCTTTATCGGGGGCGGGCTGGGGGTGCTGTATCTGTTCTGGAACCAGCTGGCGGAACGGCTCATGTCCATTTTTTCCGTCCATGACACCTCGGCGGAACTGCGGTTCTTTTATTTGGAAAGTTCCCTGGACATGATCCGGGACCATCCCTTCGGGGTGGGCTGGTACGGGTACGGCTATGCTTTCCCGGACTACAATTTCTTCATCGATGAAGAGGTGTTCATGTACCACAGCCACAACCTGCTGCTGAATGTGACGGCGGAACTGGGGATCCCCGGGGTGCTGCTGTTCCTGTATGTGATGGTCCGGCTGTTCCTGCTGGCCCGGGAAATCCGGCACCGGCAGCGGACCCGGCCCTGGCTGCGGGGGGTGGCCTGCGGGTACATGGCGTCCCTGGTGGGAATCTTCATCAGCGGACTGACGGACCACACCCTGTTCAACAGCCAGCTGGGCATGCTGTTCTGGGCAGGGAATGCCATCCTGCTCATAGCGGACCGGCTGAGCAGCGGAAGAAGCGGCGCAGCTTCTTCCCGTTGTCTGTGACTTTCAAAAAGGGAGCTGTTGCTTTTGCAGCAGCCCCCTTTTTTTCGTAAATATGGTAAAATAAACAGAAGAACAGTCATGGTGCAGCTGTCGAGAGTCCTGTCCGTTAAACCATCTGGAACAATGTACTGACAATGGACGCGGCACCCATAGAAACAGGAGGCGATGACCTTGAGAAAAATAGAATGTCTTGCCATGATCCTGGCCGGCGGCAAAGGAAGCCGGCTGGGGGTCCTGACGAAAAATGTGGCCAAACCGGCGGTGCTTTTCGGCGCCAAATACCGGATCATCGACTTTACCCTCAGCAACTGCCGGAATTCCGGTATCGGCACCGTGGGGATCCTGACCCAGTACCAGCCCCTGGAACTGAACTGGTACATCGGCAACGGCAGCAGCTGGGATCTGGACAGCGGGGACAACGGGGGCACCTTTGTGCTGCCGCCCTACATGAACGACAAGGATTCCTCCAACTGGTACCAGGGCACGGCGGATGCCATTTACCAGAACCTGAATTTCCTGGACATGATCGATCCGGAGTATGTGCTGATCCTGTCCGGGGACCATATCTATTCCATGGATTACAGCACCATGCTGGCCTTCCACAAGAAACATCAGGCCAAGGTCACCGTCAGCACCTTCCGGGTGCCCCTTTCCGAAGCCTCCCGGTTCGGCATCATCAACGCCAATGAGGACATGAGCATCCGGGAATTCGAGGAAAAGCCCGCCCATCCCAAAAGCACCCTGGCTTCCATGGGCATCTACATCTTCAACAAGGATGTGCTGAAGAAATACCTGATGGAAGACGCGGCCCGGGAAGATTCCGACCACGATTTCGGCAAGAACATCATCCCCCGGCTCCTGGAAGACCAGGTGCCCACCTACGCCTATCCCTTCGAAGGGTACTGGAAGGACGTGGGAACCTTTGAAAGCCTGTGGCAGGCCAATATGGACCTTTTGTCCGACAATCCGCCCATCAGCCTGAACGATCCCCACTGGCGGATCTATTCCGGGAACCAGTCCCTGCCCGCCCACTATGTGGGGCCCAATGCTTCGGTGATCAGCTCGCTCACCGGGGAAGGGGCCGTGATCCTGGGGAATGTGTTCCATTCGGTGATCTTCTACAATGTAACGGTGGAAGAAGGGGCCACGGTGACGGATTCGGTGCTGATGCCCGGCACGGTGGTGGAAAAAGGCGCCGTGGTGGACCATGCCATCCTGGGAGAACGCTGCCGGGTACGGGCCGGCTGTGTGGTCCGGGGAGCGGCAGGCAGCATCCAGGTGTACGGCAATGACGATGTGGTGCCGGGAACGGATGTGCTGGAATCCTCGGCCCAGCCGGTTACCGGCGCTGTCGGAGAAATGAAATCCAAGGAAAAAGGAGCGGTGGTCAATGGATAACAACATCATCGGCCTGATCAATCTGCAGGGGCCCAATTACATGGAAGAACTGAGCCGGAAGCGTCCCATGGCTTCCGAACCCTTTGCCGGCAAATACCGGCTCATCGATTTCGCCCTGTCTACCATGGTCAACGCCGGGGTGGACACGGTGGGGCTGCTGCTGCCTTTCCACAGCCGTTCCGTCCTGGATCATGTCCGGTCCGGGAAGGACTGGAGCCTGGCCCGGAAACAGCACGGTCTGTTCTATCTGCCGGTGGATGAAGCCCGGGAAGTGACCAATCCCCAGGTGGGGGACATCCGCACCTATTACAAGAACCTGCGGTTCGTGGAACGGGAACAGAACCACTACCTGCTGCTGAGCCGCTGCGATGTGGTCCACAACATCGACTACAAGGAGATGCTCCACTATCACCGGAACCGGAATGCGGATGTGACCCTGGCCTACAAGACCCTGGAAAAGGATTATGAAGGGGAAGGGTATGCGGTATCCGTCAACGAGGCCGGCCATGTGACCCGTCTGGTAAAGACCAGCAAACTGAAAAAAGGAGACAGGATCCTTTTGGGCAGCGTGCTCATGGACGGGAACCTGTTCGTGGCCATGGTCCGCCGGGCCTTTGCCCAGGATCCCAACCAGTACCTGATCGATGTGCTGGCCCGGAACGTGTCCCGTCCCGGGATCTACGGCTATGAATACCGGGGCTATGCCAAACGGATCCACTCTCTCAAAAGCTATTACGAAGCTAATATGGACATGCTGCAGCTGGAAAACTGGAAGGCCATCTACCGGCCGTACCGGAAGATCTACACCAAGGTGAAGGACGAGGCACCGGCCAAGTACATGGCGGATGCCAAGGTGACCAATTCCCTGGTGGGGGATGGCTGCATCATCGAAGGCACCGTGGAAAATTCCATCCTGTTCCGCCGGGTGCGGGTGGGACGGAATGCGGTGGTGAAGAATTCCATCATCATGCAGAATACGGAAATCGGGGAAGAAGCACGGGTGGACCGGGTGATCTGTGACAAGAACCAGGAAATCCAGCCGGAAGCCTATCTGAACGGCAAACCGGAGGCCCCTCTGTGTGTAACCCAGTACGATATCCTCTGACCCTGGGGGCAGAGGAACAGGAAGGCAGGGGTCATTACGAAAAACTGGAAAAGTCCGAAACAATTTGTCTGTCTCTTCACCCAGAAGGCCAAGATCCTTTTCAATGAGGAACCGGCAGCGCTGACACCGAAAAAAGTGTACCTGGTGCTGGCCAACCTGGTGAAGGACCTGATTTACGATGACTGGCTGGCTACGGAACAGCGGTATGACGCCCGGCAGACCAAACAGGTGTATTATTTCAGCATCGAATTCCTGCTGGGCCGGCTGCTGGATGCCAACCTGATGAACTGCGGCATGGAGGACATGGCCCGGGAGGGCCTGAAGGAACTGGGATTCGACCTGGATGCCATCATGCCCCTGGAGGCGGATCCGGGGCTGGGCAATGGGGGCCTGGGCCGTCTGGCGGCCTGTTTCATCGATTCCCTGGCGGCTCTCCAGCTGCCGGGCCACGGGTGCAGCATCCGGTACCAGTACGGTCTCTTCGAACAGCATATTGTGGACGGCCAGCAGGTGGAACTGCCGGATACCTGGCTCCAGGACGGATTCCCCTGGGAAACCAAAAGGTCGGACAAGGCGGTCCATGTCCGGTACGGGGGCTCCGCCTACATGCGGCCGGACGGCAAGGGGGGGCTGGAATGTGTCCATGAAGGGTACAGCTCGGTGCTGGCCATCCCCTACGATGTGCCGGTGCCCGGGTATCGGAACCATACGGTGAACACCCTGCGGCTGTGGCAGGCGGAATACACCCCGGACGGGCTGTTCGGCCAGGGCCAGGGGGGCGATTTCCGGAAAGTGCTCCAGTACCGGGACACCACCCAGCAGATTTCCCGGTTCCTGTATCCGGATGATTCCACGGAAGAGGGCCGGAAGCTGCGGCTGATGCAGGAGTATTTCTTCGTGTCCGCCGGACTCCAGAGCATCGTCCGTCATTACCGGGGCCAGCACCGGGATCTCCGGGAGTTCGACCGGTATGTGGCCCTCCACATCAATGACACCCATCCGGCCCTTCTGATCCCGGAACTGATGCGGATCCTGATGGACGAGGAAGGGATGGGCTGGGAGGAAGCCTGGCGGATCACCGTAGCCAGCACCTCCTACACCAACCACACCATTATGCCGGAAGCCCTGGAACGGTGGTCCATTCCCCTGTTCCAGAGCCTGCTGCCCCGGGTGTATCTGATCGTGGAGGAACTGAACCGGCGCTGGCTGGCGGCCTACCGGAGAAAATTCCCGGGACGGGAGGACAAGGCGGAACAGGTGGCCATCCTATGGGGCGGTCAGGTGCGCATGGCCAACCTGGCGGTGGTGGGGAGCCACAGTGTCAACGGGGTGGCGGAACTCCACACGAAGATCCTGGAAGAGAGCACCCTCCATCCCTTCTACGAAGTGTATCCGGAACGGTTCAACAACAAGACCAACGGGGTGACCCACCGGCGCTGGCTGCTGGAATCCAACCCGCCCCTGGCAGCGCTGATTTCGGACACCATCGGTACGGACTGGATCCGGCATCCGAAGAAACTGAAGGAACTGCTGCCCTACCGGGACGACCCGTCCTTCCAGGAGAAACTGGCCCAGGTGAAGCAGGACCGGAAGGACGCCCTGGTCCGGTGGATCCAGGAAACCAGGGGAGTGGCAGTGGATCCCCATTCCCTGTTCGATATCCAGATCAAACGGTTCCACATGTACAAGCGGCAGCTGCTGAACATCCTCCATGTGTATTCCCTGTACCTGCGGCTGCTGGATGATCCGGATGCGGTGCCCCTGCCCCAGACCTTCCTGTTCGGAGGCAAGGCGGCGGCGTCCTACGGGGAAGCCAAGGTGGTGATCAAGCTGATCCACACCGTGGCCCGGCTCATCGACCAGGAACCCCGGGTCCGGGAGAAGCTGAAGGTGCTGTTCCTGGAAAACTACAACGTGTCCCTGGGCCAGCGGCTGTTCCCGGCGGCGGATGTGAGCGAGCAGATCTCCACGGCCAGCAAGGAGGCCTCCGGCACCGGCAACATGAAGTTCATGATGAACGGGGCCATTACCCTGGGCACCCTGGACGGGGCCAATGTGGAGATCCACCGGCTGGTGGGGGGCGAAAACTGCGTGATCTTCGGCCTCCGGGCGGAAGAAGTCCAGAAGTACTACCGGGAAGGGGGGTATTCTTCCTGGGATCTGTACCGGCAGGATGAGGAAATCCGCCGGGTGCTGGACGTGTTCCAGAAGAATCCCCTGTTCAGCCAGCTGTATGAAGACCTGCTCCGGCGGAATGATGAATATTTCGTCCTGAAGGATTTCGCCGCCTACCGGGAAGCCCATCAGGAGATCCTCCGCCGGTATCAGGACCGGCCGGGCTGGCTCCGGGCATCGGCGGTGAACATCGCCCAGTCCGGCCATTTTTCCAGCGACCGGACCGTGTCCCAGTACGCCCGGGATATCTGGAAGGTCAAGCCCATACGGGTGTAATCTGCCCCGGTCCCCACCGGGGCCGGAATCATTTTGAAAGGAGTCCTTATGCGTCTCAGTGCCATTGATTCTTACAGTATGTACCTGTTCCACAACGGGACCAACGGAAGCAGCTGCCGGCTGCTGGGGGCTCATCGGACGGTATGGCGCCGGAAGCCCTGTGTCCGGTTTTCCGTCTGGGCGCCCCATGCCCAAAAAGTCAGCGTGGTGGGGGATTTCAATGACTGGAATCCGGAAACCCACCCTATGGAACGGGCGGAGGACGGAGAGATCTGGAAACGCTACATCCCGGATCTGCCGGAAGGGACTCTTTACAAATATGCCATTGTCACCCCCTCGGGAGAAACCATCCTGAAGGCGGATCCCTACGGGTTCCGGGCCCAGCTGCGGCCGGATACGGCGTCGGTGGTGGCGTCCCTGAACTACCGGTGGCGGGACGGGGCCTGGCGGAAGAAACAGGCAGCGGGGGATTCCTACAGCCGTCCCATGAATATCTATGAAGTCCACGCAGGCAGCTGGCGGCAGCACCCGGACGGCAGTTTCTACAACTACCGGGAGCTGGCGGAGGAACTGGTCCCCTATGTGAAGGACATGAACTACACCCATGTGGAGCTGATGCCCCTGTGCGAATATCCCTTTGACGGATCCTGGGGGTATCAGGCCACCGGGTATTTTGCACCCACCAGCCGGTACGGGGAGCCGGAAGACCTGATGTATCTGGTGGACCAGTGCCACCGGAACGGCATCGGGGTGATCCTGGACTGGGTGCCCGGCCATTTCTGCCGGGACGCCCACGGCCTGCGCCATTTCGACGGGGAACCCCTGTACGAATCCGGGAATCCCCTGCTGGCGGAAAACAAGGACTGGGACACCATGAACTTCGATTACGGCCGTCCGGAAGTCCGGAGTTTCCTGATTTCCAGCGCCCTGTTCTGGCTGGAGGAATACCATTTCGACGGGCTGCGGATCGATGCAGTAGCCAGCATGCTCTACCTGGACTATGGGAAAAAAGAGGGAGAATGGCAGGCCAACAAGTACGGAGGACGGGAGAACCTGGAAGCCGTGGAATTCCTCCGGCAGCTGAACACGGCGGTGTTCCGGGAAATGCCCCAGGCCCTGATGGTGGCCGAGGAAAGCACCACCTGGCCGCTGGTTTCCCGGCCGGTGGACCAGGGGGGCCTGGGCTTCAACTACAAATGGAACATGGGCTGGATGAACGACATGCTCCAGTACATGAGCACGGATCCCCTGTTCCGGAAAGGGTGCCAGGACCTGATTACCTTTTCCCTGTATTATGCGTTTTCCGAGAATTTTATCCTGCCCCTGTCCCATGACGAAGTGGTCCACGGGAAGAAATCCCTCATCGACCGGATGCCTGGGGATTACTGGCAGAAATTCGCCGGGCTCCGGGCCTTTTACGGGTACTGGATGAGCCATCCCGGGAAGAAACTGCTCTTTATGGGCGGGGAATTCGGTCAGTTCATCGAATGGCGGTATGCGGAGCAGCTGGACTGGCTGCTGCTGGACTACCCCATGCACCGGCAGATGCAGGATTACAGCCGGGATCTGAACCGGTACTATCTGGACCATCCGGAATTCTGGCAGGAGGATTTTGACTGGAAGGGGTTCCAGTGGATCAGCTGCGACGACCGGGACAACAGCGTCATTGCCTTTGTCCGTACCGGGAAAGAGCCGGGGACGGAAACGGTGGTGGTGTGCAATTTCACCCCGGTGGTCCGGCGGGAATACCGGATCGGGGCTCCTGAGCCGGGAACCTGGCAGGAAGTGTTCAACAGTGATGCAGAAGCCTTCGGGGGCAGCGGAGTCCGGAGCGGCACCCTCCAGGAAAACGGAAAAGTGGAGATCCGGACGGAAAAGGTTCCCTGCCACGGCCGGGAGCAATCCCTGGTGCTGACACTGCCGCCTCTGGCAGTGGTGTATTTCCAGCGGAAAAAGGAAACAGCAGAAAAACAGAATACCCCTCTGGGGAAAAAGAAAATGGAAGGTGATTCCCATGAAAGTGTTATTGGCAGCGTCTGAGGCTGTGCCCTTCATCAAAACCGGGGGACTGGCCGATGTAATGGGGGCCCTGCCGGCCAAACTGCGCCGGGAAGGGGTGGAAACGGCCCTGGTGATCCCCAAGTACAGCCGGGTGGCAGAACGGTTCGGCAGCCAGATGGAAACGGTCTGGGAAGGCACGGTGGACCTGGCCTGGCGCCGGCAGTACGTGGGGGTGGAGAAAATCGTCCTGGACGGGGTCCCGGTGTTCTTCATCGACAACGAATACTATTTCAAACGGGACGGCCTGTACGGGTTCTATGACGACGGGGAACGGTTCGCCTATTTCTGCCGGGCCCTGCTGGCCATGCTGCCCCATATCGGGTTCCGGCCGGATGTGATCCACAGCAACGACTGGCACACCGGGCTGGTGGGGGTCTACCTGAAGGAGGATTTCCAGAAGGATTCCTTCTACCAGGGGATGAAGAGCCTGTTCACCGTCCACAACATGAAATACCAGGGCATCTTCTCCCCGGAAGTGGTGGAGGATGTGCTGGGACTCTCCCGGAGCCTGTTTGACAGTGGACGGATCGAGAACAACGGCTGCGTGAACTACCTGAAGGCGGGGATGGAATACGCGGACGCGGTGAACACCGTAAGTCCTTCCTATGCGGAGGAAATCCAGTATCCCTATTTCGGGGAAGGGCTGGACGGGTATGTGCGGCTCTGCCGGGGGAAAATCACCGGCATCCTCAACGGTATGGACGAAAAGGCCTATGATCCGGCGGAGGATCCCCGGATCCCTTATGGGTATACGGACAAGGATGTGTTCATCCGGAAACCCCTGGACAAGGAAGCCCTCCAGAAGGAACTGGGGCTGCCGGTGAACCGGCGGATCCCGGTGTTTGCCATGATTTCCCGGCTGGTGGAGGCCAAGGGACTGGATCTCCTCACCTGCATCATGGATGAAATGCTCCAGGAGGATGTGCAGCTGGTAATCGTGGGCACCGGGGACAAGGCCTATGAACAGGCCCTGACGGCCCTGGCGGCCCGGTATCCGGACAAGGTGTCCGTGAACATCCTGTTCAGCGAGGATCTGGCCCACCGGGTCTATGCCGGGGCGGATTTCTTCCTGATGCCCTCCCGGTACGAAGCCTGCGGCCTGAGCCAGATGATTTCCATGAAGTACGGGACCATTCCCGTGGTCCATGCCACCGGCGGCCTGAAGGATTCGGTGCAGGATTTTCAGAAATTCACCGGGGAGGGCAACGGGCTGTCCTTTGCCCATTTCAATGCCCATGAGCTGCTGTTCACCATCAAGCGGGGGCTCAGCGACTATGAGGAAGACACGGTGTGGGAGAAACTGGTGCTGAACGCCATGCACAGCGACAACAGCTGGGACAGATCCGCCCGGGCCTACAAAGCCCTGTATGAAAAGCTGGCGGGCCGGAGAGAAGAAGCACCGGCACCCCGGCTGACCCTGAAGGAAGCGGATATGCCGCTGCCGGAAAAGCCGGCGGGAGACGGGATCCGGGCCAAAGCCGCCGGGACCCGGAAAAAGACCGTCCGGAAAACCACTGAAAGAAAGAAACCGGTCCGGAAAGCAACGGTCCGGAAAGCCGTCCGGAAAAAGCCGGAATTCCGCTGAGGGATCCCGGCGGCAGGATGGCAGAAAGACAAGGATAGGAACGTGGAGATTACTGCTTATCATGATTCACGCCAGACAGCTTGCCGTTTTCCCTTTGGAGCGGTCCCCGGAGGGACTGCCGTTACCCTGCATCTTACGGTGCAGGGCGACGGGACGGAAGCTGTTTTTTTGCGTCTCTGGCAGGACAACCGGGAAATCCTCCTGCCCATGGCCTGCAGGGAGACGGAACCGGAGCCGCCGGACAGGACGGAAATCCGGGAACGCCGGTACGGGGTGACCTTTTCCGTGCCGGACCGGGGAACCCTGGTCTGGTATTATTTTGTCCTCCGTCTGGGGGAGAGGACCCTGTATTACGGGAACAATGAGGCCCGGCAGGGAGGCATGGGCCGGCTGTGGGACCGGGAGCCTCCCTCTTACCAGATTACTGTGTATGACCGGGATTCCGTGACGCCGGCCTGGCTGAAACAGGCGGTGGTGTACCAGATCTTCCCGGACCGGTTCTGCCGGGGACCGGTATCTGCAGACCGGTTCCAGGGAAAGCCGGGGGCCCTGATCCACAGCACCTGGGAAGGGAATCCCTGCTATGTGAAGGATGAACGGGGCCAGGTACGGTATTACGATTTTTACGGCGGGACCCTGGAGGGAATCCTGGAAAAACTGCCTTACCTGGAGGAGCTGGGGGTGAACTGCCTGTACCTGAACCCCATTTTCCAGGCCCGGAGCAACCACCGGTACGATACCGGGGACTACAAAGCCATCGATCCCTTCCTGGGCACGGAGGAGACCTTCCGGACCCTGTGCCGGGAAGCACGGCGCCATGGGATGCGGATCATCCTGGACGGGGTGTTCAGCCACACCGGAGCGGACAGCCGGTACTTCAACCGGGAAGGGACCTATGGGGAGCCGGGGGCCTGGCAGGGACCGGATTCCCCTTATTATGGCTGGTACCAGTTCCGGGACGGTGGGGAGGACTATGCCTGCTGGTGGGGGGATCATTCCCTGCCGGAAGTGACGGAAACGGAGCCCTCCTACCTGGATTTCATCATCCGGGACCGGGACAGCGTGCTGAAGCACTGGCTGGATGCAGGAATCAGCGGCTGGCGGCTGGATGTGGCCGATGAACTGCCGGACGGATTCCTCACCTGTTTCTACCGGGAACTGAAACAGAAGGATCCGGAAGCGGTGCTGATCGGGGAGGTGTGGGAGGATGCCTCCAACAAGGAAAGCTACGGGGTCCAGCGCCAGTATCTGTCCGGGGGAAAACTGGACAGTGTGATGAACTATGTGCTCCGGGATCTGATGCTTGATTTTGCCCTGGGACGGGCCGATGCAGGGGAAGCGGACCGCCGGTACTGGCAGCAGGCGGAAAACTATCCCCGGGAGAACCTGTACGCCATGCTGAACCTGCTGGGCAGCCATGATGTGGAGCGGATCCGGACCCTGCTGGAGGCCCGGTATCCCGGAGGGGAGGCCCTGCGGATGGAAGGGCTGCTCCGGGCCTGGCAGATGACCCTGCCGGGGGCTCCTTCGGTGTATTATGGGGACGAAGCGGGCCTGACCGGGGGCAAAGACCCGGAGAACCGGAAGCCCTTTCCCTGGGGGAAGGAAGAGCCTTCCCTGGAAGGCTGCTGCCGGAGCCTGATCCATCTCCGCCGGCAGCACACCGCCCTGTCCACCGGCCGGTTCCAGACCTTCCTGGCCCGGGGAGATGTGTATGTGTACGGTCGGTTCCTGGAAGGGGGCCGGGATGTGTTCGGTCAGCCGGGCGAAAACGGGGTCTTTGTTACCGCCCTGAACCGGGGGGAGCAGGCTCTGCAGGTGGAGGTCCAGACAGATGGACTGGCCTGGGGCGAACTGGAGCCTCTCTGGAGCCTGGAAGACTGGATGGGGTATGGCGATACAGGAAAGGAACCGAAACAGGCTCCAAAGCCCATTCCGGTGACAGGCGGGGATTTTGTCCTGGACCTGCCGCCCCGGAGTGGGTTGATCTACCGGTGCCGGGAAAAGAAGGCTCTGCCGCCGGAACGGCCCCGGATGGAACGGGGAGCCGGGGTGCTGCTCCATCCCACTTCCCTGCCGGGAGAAAACGGCCGGGAGATCCTGGAATCCGCCATCCGGTTCCTGGATTTCCTCCAGGCCGCCGGCCAGAAGATCTGGCAGATCCTGCCCCTGAATCCGCCGGGCCTGGGGGATTCTCCCTATCTCTCTCTTTCGGCTTTTGCCGGACAGGAAGAACTGCTGGCCGGAGCTTTTCCCCTGCCCCGGGCGGATGATCCGGAATTTGCTGTGTTCCGCCGGAGACAGCAGTACTGGCTGGAGGACTATGCCCTGTTCCAGGCCATCCGGAAGCAGTATGGAGGAATGCCCTGGCAGCAGTGGCCGGAAGCCCTGAAGGAACGGAATCCGAAAGCCCTGGCCAAGGCCGGACAGGAGCTGGCGGAAGAAGTGACCCGGGCGGCCGGAAGGCAGTATGTGTTCTTCAAGGCATGGGGGAAGATCCGCCGGGCAGCCCGGGACCGGGGCATCACCCTCCTGGGAGACATGCCCCTTTTCGTGGCTCCGGACAGCGCCGATGTGTGGGCCCACCGGGAATATTTCCAGCTGGACGGGGACGGCTATCCTACGGAAGTGGCCGGGGTGCCCCCGGATTATTTCAGCGCCCAGGGCCAGGTGTGGGGGAATCCCCTGTACCGGTGGGATGCCATGGCTCAGGACGGCTGGCGCTGGTGGCAGGAACGGTTCCGGGTACTGGGCGAAGAAGCGGACTGGGTGCGGATCGACCATTTCCGGGGCTTTGAGGCTCTGTGGGCGGTGCCTGCAGGAGCCCGGGATGCCCGTCAGGGCCGGTGGAAACCGGGTCCCGGCGCTGCCCTGTTCCATGCAGTGGAACAGGCGGTGCCGGACCTGGGATTTGTGGCCGAAGACCTGGGGCTCATCACCCGGCCGGTGACGGAACTCCGGGAAGGGCTGGGCTTTCCGGGGATGCGGATCCTCCAGTTCCATACCCGGACCCGGCAGGACGGGCTCACGGATTTTGCCACGGAGCCCGGCTGCCTGGCCTATACCGGGACCCACGACAACAATACCCTGCTGGGCTGGCTCCAGGAAGATTTGGATGAGGAAACCTTCGCCCGGATCTGGCAGATGGTGATGCCCGGGGAAGCCGGTGCTCCGGACCGGAGCCGGGCCAGGGAAATGACGGAGCCCCTGCTCCGGTACCTGTACAGCCGGAATGCCAGGTGGGCCATGGTGCCGGGCCAGGATCTCCTGGGCCTGGGCTCCGGCAGCCGGATGAACATTCCCGGTACCCCCGAGGGCAACTGGCAGTGGAAGCTGAAAAAAGGCCAGCTGACCCGGGAGCTGGCGGAAAGATTGAGAAAGATGGTGAGGGAATGGGGCCGCTGACCGTTGACAGCTGACAAAAAAGCCACCCCCGAAAGGAGGTGGCTTTTTTCTTGAATCTTACAGATGGAACAGACCCAGCACCAGGCCGCAGGCCAGGGAAATCCAGGACAGGACCCACAGGCGGGGAGCACAGAAGGTGAGCAGTTCTTTGATGGAGATACCAGCCAGGCCGCAGGCCAGGAAGGTGGTGGCGGCGTGAGGAGTGACCATAACGCCGTAGTTCTTGCCGATCAGCATGGCCATGGCCATGTTGTGAGGATCAACGCCGAACTGCTGGCCAACACCGATGGCCAGAGGCAGCAGGCCGAAGAAGTAGGAGTCGGTACCCAGCATCATGCCGATGGGCACGGCGAAGAATCCGAACACATCCTGCAGATGGGGCCCCAGAGCAGCCGGAATGATGTTAATCAGCATCTGGGCCATGGCCTTCATCATGCCGGTCTTGGACAGCACACCCAGGAACACGCCGGAAGCCAGCAGGATCATGGGCATGGTCAGAGCAGTGGCAGCGTGCATCTTAATGGCACGGGCCTGGTCCTTGGCGGTGTGGAAGTTGGCAATCAGGGCCACAGCCAGACCGAACATGAAAGCACCGTACAGAGGAATCTTGGTGAAGCACAGCAGGCCGATGACGAACAGGGTCAGGATGCCGTTGAACCAGATCATCTTGGGACGGCGCATGAAAGCGGCGTCGTCAGCGGACAGATCGTCGTCAGCGGATTTTTCGTCTTCGTCTTCGGACAGTTCAGCTGCTTTGCCGGTAGCGTTCAGGCCGGCGCCACGGCGTTTTTCCATAACGCCCATGTAAGCGGCGAAAATCAGCAGGATCACCAGGCCGGCACCCTGCAGAGGCAGCAGCTGCTGCCACAGAACGTTAACGTCCGCATTCAGCACCACGCCGGTACGGGCCACAGGGCCGCCCCAGGGCAGCAGGTTCATGATGGACATGGCGGCACCGATGATGCAGACCAGCACCACGGGACGCATGTGCAGCTTCTTGTAGATGGGCAGCATGGCGGGGATGGTGATCAGCAGGGTGGAAGCCAGAGCACCGTCCAGGTGGGAGATTACGGCGATGCAGGCGGTGGCCACGGTAACCATCACAATGTTGTCACCGGCTTTTTTCACCAGCCAGTTCACCATGGGGTCAAACAGACCCATATCACCCATCATGGAGAAGTAAACGATGGAGAAGATGAACAGTACGGCAGTGGACCAGGTCTTGGCCACACCAGCCTTCACGAATCCGAAAATTTCTACAGGAGTGAACCCACAGATCAGTGCCGCGATGACAGGAACCATCACGAACAGCGGTACAGGGTTGGACTTGCCGCGGATCAGGGCCGCCACAATGATCACAACCATCAGGAAACCAACAACGCCCAAGAACATAATGCATTTCCCCCTTTGATTGGACTGGTGCTTCCGGGGCGGGCAGGCCGCCGGAAGCGGATTGGATGAATCCTTTTTTCTATGGCTCCAGTGTAACATATGAACTTTCTGAAAACTAATATAAATATGAATATAAAAGCCATAAGAAAATTCTTATAAAACGGGCCCAAAGCAAGGCGGGATGCGGGGAAACGGGGATGAGAACAATTATCTGAAGTAACCGGCAATAAAAATAACTTGGGAAATCCCGGCAAAGGCGAGAATGATGAAGTCCGGAGCCCATGGATAAATCGGAAGCGTAGGGGTGGCAGGCCCGTCAAATGAACGGGTGCTCTGGCGAAGTTTTGCCCTGGAGCAGGCCGATCAGGCGGGATTGCTCCGCAACCCTGGATCCGCCCCTACGACTTTTTTACGAGACATTTGATAAGGGGCCGTAGGGGCGGACCGCTGACAGCTGACAAAAAAAGCCACCCCCGAAAGGAGGTGGCTTTTTTCTTGAATCTTACAGATGGAACAGACCCAGCACCAGGCCGCAGGCCAGGGAAATCCAGGACAGGACCCACAGGCGGGGAGCACAGAAGGTGAGCAGTTCTTTGATGGAGATACCAGCCAGGCCGCAGGCCAGGAAGGTGGTGGCGGCGTGAGGAGTGACCATAACGCCGTAGTTCTTGCCGATCAGCATGGCCATGGCCATGTTGTGAGGATCAACGCCGAACTGCTGGCCAACACCGATGGCCAGAGGCAGCAGGCCGAAGAAGTAGGAGTCGGTACCCAGCATCATGCCGATGGGCACGGCGAAGAATCCGAACACATCCTGCAGATGGGGCCCCAGAGCAGCCGGAATGATGTTAATCAGCATCTGGGCCATGGCCTTCATCATGCCGGTCTTGGACAGCACACCCAGGAACACGCCGGAAGCCAGCAGGATCATGGGCATGGTCAGAGCAGTGGCAGCGTGCATCTTAATGGCACGGGCCTGGTCCTTGGCGGTGTGGAAGTTGGCAATCAGGGCCACAGCCAGACCGAACATGAAAGCACCGTACAGAGGAATCTTGGTGAAGCACAGCAGGCCGATGACGAACAGGGTCAGGATGCCGTTGAACCAGATCATCTTGGGACGGCGCATGAAAGCGGCGTCGTCAGCGGACAGATCGTCGTCAGCGGATTTTTCGTCTTCGTCTTCGGACAGTTCAGCTGCTTTGCCGGTAGCGTTCAGGCCGGCGCCACGGCGTTTTTCCATAACGCCCATGTAAGCGGCGAAAATCAGCAGGATCACCAGGCCGGCACCCTGCAGAGGCAGCAGCTGCTGCCACAGAACGTTAACGTCCGCATTCAGCACCACGCCGGTACGGGCCACAGGGCCGCCCCAGGGCAGCAGGTTCATGATGGACATGGCGGCACCGATGATGCAGACCAGCACCACGGGACGCATGTGCAGCTTCTTGTAGATGGGCAGCATGGCGGGGATGGTGATCAGCAGGGTGGAAGCCAGAGCACCGTCCAGGTGGGAGATTACGGCGATGCAGGCGGTGGCCACGGTAACCATCACAATGTTGTCACCGGCTTTTTTCACCAGCCAGTTCACCATGGGGTCAAACAGACCCATATCACCCATCATGGAGAAGTAAACGATGGAGAAGATGAACAGTACGGCAGTGGACCAGGTCTTGGCCACACCAGCCTTCACGAATCCGAAAATTTCTACAGGAGTGAACCCGCAGATCAGAGCAGCGATGACGGGAACCATCACGAACAGAGGAACCGGGTTGGATTTACCACGGATCAGAGCTGCCACGATGATGACAACCATCAAGAAACCAACAACGCCCAAAAACATAGTGCAATTTCCTCCTTTGGAAATAAAATGGGTGTCTCTGAGACGGGCAAGCCCCAGAAACCGGAAAGTAGTGCATAACACTTATACATAGTACCATAGGAACATTTTGAAAACGAATATAAAAATCGGAATAAACACCATAAGTATATGCTTATAGAACACCTGCAGAGCCAGTCAGGATGCGGGTTCCCGCCGAAATTTAAAATTGTTTCATTTGAACATAAATAAAGATAATTTGAGAAAATTTTAATAAAAGGGGGTTGTTGCACAGGACGTGCAACAACCCCCTTTTTACAGATTCAATCAGAATTCAGCTTTCTTCACCTGGCGTACAACGTCCATGACGGAACCGTCACGGGCTTCGATGATGCCCACAATCCGGTCGCCGAACTGTACAGGGTCAGGAGTGCCTACCATCTTGTAAGCGGTATCCCGCAGTTCTTCGATGGTGCAGATGGGCAGATCGGTGTCTTTTACTGCATCGATGATATCCTGACGGCGGGGGTTGATGGCGATGCCGTAGTCGGTGACAACCACGTCAACGGTTTCACCCGGAGTGGTAACCGTGGTGCATTCGGTGCAGATTGCCGGGATACGGCCCTGCAGCAGGGGAGCGATGACGATGGTGCATTTTGCACCGGCAGCGGTATCCGGATGGCCGCCCTGGGCACCGGTGATCACGCCGTCGGAACCTACCACAACGTTGACGTTGAAGTGGGTATCCACTTCCAGTGCGCCCAGGATGACATAGTCCAGCTTGTTCACATAAGCGCCCTTGTTGAAGGGATCAGCGTACTGGGAGGTGGTGATTTCGTAATGGTTGGGGTTGGTCTTGATGTCTTCGATGGAAGCCATGTCGAAATCCTGGGTGTCGGCGATCTTGTCGATCAGGCCTTCATGCTGGAGTTCGCAGATGGCCTGGGCAATACCGCCCATGGCAACCCCGATGTGGATGTTGTCTTTCCGCAGATGTTCAGCCAGGAACTTGGTGGAAGCGATGGAAGCACCGCCTACGCCGGTCTGGTAAATGAAGCCGTCCTTGTACCAGGGAGTATGCACCATGAAGTCAGCGGCATACTTGGCCATCAGGAGCTTTCTCTGGTCCGTGGTGGGTTTGGCAGCGCCGGTGGCAATTTTGGTGGGATCGCCGATGGCATCCACTTTTACCACATAGTCCACGTTGGTCATATCGATGGAGGCAGGAACGTTGGGGAAGGGTACCAGGGTATCGGTGACCACAACCACTTTGTCCGCATACTGGGCGTCGATGGCGGCATAGCCCAGCACGCCGCAGTCAGCGCCGTTCTGGCTGCCGATGGCACGGCAGTTCCCCATGTCGTCAGCGCTGGGAGCGCCGATGAAGGAGATGTCGATGTGGGTTTCGCCGGATTCGATGGCACGGACACGGCCGCCGTGGCTGCGCATGATGGCCAGGCCCTTCAGTTTGCCGTTGGAGATGGCTTCACCGATCTTGCCCCGTACGCCGGAAGCCTGGATGTTGGTGATGGTGCCGTCTTCGATCATGGGAACGATGGCGTTCTGGGCTTTCCCCAGAGAGGTGGCGCAGATGGTCAGGTCTTTGATGTCCATTTTGTGGACAGCTTCCATAACCATGTTCACCACATAGTCCCCTTCACGGAAATGATGGTGGAAGCCCAGGGTCATGCCGTCTTTGATGCCGCATTTCTTCAGGACTTCTTCAATGGAATCCACTACTTTGCTGTAGTTGGGATCGATTACAGGAGCAACTTTGTGGGTTGCGGCCTGGTATACAGCCTGATGTTTTGCATAGCTGCCGGCAAAAGCGTCTTTCCCGGTCAGCTTCAGGATTTCTTCCGGAATCTCTCTACCTACTGCGTTCTTCATCTTATAAATCCCCCTTGTACACACCGGCAGCCTTGGCCATGGAAATGGTTCTCTTGGCGCCGTCATAGAAGGCGATATCCAGCATCTTGCCGTTCAGCTGGAATACACCGATACCCATGGCTTTCTTGGTATCGATTTCCCGTACCACAGCTTCAGCCCAGCGGATCTGTTTTTCAGTCGGGGTGAATACGTCATGGCAGACAGGGATCTGACGGGGGTTGATGATGGATTTCCCATCGAAGCCCATTTGTTTGATCATTTCCACGTCTTTGCGGAAGCCTTCCATGTCGTCCAGGTCGGTGTAAACAGTATCAAAGCACATACGGCCGGTGGCACGGGCAGTGATCACCATCTGCTGACGGGCGCCCATCAGTTCCACACCGCTCTTGGAAATGCTGGTCTGCAGGTCACGGGTGTAGTCCCCGCCGGACAGGGCAATCCCGAACAGACGGTCGGAAGAGGTGCAGATGTCATACAGGTTCAGCATCCCTTTGGTGGATTCAATGGCAGCCATGATCAGGGTGCTGCCGATGGGACGGTGGAATTCCTTTTCTGCAGCCAGGATGTGTTCTTCCACAGTCTTGATGTCTTTGCCGGATTCCGTCTTGGCCAGACGGATGGCATCGCAGCCGCCGGCAACGGAAACCCGGATATCTTCTTTCCAGTGAGGAGTTTCCAGACCGTTGATCCGGACCACTCTTTCACAGCCATGATAATCGATTTCTTTCAGGGCATGGAACAGGGAGTAGCGGGCAGCATCCTTCTGGTTTTCTGCCACAGCATCTTCCAGGTCCAGCATAATGGAATCGGGTTTATATACATACGGGTCTTTGACCAGGCTCGGTTTTTGCGCGTTCAGGAACATCATGGATCTTCTCAGACGCTTGAAGTTCGGATTCGTATTGATAACCATATTACAGCACCTCCCAGGGATTCGGCGTATCAGGATCCTCGTTGACAGAACGGAACACTGCGCCTTCCACGCGTGCTTTTAAAGTGCAGTCCAGAGCGCCCTTGTCCACAACAGAAACTTTCGCGTTGGTCACGTCCAGTTTCTTCAGGGTTTCCAGGACAACAGCTTTGATCTGCCGTCCATACTGATGGATGACGCTGCTTTCAACAGTGAGCTCAATGCCGTTGGTCCCGGGTTCAACCGTGATCTGGGCATCGGAAGACTCAACAGTGCCAGCCATGGCTGCCTTCTTCAATTCCATTAAAATCACTCCTTCTGAAAATCGGTACAATGTACATTTTGGTGCACTTTGATAGTATCACAGGAAAAAATGGAAATCGAATATAAATAATGATATAATCTGTATAAGCCATTCCTTATTATAGGGCGAAAACTCCCATTTCATGCGGGGTTTGGGGATTCATTCAATTGTGTCAAAATATGCGAAATTAAAATTTCTTTGGAAATAGAAGGATTTTGGGGAAACGGAAAGCGAGGGGCTTATGAATCTGAAACATGCGCAGTACATTATGGAGATCATCAAGGAAGGGAGCATCACCAATGCTTCCAAGACCATGCATGTCTCCCAGCCGGCGCTGAGCCAGACCATCAAGGCGGTGGAAAAATATCTGGGAGCGCCGATTTTTTTGCGGAACACCAACCCCATTGTGCTGACGGAGGCCGGGAAAAAGTACATTGCCGCTGTGAAGCAGGTAATCACCATCAGTTCCAATCTGCTCCATGAAGTGGCGGACATCCAGTATGAAGGGTATGGCACCCTCCGGCTGGGGATTCCGGTCCAGCGGGCCATGCAGATGCTGCCGGCGGTGATGCCGATATTCCGTCAGCGGTATCCCCACATCAAGCTCCAGATCCATGAAGCCGGGAGCAACATCACGGAAAACGAAGTGCTCAACGGAGGCGTGGACCTGGCCATCCTGACCACCACCCCCACCAATGACGAACTGAAGTATGAACTGGTGGAAACGGAAGATGTGGTGCTTGTGGCCAACAAGATGACCACACTGGCCCAGCGGGTGAAGGCGGGGACGCCCATCCACATCACCGAAGCCAAGAATGAGGAATTCGTTTCCATTACGGAAGGCCACAATGTGCGGCGGGTCCAGGATACCCTGTTCAGCGTGTATGAAATCAAACCCAATGTGATCCTGGAAACTTCCAGCATTGAAGTGGGCAAGCGGCTGGTCTCCGCCATGGAAGCGGTGTTCATCTGTCCGGATGTATATCTGGATGATTACTTCTTGTCACAGGACAAGTGTGTGTTGTATCCTTTATTGGGTGTGGCCAACAAACGGTACTGCTATGTCTGCTGCCGGAAGGACGCCTATCTCAGCCCCTATGCCCGGGCCTTCATTGAACTGATCCGGACCCTGGGGAAAACAAGGAAGGAATAAAGACCATTATGAAAGAACCTGTAATCCGTCTGGCAGGCCCTGCTGTGGAAGTGCCGGACATGCTCCTGGCCCGGGACGGCCGGGCGGCAGCCCAGAAAAAGCTCCTGGAACGGTATCATCGTCCCCTGCTGTTCTTCACCCAGAACATCCCGGGACCGGTGAAGACGTCCGTCCTGATCCATCTGGGATTCCTGGAAGGGATCCGTCGGCTGGAAAAAGCCCTGGAGAAAGCCGGGATCCCCATCCTGTTCCAGAAAACCATTGAATGGAAAACCGGCTATGAAAAATATTATGTGCTGGACGGGAACGCCCTGGCCATCAAGAAAATCGCCTGCGCCATAGAGGGACAGGACCGGCTGGGCCGTCTCTACGACATGGATGTACTGGCGGAAGACGGACACAAGATTTCCCGGACGGACATCGGGCTCCCCGGGCGGCTGTGCCTGATATGTTCCCAGCCGGCCCAGGCCTGTGCCCGGAGCCGGAAGCACAGTGTGCCGGTACTGGTGCGGAACGTGCACCGGGTGCTGGGGGATTTCCTCATGGACCGGGTGGAGGACGCCCTGCGCCAGGGCCTCCAGGGGGAAGTGGACGCCACCCCCAAACCGGGACTGGTGGACCGGGACAATCCGGGAGCCCACCGGGATATGGACTGGCATACCTTTGCCCGGAGCACCGATGCCATTGTGCCTCATCTCCGGCAGATGGGAGAAAAAGGCTGGGACTGGGAAGGCACGGGAGAAGCGCTGTTCGCGGCTCTGCGGCCCATGGGAGCGGCAGCCGAAAAGGCCATGTTCCGGGCTACGGGCAATGTGAATACCCACAAGGGCATCATCTTTTCCCTGGGCCTGGTGACCAGCTTCACCCTCTGGCATCTGGCCCGGACAGGGAAAGTGGAAAGCGAAGCTGTGCTCCGGGAAATCGGGGAAGCGGTAACCCCTCTCCTGGAAAGGGATTTTGCCAGAATCGACCGGTATCATCCCCATACCCATGGGGAAGTGCTGTATGTGGAGCAGGGTTGCCGGGGGATCCGGGGCGAAGCCATGGACGGATTCCCGGCAGTGGCCCGGATCGCCCTGCCGGCTCTGCGCCGGTTCCGGCAGGAAGGACGTCCGGACAATGAGGCCTATATCCAGACCCTGCTGCTGCTTCTGAGCCAGGTGGAAGACACCAACATCCTGAGCCGGTCCGATGCCGCCACCCTCCGGCAGGCCCAGGAAGACGCCCGGGCCGTATTGGACCGGGGCGGTGCCTTCACCCCGGAAGGGATCCAGGCGGTGTGGGATCTGAACGCAAGCTTCGTGGAGAAGAACATCAGCCCCGGCGGCTGTGCCGATCTGCTGATCCTGGCCATCTTCCTGGAGAAGATGGAGGGGCTGGGTCCAGCTGACCGTTGACTGCTGACAAAAATGGACCGTGAAAAAATGAGAAATCATTTTTTTACGGCCCATTTTTGTCTTGACAAATTCCCACCAATTAACTATACTTTCCCTATGCAGAAAAATGCATATTGAAATCATAGGAATTACAAATCTGGAAATGGGGAGAAGAAATCATGGGAATTCTGAACATGTGCTGCTGTTGTTGCCGAATGTGCAGCCACAGCGGAACGGGAGGCCGGTAACCGGCATCCGGACAAGTGAAAAGACTGCACAGAAAATCATCCGCAGCGGAGGGACTGGCCCCTGGGAAGCTGCCGCCGATGGAACATGGTTCCGATGGTGCTGCCAGCGGGAAATAGCCCGGCAGATGAGTCTGTGCAGACCCATGGTTGATTCTTTTGCGCGCCATCTGTCGGACAGGTGGCGCATTTTTTACGCCTCCTGAAAAAAATGCAGATGAGGTGGTTCATGATGACAAACGAAAAAACGATTCCGGCGGTCCGTCCCACGGGACTGCTGGGCAGTGAAGACTGGTGGGCGGTATGGCTGGGCCTGTTCATTACCCTGTTGGGCCTGGGGAAGATCTGGGGCTTTGACCTGCTGGGCTGGGCCGCCACTTTCGGGGTGTGGATCGATCCCGCCAAGGCGGTGGGCACCGGATCCAAGGCCTATGCCTGGCTGGGCAGCGCCGGAGCGCTGGCGGCCACCTGGCTGTTCACCCTGGGGGTCACTTCCCTGGGCGCCCATTTCATGAAGGCGGATGTGAAGAAGTTCGCCGGGGGATTCTCCGTGATCTACTGGATCACCATCCTGTCCAACATCCTGGGGAATTACGCCTATCTGGCCGCCACCCCCAACAAACGGGAAGCCTTCCACATCGGCTGGTCCCTGAGCCTGGGGGAACTGGGCTTTGTGTTCGCCCTGCTAGCCGGACTGGTGATCGGCAACTTCTTCCCGGGTCTGGCCCGGTACCTGTCCCATGCGGCCAAACCGGAGTGGTACATTAAAACCGGCATCGTGATCCTGGGGGCCAACATCGGGATCCAGGCCATCAGTGCCCTGGGCCTGGCCAGCACCGTCATCCTCCGGGGGCTGTGCGCTGTGGTGGAAGCCTATCTGATCTACTGGCCGGTGGTGTATTTTGTGGCCCGGAAATTCTTCAAATTCACGCCGGAATGGGCCGCTCCCATGGCTTCCGGCATCTCTATCTGCGGGGTGGCTGCCGCCATTGCCACCGGCAGCGCCATCAAGGCCCGGCAGATCATCCCCACCATCCTGGCGTCGGTGATCATTGTCTTCGTGGCGGTTGAACTGCTGATCCTGCCCTTTGCCGCCGCCTATTTCCTGCCGGGGGATCCCATGGTGGCCGGCTCCTGGCTGGGGCTGGTGGTGAAAAGTGACGGCGGGGCCGTGGCCTCCGGGGCCATTGCCGACAGCCTGATCCGCAGCCGTGCCCTGGAACTGTTCGGAGTCCGCTACCAGGAAGGCTGGATCCTCATGGCCGCCACCACTTCCAAGGTATTCATCGACATTTTCATCGGTGTATGGTCCTTTATCCTGGCGGTGGTCTGGTCCGTATACCATCTGAACGACCCCAAGGCAGCTGCCGGCAGCGGCAGGGTTTCCAAAGGGGAAATCTGGAACCGGTTCCCCAAATTCATCTTGGGCTTCGTCCTGGCCCTGGTGGGGATCTTCCTGGCCGGCTGGGCCCATCCCTCCATTGTGGCCGGCGCCAAAGCCGGTGCCGGGCAGGCCAACCTGCTCCGGGCGGTGTTCTTCGGTCTCTGCTTCTTCTCCATCGGTCTGGTGACCAATGTGCGGAAACTGTGGAAGGCCGGCCTGGGACGGGTAATCGGGGTGTATTCCGTTGCCCTGGCCGGATTCATCATCTGGGTGGGGCTGGGCATTTCCTACATTTTCTATCATGGCATCCTGCCGCCCACCCTGTAAGGAACGGCTGAAGGTCCCATTCTGTCCAAGAAAGAAGGTATATAATATGGAAAGCGAAATTTTGACCAATGTCCATTCCACGGCGGACCAGTATTATGAAAAACAGGTGGTCCGTCCCACCGGGGCCCGGGTCCACGCTGCCGAGCTGGACGCCGACGAAGAAGAATACTTCCCCCTCCAGCCCATCGAGAAAAAACTCTGCGCCTGGTCCCTGGGAGTGGGGCTGACCCTGATGGCGGTGTTTATTGGAGTGTTTGAGAGAATATGAAAAAAAGGGGCTGTTGCATGTGCAACAGCTCCCCTTTTTTATTCCTTCCCAAACACCTTTTCCTTCAGCTTTATCCCCGTTTTGGTGACGGCCAGGCCGCCTCCGGCAGTTTCCCGGAGAGAGGCGGGGAGAGCATTGCCCACGGCCCGCATGGCTTCCACACATTCATCCACGGGAATGCAGGAGCGGATCCCGGCCAGGGCCATATCCGCTGCGGAGAAGGCGATGACCACCCCGCTGGCATTCCGTTTGATGCAGGGGATTTCCACCAGTCCGGCCACCGGGTCGCAGACCAGGCCCAGCTGGTTGGCGATGGCCATGGCACAGGCATCGGCAGCCTGCTGGGGCGTCCCCCCGGCCAGTTCCACCAGGGCTGCTGCTGCCATGCCGGAAGCGCTGCCGCATTCTGCCTGGCAGCCGCCCTGGGCACCGGCGATGCAGGCGTTCTGGGCGATGACCATGCCGAAAGCACCGGCGGTGAAGATGGACATGATCACATCTTTCCGGTCCATGCCCTTTTCTTCCATCATGGTCAGGAGACAGCCGGGGAGGATGCCGCAGCTGCCGGCGGTGGGGGTGGCCACGATCCGGCCCATGGAGGCATTGCAGCCGGCCACGGACAGGGCCCGGGCAATGGCGTGGTCAATGATGGTGCCGGACAGGCCTCCCTGGGTCCGTGCCGCATAGTCGTTCATTTTCCAGCCTTCTCCGCCGGTGAGTCCGGAAGTGGAGCGCTGGTCTTTCTTTTCTCCGAATTTTACTGCATCGGCCATTACGTCCAGATCAGTGGACATTTTGTCGAACAGTTCTTCCGGACGTTGTTCCATGGATTCTGCCTGGTCTGCCAGGACCAGTTCGCTGATTTTCTTTCCGCTTTTTTCCGCGGCTTCCACCAGTTCAGCAATGGATGTATAGGTAAACATAAGATTCCTCCTCAAATAGCCCGGATCAGGACCACGTTGGTCACATACTGGACGGAACGGATGGTTTCGATCACGTCCGCCGGGGGCATCCCGTCGATTTCAATGGTCATCATGGCAATGCCGCCTTTCACCGGACGGGACAGCTTGAAGTTGGCGATGTTCACGTCCTTGTGTTTCTGCCACATGATGTTGGTCACCGCGGCAATGACCCCCGGACGGTCGTAGTGGGGCACCAGGATGGTATTCCGTTCTCCGGTGAAGTCCACTTTCATGCCGTCCACATAGTCCACCCGGATGTTGCCGCCGCCGATGCTGGCCCCCTGGACCGTATGCTGGCTGCCGTCTTCACAGGTTACCTGGATCCGGGCGGTGTTGGGATGGGTATTGGGGATGTCCGTGGGGATGTATGTATAATGGATGCCTTTTTTGTCGGCAATGGAGAAGATGCTGCGGATTTCTTCCGAATAGCTGTGGTAGCCCAGGATCCCGGCCAGCAGGGCCTTGTCGGTGCCATGACCCTTGTAGGTCTTGGCAAAGGAACCGGACAGTTCGATCCGGATGTCCCTGGGCTCGCTCTGGAGCAGTTTGTTGGCCACCCGTCCCAGACGGACGGCACCGGCTGTATGGGAACTGGAGGGACCGATCATCACCGGCCCGATGATATCAAATATATTCATGGGAAACCTCCTGAAAAATAGATAGAAAAAACGTCCCAGTCTCCTTTTCCGACCAAAACCGGAGCAGGGGGAAGAAGTCAGGGAAAAGGGGATTGCAATAGGAAGGATTGACTTGTTTTTCCCTGACAACTATACCCATGGTGCCTGAAACTTGTCAAGCAGACAGCTGCAGATGGGGATCAGATGGAGATGGAACGCTTTTGGCAGAAATTATTTTTTGATCCAGGTTTTGTAGATCTTGTCCACAATCACCGCAATGGCGTTGTCCCCGGATACGTTGCAGGCAGTCCCGAAGGAATCCTGGGTAATGTACAGGGCCACCATCAGGGCGCAGATGGGACCATTGGGGTCTCCCTGTTCTTTCCCGAAGATCATCCACAGGAAGGGCAGGGCCGTCATGATGGATCCGCCGGGAGCACCCGGAGAAGCCACCATGGCAACGCCCAGGGTCATAATGAAGGGGATGACCGTGCCCAGGTGGATGGGGATCTGGTACATGAGACAGACCGCCGTGGCACAAGCAGTAATGGTGATCATGGAACCGCACATGTGGATGTTGGCGCACAGAGGAATCACGAAGTTGCGGATCTGTTCGCAGACCCCGTCAGCCTTGGAGCATTCCAGGTTGACCGGAATGGTGGCTGCGGAAGACTGGGTCCCCAGGGCGGTGGTATAGCCCGGGATCTGGTTCTTCATCAGGGTGAAGGGGTTTTTCCCGCTGAAGGAACCGGCAATCATGAACTGGACAAACAACAAGATCAGATGCATGGCGATGACCACCAGGAAAACTTTCCAGAGTACACTCAGGATCACGAAGGTCTTGCCGGAACGGGTCATGTCCACAAAAGTGCCGCAAATGTACAGGGGCAGGAAGGGGACGATGGCGTGGGTCAGGACCTGGTCGATAATCTTGGAGAAATCCTTGAAGCCGTTGTACAGGGTGTCGCCGATTTCCTTGCCCCGGAGGGAGGACAGGCACAGGCCGATGATGAAAGCCAGCACCACGGCGGAGATGGTGTCCAGGATGGGCGGGATCGTAATGGAGAAGAAGGGCGGCAGGCTCTTGCCGGCGGTCTTGGCCAGTTCATCCAGCACCCCGGCGCTGATAAAGGACGGGAAAAGGGTGTCAGCCACCGTGAAGGAGAAGGTGCCTCCCACCAGGGTGGAACCGTAGGCGATGACGGCAGTAATCAGGAGCAGTTTCCCTGCTCCCTGGGACAGATCGGCGATCCCCATGGTCACGTAGGCCAGGATCATCAAAGGAATGACGAATTTCAGGAAATTGCTGAAGATGCCGGAAAGGGTAACGACGGTGCGGCAGATATCTTCCGGCAGATACTGTCCAATAAGGATACCGATAATGATGGCAATGATGATTTTTGGTACAAGACCGAGTTTCATGAAAATGTAACCTCCCCTGAACTTGACAAACCCTGTCCCGCCGGCTGGGACATCACGTTTGACTTTTCTGTTTATTCAGTGTACTATGGTTGTGCTCATAAAGCAAATTAATAAACTCGATTTAATCGATGAAAATTTCTCATAATTGAAAAAGGCGGTTGACAGAATGGAACTAAGAGAATTAAAAAGCTTTCTGAAAATTATGGAAGTGCAAAGCTTTTCCAGGGCGGCGAAGGAATTGGGATACTCACAGTCCGCTCTGAGTGTACAAATACATTCTCTGGAAAGTGAACTGGGGGTCCGGCTCTTTGACCGGCTGGGCAGGCAGGTGGTCCTGACACCTCCGGGCAGGGAACTGGCCCGCCGGGCACTGCCCATTCTCCAGCAAGTGGAGGAAGTGGAGAACGTGATGCACAACCGGCCGCCGGCCCAGGCCCTACGGCTGGGGATGATCGAAAGCCTGTGCAAGGCCCACATGTCCCGGGTGATGGAGTATGCGGCCCGGAACCTGCCGGATCTCCACATTACGATTACCATTGATTCCCCCAGTGTGCTGCTGGATGCCCTGAACCACAACAAGGTGGATCTGGTGTATGTGCTGGACAAACCTTTATTTGATGTAAAATGGGTGAAAGTGTTCCAGAAACGGGAAAACATCGTGTTTGTCTGTTCCCAGGATTCGCCCCTGGCCCGGAAAAAGGAAGTGGAGCTGGAAGAAGTGATCCGGCAGCCTTTTTTCCTGACGGAAAAGGAGGACAATTACCGGCTGAGTCTGGATCAGCATCTGGCGGCCCGGCAGTGTGCCCTGGAGCCTTTATTGGAAGTCAGTGACACCGGGTTCATCCTGGACATGGTCCAACGGAATCTGGGACTGTCCTTCCTGCCCCAGTACGTGGTGGAAAACAGTCTGTGGCAGGACCGGCTCCATATCCTCCGGGTACGGGATTTCCGTATGCACATGTACCGGCAGCTGTTCTACCACAAGGACAAATGGCTGACCCAGGCCATGAAAGTATTCCTTCAGCTGGCTGTCCGGGAAAATCCTCCGGAAGACGGGGAGAAAATCCCCGATTTTTCCGGAAATCCGGAGGAGGACCCTTGCACGGAAGGGGGGAGTATGATATAATTGTCAAGCGTTAATGTCGGGATATATTAATGCAATTTCAGAAAGAGGTGTTTCAGGAATGAAAAAGGGAATCCATCCTAACTACGGTGAATGCACCGTGATTTGTGGCTGTGGGAATACATTCAAAACTGGCAGTGTGAAAAAGGAACTGCGCGTGGACGTTTGCTCCAAATGCCATCCTTTCTTCACTGGTAAACAGCGTGATATGTCTGCCAGAGGCCGGATCGAAAAATTCAACAAACGGTACGGCAAAGACGCAAAATAAAAAATGCGCATGAACAGGGAGTGACTTGCAGACATTGCAGCACTCCTTTTCTTGTATCCGGGGAGTCATGGTATGACCAAAAAATTAAGTGTCGGTGGCCAGGCGGTCATCGAGGGAGTGATGATGCGGGGACCGGGGAAGATTGCCGTGGCGGTGCGGAAACCCAACGGGGAAATCACCGTGGACCTGAAGGACGCCGGGAGCGTCAGCGACCGGTACCCCATTCTGAAGAAGCCCTTTCTCCGGGGCGTGGTGTCCCTGGTGGAATCCCTGAGCTACGGGATGAAGGCCCTGTCTTTTTCCGCCCAGGCTTCCGGGGAGGAAGAAGAGGGCGAAGAGAACATGAGCAGTCTGGAACTGGCGGGGACCATTGCCGTTTCCGTGGGGCTGGCGGTGCTGCTGTTCGTGGTGCTGCCCACGGGGGCCATGAAGCTGCTCCAGAATGAGGGGTTCAGTCCCATGGTGCTGAATCTGTGTGAAGGCCTGCTGAGGCTGGGAATCTTCCTGCTGTACATCTGGGGGATTTCCCGGCAGAAGGATATCCAGCGGGTGTTCCAGTACCACGGGGCGGAACACAAGACCATCTATACCTATGAACACGGGCTGCCCCTGCGGGTGGAGAACGTGCGGCCCTTTTCCACTCTCCATCCCCGGTGCGGCACCAATTTCCTGATGATCGTCATGCTCATCAGCATTTTCATCTTTACTTTCCTGGGCTGGCCCAGCCTGTGGGAGCGGATCCTGTCCCGGATCCTGCTGATGCCGGTAGTGGCGGGCATCAGCTACGAAATCATCCGGTTCGCCGGGAAGCATATGGACAAACCCTGGGTCCGGGCAGCCATCCTGCCGGGCCTGGCGCTCCAGAAACTGACCACCCGCCAGCCGGACGACGACCAGATCGAAGTGGCCATCGCTTCCCTGAAAGCGGTGCTGCCGCCGGAAGAAATCATTGAATAACGGGGAATCATTATGTTTGAGAATTTGGACAAACTCCAGGATCTGGAAGACCGGTACCTGGACCTGGAAGCCAAGATCAGCGATCCGGAGGTGATCGCCCGGCAGGAGGAATGGCTGAAATACACCAAAGCCCATGCCAAACTGACGGAAATCGTCACGGTATACCGGGAATACAAGAAACTGGTGGACACCTGGAAGGACGATGAAGCCATTGTCAAAGCCCGGGAAGACCAGGAACTGACCGCCATGGCGGAAGAGGAAATGCAGGAACTCCAGCCCCGGCTGGAAGCCTATGAAGAAAAGCTGACCCTGCTGCTGTTGCCCAGGGACCCCAATGATGAAAAGAACATCATCATGGAAATCCGGGCCGGAGCCGGCGGGGACGAAGCGGCCCTGTTTGCCGGGGACCTGTTCCGGATGTACACCCGGTATGCGGAGCAGAAGGGGTGGAAGGTGGAACTGATGGATTCCAGCCCCACGGGCCTGGGGGGCTTCAAGGAAGTGGTATTTATGGTGTCCGGCACCGACGTGTACAGCCATATGAAATTCGAAAGCGGCGTGCACCGGGTCCAGCGGGTGCCGGATACGGAATCCCAGGGCCGGGTCCATACCTCCACGGTGACGGTGGCGGTGATGCCGGAAGCCCAGGAAGTGGACATTGAACTGAATCCGGCGGATATCCGGGTGGATACCTACCGGGCCGGCGGAGCCGGGGGCCAGTACGTGAACAAGACGGAAAGCGCCGTGCGGATGACCCACATCCCCACCGGCATCGTGGCCCAGTGCCAGGACGAAAAATCCCAGGCCAAGAACCGGGAGAAGTGCCTGCGGGTGCTCCGGTCCCGGATTCTGGAAGCGGAACAGGAAAAACAGCGGGCTGCCACGGCGGCGGAACGGAAAAGCCAGGTGGGGACCGGGGACCGGAGTGAACGGATCCGGACCTACAATTATCCCCAGGGGCGGGTCACCGACCACCGGATCGGGCTCACCCTCCACAAGCTGCCGGACATCATCAACGGAGATCTGGATGAGCTCCTGGATGCCCTGATGATGGCGGAACAGGCCAAAAAACTCCAGCAGGTGAAATAAGATGCAGGAACAGAAAACCGTTTGGACCATATTGAAAATCCTTCAGTGGACCCAGCAGTACTTCCAGTCCAAAGGCGTGGAAAATCCGCGCCTGGATGCGGAAGTGCTGCTTTGTGCTGTGCTGGACAAGAGTCGGATCCAGCTGTACACCAATTTTGATGAGCCCCTGGAAGAGCAGGAACTGAAACAGTACCGGGGCTATGTGGCCCGGCGGGCAGCCAGGGAACCGGTGGCCTACATCCTGGGACACAAGGGGTTCCTCCAGTATGATTTCAAGGTGACAAAAGACACCCTGATCCCCCGACCGGAAACAGAGCTCCTGGTGGAACAGCTGGTGAGCCTGAACCGGGACCGGGGACCGGTACGGATCCTGGATCTGGGCTGCGGCAGCGGGGCCATCATCGATTCCCTGCTGGCGGCACTGCCGGAAGCCCGGGGCACGGGCGTAGATATCAGTCCAGGGGCGGCAGCGGTGACCCGGGAAAATGCTCAAAGCCTCGGGGTGGGGGACCGGCTGGAAACGGTGGTGTCCGATCTCTACGAAAAAGTGCCCCGGGAGGAAAAATTCCAGGTGCTGGTCTCCAACCCGCCCTACATTCCGGAAGGGGATCTGGACGGGCTCCAGGCGGAAGTCCACCGGGAACCCCGGCGGGCCCTGGACGGAGGCCGGGACGGACTGGATTTTTACCGGCGGATCCTCCGGGATCTGTGGTCGTATCTGGATCCGGAAGGGATGGCCGCTTTTGAAATCGGCCAGGGCCAGGGAGAAGATGTGGCCCGTCTGTGCCGGGAAGCCGGCCTTGACTGTGTGAAAGTACGGAAAGATTATGGGGACATGGACCGGATGGTCTTTGCCGCCAAAGGGGGTACGGTCTATGGAAACGCAATACTGGAAATTAAAGGACGATGAACCACTGGAGGACCAGCTGGCCCCGGCGGCCCGCCTGCTGCAGCAGGGGGAAGTGGTGGCCTTCCCCACGGAGACGGTGTACGGTCTGGGGGCGGACGGCCTGAACGGGGAGGCCTGCCGGAAGATCTTTGCCGCCAAGGGACGGCCGGCGGACAATCCGCTGATCCTCCACATCAGTGAAAAGGAAGAAATCCTGCCTCTCACTTCTGGTCTTTCTCCCATGGCGGAAAAACTCATGGAAGCCTTCTGGCCCGGTCCTATGACCCTGATTGTGCCCAAGTCGGACCGGATCCCGGAGGTGGTCACCGCCGGACAGGAAACGGTGGCGGTCCGGTTCCCCAGCAATCCGGTGGCCCGGGCGCTGATCCGGCTCACCGGACGGCCTCTGGCGGCTCCCTCCGCCAATAAATCCGGGAAGCCCAGCCCCACCAACGCCCAGGATGTGCTCCAGGACATGGACGGTATCATCGGCGGCGTGGTGGACGGCGGTGCCTGTGACATCGGGGTGGAAAGCACCATCATCGATACCACCGGGACGGTGCCGGTGATCCTCCGTCCAGGGGGCATCACCGAAGAGATGATCCGGGAGGTCATGGGAGAGGTGGAACTGGATCCGGGACTGGTGCGGCCTGACCAGAAACCCAAGGCGCCGGGCATGAAGTACCGGCATTATGCCCCCAAGGCTCCCATGGTGCTCATTGAAGGACCGGAAGCCGGCCTGGGGGTGATCCGGGCGGCCATCATGGCGGAAGCCTGGGGCCTGAAAGTGGGGGTGCTGGCCCTGGATGAAACGGTCGGGCATCTGCCCCATGCCGCCCATCTGGTGATCTGCAACGCCGGAAAGGATCTGGGGGACCTGGCGGAGAACCTGTACACGGAACTCCGGGAATTCGACCGGCAGCAGGTGGACATCATCCTGGGAGAAGGGGTGTCCACCCGGGGGCTGGGCCTTGCCATCATGAACCGGATGCGGAAAAGCGCCGGCCACAACATCCTGGTCTACGACCGGGGCCTGTTCCGGAAAAAAAGCGGCCAGGTGCCGGAGTTCCTGCAGGGAATGGTAATAGAGTAACAGGTGTGTTACAATAAATACGATATGCGGAGACCGCATGGTACTTTGATACAGGGAGGCAAAACTTATGAAAATCATGATCGGCTGTGATCACGGCGGTTTTGAATTGAAGGAAGTTTTGAAGAAATATCTGGCGGACAAGGGGTATGAAGTGGAAGACGCGGGAGCCTATACCCCGGACCGGGTGGATTATCCGGACTATGCCAAAAAAGTGGGAGAAGCGGTGGCTGCCGGCAAGGCGGACCAGGGCATCCTGATCTGCGGCACCGGCCTGGGCATGTCCATTGCCGCCAACAAGATCCACGGCATCCGGGCAGCGGTCTGCGGAGACTGCTACAGCGCGGAAAAAGCCCGTGAACACAACAACGCCAACATCCTGTGCCTGGGAGCCCGGGTACTGGGCACCGGCCTGGCGGAACAGATCGTGGATGCCTATCTGGGAGCTTCTTTCCTGGGCAGCTACCATACCCAGCGGGTCCAGAAGATCATGGACTTGGAGAAATAAGGTGATGGCATGAATCTGGAAGCCCTTGCACAGGAAATCGAAGAAGACGCGGAAGAACTGATCAGTGTGGCCAAGGGAAAATCCGGCCAGGTCCTGGTGGTGGGCTGCAGCAGCAGCGAGGTGCTGGGGAACAAAATCGGCACCGGCGGCTCCATGAAAGTGGCCAAAGTGCTGTACACCACCTTGCGGAAGGTGTGCCGGAAGCACAAAATGATCCTGGCCGCCCAGTGCTGTGAGCATCTGAACCGGGCCCTGGTGGTGGACCAGAAAGCCATGGAAAAATTCGGCTGGCAGCAGGTGACGGTCCGGCCCATCGAACACGCCGGCGGTGCTTTTGCCGCCACTGCGTACAATGAACTGAAGAATCCGGTGGTGGTAGAGAAAATCCAGGCGGATATGGGCCTGGACATCGGCCAGACCCTGATCGGCATGCACCTGAAGCGGGTGGCGGTGCCGGTGCGCCTGTCCCGGAAAAAACTGGGCAATGCGGTGCTCACGGCAGCACGGACCCGTCCGCCTCTCATCGGCGGGGAACGGGCTGTCTACAAATAAAACGGAGGGCCCCGGCCCGTTCCGTACCTATCCAACAAGGAGGAAGAAACGAGATGAACAACCAGGAACTGCGTCAGGCAGATCCTCAGATTGCCGCCGCAATCGGGGAAGAATTGGGCAGACAGCGGCACAAGATCGAGCTGATTGCTTCGGAAAACTTCGTATCTCCCGCGGTGATGGAAGCCATGGGAACGGTCCTCACCAACAAGTATGCGGAAGGGTATCCCGGCCACCGGTATTATGGGGGCTGCGAATTCGTGGACAAGGTGGAAGAACTGGCCCGGCAGAGAGCCTGTGAGCTGTTCGGGGCGGAACATGCCAATGTACAGCCCCACTGCGGCGCCAATGCCAACCTGGCGGCGTTTTTCGCCTTTGTCCAGCCGGGGGATACGGTGATGGGCATGAACCTGTCCGAAGGGGGCCATCTGTCCCATGGATCCCCGGTGAATATCTCCGGGAAATATTTCCACATCGTCCCTTACGGGGTGGATCCGGAAACGGAACGGATCGATTACGACAAACTGGAAAAAACCGCGGAAGAATGCCGGCCCAAAATGATCATCGGCGGGGCCAGCGCCTATCCCCGGATTATCGATTTTGAACGGATGGCGGCCATTGCCCACAAAGTGGGAGCCTTCCTGATGATCGATATGGCCCACATTGCCGGTCTTGTGGCAGCCGGGCTCCATCCCAGTCCGGTTCCCTATGCGGACGTGGTGACCACCACCACCCACAAGACCCTCCGGGGACCCCGGGGCGGCATGATCCTGTGCCCGGAAAAATACGCCAAACAGATCGACAAGGCAGTATTCCCCGGCACCCAGGGCGGTCCCCTGATGCACATCATCGCTGCCAAGGCGGTGGCGCTGGGTGAAGCCCTGAAACCGGAATTCAGGGATTACCAGAAACAGATCATCAAAAATGCGGCGGCCATGGCGGATGAACTGACCAGACAGGGCCTGCGGCTGGTTTCCGGCGGCACGGACAACCACCTGGTGCTGGTGGATACCCGGTCCAAGAACCTGACCGGCAAGGATGCGGAACATATGCTGGATGCCATCGGCATCACCTGCAACAAGAACACCATCCCCAATGATCCGGCCAGTCCCTTTGTGACCAGCGGCATCCGTCTGGGTGCACCGGCTGCCACCACCCGGGGATTCCTGGAAGAGGACTTCCGGGAAGTGGCCCGGATCATCGGCCTGGTGCTGAGCAATCCCGGGAAAGAAGAAGCCCAGAAGGAAGCGACTGCCCGGGTGGCCGTCCTGTGCGACAAACATCCTCTCTATCCGAATCTGTAAGTGGGAAAGGAGCCTGAAATCCATGCAAATCCATGTTGTGAACCATCCTCTGATCAAAGAAAAGATGACCCATTTGCGGGATAAAAAAACAGCTCCCCGGAACTTCCGGCGGCTGCTGGATGAAATTGCCCAGCTGCTGCTGTTTGAAGTGACCCGGGATCTGCCCATCCGGGAAGTGCCGGTGACCACGCCCATTGCGGAAACCACCGGCTATGCCCTGGATATCAGCGGCATCACCGTAGTGCCCATCCTCCGGGCCGGGCTGGGTTTCCTGGATGCGGTGCTGGACCTGATCCCGGAAGCACGGGTGGGGCACATCGGGCTGACCCGGGATGAGGAAACCCTGGAACCCATCAAATATTACTGCAAGATCCCCAAGGACAAGGATGCGGAAATCATCCTTATCGATCCCATGCTGGCCACCGGCGGCAGTGCGGCAGCAGCCCTGACCATGCTGAAGGAAGAAGGCTACAAACACTTCCGGTTCATGTGTCTGGTGGCCGCTCCGGAAGGGGTGGAACTGGTGAACCGGGAACATCCGGATGTTCCCATCTACACTGCAGCCCTGGATGACCATCTCAACGAGCACGGATACATCGTACCGGGCCTGGGAGATGCCGGGGACCGGGTGTTCGGGACGGTGGAATAAGCCATGGAAAGACCTGACTGGGACAGTTATTTCATGGAAATCGCAGAAGTGGTTTCCAAGCGGTCCACCTGCCTGCGGAGAAAGGTGGGAGCCGTACTGGTGAAGGACAGGCAGATCCTGGCCACCGGGTACAACGGGACCCCCAAGGGGCTGCCCCATTGTGAACAGGTGGGCTGCCTGCGGGAGAAGCTCCATGTGCCCAGCGGACAGAACCACGAACTGTGCCGGGGCATCCATGCGGAGCAGAATGCGGTGATCCAGGCGGCGGTGAACGGGGTATCCACCCTGGGGGCCACGTTGTACTGCACCCATCAGCCCTGTGTGGTATGTTCCAAGATCCTGATCAACGCCGGCATCAAGCGGATCGTCTACGCCAATCCCTATCCGGACAAACTGGCGCAGGAAATGCTCCACGCGGATACGTCCCTGGAGCTGGAAGAGTTTCATAAAAAGTGAAAAAGGGGATGTTGCACATATATTTTTCATGTGCAACATCCCTTTTTGCTGTCAGGTCTGCTGCGACAGCAGCAGACCTACATTCTCCGTATCATATTCAATCTGTTCGGACCAGCGGCGGGCGGCTTCCAGAGAATCCCCGGTGTGGGCGGCCTGGAGCAGGATGAACCGGGTGCTGTCCAGGGCGTACCGGGCCAGGAGCTCCATGCCGTATGGTTCTTCCTGATCCAGCTGCCGGTAGAAAATGAACTGGTACAGCCGGTCGAAAAAGGCCAGAGGCGTTTTTTCCGTATAGGCCCGGTACCGGTCCAGAGCGGCCGGGAGATTTTCCCGGATGGCCGCCAAGTCCCTTGTCCAGGCAGCGTCAATGGGTTCCGTGGCTCCCAGGTCCCGGATGATCCGTTCCAGTTCCTCCAGGGTCAGATCCGGGGCAAAATGGAGGCTGTCTTCCGGCAGGGCTTCCAGTCCCATTTCTTCCAGCAGCTCCGGAAAGGTAAACGATTCCCCGGTTTCTTCCTGGGTGAAGTGGAGAGGGCCGGGGAGGGCGGACAGAATCTCGCAGGTCTTTTCACAGCACAGACCGGTGCCGCAGAGAATGTATTCATACACGTAGGTGAAGAACCGGGGATGGACGGTGCAGATGTCACAGAGGGCGTCTTCTCCCTGTTCTTTGATTACCCGGCAGAGACCGTCAGGATCCAGCAGGTAACAGTACCCCTCCGGATTCAGCCGGAAGTGCCAGGTACCGTCTTTTTCCCGGACCATGGCCCGGCGCAGATCGTCTCCCAGTTTTCCCGGCAGCTGACTGTAGTACGCCGCCGTATCTTCATCGATGTCGATTTCCCACACCTGGCAGCAAGTGTGGCGGCAGGCTCCTCCTTTGCAGGAAAAATCGTTGAACCCTTCCGGGATGATGGAAATCATGGAAATGCCTCCTTTTCATGGTTTTATTATACCATGGAAGTTCTTCTGAAAAAATTGGAACACTTTCACGGTTTATGGTAAAATATAAACTAGATTCGTATGTAAAGTTTGCCTTCGGTCCCCGGTGGGGCCGGAATAGAAGTTCGAGGGGATTGACCATGATCAAGAGAGAAAAAACCGCAGTGGAAGCAGCCGTCCATCCGTACAAGACCCGCAGCGGCGGGGCCACGGTGACCGTTTTCGTGCCGTATGACTGCCGGAACCACTGCCCGTTCTGTGTGAATAAAGAAGAATATGCGGATATGACGGGGTTTTCCCTGGAAGCCATTTGCCAGAGCATCCGGAAAATGGATGCCCTGACTCCCTACTGTGATTTCGTTTTCACGGGCGGGGAACCGCTGGCCAACCTGAAAAGCCTCCAGGTGATGCTGGACCAGGTGTCCGATACCCACAAGGTGTACATCAACACCACCCTGCCGGTGAGCCGGGAACAGAGTGAAGAGGAAGTCCTGGCTTTCCTGAAAAAAAATGCGGGGAAGATCACCTGTCTGAACATTTCCCGGCACATGCAGCATTATGTGGAAGAGTCCAACGACCAGATGCTGGCCCGTCTGCCGGTCCGGTTCCGGATCAACTGCGTGCTGTACAAAAAGTATCCCAAGGATCAGCTGATTCCCTTTATGGAACGGTTCCGGAAGGTCCATGCCCCTTCCATCCAGTTCCGGTTCGACTATACGGAAACCACGCTGGAAAACCTGTATGACGAGCCTCATGACCAGATCCTCCGGGATCTGAAGCAGGTGGCCTGCTATACGGGACTGGACGGCTGCCGGATGCGCTGCGGTTTCCATTTCCGTTACAAGGATCTGGAACTGGTGTACCACAAGACCCTGCCCTACAGTACCATTGTGGAAAAGGATCCGGAGGATGGGAAGACCTATGCCATCCTGTACGATATCCTGATCAAACAGAACGGCCGGATCGATTCTGACTGGGATGGAACGGTAATGGATGTGGACGCCTATGCCCACTGCAAATTCGAACCGTACGACCTAAAATGGCTGGAACGGGTACCGGCCCGTCAGGTGGAGGAAGAAGAAGAAACCCTGCTGGGTGCGGAACCCTGCACGGCGGTGTGAAGAAAAGGGGGTGTTGCCTTGCAGCACCCCCTTTGTTATAATGGGAAAAAATCCAGAAGCAGGGTAGGAAAGGAAGAATTGTTATGAAACTTGATCAGGTTCGTGAAAAAATCGATGCCATCGACCCCCAGATCCGTTCTCTTCTCATGGAACGGCTGGACTGCTCCAAAATGGTGGCGGAAGCCAAGCAGGAAGCCGGGGAAACCAATATTTACCGGGCGGACCGGGAACAGGCCATCCTGAAAAAACTGTCCCAGGGAGTCCCGGAAGACCGGCTGCCGGAATATCTGGCGGTGGTGCGGAAAATCATGGAGACCAGCCGGATGTACCAGTATGGCATGCTCTTTGACTGGAATCCCCAGCTGTTTGCCAAACTGGCCGAAAACATTGAAATCCGGCCCGGAGGCACCCGGGTGGTGGTCCGGCTCACCCGTCCGGATCAGCCCAACGCCATGAGCAGCATCCTGAACATGGTGGGAGATTACGGATACAATATGCAGTACATGGAACTGCTCCATTTCAACAAACCGGAAAAGACCGTGACCTTTGATCTGACCATCCTGGGAGATCTCAGCGAAACCAACATGCAGAAGCTCATGTTCCAGCTGTCCAAGGAAAGTCAGGATTTCCAGATCCTGAAGAACGAATAAGAGGCTGCCATGACAAAATCACAAAAAGACATGTTCTGGCTGGCAGCTTCTCTGGCTGCGGGTTTCGCCGTCCGCTTCCTGCCGGCGCCGGCGCCCCTGACCCAGGAAGGGCTGGCTGTTCTGGGGATTTTCCTTACTTCCCTGATGATGTGGATCACCATTTCCATTGACTGGCCCAGCCTGATCACTGTGTTCCTGCTGGGTTTCCTGCCCCATTTCGGATTTGGGAACACCCTGAAGGGAACCTTTGGGAACACCACGGTGGCCTTTCTGCTGTTCACCTTTATGCTGGTGTATCCCCTCTCCCAGACTCATTTCGTCCGGCGCTGCACGGTGACCTTCATCACCAACGCCATTGCCCGGCGGGGGCCCTGGTCCTTTGTGGCCTTCCTGTTCTTTGCCGTCACCTTCATGGGGCTGTTTATTTCGCCCTCCGTGCTGTTTGTGGCCTTCATGCCCTTCCTGGAAGATATTTTCCAGGTGCTGGGGCTGAAGAAGGGGAGTCCTTCCGCCAACATGATCATGCTGGGGACGGCCTTCTGCATCAGCCTGTCCTCCGGGATGACCGCCATCGGCCATGTGTGGCCCACCATGGCCATGGGGTACTATACGGCGGCCACCGGCCGGGATGTGAACCAGTTCCAGTACATGGCCATGGGGATCCCCACCGGGGTGCTCCTGGTGGTCCTGCTGCTGCTGGTATTCAAATTCCTGTTCCGTCCGGCGGATATCCACGCCATCGATCCCCAGAAGGCAATGGGGCTCCGGGGAACGGTGCCCCGGGCGGACAGCCGGGAAAAGATCATCCTGGGGACCATGGCCCTGACGGTCCTGCTGTGGGTGGGGCCCAGTCTGGTGAAGGGCTGGAATCCCGGCCTTTACAAGAGCATCAGCAGCCTGACCACGGCCATGCCTCCCCTTCTGGGCTGCATCATCCTGTTCATTGCCCGTCATGAGGGGAAACCCATCATGAATTTTAAAGAAGTGATGACCAAGGGAGTGCTGTGGGCTTCCATCGTGATGACCGGGGCGGCCACCATGCTGGGTTCCGCCCTGACCCACAATGAAATGGGCATCAAGGCCTGGCTCAGCGGCATGCTGGCTCCCGTGGCCAGCGGGCTGCCCGTACTGGGATTGATCCTGTTTTTCTTTGCCTGGTGCGTGCTGGAGACCAACTTCTCTTCCAACATCGTCACCACCACCGTGGTCAGCGCCGTGGCCCTGTCCGTGTGCCAGGCCCTGCCGGCAGGAGTGATTTCCGTGGGAGCGGTGGTCTGCCTGATCGGCTTCGGGGCCGGTATCTGCAACATGACCCCGGCGGGCCAGTCCACCATCAATACGGTGGCCATCGGGTCCGGCTGGACCACAGCCCGGGATATGTTCGTCTGGGGCGGTATCTTCGCCCTGCTGGCCATCCTGGCCATGACCTTCGTGGGCTATCCCATCGGGAGCGTGATTTTGGGGTAGGGGTTGTATATTGTCAACGGTCAGCTGTCAGCAGCCGGCTGACAGAACAAAGGGGGTGCTGCACGTGCCGCACTCCCTTTGTTCTGCTATAATAAACAGGAAAGCAAATGACAGGAGGTCGGGAACGATGGTCAGATTTTGTCCTCATTGCGGGAAGGAACTGGAACCGGGTGTGCGGTTCTGCCCTTCCTGTGGGAAAGCGGTTCCGGAAACAGAAAGCAAGGGAGCAGGGGGAACACAGACGGCCGGACCGGTTGAAAGCAAACCGGCTTCCGGCAGCAGAAACAGGATCCTGGCGGGAGGGCTCGTTGTGCTGCTGCTCCTGGGAGGCGGCGCTTTTTATATCCAGCAGCAGAAATCCCGGGATGCTTCCCAGGCGGCAGCCATAGCGGCCCAGGAAGCCAAACAGGAAAAGAAGGAAAAAACGGCGGAGAAACAGGAAGCCAATGACTCCATCGGGACCGTCCAGAAAATCATGGAACAGGAAGGCATTTCCGGAAAAGTCCTGGCCACGTCCTATGGGTATGATCCCAACGGCAGTCTGAGTTTGATCGGGGGCAAGGGACGCCGCCTTCTGGTCATCGATGAAAAGAATCACCAGAAGGCTTTCGTGGAAGCCACTTCAAAATTGTACCAGTTCATCAATCACCGTACAGGGAATCTTCCTCCTGTCATCTTCCAGATGAGAGTCCTCAATGAGAAACCCGGAGAGGATGAAAAAGCCGGATACTGGGATGGAACCAGCCATGTGATCCCCATCTATGCCCAGTATTCCTTTGACGGGGAGGGAAAAGTGGTGCCGGGTATGCTGAATACCGGCGCAGGTGCCAGGCCGTCCCATTACCATGGCTATCTCCAGGAACAGCGCCATGTGGATCTGGCCAACCTGGTGCTGACGGAAATGCAGGCCCTCCACGAAAATGCCAATGCCAATCATATCATGCTGTAACCGCGGCTGACGGATTTCCTCCGGGCCTCAATCAGGTCTCCGGAGAAGAAGTCCGGCACAGCTGACACTGAAAACATACTGGAAAGGTTTTGATTATATGGAATTTTTTCTCTTTGTGGTAATGCTGTCCGTAGTTTCTTTCTGTATGGCCGTGCTTTGCTACGGTCTGACCCTGCGGTTTTTCAAGGGATCCAAGGTGGTCCAGTATATCCTGACGCCTCTTTGTGTGGTGGGCTGGGATTTCCTGGTAGTGATCCAGGGAGAGCCTCTTCGCTGGGTGCTGGCCGCTCTGCCCATTTTGGCGGTGATGGGGCTGTTCCTGTATGCCCGGAAAAAGTATGAAGAGAATCCGGAACCCCTGGAACTTGCCCGGAGACAGAACGGCTTCACTCCGGACCGGAAAATGCGCCGGTACCAGAAAAGAAATCAGAAAAAAGTAAAAAAATAAAAGGGATTTTTTCCAAAAAGGCGAATACTATCCATAAAGAACAAGGAAGGGGATGAGCAGATGTTCCAGAAAATCCTGGTCCCTGTAGATGGGTCTGAAACGGGATGGAAAGCCCTGAAAACAGCGGCTGTCCTGGGAGAAAAATTCCAGGGAGAGCTGCAGGTGTTCACCGTGACGGAACCCTATGACAGCCTCAGCCTGTTCCAGATTACCCTGGATGAAAACATCATGGACCGCAGCAACCGGGAATTGAAGAAAGCCAGCCTGGCGGTCCTGGATGCAGCAAAGGAAAAACTCACGGAATATGACTTCAAAGGCGGGGCTTCCTATGAAGAAAAAGCTGGGAATCCGGCGGAACTGATCCTGGAGAAATCCCGGGAAGATGGCTGTGATTCAGTGGTCATGGGCAGCCGGGGGCTCAGCGGGATCACCGAATTCCTGTTGGGCAGTGTCAGCTCCAAAGTTTCCCAGTATGCGGAAGTTCCTGTATTTGTGGTGAAATGACGGGAGGTGTTGGTATGTTCCAGAAGATCGTTGTTCCGGTGGATGGATCCAAGACGGCTTGGAAGGCATTGGATACGGCAGCTTCCCTGGCCGGAAAGTATGGAGGGGACCTGGTGGTCGTCAATGTGGTGGAACCTTATGACGCCATCAGCAGCATGTCCATGCATCTGGACCGGGTGGTCCTGGAAAAGGCATTGAAGGCCATGAAAAAGGCCAGCCTCGATGTGCTGGATGATGCCAAGGCCAGACTGGAAAAGGCAGGTTTTGCCGGGAAGGCAGATTTTGTGGAAAAAGAGGGGAATGCCGCGGAACTGATCCTCTCCGTAGCCCGGAAAGAAGGGGCTGATTCGGTGGTCATGGGCAGCCGGGGCCTCAGCGGGATCACGGAATTCCTGCTGGGCAGCGTCAGCACCAAGGTGACCCAGTATGCGGAAATTCCTGTTCTTGTGGTGAAATAAAGGAGGCATGTCTATGTTCAAAAAAATCCTGGTACCGGTGGATGGCTCCCAGACTTCCTGGAAGGCACTGGATACTGCCAGATCCCTGGCGGAAAAATATGATGGCAGGCTGCTGGTGATTACGGTGATGATCCCCTATGGGTCCGGCAGCTTCCTGCAGATGTCCCTGGATCAGACCCTGATCGACCAGAACAATGCAGCCATGAAAAAGGCCGGCTTTGCCACCCTGGATATGGCCAAGGATAAACTGGGCAGTTACGCAGGGGATGTGGAATATCTGGAAGAAACCGGGAATCCGGCGGAACTGATCCTGGATGCCTGCAAGGAAAAAGGCTGCGATACCATCGTCATCGGCAGCCGGGGCCTCAGCGGCGTGGAGGAATTCCTGCTGGGCAGTGTGAGCAGCAAGGTTTCCCAGTATGCCAAAGTTCCGGTTGTGGTGGTAAAATAACAGTTTTTCATAACGGGCAAAAAAATTGCTGCTTCGGCAGCAATTTTTTTGAAAAGAAGCAGGGTTTTACAGTCTTGCGGTGAATATATACTATAGTAAGAAAAGAAATGTAAAGGAAAATGCGTTGGAGGTGGTTGTATGTTTGAAAAAATCTTGATTCCGGTGGATGGTTCCGAAACTTCTTGGAGAGCTCTGGCAGAAGCCAAAGAACTGGCAGAGGCCTTCAAGGGCGAATTGCTGGTGGTCAATGTGATCCAGCCCTACAACAATTCGGCCATGCTGGTGGTGCCCCTGGATCAGGCTACCATCAGTCAGGGGAATGAAGAACTGACGAAAATCGGCAACAGCGTACTGGATACGGCCAAGGAAAAACTGAAGGACTTCAAGGGCAAAGCGGAATTCGACCTGGAAGTGGGTCATCCGTCCGAACGGGTCCTGGCCGTGTGCAAGGAAAAGAAATGCACGGCTATCGTCATTGGCAGCCGGGGTCTCAGCGGCATTGCCGAGTTCTTCCTGGGCAGCGTCAGCAGCAAGGTTTCCCAGTATGCCGACGTACCGGTACTGATCGTAAAATAAAGGGAATACAAGTTCCTGCAAAGGAGGAGTCTCTATGATCAACAAAATCCTGGTTCCTGTAGACGGTTCGAAGATTGCGCTCCGTGCCCTGGAATTTGCCATGGAGATCGGCGGCAAATTCGGGTCGGAAATCATTGTCATCAATATCGATGTGCCCTATGACCTGAGCCGGATCAAACCTCCTCGGAGAGACAAGAACGGCAATGTGATCCCGGTGGAAGCCGCGGCGCCCACTCCGCTGGAAGAAGCGGAAAAGGAAGCCAAGAAGGCAGGGTATGAACGGATCACCTTCAAGAAAGTGGTGGACATCGATCCGGCAGAACGGATCTGTGCCGAAGCGGAAAAGGACGATACGGATCTGATCATCATGGGGAACCGGGGCATGGGTGTGCTGGCCGGATTCTTCCTGGGCAGTGTCAGCACCAAAGTATCCCAGAGTGCCCATTGCCCGGTGACCATTGTGAAGTAAGAGCGGGATCACCACAACTCCAAACGCTGGAATAAAAAGGGGACTGTGAAGAAATGAAAAATTCATTTCTTCACAGTCCCCTTTTTCATTTCGCCAATCTCCTCTTCGCTCGTCTGTGGAGCAGGAACAGGGACAACAGCAGCAGGCCGATGCCGGTGACCAGGGTCAGCAGGGCACTGCCGCCGGAAAAACCGGCAGCCAGGTAAGCCACGAAGCAGCAGGCGGCCACCACACAGGCATAGGGGATCTGGGTGCCCACATGCTGGATGTGGCTGCAGCCGGCCCCGGAAGAGGACAGGATGGTGGTATCGGAAATGGGGGAACAGTGGTCCCCGAACACGGAGCCGGCCAGGGTGGCAGACAGGGTGACGGTCATGATGGTGGGGGTGGCGGACTGGCAGATGAACACTACAATGGGGATGAACAGTCCGAAGGTGCCCCAGGCGGTGCCGATGGAGAAGGACAGGCCGGCGGCCACCAGGAAGACGATGGCCGGCAGCAGTTCCATGGGCAGGTGGCTGGTCTGGACCAGCATGCCGATGAATTTCCCGGTTCCCAGGTAGTTCTGGCACAGGGTGCCAATGGTCCAGGCCAGGGTCAGGATGATGTAGGCCGGCACCATGGTGTTGATCCCGGCACCGATGCTGTCCATGAATTGCCGGAAGGTCAGCAGTTTCCGGGGAACAAACTGGAAGAAGGCCACCAGCAGGGCCCAGAATCCGCCCAGTACCAGAGCGGCGGAAGAGTTGCTGTTGCCGATGGCTGCCTGGAAGGAAAGCCCCTTGGACCAGTATCCGCCGTTGTAGAGCATGGCCAGGATGGTGAAGACAATCAGGGCGGCAATGGGAATCAGCAGGTCATACACCGTGCCTTTGGCGGTTACCGGCTGCTGCTGTTGGGCGGCCTTCTGGTCAATGGCCCCCAGTTCACCCTTGGTTTCCGCCAGGTATTCCACTTTGGCCATGGGACCGAATTCCAGATCCGTCAGGGACAGGACGGTGACCATCAGGATGGACAGGATGGCATACATGTTGTAGGGGATGGTGGCGAAGAAGGCGGACATTTCGTTGGGGAAGGCTCCGGTTTCGTAGAGCGTGGAGCCCACGGCTGCCGCCCAACTGGAAATGGGGGCGATGATGCAGACGGGGGCGGCGGTGGTATCGATGATATATGCCAGCTTGGCCCGGGAAATCCGGTATTTGTCCGTCACCGGCTTCATGACTGTACCCACGGTCAGGCAGTTGAAGTAGTCATCGATGAAGATCAGGATGCCCAGGATACTGGTGGCCAGTTCCGCGGCCCGACGGCTGGTGATCTTCCGGGTGGCCCATTGGCCGTAGGCCTGGGAACCGCCGGCCTTGTTCACCACACAGACCAGGGCACCCAGCAGGGCCAGGAACAGGATGATATTGAATTTGTCCGGGGTCCCTACGGTCTTGGACATGATTTCAAAAGCGGCAGAACTCATGGCCACCAGACCGCCGCCGGAAGCAGCTGCATAAATCAGGCCGCCGGACAGGATCCCCAGCATCAGGGAAGAAATCACTTCTTTGGTGACAAGCGCAAGAGAGATGGCAATAATCGGGGGCAGCAGGGAAAGAATCCCCACATCAACAGGTTCCATAATCGACTCCTTTTTGTTCAGAAATTGTAGGTTGGTTTAAAAAATATGTTTTATTTTATCATATTTCTCCTGTCATTTCACAAATATGCCTGAATTTGTTGAAAATCTTTCAGACTGTGTTATAGTAAAAGAAATCAAATACGAATGAGGGAGATGCTCATGGAAAATTTGTTTGCATGGATCAATTCCGTTCTGAAGTTTGTCGGCCCCCTTTCTGACTTTTTCTGGGACATTCCCACCCAGTTTTCCTGGTACAAAAATCTGCCTTTGTTGGGAAGCTTTTCGTTCGCCATTATCGTCCTGGTGGGTTCGGGGATCTACTTTACCCTGCGGCTCCACTGCATCCAGCTGACCCACATGGGGGAGGCCATCCGTCTCCTGATCCGCCGGCGCAGTGCAGAAACGGGGATATCGCCTCTGGCCGCCTTTATGCTCAGTTCCGCCATGCGGGTGGGTCCTGGGAACATCCTGGGAGTCACCGGGGCCATTTCCGTAGGAGGACCGGGAGCCTTGTTCTGGATGTGGGTTTCCGCCTTTTTCGGTATGGGTACCGCCTTTGTGGAAGGGACCATGGCCCAGCTGTTCAAGGAAAAACGCCGGGGACAGTTTGTAGGCGGTCTGCCTTTTTACGGCAGGGCCCTGTTCGGCGGCAGCCGGACTGTGGGGATTTTTCTTTCCCTGCTGTACATTTTCTATGCCCTGGGCTGTCTGCCGGCCCAGGGATATAATGTGGTTTCTTCCGTGGGCGCCATCGGATCCCTGGTTTCCGGGGTGGAGGTTCCCACCAAATCGTTCTTTTATTACGGAACAGCGGCGGTGGTCCTGCTTTTTACGGCTGTGCTGGCTTTCGGGGGCATCAAGAAAGTCACCCGGGCCACCAATGCCATGGTGCCGGTGATGGCCGTGATCTATGTGGCCACTACGGTGCTGCTGATCGTGACCAATGTCCAGTCCGTTCCCTATTTCTTTGAAGCGGTATTTACCGGGGCCTTCCGGCCGGAAGCCTTTTTCGGCGGGGTGTTCGGCACCGTCCTGGTACAAGGGGTAAAACGGGGGCTCATGAGCAACGAAGCCGGCCAGGGGACCATTACCATGTCCGCGGCTTCCGCCGATGATGAACATCCCTGTGAACAGGGACTTCTGTCCGCTGCCGGGGTGTTCCTGGATACCCACATCATCTGCACCATGACCGGGTTCATTGTGATCATGGCCCATGCCTGGACTCAGGATCCCACGGCCTGGAAAGCCGCCGGCAAGCTGCCCAGGTATCTGCTGTCCGTAACCAGCCTGACCCCTACGGCGGGCATCAACACTGCAGTGACCCTGGCCCTGACCCTGTGCTTCTGCCTGTTCGCCTATACCTGCCTGATTGGGATGATTTCCTTCTCGGAAATCGCTTCGGCCCGGCTGAGCCAAAATCCCCGGGTCATCGTTGCCGTCCGCTGCCTGTGTCTTTTGGTGGCCGCTTTCGGGATCCTGGTGAACATTGCCGGCTATGACCTGAGCAACCTGTGGGCCTTCTCCGATCTGGCCAACATCGTCATGGTCTACTGCAACGTGCCTCTGCTGTACAAAGGCTTCCAGTACGTGCTGAAAGCTCAGCGCCACTTTGTCAGCGGCAGCACCGAACCCTTTGACGGAAAGAAAATCCTGGGGATCGATACCCCCTGCTGGCCGAGAAAATAAAAAAGGGGCTGTTACACACGTATTTTTCACGTGCAACAGCCCTTTTTTTTATTTTACTTCCCTTCTTTGATTTCCTTCAGCGCTTCCGCCATCCGTCTGACCCCTTCCACAATCCGGTCATCCGGCATGTTGGAATAGTTGATCCGCATGTGCCGGTCGTTCTTGATGTTGGGATAGAAGAACTCGCCCAGCACACCGGCCACGTTCTTTTCGATGCATTTGTCGAAGACCTTCCGGGCGCTGACTCCTTCCGGGAAGGTCAGCCACAGGAACAGGCCCCCTTCCGGACGGGTCCAGGTGGTACCGTCGGTGAAGGTTTCTTCCATGGTCTTCAGCAGCAGGTCACGGCGGTGTTTGTACAGTTTGTTGATTTCTGCCACATGTTCATCCAGGCTGTATTCATCCATGTACCGGTCGATGATGGCCTGATCGAAGGCGGAGGTGTGCAGGTCAGCACTCTGTTTTACCTTGACGAATTCTTTCATCAGGGTGACGGGAGCCGCCAGCCAGCCAATCCGCAGACCAGGGCAGAAGGTCTTGGAGAAGGTCCCCATGGCCATGACCAGGTCCTTGGTGTCCATGCTCTGGAGGGAGGGGAGAGTTTCCCCTTCGTACCGGAGTTCCCCATAGGGGTTGTCTTCCAGTACGGGGATATTGTATTTGTTGACCACTTCCATGAATTTCTGCCGCCGTTCCAGGCTCCAGCAGATGCCAGTGGGGTTCTGGAAATCCGGGATCACGTAGATCAGTTTGGCCCGGGGCGTTTCCGCCAGGATTTTGTCCAGTTCTTCCGGGATCATCCCTTTGTCGTCAGTGGGGACTTCCTTGAATACGGGCTGGTAGGCCTTGAAAGCGTTGATGGCTGCCAGGTAGGTGGGGCTTTCCATCAGCACCACATCCCCTTCGTCAAAGAAAATCTTCCCGGCCATATCCAGGTTCTGCTGGGAACCAGTGGTGATCAGGATGTTTTCGGCACCCAGATGGGATTTGTATTTCCGGTTCATCCGGTCGGCAATCTTGGCCCGCAGGGAAGGACGGCCTTCCGTGGTGGCATACTGGAGCACCTTGTGGCCTTCCGCAGCGCAGACTTCCTGACAGACTTTGCCGATTTCCTCCACCGGGAACAGTTCCGGTGCCGGCAGTCCTCCGGCAAAGGAAATCACTTCCGGACGCTGGGTCACCTTCAGGATTTCCCGGACGGCGGAAGCCTGCATCCCGGCCATGCGTTTGGCAAATTTGTATTCCATAATCAAAAACCTCCCCAAAAAATCAGCTGTCCTTTCCGGACAGGCCCAATTTCATTTTATCTTAGAAAATGCTATCACTATCTTTTTTTACCGTCAAGCTAATGAATTTAATATCCAGTATACAAAATATGAATATATTCATTTTTGTATCGTTTTGTACAAAAATAGAACAGTATTTATAAGCATACTGAAATGCCATGAATTAGAGCATCCGGGTATATCGGCAACGGTTCACGATGAACGGGGGCAAGTATGATATAATGGAAGGAATTAGAATACACTGAGGATGGTGCGACATGGACGAAAAATTCCTTCTCATCGACGGCAGCAGCTTGATCCACCGGGCTTTCTTCGCGCTGCCGCCCCTGACCAATAAAAACGGCGTGAACACCGGGGCGGTGTACGGCCTGTGCAACATGATCCTGAAGCTGCTCCAGGAAATCCAGCCCAGCTATATGCTGGTGGCTTTTGACAAATCCCGGAAAACCTTCCGGACAGAAAAATTCCCGGAATACAAGGGACAGCGGAAAGCCACCCCTCCGGAACTGAAAGAACAGTTCCCCCTGTCCATCCAATTGCTCCAGAGCATGGGGATCCCCACCCTGGAAGTGGACAATTATGAAGCGGATGACATTATCGGAACCCTGTCCAGCGGGGCTCCGGAGAATGTGCAGGTACGGATCGTCACCGGGGACCGGGATGAGTTCCAGCTGATCAAGGGCAATGTCCAGGTGCTGTTCACCAAAAAGGGCATCTCCAATATCGCCGTCTATGATGAAAAAGCCTTCGGGGAAGAATACCAGGGGCTGCAGCCCCGGCAGATCATCGATCTGAAAGGGCTGATGGGGGATACCAGCGACAATATCCCCGGAGTGCCCGGGGTGGGGCCCAAAACGGCCCTGAAGCTGATCACGGAATACCGGACGGTGGAAAATGTCCTGGACCATGCGGAAGAAGTCAAAGGCAAGGCCCTGAAGGAAAAACTCCGGAACAACCGGGAACAGGCCCTTCTGTCCAAGGACCTGGCCACCATCTGTCTCCAGGTGCCCATCGACCGGGATCCCGGAGCCTATGTGCTCACCGGGCTTACGGAGGAAAGCCGGCAGCTGATGCAGGAACTCCAGTTCAAGAACCTGTGGGACCGGTTCGTACCGGTACTGGGCTGTGCCGCCGGGACGGACGCCGGCAGCAGCGATCCCCTTTCCCTGTTCGGGCAGCCGGTGGCGGCGGAAACCCTGGATACGGTGGAAATCACCAGCGATGCCCAGGGGGAAGCTCTGGTGGAAGAAATCCGCGCCCGGGGCAAACAGGTGGCCCTGGCCTGGCAGCTGAAGGGCAGCCTGCCGGTGCTGGAAATGGAACGGCTGGATCTGGCCTTTGCGGGGAAACACTATGTGTTCCGCCCGGAAACCGCCGGGAAGGAAGCGGTACTGTCCCTGCTCCAGGATCCTGCCATCTCCAAGGCGGCAGCGGATCCCAAAGAACTGTACAAGTACATGATGGGGCAGGGAAAGAATCTCCAGGGCATTACCGATGACCCGGCTCTGGCCGGCTATCTCTATGAACCGGGCGCCTCCGGATACGGAATCCAGGCACTGGGCGAAGAATTCCTGTCCGCCGCCAGCGGAGAAGGGGCCCAGGATACGGCGGCCCTGGTGCCGGTGCTCCGGGAAAAACTGGAGGAACGGGGACTGACCCGGCTCTATGAAGACATCGAGCTGCCGTTGACGGAAAATCTGGCGGAAATGGAGTTTACCGGCATTGCGGTGGACCAGGCCATGCTGGATGAGGTCACAGGGGAAATGACGAAAAAGGTTCAGGCACTGGAACAGCAGGCCTGGGATCAGGCAGGAGAACAGTTCAACCTGAATTCCCCCAAACAGCTGGGAGTGCTGCTGTTTGAAAAACTGGGGCTGCCCATCATCAAAAAGACCAAGACCGGGTATTCCACCGATGTGTCCGTTCTGGAAGCCCTCCAGGGAGAACATCCTCTGATTGAAACCCTGATCAGTTACCGGCAGCTGTCCAAACTGCTTTCCACCTATCTTCTGGGGCTCCATCCCCTGATCAACCCTGCCACCGGACGGATCCACACCCATTTCAACCAGATGGCAACAGTCACCGGCCGTCTGTCCAGTACGGAACCCAATCTCCAGAACATCCCCACCCGGACAGAAGTGGGCAAACGGATGCGGGAAATGTTCGTGCCCGGGGAAGGGTACGACCTGCTCATGAGCTGCGACTATTCCCAGGTGGAGCTCCGGGTGATGGCCAGCATCGCCCAGGACGAACTGCTGCTGGATTCCTTCCGCCACGGCCAGGATGTCCATGCCCGGACGGCTTCGGAAATTTTCGGAGTGCCCCTGGACCAGGTGACGCCCTACATGCGGAGCAAGGCCAAGACGGTGAACTTCGGGATCATCTACGGCATCAGCGATTTCGGCCTGGCCCGGCAGCTGGGGGTGCCCCGGGGCGAAGCGGCCCAATATATTGAAAGCTATTTTGCCCGGTACACCGGGGTGAAGGCGTATATGGAACGGGAAAAACAGAAGGCCCGGGAAATGGGCTATGTGGAGACACTGTTCGGCCGCCGCCGGTATCTGCCGGACATCAACGCCAAGAACTTCAACCGCCGGAGCTTTGCGGAACGGACTGCCATCAATACCCCCATCCAGGGGACGGCGGCGGATATCATCAAGGTGGCCATGCTGAAGGTGGCCCGGAACCTGAAGGAAGCCCGGGTGAAGAGCCGGGTGCTGCTCCAGGTCCACGACGAACTGGTACTGGAAATCCCGGCGGCTGAACAGGAAACCGTAGGGAAAATCGTCAAGGAAACCATGGAACATGCCGTGGATCTGGCCGTTCCCCTGGTGGCCGATGTGGCCGTAGGGAAGAACTGGGCCCGGGCCAAGTAAGGAGGATGCCATGCCGGAACTGCCGGAAGTGGAGCAGGTGCGGATCAGCCTGCTGCCCCATATTGTGGGAAAAACCATCGAAAAGGTCCGGGTGGATCTGCCCAAAATGATCCTCCACCCGGATCCGGACGCCTTTGCACGCCGGCTCCAGGGAGCCCGGTTCACCGGTGTCCGGCGCCGGGGCAAATACCTGGGGCTGGAACTGGAAGGGGGCGACTGGCTGCTGGTCCATCTCCGGATGACCGGCGCCCTGCTGGCCCTGCCCAAGGACCAGCAGGAACCGCCCTACACCCGGATGGCCTTTTTCCTGTCCGGGAGGGAGAACCTGTATTTTACGGATATCCGGACCTTTGGGGTGGCCGCTCTGGTGGGAGAGGACGGCTGGAGGGACAAGGGGTATGAAAGCCTGGGACCGGAACCTCTTGAACCGGCCCTCACCGCAGAGTACCTCCGGGCCAGAGCCAAAGGGAAAACCACGGTGGTGAAAGGGTTCATCCTGGACCAGTCCGTGATCGCCGGCCTGGGGAACATCTATGCGGATGAGGCCCTGTTCGCCGCCGGGATCCGACCCACCCGCCGGGTGAACCGCCTGACCCGGAAGGAATGGGAAGCTCTGACCCTCGGAGTCCGGGCGGTGATCCATCAGGGACTGGAGCATCACGGGACCACCTTCCGAAACTATCAGGATGCGGATGGGAAAATGGGGGACAACAGCCGGTATCTCCAGGTGTACCACCGGAAGGGGCTGCCCTGCCGGCGCTGCGGCACCCTGCTGAAACAGATCAAAGTGGCCGGACGGGGCAGCGTATACTGTCCCCACTGCCAGAAATAAGGAGGACGCCATGACAGTCATTGGTCTTACCGGAGGCATTGCTTCAGGAAAAAGCACCGTCAGTGCCTATTTGAAAGAAAAGGGGATTCCCGTATTCGATGCGGACGGAGCGGCCTGGGAGGTGGAAAAGGCCGGGTCCCCCTGTCTCCGGGAGCTGACGGATGCTTTCGGGGAAGGGATTCTGACCCCGGAAGGGGAACTGGACCGGAAGGAAATGGCCCGGCGGGCTTTCCATGATCCCGGGGTCCTGCAGCAGCTGAATGCCATCGTCCACCGGGCAGTGGAGCAGAAAAGGGATGGGTTCCTGGCTGCCCACCGGCAGGATCCGGTGGTGATCCTGGATGCTCCGCTGCTGCTGGAATGCGGCTGGGAAAAGGTGACGGATACCGTATGGCTGGTCTACCTCCCGGAAGAGGAGCAGATCCGACGGGCCATGATCCGGTCCGGCATGACCCGGGAAGAAGTGACGGACCGGATCCGGAAGCAGATGTCTCTGGAAGAAAAAAAGAAAAAAGCCCAGGTGGTCCTGGACAACCAGGGCAGCCTGGAGGCCCTGTACCGGCAGGTGGACCGGGAACTGGCACGGATCCTCCCCTGAGTTTACCGGATTGTTGCAAAGAGCGGTTGAAACACCATCAGCAGATTTGATATGATAATAGATAAAAAAGAATGAGCGCCGGTCGGAAAGCGGATGTTTCCTCCAACGGCGCAGCAGATATATTGTGAGGGATAGGATTGGAACGGAAAAGAAACAAAAAACGGCCAGGATGTCTGCCGGTGGTGCTGATTTTCCTGCTGCTGATGGTGGCCGGCTATTTTGGCTGGAAAACGGATACGGCCCAGCGGAAATTCGTGTACAACTGGCCCTATGCCCGGGAAATCCATCTGTACAGCGCCCAGTACCGGGTGGATCCTTTTCTGGCAGTGGCTGTGATCAAAAATGAAAGCAATTTCAAACCGGAGGCCAAATCCAAGGCCGGGGCCCTGGGCCTGATGCAGATTACTCCGGAAACCGGCGCATGGATCGCCAAATGCACGGATTTCCCCAATTTCCGGGATTCCATGCTGCTGAAGCCGGAGCTGAACATCAAATTCGGCTGCTGGTATCTGGCGGAACTGGAACATGAATTCCACGGCAATGAAGTGCTGATGCTGGCGGCCTACAATGCAGGCCGGGGCACGGTGAAGGAATGGATGAAGGACAACGGCTGGGGCTATGATTTCAACAGCATCTCCCAGATTCCCTTCAGCGACACCCGGGCCTATGTGCAGAAGGTTTTGGACGACCGGAACAACTACCAAAATTTATACAAAAAAACTTTAAAAAACTATTGACGGGAATTCCCGATTGTGGTATTATTTCTTTGTTGCCGATTGAGAAACAAACAAGCGGGCATGGCGGAACTGGCAGACGCGCTAGCTTCAGGAGCTAGTGGGGGCAACCCCGTGGAGGTTCAATTCCTCTTGCCCGCACCAAACTTTTCACCTCAGCAATCACACAACTTTGCGGTTGTGGCGGAAAGGCAGACGCGTCAGCTTGAGGGGCTGGTGAGGGAAACCTCATGCGGGTTCAAGTCCCGCCAACCGCACCAACTTTCCAAACACGCGGGGAAAAGCGAGAGGGCTCGACAACAAATTTCATATGCGGGCATGGCGGAATTGGCAGACGCGCTAGCTTCAGGAGCTAGTGGGGGCAACCCCGTGGAGGTTCAAGTCCTCTTGCCCGCACCATTCAAAAGTGAGCATACCGTGAAAGCGGTGTGCTTTTTTTGTGCGTGGAAAGGGAAATGGGCCGCCGTGCTGCGGCTGCCTTTCATTGTATGATGCTGGATCGGACGCGCCTTTGGTTTGTCCTTGCCTCTCCAGAAGAACTCAAAACAAGCAAAGGATGAAAAGAAAAGCACAGTCCTGTTTTTATTAGAAAGAACCTGTCAGCAACGGGTTCTTTCCATCAGCAATTGACCATTGACAAACAGAGGGGGGCGCCTGGCGCCCCCCTCTATTTATATACTCCCAAAATCCGTTCTGCTTCCTTGACCATCTTTTCCCGCACCCAGCCGGGACTGGTGATTTCCACTCCGTTCCCCAGGGCCATGATCCAGCCCAGGAACTGGTCGCTGACTTCCACTTTTACCGTCAGCCGCACCTGGTCCGGCCCGTCGGGGACCAGCATGATGTCCTTGCCGAACCGGTCGATGAATATGCCCACCTTGTCCTGGCTGATTTTCAGTTCCACATCGGTCTGTTCTCCATTGAACATGCCGAAATGCATATTGGCATATTTGGGGATATCCAGCTGGGCAATGGCTTTCTGGCCTTCCCGGGGCTGGTCTTCCAGCAGTTCCAGATCCTTGATCTTGTCCACCCGGTAGTGGCGGATTTCTCCGGTTTCCCCATAGTAAGCGGCCAGATAGTAGTTTTCATCGGACAGGATCATCAGCCAGGGACTGACCTGGAACCAGTTCCCCTTGTTCCGGGGCACCAGCTCTTTCCGGGTGTTCCACCGGGTATAGTGGAAGCGGACCTGGACATTGGTGTTGATGGCCTGGTGGAGTTTGTCCACGGTCAGATACACGTTCCGGTTCATGGTCTTCACCCGGCCGGCGATGACCACCTGGCGCTGGAGACTTTTTCCCTGTTCCCGGCTGGCCAGTTTTTCCAGTTTCCTGATGAGAGCATGGGATTTTTTATCCGGGATGAACCGGGCGGCCTGGACGGAATCCACCAGCAGCTTCAGTTCGGCCAGTTCGAATTCCCGTTTGCCCAGGTGGTAGGTGCAGTTCCGTCCGCTATTGGAACTGATGATGTCCAGACCGAAGTTCCGCAGTTCGTCAAAATCGCTGTACAGGGTCTTCCGGTCCGCATTGACCCCGTGTTTCTGGAGCCATTCTGCAATCTGCTGCAGGGTGAGACCGTGGTCATCATCGGTTTCCTCCTGGAAAATCTTTTCCAGGTACAGCATCTTCTGTTTCTGGTTGATCCCTTTGGTCATGGCAGTTTTCCTCCCTGGACGTTTTTCTTCTATGATACCTTTTCCGGGAAGAAAAGGGAACAGAAAAAGAAGAAAAGAGTCCGGCCGCTGAAAAAAACAGTTTACATTTTTGGGAAACAGCGTATACTATAATCTGAGAGGCCGAAATATTCTAACTTTTTTGAGGGGATGTGTGGAAAATGACTGGCTTACCGTTAATTTTTGCTTTTGTGATTGCCATCATCGTTATGATCGTAGCCATTTCCAAATTCCGTATCCATCCTTTCCTGGCTATCCTGGGTGTTTCCGTGATCTTCGGCCTGATCGGCGGAATCCCTCTGGTCAAGCACGGGAAAGTGTTGGGAATCGCTGATGTGGTCAGTGCCGGGTTCGCCGGGACTTTTACCAGCATCGGCATCGTGATCATCATGGGGGCCCTGATCGGGACCATCCTGGAAAAGACCGGGGCGGCCCTGAAAATGGCTGACTGCGTGGTGCGCCTGGTGGGGAAGAACAACACCAGCCTGGCTGTACTGATCATGGGGTGGATCGTATCCATTCCGGTGTTCTGTGACAGTGGGTTCGTCATCCTGAACCCCATCCGGAAGGCGCTGGTCCGCCGGACCCACTGCTCAGCGGTGGCAACGGCTGTGGCCATGTCCATGGGGCTGTATATTTCCCATTGCTTCATTCCGCCCACACCAGGGCCCATTGCCGCTGCCAACACCATTTATGAAGGGATGGGCATGGAACCAAACCTGATCCTGATTATCGGGCTGGGGACTGCGTCCTCCATCCTGCCCATGATCGCCGCCTATTTCTATGCCAATTATATCGGCTCCAAAGTGAAATCCAAGGAAGAACGGGCGGAAAGAGCGGATCCCGCAGAGACCCAGCAGACCTATGAAGACCTGATCAAAAGCTATGGCCAGCTGCCCAGTGCCTTTATGAGCTTTGCCCCCATCGTGGTTCCCATTATCCTCATGGGGCTGTCCAGTGCCATGGCCATGAGCGGGAACCGGACGGATATCATCACCTTCCTGGGGACGCCCATCATCGCCATTAGCGTAGGGGTGCTCCTGGGGATCCTGGTCCTGATGCAGAGCAGCATCCAGGACAAGATGAAAGCCTTTTACCAGATTACCGATGACACCCTGAAAGTGGTGGGGCCCATCCTGTTCATCACCGCCGCCGGCGGCGTACTGGGGAAGGTCATCGCTTCCACCAGCATGGTGGCCTTCATCAAGGCCAATTCCAGCACCCTGGCCAGCCTGGGGATTTTCTTCCCCTTCCTGCTGTCCGCCATCCTGAAGACGGCCCAGGGGTCTTCCACCGTGGCCATCACCACTACGGCCGGGATCATGGCACCCCTCATGGGGACCCTGGGACTGGGGACTCCCATGCTGGCCGCCATTACGGTTATTGCCATCGGGGCTGGTGCCATGACGGTGTCCCATGCCAATGACTCCTATTTCTGGGTGGTCACCAACTTCGGGGACATGGAAGTCCAGGACGGCTACCGGGCCCAGACCATGGGGACCCTGGTAACCGGCATCGCCGCCATGATCAATGTGTATATTTTGTATCTGATTCTGGGGTGAGGATAAAGGGATTGGTCAACGGTCAGCTGCTGACAGCTGACCGTTGACAGCTGTCAAAAAAGGGGCTGTGAAAAAATGATTTCTCATTTTTTCACAGCCCCTCTTTTTCTGTTTCATCTCTAACAGGATTTTTCAAAAAATCTTCAAAAAAATTCCCCTGACTGCACTATGATATATTGTCGAACCAGGGAAAATCATTTATAATAGGGAAAGGATTCAGGTGAATATTTTTTGATTACAGTAGAACCGGGATCCGATCCCTTTTCTTATTTCCCCACGGTTCCGTTCCTTTGCGCAGGGCGGGATCCGGAGCGGTAAGATACAAAGAAGGTTTAAATTCAGTACACAGGCGTTGAAGGGCCTGTGGGTAGGAGAGGTTAGTATGAGTGAATTATTGCGAGTGGAAGGATTGAAAGTTGCCGTTGAAGGTAAGGAAATCCTGAAAGGCCTGGATCTGGTCATCAACAAGGGTGAAACTCATGTGATCATGGGCTCCAACGGTGCCGGCAAATCCACCCTGTTCAACACCATTATGGGCAACCCCAAATACGTTGTGACCGAAGGCCACATTTACTTTGAAGGAAAAGAAATCACCCACGAACCGGTGAACGAAAGAGCCAAAGCCGGGATCTTCATGGCTTTCCAGGCTCCCATCTCCGTCCAGGGGATTACCGTGGAAAACTTCATCCGCAACGCCAAAGGCACCATCTCCGGGGAAAAACAGCGGATCATGCCTTTCCGGAAGAAACTCCACCAGGAAATGGATGCCCTGTCCATGGACCGGAGCTATGCGGAACGGTATGTAAATGACGGGTTCTCCGGCGGGGAACGGAAAAAGAATGAAATCCTCCAGATGTGTATGCTGGAACCGAAACTGACCCTGCTGGATGAAATCGATTCCGGTCTGGACGTGGATGCCGTACGGATCGTTTCCCAGGCAGTGAACAAATACCATGACGAAAACAACTCCCTGCTGATCATCACCCATCACAGCGAAATCCTGCAAAAACTCCATCCGGATGTGGTCCATGTGCTGATCAACGGCCGGATCGTGAAGACCGGGGATGCTTCCCTGATCGGAGAAATCGAAGCCAACGGCTACGACGCTTACAAGAAATAACAGGCGGGTGAGCAGAATGACCGAAGAAAAGAAAGCAGCGCTGGCCGGGGAAACCGCGGCTGACGAACAGAAACTGCAGAAAGAACGGAAGACTATCGACGCGTTGACTGATTTCAGCAACATGTACGATTTCAAAAAGGATTCCAATCACGAATACAAGACGGAAGCCGGGCTGACGCCGGATGTGGTCCGGGAAATCTCCGCCAAGAAGGATGAACCCCAATGGATGCTGGATGCCCGGCTGAAATCCCTGGATCTGTATTACCAGATCCCCTATCCGGTGTGGGGTCCGGATATCAGCGGCCTGGACATGGCCAACATCGTCACCTACGTGCGGCCCAATGCCCGGATGAGCGCCAACTGGAACGACCTGCCCGAAGACATCAAGGATACCTTTGACCGTCTGGGGATCCCGGAAGCGGAAAAGACTTCCCTGTCCGGGGTGGGAGCCCAGTACGATTCAGAAGTGGTGTACCACAGCATCCAGGACGAACTGGTGCAGCAGGGGGTCATCTACACTGATTTCGACACGGCCGTCAAGAAATATGAAGACATTGTCCGGAAGCACTTCATGAAGCTGATTCCGCCGACGGACCACAAGTTTGCGGCTCTCCACGGGGCGGTATGGTCCGGGGGATCCTTCGTGTACGTGCCGGAAGGGGTGGATGTTTCCATTCCCCTCCAGAGCTATTTCCGGCTGAACGCACCGGGAGCCGGCCAGTTCGAACATACCATGATCATTGTGGAAAAAGGTGCCAAGGTCCATTTCATCGAAGGCTGTTCCGCCCCCAAGTACAACGTGGCCAACCTCCACGCCGGGGCGGTGGAACTGTTCATCGGGGATGACGCCACCCTGACCTATTCCACCATTGAAAACTGGTCCAAGAACATGTACAACATGAACACCAAACGGGCCATTGTGGGGAAGAACGGTACCATCAACTGGGTGACCGGGTCCTTTGGATCCCACACCTCCTGCCTGTATCCCATGAGCATCCTCAACGGGGAAGGAGCCCACTGTGAATTCACCGGGGTCACCTTTGCCGGCAAGGGGCAGTATCTGGATACCGGGTCCAAAGTGGTCCACAATGCCCCCCACACCACCAGCAACATCAACTCCAAGTCCATTTCCAAGGATGGCGGGGTGTGCATTTACCGGGGCAGCGTGGTGATCAACGAATGTGCGGAAGGATCCAAATCCAATGTGAGCTGCGAATCCCTGATGCTGGATGAACAGTCCCAGTCCGATACCATTCCGGCCATTGTGATCAAGAACGACAATGTGGATCTGGGCCATGAAGCCAAGATCGGCCGGATTTCCGATGAAGCCATCTTCTACCTGATGAGCCGCGGCCTCAGCGAGGATGAAGCCCGGGCCATGCTGGTACGGGGCTTTGTGGATCCGGTTTCCAAGGCTCTGCCTCTGGAATATGCGGTGGAAATGAACAATCTGATCAATCTGGAACTGAAAGGTTCCATGTAAAAGGGAGGCGGAGATCATGACCAAAGAACAATTCAACGCACTTCCGCGTCCCACTTTCCGGTGGATGAAAGTGAACCACCTGGAACTGGATCCCCTGGCTGAAAAAGCCCTGGCGCCGGTGGAACTGGCCGTCCGTCAGGAAGGCACGGCAGAGGTACGCACCTATGAAGGCAACGGGCTGCCGGATCTGGGGGATTTCCAGGGTGCCAGTGCGGAAGCCCTGGCCCAGGCCCGGCAGGGTGGCAATGTGAACTGCAGCGTAACGGTCCCTGCAGGGGAAGAAGCTTCTGTGTGGATCAACTATACGGTAACGGAAGCGGTTCCCCGTCTGGTGGGGCAGCTGAAGATCCAGGCAGGGAAGGATAGCCGGCTCCATGTGTACGAGCTGTTTGAAGGAGATGCGGCAGAGGGTCTGGTGAACCTGCTCCAGTTTGTGGAAGCGGAAGACGGGGCCCAGGTTACCATCAGCAAGGTCCAGGTGCACGGGGAACAGGTCCGGCACATCGATCAGCGGCTGACCCGGGAAGGGAAGGAAGCCCATGTGAAGTTTGTCAGCGCCGAAGTGGGCGGCCGTCAGAACCTGGTGTACGTGCGCACGGATCTGGATCATGACGAAGCGGAATTCAAAAGCGCTTCCATGTATCTGGGCAGCGATGACCAGCTGTTCGACTATTCCTACTGGGTGCCCAACAAGGGCTGCAAGACGGATACGGACATCCTGACCACCGGTGCACTGATGGGCAAAAGCAAGAAATATTTCCGGGGGACCATCGATTTCCTCCGGGGCGGCAAGAAGGCTGTGGGCAACGAATCCGACGTGTGCCTGCTGCTGAACAAGGGCGTCCATTCCATCTCCGTTCCTTTGCTTCTGTGCAAGGAAGATGATGTGGTGGGCAACCATGCCTCCAGTTCCGGCCAGATCGACCAGGATATGCTCTTCTATCTGATGAGCCGGGGCTTCAATGAAGCCGGTGCCCAGCTGATCATCGTGGAAAGCAACATCCGGCCGGTAATCGACCAGCTGGGAGATGAAAATCTGGAAAACAGGGCGCTCCAGGCTGTACGGACGAAAATGCAGTTCTGCCACCAGAAAGGAAATTGCCATGATAAATGTACGCAGAGATTTCCCCATCTTGACTAAAGTCCACAACGGACATCCTCTGGTGTACCTGGACAATGCGGCCACCACCCAGAAACCCTATCAGGTGATCCATGCTCTGGTGGACCTGCTGGAACACCACAACGGGAACCCCCACCGGGGAGCCCATGTGCTGTCCATCGAAGCCGGGGAACTGTATGACAAGGCCCGGGAAGCGGTGCGGAAGTTCATCAACGCCAAGCATTTCGAAGAAGTGATCTTTGTGCGGAACTCCACCGAAGGCCTGAACCTGATTGCCCGGAGTTATGGGGAAAACCATCTGAAAAAGGGCGACAAAGTGGTGATCCCCATTTCCGAACACCATTCCAACCTGGTTCCCTGGCAGAGAGCCTGCCGGAAGACCGGTGCGGAACTGGTCTATATGTACCTGGATGAAACCGGGCACTTTACGGAAGAAGATCTGGCCAAGATCGACGAACGGACCAAAATCGTTTCCTTTGCAGCGGTGAGCAACGTGCTGGGCATGGTGCGGCCGGTGAAGGAAGTGGTGGAACGGGCCCACAAGGTGGGGGCCATCGCCATTGTGGATGGAGCCCAGTCCACCCCCCACATGAAGACGGATGTCCAGGATCTGGACTGCGACTTCTACGTTTTTTCCGGCCACAAGATGCTGGGTTCCACCGGCACCGGGGTGGTGTACGGGAAAAAGGCCCTGCTGGAAGAAATGGAACCCTTCCTGCTGGGCGGGGATATGATCGAATATGTCCAGGAACAGACCACCAGCTTCAATGAACTGCCCTACAAGTTCGAAGCCGGGTCTCAGAATGTGGAAGGGGCCGTGGCCCTCCATGCGGCCATCGATTACCTGAACGACATCGGCATGGACCAGGTGGAGGAACACGAACGGAAACTGACCGACCGGTGCCTGGAAGGGATGCTGAAGATGCCCCATATCCATATCCTGGGGAGCACGGATCCCAAAGAAAAGACCGGGGTCATCTCCTTTACCATCGACGGGGTCCATCCCCACGATGCGGCCACCATCCTGGACAGCTACGGCATTGCCATCCGCAGCGGACACCACTGTGCCCAGCCTCTGGGGGCCCATCTCCATGTGGAAGCGTCCAACCGGGTCAGCTTCTACATCTACAACACCCTGGAAGAAGTGGATTATTTCCTTTCCAAACTGCCGGAAGTCCGGAAAGTCATGGGCTTCAAAGATTGATAGAAGGAAACAGGTGAACGATAATGGAAGACATGAACCAACTGTATTCTGACATTATCCTGGAACACAATCAGGATCAGGCCAACAAACATGAGCTGGATCCCCATAATCTCCAGGAACACGGTCACAATCCCAGCTGCGGGGATGACATCACCCTCCAGGCGGATATCCAGGACGGGATCATCAAAGATGCCGCCTATACCGGCCACGGCTGTGCCATCAGCCAGGCATCCACGGATATCATGATCGATCTGATCCGGGGGAAATCCGTCAAGGAAGCTCTCCGGCTGGTGGATCTGTTCCTGGCCATGATCAAGCGGGAAGAAACGGATGACGGCAAGCTGGAAGAACTGGACGAAGCCATCGCCCTGAAAAACATCTCCAACATGCCCGCCCGGGTAAAATGCGCGGTCCTTGCCTGGCACACCCTGAAGGATGCCCTGGAGAAGGAAGAGGAGAAATAAGGTCCTGGTTCGTAGCACCGGAAGCGGGCTTGTCGGCAATCAACGGGATTTTCCAATGCTTGTCGAAATGACCCTGTTTGTGCATTTTGAGAAATAGAACTAAAATTTGAAGAAGTGTTGTTCGTGCTTTTTGGACGGACAACACTTTTTTGTTGAAAGAAGAGGGAAGTCCAGCTTCTTGTATGCTGCATGGAGTTGCGACATGGCTGTCCAGGCCCGCGACCCATGACCCTTGGCCCGCGACGGGGTGTGAAAAATATATTTTCACCCCCCTTTTATGGCTTTTTCCCCGCCGGTGTAGTATAATCTACCCATAATGTCAAGAGTGAAACAGAAGGAGGATGCAGAGGATGCATAGTTTTAGCACGGATTTTGGAGGCCGGACCCTTACCATTGAAACCGGTAAGATTGCCAAACAGGCCAATGGGGCTGTTCTGGTCCGCTACGGCGAAACCGCCGTGGTGGTGGCTGCAACGGGGACCGATACTCCCAGGGAAGGGGTGGATTTCTTCCCGCTGACAGTGGATTTTGAAGAAAAAATGTATGCGGTGGGCAAGATCCCCGGCGGGTTCCTGCGGAGAGAAGGGCGGCCGGCAGAAACGGCCATCCTGACTTCCCGGCTCATCGACCGGCCCATCCGTCCCATGTTCCCGGACGGGTACCACAACGATGTGCAGATCGTATGCACGGCGGTATCCGTGGATCCGGACAACGCTCCGGACATTCCGGCCATGATCGGTGCATCCTGTGCCCTGTCCATTTCCGATATTCCCTTTGAAGGGCCCATTGCCGGTGTGCGGGTGGGGCTCATCGACGGCCAGTTCATTGTGGAACCCACGGTGGAACAGGCCAAGGTCAGCGAACTGAACCTGGCAGTGGCCGGCACCAAGGATGCCATCCTGATGGTGGAAGCCGGAGCCAAGGAAGTTTCCGAAGAAGTGATGCTGGATGCCATCTGGTTTGCCCATGGGGAAATCAAGAAACTGGTGGAATTCCAGGAAAAGATCCAGGCGGAAGTGGGCAAGCCCAAAATGGACTTTGAGGTCTACACGCCTCCTGAAGAATTGGCGAAGGAAATCGAAGCCTACGGGGAACCCAAGATCCACGATGCCCTGATGGATCCGGACAAACTGCACCGGGACAAAATGGTCAGCGAAGCCAAGGAAGAGATCCTGGCCCACTTTACGGAACTGTATCCGGACAATGAAATCGACATTGCCCATGTGGTGGCCAAATTGGTGAAACGGGTATTCCGGCACATCATCACCGTGGACAAGATCCGTCCGGACGGCCGTGCCCTGGACGAAGTCCGTCCCATCAGCTGCGAAGTGGGTCTCCTGGCCCGTCCGCACGGCTGCAGCCTGTTTACCCGTGGACAGACCCAGGTGCTCAACTGCCTGGCTCTGGCGCCTCTCCGGGAAGCACAGAACCTGGAAACCCTGGCCGGCGACATCCAGAAACGGTACATCCACCACTACAACTTCCCGCCCTACAGCGTGGGCGAAACCAAACCTCTGCGCAGCCCGGGCCGCCGGGAAATCGGCCATGGGGCCCTGGCAGAACGGGCTTTGCTGCCGGTGATTCCCTCTGAAGAAGAATTCCCCTACACCATCCGTCTGGTGTCTGAAGTGCTGGAATCCAACGGGTCTTCCTCCATGGCCAGCACCTGCGCCAGCACCCTGTCCCTGATGGATGCCGGCGTGCCCATCAAGGCGCCTGTTTCCGGCGTGGCCATGGGCCTGGTGAAGGAAGGAGAAAACTTCACCATCCTCACCGATATCCAGGGGCTGGAAGATGCCAACGGGGATATGGACTTCAAGGTGGCCGGTACCTCCAAAGGGATCACCGCCATCCAGATGGATATCAAAGTGGACGGACTGACCAAGGACATCCTCCAGGCTGCCCTGGCCCAGGCCAAGAAAGGCCGTGCCTTCATCCTGGGCAAGATGCTGGAATGCATTGCGGAACCCCGGAAACAGCTGAAGAAATATGCGCCCAAGATCACCACCATCAAGGTGAACCCGGAGAAGATCAAAGACATCATCGGGCCTGGGGGCAAGATCATCAAGAAAATCGTGGAAGATACCGGAGCCCAGATCGACATCAACGATGACGGCACCGTATACATTGCCGCTGCTGACAGCGAATCTGCTGATGCGGCCATCAAGACCATCCAGGATATCACTGCGGAACCGGAAGTGGGCAAGATCTATACCGGCAAAGTGACCCGGATCATGAACTTCGGGGCCTTTGTGGAATTCATGCCCGGCCGGGAAGGGCTGGTGCACATTTCCCAGCTGGCCAAGGAACGGGTGGAAAAAGTGGAAGACGTAGTCAGCGTAGGCGACGAAATCGTCGTGAAGCTGGTGGAAATCGACTCCAAAGGACGGCTGAACCTGTCCCGGAAGGCTTGCTTGAAATAAAAAAAGGGGACTGCTGACAGCTGACTGTTGACAGCTGACAAAAAAGGGGCTGTGAAAAAATGATTTCTCATTTTTTCACAGCCCCTTTCTATGCTACAATGATACCGTACACACAGAAACAAGGAGATCATACTATGGGATTGTTTTTCAGAAAGACGAAAGTGAAGCTGATGGCTCCGGTGACCGGGATGGTGATTCCCCTGGAACAGGTTCCGGACCAGGCCTTTGCCCAGAAAATGCTGGGGGATGGGGTGGCCGTCCGGCCGGAAAAAGGAGAACTGGTGGCTCCCTGTGACGGAAAAATCACCTATGTGCCGGATACGGCCCATGCCATTGCCCTGACGGAAGAACATGGACTGGAGATCCTGCTCCATGTGGGCGTGAATACGGTGGAACAGCAGGGAAAGGGATTCCGTGCCCTGGTGAAAACCGGGGATATGGTCAAAATGGGGCAGCCCCTGCTGGCCTTTGACCAGGAATGTCTGGAAAAGGCCGGCTGTGATCTTGCCACCCCCATGGTGATCACCAACGGAGATAAGGTGGGCAAAATGGAAAAGGTGCCATCCGGTCCGGTGCAGGCCGGGCATGATCCGGTGCTGATCATTACCCTCAGCTGAGACGGGAGGTGGGAACATGCAGGTAAAAGGCAGCGGCGGCAGTTTTGTGGAGCAGGTCTACAACCTGGCTCCGGCAGTGGCCTGGGAACTGGGACTCCAGGTGTGCCGGGAGATGCAGGTGGATGTGGCCCAGCAGGATGATGCCGGGATGCTCCTGAACGGATCCCTGGTTTCCGAAGAAAAATCCTTCCTGTTCGGGAAACCCAAGCGGAAGGAAATCGTGTTTGCCGTGCAGCCCCTGGAACAGGGATGTACGGTGATCGTGGACATCCATAAAAAGCGGATGGAAGTCTACAGCCTGACACCCCAGAACCGGGAAACGGACAAGTTCGTGGCCCTGTTCGAAGAAAAGGCCCAGGCCTATCTGGACCGGCGGATCTGCCCCCAGTGCCATGCGGCCCTGCCGAAGAACGTGGCTTTCTGTCCCTTCTGCGGGGCAAAACTGTAACAAAAAAAGCTGACTGCCGAAGCAGCCAGCTTTTTTTATGTCGTAACCTATAGCTTAGATGGCGCGGGTTACCTTGCCGGAACGTAAGCAGCGAGTGCACACGTTGATGCTCTTCACTTCACCGTCTACCACCGCTTTAACCTTTTGAACGTTAGGTTTCCAAGAACGTTTTACATGTCTATTGGAATGGCTGACGTTGTTGCCGGACAGCTCACCTTTGTTGCAGATTTCACAGATGCATGCCATGGTCCCACCTCCTTCAAGTTATAAGGCAATGCTTTATTTTTAAAACTCAATGTAGCTATTTTAACACAAATTGGATTATAATTGCAAGTAGAAAACCATGAGAAAAGGAGAAAATGACCATGTGGTGGCAGGAACCAGTAACCAGACTCAAAGGCATCGGGCCCAAAAAGGCCCTGGAATTCGAAAATATCAATGTTGCAACCATCGGCGACCTGCTGAACCATTTTCCCCGGCAGGGATGCTATCTGGATTATTCCCATATCCGGACCATCGGTGAGCTGGCCACCGGAGGGGAAATGCAGCTGTTCCGGGGGACCATCGTACGGATGAACAACCGGCGGAGTGCCCGGAACCTGAAGTACGCCACCATCACCATCGGGGATGGCACCGGGTTTGCGGAAATCGTCCTGTTCGGGGCCCAGACCTACATGACCCGGGTCTATCACACCGGGGATGAGGTGCTGGTCATCGGCAAGGTGATGCCGGGACGCACGGCCAAAAGCGTTACGGGGGCGTCACTGTCCCATGTAAAAGAGGACGGAGCGGAAGCACCGGGGATCCTTCCCACCTATGCCCTCACCGGCAGCCTGACCCAGAACCAGGTCCGGGGAGCAGTGCGCCAGGCCCTGGCCCTGGCCCGGAAGGAACTGCCGGAATGCCTGCCGGAAAAAATCCTCCGGGCCAAACAGTTCCTGCCCCGGCTGGAAGCCCTGGAGAACATCCACTTTCCCAAAAGTCCGGAACTTCTGGAAAAGGCCCGGCAGCGGCTGATTTTCGAGGAACTGTTCTTTCTCCAGTGCGGCCTGCTCCACCACCGGGTGGAGATCAAGAAGGACAGCCAGGGCATTAAAATGGCCCGGTGCGGGACGCTGGTCCGGAAGGTTCTGGACAACCTGGGCTTTTCCCTGACGGACAGCCAGAAAAAAGCCTGGCAGGAAATCGACGATGATATGCAGAGTCCGGAACCCATGAACCGGCTGGTCCAGGGAGATGTGGGCTCCGGGAAAACGGCCCTGGCTCTCCTGGCCCTGGCCAAGGCGGTGGAGAACGGCTATCAGGGATGCCTGATGGCGCCTACGGAAATCCTGGCAGAGCAGCACTACCAGGAAATGCAGAAGGTGCTGGAACCGGCCGGCATCCGTACGGCCCTTTTGACCGGGGGACTTTCCGCCAAAACCCGCCGGCAGGTATTGGAAGGACTGGCGGATGGTTCCATCCAGGCGGTGGTGGGGACCTATGCTCTGATCCAGGACAAGGTGGTGTTCCACTCCCTGGCCCTGGCCATTACCGACGAACAGCACCGGTTCGGGGTGGCCCAGCGGGCCAAACTCCAGGCCAAGAGCCAGTACGCGCCCCATGTGCTGGTCATGACCGCCACACCCATTCCCCGTACCCTGGCCCTCACGGTGTACGGAGACCTGGATGTGTCCCTGATGAAGGGGCTGCCCCCGGGACGGAAACCGGTCCGGACCCTGTGCTATACGGAGGACAAACGGCCGGCGGTGTATCAGGGAATGGTCCATCAGATCCGGGAGGGCCATCAGGCCTATGTGGTATGCCCGCTGATCGAGGAAAGCGAAGGGGTGGATGCCAAGGCGGCGGAGGAACTCTATGAGGAACTGACCTCCACCTATCTCCGGGGGATTCCCTGTGGCCTGCTCCACGGACGGTTGAAACCGGAAGAAAAGGATGCGGTGATGGAAAGCTTCGCCCGGAACGAGACCAAGGTGCTGATCACCACCACCGTGGTGGAAGTGGGGGTGAACGTGCCCAACGCCACCCTGATGGTCATCGAGGGGGCGGACCGGTTCGGCCTGGCCCAGATGCACCAGCTCCGGGGCCGGGTGGGCCGGGGCAGCGCCCAGTCCTACTGTGTGCTGCTGACGGCCTCCACCAATCCGGTGACCCTGGAACGGCTCCAGATCATGCGCAGCTGCAGTGACGGATTTCTGCTGGCGGAAAAGGACCTGGAGCTCCGGGGGGCCGGCCAGTTCTTCGGGCTGCGGCAGCACGGGCTCAGCGACCTGTACATTGCGGACATCCTCCGGGATACGGATACCCTGGTGGAAGCCCGGAAAGCGGCCCAGTGGGCCATGGGGAATCCGTCAATCGCCAAAGAAGTGATCCGGGCCGCAGCCGTCACCCAGTTCGACGGCCGGTTCGAAAGGATATTCAATGCGTGAGGGGACTGTTGCGTGAAAAACAGCCCTCGACTAAAGGAATGTGTATCTATCGTTACACATTCCTTTTTCTTTTGGGAGAATAGGGAAAATTTTCTGTTAAAAGCAGGAAAAACGGGAAGGAGCCCCGAAAAAGAGTACCATCAGACAGTTTGGGACTCTGGCTTCGGCAGCCGGCGATCCCACAACCATACGGAACAAAGGGGGCTGTACAGTGAAAGAGTATACAGGTGATAAAATCAGAAACGTGGCAATTGTAGGTCATGGGGGCGCAGGCACCACTTCCCTGACGGAAGCGCTGCTCTATCGCAGCGGGGCCATCAGCCGGATGTGCAAAGTGGAAGACGGACAGACCACCACGGACTTTGAACCGGAAGAAATCAAACGGGGAGTCTCTGTCAGCGCCACCCTGGCTCCTGTGGAATGGCGGGATGTGAAGATCAACTTCATCGATACCCCGGGCTTCGCGGATTTCGTGGCGGAAGTGAAGGGGGCGTTCCGGGCGGTGGACAGCGTGCTGATCGTGGTCAGTGCCACCAGCGGTGTCCAGATCGGCACGGAACAGTGCTGGAAACTGGCGGAAGAAGCCGGGCTGCCCCGGCTGATCTTTGTCAACAAGATGGACCGGGAAAATGCGGATTATGACAATATCCTGGACAATCTCCGGGCCAAGATTGGTAAACGGATCCTGCCCCTGGAACTGCCCCTGGGCAAGGAAGAGAATTTCTGCGGGGTCATCGACGTGTTCAACCAGAAAGCCTACAAGGGCAACGGCAACGGGGCTGACGAAATCGAAGTCCCGGACGACATGAAGGACTGGGTCCAGGATGCCCATGACAAAATGGTGGAAGCGGCAGTGGAAGCCGATGATGAAATCATGGAACGGTATCTGGAAGGGGAACCCATTTCCGATGAAGAAGTGATGAGCTGTCTGGTGAAGGGCATCCGGCAGGGCATCATCTTCCCGGTGCTTTGCGGCTCCGCCTTCAAGAACATCGGACTGGGCCGGACCCTGTCCGCCATTGTGGACTACACCTTCCCGGCCATCCTGAACGAATACCATGTGACCAACCTGAAGAATGGTGAAGTGGAACGGCGGGATTCCAACGCCCCGCTGGCGGCCCTGGTGTTCAAGACCACCTCCGATCCCTTTGTGGGCCGGATGAGTTTCGTCCGGGTGTTCTCCGGGGTCATCAAAGCCGACAGCTCCGTGTACAACGCCAGCCGGGATGAAGTGGAAAAAGTGGGGACCATCTGCACCCTCCGGGGCAAGAACCAGATCCCCATGAAACAGATCCCTGCCGGGGATATCGGAGTGATTTCCCGTCTCCAGTTCACCATGACCGGGGATACCCTGAGCGCCAAAGAGACACCGGTGCAGTTCGCTCCCATTGAATATCCGCTGCCCATGTACAGCCGGGCCATCGCTCCCAAAAAGAAGGGGGACGAAGACAAGATCGCATCGGCCCTGAACAAACTGATGGATGAAGATCCCACCTTCATCGTCAGCCGGAACCCGGTGACCAAGGAAACCCTGATCAGCGGCATGGGGGACCAGCATCTGGATATCCTGATGGAGCGGATGAAACGGAAATTCGGGGTGGATGCCGTGCTGAAACCGCCCATGGTGGAATACAGGGAAACCATCCGGGGCTCTGCGGAAGTGGAAGGCAAATACAAGAAACAGACCGGCGGCCACGGGCAGTACGGCCATGTGGTCATCAAGATGGAACCCCTGCCTCCGGGATCCGGGTTCGTGTTCGAGGACAAGATCTTTGGCGGCGCCGTGCCCCGGCAGTATATCCCGGCAGTGGAAAAGGGCATGAAGGAATCCATGGAACACGGGATCCTGGCAGGATACCCGGTGGTGGATCTGAAGATCACCCTGCTGGATGGTTCCTACCATACGGTGGACTCTTCAGAAATGGCCTTCAAAGTGGCATCCCACATGGCGTTCCAGAAAGCGGCGGAACTGTCCAAACCGGTACTGATGGAGCCCTATTACAACCTGGATGTGTACTGTGATGAACGGATGACCGGGGATATCATCTCCGACCTGAACAGCAAACGGGGACGGATCCTGGGGATGCAGTCCGCAGAAGACGGCCGGGCTGTGGTCAAGGCACAGGTGCCCTATGCGGAAATCCTGGATTATGCAGTGGATCTCCGGGCACTGACACAGGGGACCGGGACCTTTGAAATGAAATTCGACCATTATGAAGATGTGCCGCCCAGACTGGCGGAAAAGATCATTGCCGACGCCAAGGCAGCGGCAGAAAAGAAATAAGATAAGGGGGTGCATGTGTGAAAAACTCACACATGCACCTTTTTTTTTAGCGGCCGCTGGAAATCAATTTTGCAAATTGATTTTGAAACAGCATAAACCGTAGGGGGCGCAGGCCCGGCGCCCCGCAAAACACTTGGTCAACTGCTGAGTTGGCGGGCGGCCGGGCCTGCCGCCCCTACGAAAACGATTGATACAACTGTTGCCATTATCCAACGTCAGCTTTGCTGGCCTCATTTGGCCGTTGACAGTTGACGGTTGACAAGGGCTGTTGCTCATGCTACAGTCCCTTTTGTACACTAAAAAGAAACGAAGAGAACTGGGGGAAAGCATGGTGACCTTGTCTACGGCAAAAAAAGGCATCCTGGCCTCCATCCTGGCGGCGGTGTTCTTCACCACCATGGATGTGGGGGCCAAAAAACTGATCCATCTGGGGACCGGGGAAATCACGTTCTTCCGGGGCGTGATCGGGCTTCTGCTGCTGCCCTTTATGGCCCGGATGGAATCCCGTCCGGTGTTTTCCGGAAAAGACCATTTGCTCCTCCATCTCCGGGGACTGTTCGGCTGTGCCTGTCTGCTGTTTTTCTTCTACTGTCTCAACGGACTGACCCTGGGGGATGCAGAGATCCTGACCCAGCTTTCCGCCTTTTTCATGTGCCTGCTGTCCCCGGTGTTCCTGAAGGGGAAGCTTCAGAAACGGGCGGTGCCCCGGCTGGGAATGATTGCCCTGGGGGCGGCCATTGTCCTCCAGGTGTGGAATTACCATTCCTTCAATCTGTTCGCGGTCTTTGGGATACTGTCCGCCTTTTTTGCCGCCTGTGCCTATGTGTGCATCGGGATCATGACGGAACGGGGCGGGCATACCCAGACGGAACTGGTGTTTTACTTCCAGCTGTACAGTGCTCTGGGGGGCCTGCTGCTCATGGGACTGGGACATTGGGCCCTGCCGGCGGGCACGGAATGGGGCTGGATCCTGGAACTGGCCCTGTCGGCCCTTTTGGGGCAGGTGTGTCTGACCTGGGGCTGCACCCACATCCATCCCACCATGGTGAATTTTCTCATGTACACCGGGATCCTGTTCCACATCCTGGCCGGGGCCCTGCTGTGGGGAGAAACTCTGACCCTGTATTCCTGGGTGGGCGGCACCCTGATCGTTCTGGGGAGCGTGCTGCTGCTGAAACAGTGAAGGGTGCTGCTGCCCGTGAAGCAGCACCCCTTGCGTTACCCCCTTAAATGGCCTATAATCAGAATGAATGACTGTAGTTGGCATTTTTTATATCCGGTATGGAGGGATTTTTTTCATGCAAAATATTGATACTGAAAGCATCAACACCCTGCGTTTTTTGTCCATCGATGAGGTGCAGGCGGCCAATTCCGGCCACCCGGGACTGCCTCTGGGAACCGCACCCCTGATGTACACCATCTGGGACCGGTTCATGAAATACAATCCTGAAAACCCCAACTGGTTCGACCGGGACCGGTTCGTCCTGTCTCCGGGCCACGGCAGTGCCCTGCTTTATGCCATGCTCCATCTGGCCGGCTATGACCTGTCCCTGGAAGACCTGAAGAACTTCCGGCAGTGGGGCAGCAAGACTCCGGGCCATCCGGAATACGGCGTGACCCCCGGGGTGGATGTGTCCACGGGTCCTCTGGGCCACGGCTTTGCCATGGCTGTGGGTCTGGCCATGGCGGAAGAAATGATGGCTGCCTGGTACAACAGAGATGGGTACAAAGTGGTGGACCATTACACCTACGGCATCACCTCCGACGGGGACCAGATGGAAGGGGTGGCTTCCGAAGCCGCTTCCCTGGCAGGGACCCTGGGGCTGGGCAAACTGATCTTCCTGTATGATGACAACAAGATCACCATTGAAGGCGGCACGGACATCGCTTTCCGGGAAGATGTGGGAGCCCGGTTCAAAGCCTATGGCTGGCAGGTCCTGCGGGTGGCTTCTTCGGAAGATGTGGAAGCCCTGACCAAAGCCATCGAAGCCGCCAAAAAGGAAACGAAGAAACCGTCCCTGATCATCGTGAAGACCCATATCGGGTTCGGCAGTCCCCGGCAGGACATGGCCAGTGCCCACGGGGAACCCCTGGGTGCGGAAAACGTGGCAAAGACCAAGGAAGCCGCCGGCTGGGACGGCAGCCAGTCCTTTGTGGTACCGGAAGAAGTGAAGGCCCATTTCGACGCCAAACTGCCCCAGTGCCGGAAAAATGAAGAAGACTGGAACAAACTGGTGGAAGCCTACAGCAAAGCCTATCCGGAACTGGCCCAGGAACTGACCGACCGGCTGGACGGGAAAATGGACCTGGATCTGAAGGAACTGATGGGTGCCTTCAAGGATACGGACAGTGTGGCCACCCGGGCCGCTTCCGGCACGGTGCTCCAGCTGCTGGCGGACCGGATCCCGGCCCTTACCGGCGGCAGCGCCGACCTGGGGCCTTCCAACAAAACGGAAATGAAGGGCAAGGGGTTCTTCTCTGCAGAAGACCGGACCGGCCGGAACATCCACTTCGGCATCCGGGAACATGCCATGGGCTGTATCGTCAACGGCCTGTGTCTCCATGGAGGCATCCTGCCTTTCGGCGCCACTTTCCTGGTGTTTGCTGACTTCATGCGTCCCACGGTGCGGATGGCGGCGCTGATGGGCATCGGCAGCGTGTTCGTCTATACCCATGACAGTGTGTTCGTAGGGGAAGACGGTCCTACCCATGAACCCATTGAACAGACCATGAGCCTGCGGCTGATCCCCAATGTGTCCGTATTCCGTCCGGCGGACGCCCTGGAAACGGCTGTGGCCTGGAAAGCCGCCTGCGAAAACCGGAAGCAGCCCACTTGCCTGCTGCTGACCCGTCAGGGGCTGCCGGTGCTCCATGACTATGCCAAGACCATTGCCAAGGGAGCACCCAAAGGAGCCTATGTGCTGAGCCCGTCTTCCAAAGACAAGGTGAAGGCCGTCCTCCTTGCCACCGGCAGTGAAGTCCACCTGGCCCTGGATGCCCAGAAGGCCCTGGAAGAAAAGGGCATCGGTGTCAATGTGGTGTCCATGCCCAGCTGGGATGTGTTCGAACAGCAGAGCAGCGCCTACAAGAAGAAAGTCCTGCCCAAGGATGTTCCGGCCATTGCACTGGAAGCCGGTGTCCGCACCGGCTGGGCCCGGTATACCGGCAGTGAGGACAGAGTCCTGGGCATCGACCGGTTCGGTGCTTCCGCCCCCGGCAAGACAGTGTACAAAGAATTCGGATTCACCGTGGACCATGTGGTGGATATGGTGAAGAAACTGAAGTAACGGATCGGGGGTTGCTGCCCACATGGTGCAGCAACCCCCTTTATGAAAGAAGGAGAAAATCATGTTCCATCTGTTGACCATTGCCGGGTCGGATTCTTCCGGCGGCGCCGGCATCCAGGCAGACCTGAAGACTTTTGCCGCCCATGGCTGCTACGGCATGAGCGTGATCACCGCTGTGACGGCCCAGAACACCACCGGAGTGACGGCCATCCAGAACATCGATCCGGAGGTGGTGGAAGCCCAGATCGATGCGGTGTTCCAGGATATCCGGGTGGACGGGGTCAAGGTGGGGATGGTGTCCAATTCCGCCCTGATCCGTGCCATCGCCAAAAAAATGCAGCAGTATGCACCCCCTGTTCTGGTGGTGGATCCGGTGATGGTGGCCACCTCCGGCAGTTATCTCCTGGAAAAAGAAGCCCGGAAGGATCTCCAGGAAAAGCTGCTGCCCCTGGCCACCCTGATCACCCCCAACATGCAGGAAGGGGAAGCCCTGTCGGGTCTTTCCATCCACAGCCGGGAAGACATGGAGAAGGCAGCGGCGGTGATCTGCCAGAAGGGTGCCCGGGCCGTACTCCTGAAGGGGGGACACCTGGCGGAAACCGCTGACGACTACCTGCTGTATCCCGGAGAAGGGAACTGGCTCCAGGGCAAGTGGTTCCCGGGCCAGCGGTTTGCCAATCCCAACACCCACGGCACCGGCTGCAGCCTGTCCTCCGCCCTGGCTTCTGAAATGGCGGCCGGAGCCTCCCTGCCGGAAGCGGTGGAAAAAGCCAAAGCCTATGTGGCCCTGGGCATCCAGCACGGACTGGCGGTGGGCCATGGCCATGGACCCATCCATCATTTCGTGGATTTGTACCGGAAAGCCGGATGGGAGGAAGGCAAATGAAAAAATTCGATCTGAGCCTGTACCTGGTGACGGACCGGCACTGTCTCCGGGGACGGGATTTCTATGAAGCGGTGGAGGAAGCTCTCCGGGCCGGTGTGACACTGCTCCAGCTACGGGAAAAGGACATGGGGCTGGAAGAACTGGTGGCAGAAGGACGGAAAGTCCGGAAACTCTGCCGGAAATACCAGGTGCCCTTCCTGGTGGACGACAATGTGGAGGCCGCCCGGATCCTGGGCGCGGACGGGGTACATCTGGGCCAGGAAGACGATGCCATCGAAAAAGCCCGTTCCGTACTGGGGCCGGAAGCCATCATCGGCATCTCCGCCCACAATCTGGAAGAAGCCCTGAAAGCCCAGGCAAGCGGTGCCGATTATCTGGGCGTGGGGGCCCTGTATCCCACCGGCAGCAAGAAGGATGCGTCCCTGCTGGCACCCGGGATGCTGGAAAAGATCGTCCAGGCAGTGAAAATCCCGGTGGTGGGCATCGGGGGCATCCATGAAGCCCAGCTGGATCAGGTGCTGGATCAGGGAGCGGCAGGCTGTGCTATGATCAGCGCCATCCTGGGAGCTGAAGATATTGGAGCTGCGGTGGAACGGATGAAGGCACGGATCCGGGCCCGGGAGAAATAACAGGAGGCAGTTATGGCAAGCGACCTGAAAACGGAAAAACTGGGAAAAAAACTCCTGTCCCGGTTTACCCGGCAGCTGACGGATCAGGTATTCCTGTTCCTCCAGCAGGATCCGGAACTGTACCAGGAATACCAGGCCCTGGTCCGGGAAAGTTCCTCCAACGGGGTCAACTCCGTCCTGGGCCGGATGATCACGGAAGCCTATGATCTGGTGAACCTGAACAAGGAAACCCATCCCCAGTCCCCGCTGCTGAAAAAGTACACCCGCCATGCCATCCGGTGGGAGAAAGAGGATCTGGAGGTCCAGAAGAAGGTCCTGTACGGGGACCGGGACCTGTTCACTCCCAATCCCCGACCCAGCGAGGAGAAAAAGACCGTCAGAAAGAAAGGACCGGACCAGGAAAGTCTTTTTTGAAAAAAACACGCCTGTCAAGGAAAAATCCTTGACAGGTTTTTCTCTTTATAGTACAATAGCACCCGGTGATATTCATGCAGGATGAAGGCTTTGAAAAACGGATCCGCTTCGGTCAGCTGTACGCCATCTATGGCGGTCTGCTGACGGAGAAACAGCAGAAAATCATGGAAGAGTATTTCTACGATGACCTGTCACTGGGGGAAATCGCGGAAAATACCCGGACCAGCCGGCAGGCGGTCTATGATCTGCTGCGCCGGGTGGAACAGACCCTGGAAAAGTACGAAAGCCGGCTCCACCTGCTGCACCAGGATCAGGAACGGCAGTTCCGGCTGCGGGGAGCCGTAAAGCTCCTGGAAGCCTGCCGCACCAGTGACAGCACCGATCCCCGGCTGGGGAAGGTGGAAGGCATCCTGAAAAGCATCATTGACGAAAGCAGGTAACTATGGCTTTTGAAATCCTAACTGACAAACTGACGGCAGCCATCCAGAAGCTCCGGGGACAGAAAACCGTTTCCGAACAGGATCTGAAAGAGACCCTGCGGGAAGTGCGGCTGGCTCTCCTGGAAGCCGATGTGAATTTCAAGGTCGTCAAGGAATTTACCGCAAAGATCAGGGAGCGGGCCATGGGGCAGCAGGTTGACCCCAATCTCACTCCCGGCCAATATATTGTGAAAATCGTCCATGAAGAGCTGATCGAGCTCCTGGGCGGTACCCAGAGCAAGCTGAACGTGGCGGCCAATCCGCCTACGGTCATCATGCTGGTGGGGCTTCAGGGCGCCGGCAAGACCACCACGGTGGGCAAACTGGCCAATTACCTGAGAAAGAACGGGAAAAAGCCGCTGATGGTGGCCGGTGACGTATACCGTCCTGCAGCCATCACCCAGCTGGAAGTCATTGGCAAACAGCTGGATATGCCGGTCTTTTCCATGGGGGATCAGGTCTCTCCGGTGGAAATCGCCAGAGAATCCCTGAAACGGGCCAATGCCCTGCTGTGCGATACCGTGCTCATCGATACCGCCGGCCGTCTCCATGTGGACGAAACCCTGATGAATGAGCTGAAAGACATGAAAACTGCGGTCAACCCGGATGAGATCCTGCTGGTGGTGGATGCCATGACCGGTCAGGACGCCGTTACGGTGGCCGATTCCTTCAACAAGGCCCTGGGCATCACAGGGCTGATCGTAACCAAACTGGACGGTGACGCCCGGGGCGGTGCCGTACTCAGTGTGAAGGCAGTGACCAACTGCCCGGTGAAGTTCGTGGGGATGGGGGAAAAACTGGATGCTCTCCAGCCTTTCTATCCTGACCGGATGGCTTCCCGGATCCTGGGTATGGGGGATGTACTGTCCCTGATCGAAAAGGCGCAGGAAGCCATCGATGTGGACTCTGCCAAGAAGATGGCAGAATCCCTGAAAAAGAATGAATTCACCCTGGATATGTTCCTGGATCAGATGAAACAGGTCAAGAAACTGGGGTCCCTGGAATCCATTCTCAGCATGATCCCCGGCATGGGAAAATTTGCCAAGCAGCTGGAAGGGGTGGATCTGGACGGCAAGGAAGTCCGTCGGCTGGAAGCCATCATCTATTCCATGACGCCCCAGGAACGGCAGAATCCCCGTATCATCAACGGGTCCCGGCGCAAGCGCATTGCCGCCGGTTGCGGTCAGCGGGTGCAGGATGTGAACCGGCTGCTGAAGCAGTTCGAAGAGAGCAAAAAGCTCATGAAGACCATGCAGGGCATGAACAAGTATGCACGGAAGGGCAGATTCAAACTGCCTTTCATGCAATAAAAACAATCTGGCAAGGAGGTGAATGTTGTGGCAGTTAAAATCCGTCTGAAACGTATGGGTGCCAAAAAGAGCCCCTTCTATCGTATCGTCGTTGCTGACGAACGGGCTCCCCGTGACGGCCGTTTCATCGAAACCGTAGGTACCTACGATTCTACCGTTGATCCCGCCGTGGTTACCATCGACGAAGAAAAAGCTCTGTCCTGGATGAAGAAGGGGGCACAACCGACTGATACGGTTCGCTCCATGTTCAGCAAACAGGGTCTGATGGCGAAACTGGCTGGCGAAAAGGCAGCCAAATAAGGAGGAAGACTATGAAAGAGATAGTTGAAGTGATTGCTAAGGCTATCGTGAATAATCCCTCCGAGGTCCAGGTGGAGGAAGAAAGGACCGGATCTTCCGTGATCCTGAAACTCCACGTGGCGCCTGAAGATATGGGTAAAGTGATCGGCAAACAAGGCCGCATTGCCAAGGCCATCCGTCTGGTGATGAAAGCAGCTGCTACCCGCGAAAACGTGAAAGTCATCGTTGATATCGACTAAAGGTGGTTACCATGGATAAAATGATCGTTCGGGTGCCTGTAGTCATCAAGGCCAAGGTCACTGAAGACCTGAAAGCCAAGATCATTGCAGATATGAAACGTCAGGTCCAGGCGGCGGAATTGGATTTTGAACAGTTCCAGTTCAATGCCAAGCGGGCACTGAATGAACAGGCCCCTGCCGGTCCGGAAGCTGTCCGTGGGCTCCAGGAGCAGATCGAATACGAGAAGGCCCAGCGGGGCCATGCTCTCCAGGAGCTGAAAGACAAGCTGGAACGGGCTGAAAACCTGGAAATCGGCAGTGAAGTCGGTCATGGTACACTGGAACGTTCCGTAGAAATCACTGTGGGCAGCGACCTGGAAGCCCTGATGGGGGCGGAAATCGTCGTGGAAGACGGCAAAGTCGTCGGGTTCAGAGAATAAGCCTATGGAACAGCATATCGTGATTGGCAAAATTGTCGCCCCGCATGGCGTGCGGGGCGAATTTCGCATTATGCCGCAGACGGATCATCCGGAGCGGTACGCCAAAATGAAAAAAATCACCCTGGACAATGGCCGGGAATATACGGTGGTCAGCCTTCGTCAGCACAAGAATGTATACCTGATGAAGGTGGAAGGCATCGATTCCATGAACGATGCGGAAACCCTCCGGGGCCGGACCATCGTCCTGCGTCCGGAAGAACTGCCTCCCCTGCCGGAGGGCCAGTTCTACGTCCGGGACATCATCGGATTTGCCGCCGTGACTCCGGAAGGAGATACGGTGGGGACCCTGAAGGATGTGCTCAGTCCCGGTTCCACCGATGTATTCGTCATTGCTCCGCCCCAGGGGGAAGATATCCTGGTGGCCGCCATTGGGGACAACATCCGGAACATCGACTGGGAAAAGAAGCAGATTACCGTAGTACTGCCGGAGTGGATCTGATATGAAATTTGTTTTTGTTACCCTGTTTCCGGAAATGATCCGCAGCGCCTGTGAATGGAGCATCCTGGGCCGGGCGGCCCGGGAAGGCCTGCTGTCCGTAGAGTGTGTGGATCCCCGGGACTATGCCACGGACCGTCACCGGAGTGTGGATGATACTACCTGCGGGGGCGGAGCCGGCATGGTGCTGAAACCACAGACCTTTCTGGCGGCTTTGGACCGGGCCCGGGAACTGGCACCGGGGGCCCTGGTGGCGGCCATGACGCCGGTGGGAGAATCCCTTGGGCAGGAACGGGTGTGTGATCTGGCCGGGAGCGGACGGGATCTGATCCTGCTCTGCGGACACTACGAAGGATTTGATGAACGGATCCTCGAGGAAGCGGATCTCCGGCTTTCCATCGGGGACTTTGTGCTTACCGGGGGAGAACTGCCGGCCCTGTGCGTCATGGATGCGGTGGCCCGGTTCATTCCCGGGGTACTGGGCAAACAGGTCAGTGCGGAAGAGGATTCCTTCCACCACAGTTTGCTGGAATATCCTCAGTACACCCGGCCGGTGGCGTACAGAGGGAAATCCGTGCCGGAGCTCCTGCTCTCCGGCGACCACGCAAAAATCGGCCAATGGCGGCGGAAGGAAAGCCTGCGGGCCACCTGCCGCTACCGTCCGGAGCTGCTGCGGTCCATGCAGTGGCAGAAGGGGGATGGGAAACTGTTCCTGGCCATGAAAGAAGAAGAAAAAGAGAAGTCCCAGAGGCACCGGGAAGACTGAAGAAACCCAGGTTTTCCGGTTGCACTGGGAGCCGGCTGTATGGTATAATACAGCGTATGCATTAACGGGCGGTCCGCTGTTAGCACGTGGCTAGACATGAACGTCTTGGATTCTGAGGAGGAAAATATAAATGAACGTTATTGAAGCAATCGAAAAGGAACAGCTGCGTTCCGACATTCCCGAATTCCGTCCTGGCGATACCCTGAAGGTATATGTGAAGGTTGTGGAAGGTACCCGTGAACGGGTTCAGCTGTTTGAAGGCGTCTGCATCGCCCGGAGCGGTTCCGGTGCCCGGGAAATGTTCACCGTCCGCCGTGTTGCTTCCGGCGTGGGCGTGGAAAGAATGTTCCCTGTTCATTCCCCGCGTCTGGAAAAGATCGTTGTATCCCACAGAGGTGTGGTACGCAGAGCCAAACTGTATTATCTGCGTAAACTGACCGGTAAAGCCGCTCGTATCAGAGAACGTCGGTAATCGGATCAATGAGGCAGTTGCTCCGGCAACTGCCTTTTTTATTGTTGCAAAGGAGAACGTCATGAGCGAAGAAAAGAAATCCGGCTCCTGGCAGGATACGGTCAGTGACTGGCTGATCTCTATCATCGTGGCGGTGGTCCTGGCCTTCGGGATCCGTACCTTCCTGGTGGAACCCTATATGGTATCCGGACCTTCCATGATGAATACCCTCCAGGACCGGGAACGGCTGCTGGTGAACAAACTGGTCTATTACACCCGCCAGCCCAAACGGGGGGAGATCATCGTATTCAAGTATCCCAGTGATACCCGCCGGGATTTCATCAAGCGGGTCATTGCCGTGGGCGGAGATACCATTGAGATCCGGGACGGGAAGACCTATGTGAACGGGGAAGCCCTGGATGAAAGCTACATCCGGGAACCCTTCCATACCAACCTGCCCAGGACCACCGTTCCTGCCGGCCATATCTTTGTCATGGGGGACAACCGGAACAATTCGGAAGACAGCCGGTTCCGGGATGTGGGTTTTGTGGACCTGAGCCTGGTCAAAGGCAAGGCCAGCGTGATTTTCTGGCCCCTGGGCCAGGTAAGGGCGCTGCCGTGATAAAGGGGGGTGTTGCACGTTCTGTGCAACACCCCTTTTTTTGACAGGGAGTGTGAAAGCTATTTTTTCACACCCCCCTTTTACTGCACAAAATTCCCAATAATGACCCGATTTTTCCAGAATTCGCTTCTCACAGGGAATCATGGTATAATGGAGCCTATGCATATTGGCGGGCAGTGCGGACTGCCTGATTGGATCAGAAAGGAAGTTTTCATGGAAAATACAATCGGCGGAAAGAAATTCCACATCCAGTGGTTCCCCGGTCACATGACCAAAGCCAAGCGGATGATGGAAGCCAACCTGAAACTGGTGGATGTGGTGGTGGAACTGCTGGATGCCCGGATTCCCCGGTCCAGTGCCAACCCCATGCTCCAGCAGCTGATCGGCGCCAAGCAGAAAATCGTGGTGCTGAACAAAACGGATATGGCGGATCCGGAACGGACCCAGGCCTGGCTGTCTTATTTCAAGAAAAACAGCTTTACAGCCCTGGAAGTGGACTGCCAGAAAGGCAAAGGGGTCAAGGCCCTGGTCAGTGCCATCCAGAAAGCCGGGGAACCCACCCTGGAAAAATGGCGGAAAAAAGGGGTCCGGAACCGCTCCATCCGGGTCATGATCGTGGGGATCCCCAATGTGGGGAAATCCACCCTGATCAACCGTCTGCTGGGCAAGAACAAGGCAGCGGCCCAGAACAAGCCGGGGGTGACCCGGGGACCCCAGTGGGTGATCCTGGGCAAGGGGCTGGAACTGCTGGATACCCCGGGGGTGTTGTGGCCCAAGTTCGACAATCCGGAAACCGGATTCTGTCTGGCGGTCACCGGAGCCATCCGGGAAGAGGTGTTCGATCAGGAAACTGCCGTCCATATCCTGGTCCAGCGGCTGCTGAAACTGTATCCTCAGGAATTGTCCGCCAGTTACAGGATTGAACTGGCTCCGGAAGATACGGTGGAAACCGTGGAAGAAAAAATCGCCCGGGCCCGGGGCTGTCTGAAAGCCGGCGGCGTCCTGGACATGAACAAGACCATCCAGATGATCCTCCGGGACTTCAAGACGGGGAAACTGGGTTCTTTTACCCTGGAAGCGCCGCCCCGGGAAGAGGCCTGACCATGGGAACAGGAGAAAGCATCCAGCAGATCCGGGAAAAACTGAAGGGGAGGCCGGAACCTGCCGAACTGGAACGGTGGCGGCAGGATTCCCGGGCCGGAGTCCGGAAGCTGCTGGAAACCTATGACCGGAAACAGAAGGCCCAGGCAGAGGAACGGGAACGGCTGGAAAGATTCCAGGATCTGGAACGGGCCTTCTGGGCAAGGGGCATGGACCAGGTGGCCGGCTGCGATGAAGCGGGCCGGGGACCTCTGGCCGGTCCGCTGGTAACGGCTGCTGTGATCCTGCCCCATTCCATCTGGCTGCCGGGCCTCAACGATTCCAAGAAAGTCACGGCGGCCCGGCGGGAAATCCTGTACGGGGAAATCCTGGAACAGGCGGTGAGTGTGACCGTGAGCATCCTGGGGCCCCGGGAAATCGACCGGCTGAACATCTACCAGGCGGCCAAAACCGCCATGACCCTGTGCCTGACCCATCTGAAGGTCCGGCCCCAGGCAGCTGTCACCGATGCCATGCCCCTGGAGATCCCGGGCATGGAAGTGGAGGATCTGGTCCACGGAGACAGCAGAAGTGCGGCTGTGGCAGCGGCTTCCATCATTGCCAAGGTGACCCGGGATCATCTCATGGAGGACCTGGACCGGCAGTATCCCCAGTATGGTTTTGCCAAACACAAGGGATACGGCACCGCCCGGCACATCCAGGCCATCATGGACTGCGGTCCTACGCCCTGGCACCGGCGGAGTTATGAACCGCTGAAATCCATGAGCCTGAAGGAAGAAGGGGTCAGCGAAAACCAGCTGCTCCAGCTGAAATAGGAAGGCTGTTGCCTCTGCAACAGCCTGTCAACGGTCAGCTGTCAACGGCTGAAGGATGCCAGCAGAGCTGGCTTTGCATCATGCTGAAAGGAGGGAACAGTCATGGTCCACCAGCGCCGCCGATTTGGCAACTGGGGAGAGGACGCGGCTGTCCGCTATCTGAAAACCCGGGGGTACGAGATCCTGGACCGGAACTACCGGAGCAGCTGGGGTGAAATCGACATCATTGCCCGGCAACGGGATGTGCTGGCCTTTGTGGAAGTGAAGACCCGGCACAGTCTGAAATTCGGCCGTCCGGCTGCGGCCGTAACCCGGGAAAAACAGATCCGTCTCCGGAAAACCGCCTGGTGCTACCTTCGGGAAAACCAGGTGTTCCGGTATCGGAGCCGGTTCGATATCATCGAGATCCTGGATCTGTACGGGAAAATTTCTCTGAATCATTTGAAGAATTGTTTTTAAAAGTAAATTCTGTCGGCGGTCAGCTGTCAACGGTCAACTGCCGAAGGAAGCCAGCGAAGCTGGCTTTGCAAAGACAGCAGCCTTCTTTTTTACCTACGATGAACGACAAACGATGAACGACTCACGACAAACGATGAACGACTCACGATGAACGATACACGACAAAGGAGCTGATTCCATGTATGCACGGACCTGGGGGGAGACCACCCGAGGCATCAACGGAGAAATGGTTACGGTGGAGGTGGATGTGACCAACGGCATGCCGGCTTTTGAAATGGTGGGCCTTCCGGATACGGCGGTGAAAGAAGCCCGGGAGCGGGTGAAAGCGGCGGTGAAGAATTCCGGTTTCCGGTTTCCCGATACCCACATTACCGTCAACCTGGCCCCGGCAGACCTGAAAAAGGATGGAGCCGGCCTGGACCTGCCCATTGCCCTGGGGGTGCTGGCGGCTAAAAAATACGTGAAACTGCCGGAACCCATGCCGGTATTTGCAGGAGAACTGGCCCTGGACGGGTCCCTGCGGCCGGTGAACGGGATCCTGCCCATGATCCTCCGGGCCCGGGCGGAAGGCCTGCCTTCCATGTTCATCCCTACCGGCAATGCCACGGAAGGAGAACTGGTGGACGGGATTGCCGTGTATACCGCGGACAATCTGGGGCAGATTGTGGATCATTTCCAGGGGAAACAGGTTCTGGAACCCCTGGCCAAGAAAGTGCTGGAACTGGAAAAGCCCCTGGAGGATACGGTGGATTTTGCCGATGTCCAGGGGCAGAAGGTGGCCAAACGGGCTCTGGAAATCGCCGCTGCCGGAGGACACAATGTGCTGATGGTGGGAGCTCCCGGTGCGGGCAAGACCATGCTGGCCCGCCGTCTGCCTTCCATCCTGCCTCCCATGACGGAAGAAGAGGCTCTGGAAGTGACCAAAATCTACAGCATCTCCGGGCTGCTGAAGGGTCGCCACGGCATCATGGTGGAACGGCCCTTCCGGAGTCCCCATCATACCGTGTCCCAGTCGGCCCTGATCGGCGGGGGCAGCATCCCCCATCCGGGAGAGGTGACCCTCAGCCACCATGGGGTCCTGTTCCTGGATGAACTGCCGGAATTTTCCCGGAGTGCTCTGGAAGTGCTCCGGCAGCCTCTGGAAGACGGGATGGTCACCATCAGCCGGGTCCAGGCGTCCCTGACCTATCCTGCCCGGTTCATCCTGGTGGCGGCCCAGAACCCCTGTCCCTGCGGTTTCTGGGGAGAAGAGGACAATCTCCATCAGTGCACCTGCCGGCCCGGGGATATTGCCCGGTATCAGAAAAAAATCTCCGGTCCACTGTTGGACCGGATCGATATCCAGATCCATGTGCCCCGGCTCCAGTACCAGGAGATGAAAAGCCGGAAAAAAGAAGAAAGTTCAGCGGTGATCCGGCAGCGGGTGGTGGCGGCCCGGCAGATCCAGCGGGAACGGCTGAAAGGGACCCATCTTTTCTGCAACGCCAGCATGGGACGGAGGGAAGTGAAAGCCTTTTGTCCCCTGACTCCGCAGGCGGAAGCCCTGCTGGAAAAATATTTCGTCAGCCTGGGGCTCAGCGCCCGGAGCCATGACCGGATCATCAAAGTGGCCCGGACCATCGCGGATCTGGCCGGCAGCCGGGAAATCACACCCCTCCATCTGGGGGAAGCCATCCAGCTGCGGACCAGTATCCAGGGATAGAAGGGAGAAGATGGCAATGACAGAATATATGATATCATACCTCCCCGGACTGTTCTGGGGCATCGTGGGCTGCTGCCTGGGCAGCTTCCTGGATTTGTGGGCCCAGCGGATCCGGCGGGAGGAATCCATTTTTCGTCCCCGTTCCCACTGTGACAGCTGCGGTGCGGTGCTGGGTCCTCTGGAACTGATCCCCCTGGTGAGCTGGCTGGCCCAGAAGGGACGCTGCCGTCACTGCGAAGCGGAACTGTCCGGTTCCCTGTTCTGGCGGGAGGCTGCCTGCGGGGCCCTTTTTGTCCTGGTGGCCCGGATGCCCGGCTCTCCGGCGGTACTGGCCGTACGGCTGCTCTGCCTGTCCCTGATGCTGGTGGTTTCCTGGCTGGACATGGACGAACTCCAGCTGTATGAAGATTTTTTCCCTCCTCTGGGACTGCTGTTCCTGATCCTCCATGGACTGACGGATGGGGATTTCCTGGGGCCGGTGGCAGGTGCGGCCATCCTGTGGGCGCTGCTGGCCCTGATCCACTGGCAGGTCCCTGAGGGCATGGGAGCGGGAGATCCCAAACTGGCTGCGGTGATGGGCCTGTGGCTGGGACCGGTCCTGGGACTCCGGAGCTTTTTCCTGGCCATGGGCATGGCCTTCCTGTCCGTGGCTTTCCTGGGGTTCAAGACCCACAGCCGGTGGCAGGAACACATGGCCATGCAGGTCCCCCTGGCTCCTTTTTTCTTTGGAGCGGGACTGTTGCTGCGGAGCCGGGCTCTCCTGGGCCCCGTGGATACAGGCGGGATGCCGGAACTGTTCTGCTTCCTGGGAATCCTGGAACTGGACCGGACAAAGGGCCGGTACTGGCTGTCCAGGGCCGGGGAGTGGATCAGACGGCATCTGGCTCCCTGGCCCGGGCATCTGCTGGCCGTCCAGGCCGGCGCCAGGACGGTGACCCTGGTCCAGGTACAAAGGAAGAAAGGCGGCTGGGAAGTGGAGCGGTTCCTGGAACTGGCCTGGCCGGAACGGATCCGCCGGGCTTTTTCCCGGGACCAGGGAGAAGAAGTGGCCCTGTGGCTCCAGGAGGTCTGTGCCAAACGGGGGCTGACCGCTTCCTCCGTGCTGTGGACCCTGAGCCCTGACCTGATGGAATTCCGGAACCTGCTCCTGCCCGGTCTGTCCCGGAAAGAACAGGCGGAGGCAGCATCCTGGGAAATCCTCCAGCAAATCGAATATCCTCCCGGGACCTTTGCCCTGGGGGTAGAAGCCGGACCGGAAACGGGAGAAGATATCCTGGCTGCCGCCGTCCCCCTGGCTCTTCTGGAAACTGGAGAAACCATTGCCCGGCAAATGGACTGGGAACTGCTCCGCCAGGAAGCAGCGCCGGCAGCCTGGGGACGCTGGATGGAGCAGGAACCCGCCGCTTTTCTCCTGGTCCGGGACCTGGACCGGATCCAGGGCGCCTGGTATGGATACGGCCGGCTGCTGGCCCTGCGGAATCTTCCCCTGGCCGATGGGGAAGAGGCAATGCCGGAAGAAACAGCCGGGCTCCTGTGGGACAAACTGCCGGCCGGAATCCGGGAACGGTTCCAGACAGGGCCCACCGGCTTGTATCTGGCAGGGGGCACGGAAGAGGAACAGCAGGCATGGAAGGAATTCTTCCAGCAGCAGTGGGACTGTCCGGTCCGGCTCCTGGAGGGAAAGGCCCAGTTCCAATGGGCGCCTTATTACACGGAAAAGCAGCCTTCCGGGCTGACCTCCGGCCTTTGCGGGGCCTTGGGAGCCGTGCTGTCCGAAGGCAGGCCCAGTGCATTCTGCTTTGCTTCCGGCGGGGAAAGGGGACGGTGGCTGTCCGGCATCTCCTGGCTGGATCTGGGGAAGAAAATGGCGGCAGGGACGCTGGCACTCCTTTTGTGGGGCCTGGGGGCCCGGTTCCTGTGCCTGCGGGAAGAAACCCGCTGCCGGGAACATCTCCGGCAGGCGGCTGGTTGGGAAAGCCTCTGGACGGAGCAGCAGGAGAGGCGGAAGCTCCTGGTCCGGCAGGAAAAGGAAACCAGGGAACGGATGAAACAGCAGGTATCCTGGGGAAGATTCCTGACACTGCTGGGGAACCAGGTGCCCTCCGACTGCTGGCTGACCCGGGTGGAGCAGCAGAAAGAGGGGCGGACCCTGGTCCTGGAAGGCCGGAGCCTGAAACGGGACGGAGCGCTGGCCCTGGTCAGCCGTCTTCGGAAGCAGCCGGAACTGGCGCAGGTAAAGCTGGAACGGATGGAACAGGAAGAACGGGAATCGGATCTTACAGGGTTTTCCCTGCGGATCCGGCTGAAAGGGGAGAAGGCCCATGGATGAGAAAAAGAGACGAGTCCTTCCCCTGGGGGGAAGGAACCTCCGGGGCCTGGGGCTTTGCCTGGGGCTCTTTCTGTTGTGGATCTGTCTGCTGCTTCCCCTGGGACGGGACATCCTGGATCGGAACCGGCAGAACGGAGCAATGAGGAACCGGATCCGGCAGCTGGCCGTCTTTGCCGGCCAGTGGGATCCGGAAAAGTCTGGGGAAGAAAAAAGACGGCTGGACCGGTATGCCAGGGAAAACAGACAGCAGAGCCCGGAAGCCTGGGCAGGGTGTCTGGAGACGGAAGCCGCCCGGTCCGGACTCCAGGTACTCCGGCTGGCACCTCTGAACCCGGAGGGCAAAGCGCTGCCTTCCGGGCTGGAAGCTGATCTGGAAGGATCCTTCCCTCAGCTCTTCACCTTTTTCCGCCAGTGGGAAACCCGGTATCCCGGTGTCTATACCAGAGATGGGCGTCTGGAAACCCGGGAAAGAGGAAAAAAAGTCCTGTTTCACGGAAAATTTATAACAGGTCCTGTAAAAAGTTCCAAATCAAGAGAAATACCCAGTTCTTATTGACCGATTTCGTTAATAATGAGATAATAGAATGTACAACGATTATTTTCGTTTTTAAAACGTTCGCTTTTTACTGAGGGGAGGACCTATCATTATGATGAACAGCTGTGTAGCACCGCATGCGCAGAAAAAGACAAAACCGTCCAAGGACCGTATTTTCGGGGCCAGTGAAGCCGCCCAGAAACGGATCAGTGAAATCGGCGCAGATGCAGTGATCAACGCCACCATCGGATGCATCCTGGACAACGATGAAAACTTTGTGGTGCTGCCCACAGTCAGCAAGGTATTCCGTGGACTGAAAGATGCGGAATACTTCAAGTACGCTCCCATCATGGGACTGCCGGAATACCTGGAACTGGTCCAGAACGCCTGCTTCAGCCAGTCCCGTCCGGAAGGATTCACCGCAGCTATCGCCACGGCCGGCGGCACCGGTGCCATCCACCATGCAGTCTGGAACTATGCGGAAGCCGGGGATACCATCCTGACCTCTGCCTGGTACTGGGGTGCCTACAACCAGATCTGTGAAGACATGGACCGGCACCTGGCCACCTATCCCATGACCACGCCGGACCACAAATTCAACCTGGCTGCCTGTGAGGAAAAAGTCCGGGAAATCCTGGCCCATCAGGACCGGATCCTGCTGATCATCAATACCCCGGCCCACAACCCCACCGGCTTCAGCCTGACGCCGGAAGACATCGAGAATGTACTGAAGATGCTGGAAAATGCCATTGCCGGCACCGGTAAGACCGCCACCCTGTGCCTGGATGTGGCCTACATCGATTATGCCGGGGAACGGGAAGAAGTCCGGAAAATCTTCCGGAAACTGTCCAACCTGCCCAAAAACATCTTCGGTCTCATCGCTTACAGCCTGTCCAAGAGCTTTACCATGTACGGCCAGCGCTGTGGGGCTCTCATCGGGGTCACCAGCGATGAAAAACAGATCCTGGAATTCATCAACGCCAACAAATACACCAGCCGGGCCTGCTGGTCCAACTGCAACCGGGGCGCCATGGATACCCTGGACACCATTTACAGCAATCCGGAACTGCTGGATACCATCCAGAAGGAACGGGCCCACTACTACAGCATGATCCAGGAACGGGGGGACATCTTCACGGAAGAAGCCAAACAGTGCGGCCTGAAAATGCTGCCCTACATTTCCGGGTTCTTCCTGTCCATTCCTGCCAAAGATCCGGAAGCCGTGTGCAACCGGCTCCATGAAGACAACATCTTCTGTGTGCCTCTGGCGGCCGGCGTGCGGGTGGCTGTGTGCGGCGTGCCCAAACACAAGGTCTACGGCATGGCGGCCAAGATCAAAGCGGCCATGGATGCAGTAGGAGAAGACTGAAAAAAGAAAAGGAGAGCAGAGAAGATGCAGATCATCGGGCCGGACGGTAAACCAAAATCATTCCAGGATCATACACCACTGGGCGTCATCGCCAAAACATACCAGCCAATGTATTCCAGCACCATTGCCCTGGGCGTGGTGAACGGTCAGCTCCGGCCTTTGCAGCTGTGCCCTCAGGAAGGGGACCATGTGACCTTCTATGCCCTGGACAGTGAACCGGGGTACCGGTCCTACATCGCCACCTTCCAGTTTGCCCTGATCGAAGCCATGCGCCGGCAGCGCCCGGAAATCCGGCTGGAAGTGGAAAATACCTTTGGCCACGGGCTGTACTGTGCCGTGAAGAACAAGATTTTTCTCAGCAAGTACGACTTGGAAGATGTAACCCGCTGCATGGAAGAGATGATCCGGGACCAGGAACCGGTCCAGGTGAAGCAGATCACCCGGGATGAGGCCTGGAACTACGTGAATCCGGCTTTTTACCGGGACGAGGCGCCTCTCCTGGATGTACTGCCGGAGAATTATCAGATCAATCTTTATGGGGTGGGGGGGCACCGGCTGGCTTATTCAGTTACTCCGCTTCTGCCCAATCTGGGCTGTCTGAAAGTCTTTGAACTGCGGTGGATGGGCTCCGGGATCCTGCTCCGGTACGGCCGGCAGGACCAGCTGGACCGGCTGGAACCCTATGTGGAACGGAAGAAACTGGCGGCGGTCTATGCCGGTTCGGAGAAAATGGGCCAGGTGATGCACTGTCCTACGGTGGCGGCCCTGAACCAGTACATCCGGGAAGGGAACAGCCGGGGCATCATCCAGATGAGTGAAGCCTACCACGAAAAATCCATTGCCCGGATCGCTGACGAGATCGATGCGGACGGGCGGAATGTGCGGCTGGTGCTCATTGCCGGGCCTTCCTCTTCCGGCAAGACCACCTTTTCCCAGCGGCTGGCTGTCCAGATGCGGGTGAACGGACTCCGGCCCATTCCCATTTCCTTGGACAACTATTTCAAGGAACGGGAAAACACACCCCGGCTGCCGGACGGAAGCTTTGATTTTGAATCCATCGAGGCTCTGGATACAGAGCTGTTCAACGACCATATGGAACGGCTGCTCCGGGACGAAACCGTGGAACTGCCCTATTTCAACTTCAAGACCGGCCACCGGGAATACCGGGGCCAGAAGGTGTTCCTGGGAGACGATGGCGTGCTGGTGGTGGAAGGCATCCACGGCATGAACGAGAAGCTGTCCGCCCGGGTCCGCCGGCGGAACAAGATGAAGATCTACATCAGTGCCCTGACACCGCTTTCCTTTGACGATTACAACCGGATCCCCACTACGGACATGCGCCTTCTGCGGCGGATGGTCCGGGATTCCCAGTTCCGGTCCCATGACGCCCGGCAGACCATCCAGAACTGGCCCAAGGTGCGCCAGGGCGAAGAAAAGAATATCTTTCCCTTCAGCGAAGAGGCGGACATTATGTTCAACACCACCCTGATTTACGAACTGGCGGTGTTCAAAAAGTATGCCTGTCCCCTGCTGGAGCAGATTCCCCGGGATGCAGCAGAATATCCAGTGGCCCGGAACTTCCTGGATATGCTGCAGATCGTGGAATCCATTGATGACAAGGCCATTCCCAACAACTCCATCATCCGGGAATTCATCGGCCATTCCATTTTTGGAGATTTACTGTAAGGAGGAGCAAGAACGATGCACATTTCCCAACGGACACTGCACATTCCCACATCACCCATCCGCAAGCTGGCTCCCATTGCCAACCGGGTGGAAAAAACAAAAAAAATCTATCACCTGAATATCGGGCAGCCGGACATCCCCACCCCGGAAAGCTTCTTTGAAGGGGTGGCCTCCTACCATCCCAAAGTGGTGGCTTATGGGAAATCCCAGGGGGATGAAAAACTGCTGAAGGCCATCCGGGGGTATTATGCCGCCTGGGATATGGAGTATGCCCTGGATGACATTTTTGTCACCAACGGGGGCAGTGAAGCCCTTTCCTTTGCCATTATGACCACCTGTGACCCTGGGGACAATGTGCTGATGTTCGAACCCTTCTATGCCAACTATAAAAGCTTCACCGGGGCCTACAATGTGGAAATCAACGGGGTTCCCACATCCCCGGATACCGGCTATCATCTGCCCGATGAAGCCACGGTGGAAAAATACATCAACAGCCGGACCCGGGCCATCCTGATTTCCAATCCGGGCAACCCCACCGGGGTGATCTATACCCGGGAGGAAATGGACATGCTGTCCCGGATCGTCCGGAAGTACGATCTGGCTCTGATTGCTGATGAAGTGTACCGGGAATTCGTCTATGACGGAGCATACACCAGCTTCGGACGGCTGCGGGAACTGGATGGCAACCTGGTGCTCATCGACTCCGTGTCCAAACGGTACAGCGCCTGCGGTGCCCGGAGCGGCTGTGTGATCACCCGGAACAAAGAACTCCAGCAGGAACTGCTGAAATGCTGCCAGGCCCGGCTGTCCTGCCCCAATATCGAGCAGCTGGGAGCGGCGGCCCTCTACACCACGCCCAAATCCTACTGGGAAGATGTGAAGAAGGAATACACCAAACGCCGGGATACCATCAAAGCCTGCCTGGCCCAGATGGATGGGGTGATTTCCTCCGATCCCAAAGGGGCTTTCTACGTGATGGTGAAAATGCCCATCGACGATACGGAAAAGTTCGCCAAATGGCTGCTGGAAGATTTTGACATCGACGGGGAAACCGTGATGATCACCCCCGGCAACGGATTCTATGCCTCCGATGTGAAGCGGGGACAGGATGAAGCCCGGCTGGCTTATGTGCTCAATGCCGATGACCTGAAAAAGGCCATGCACATCCTGGCGGAAGGATTGAAGAAGTACCCGGGAAGGAAATAAGAAATGCAGGGAGGGTGCTGGAAGCGTGAAAAGTTTACGCTTGCAGTACCCTCCCTTTCTGTCAGCGGTCAACTGCTGATACCCCAGGAGCCTTGGCACCCCTTTTTCCTTCCATTCCTTTCCTTTTTACGCTATAATAAAGGGTACGATTGAAAATTGAGAGGAGATGATCCCATGGCGGCAGGTTTTGCCCAGCTGAAAGTGGACGAAACGATGGTGGAGAAGCTCCATCGGACGGGGAAGGACATCCCCACCCCTGTACAGGAGCGTGCCATCCCGGCCCTCCTGAACGGACGGGACGTAATCGCCCGTGCCCAGACCGGGGTAGGGAAGACCCTGTCCTTTGTGATTCCCCTGTTTGATAAAGTGGACCCCCAGAAGGAATTTGTCCAGGCCCTGATCCTGTCTCCCACCCGGGAACTGGCCCAGCAGACGGCCGGAGAGATTCGGAAACTGGAGGGGGATACGGGCATCCGCACCCTGACAGTCAGCGGCGGACGGGATTTTGAAGAAGAAAAACGGAAAATCGGACATCGGGCCCAGGTGCTGGTGGGGACCCCCGGCCGGCTGCTGGACCACCTGCGGAAAGGGAACACCAGTCTGGGCGGGGTAAAATACCTGGTGCTGGATGAAGTGGATGAAATGCTCCGCCAGGGCTTCGGAGAAGATATCGAAACCCTCCTGAGCCTGATGCCCCAGCCCCACCAGACCATGATGTGTTCCGCCACCCTGGATGAGGAAGTCCGGAAACTGGGCCGGCAGCTGACCACCAATCCCCTGGTCATCGACATTGCCCCCAAAGAATCCACCGCTTCCACCATCCATCAGATCTGCATCAAGGTCAGCGAAGACCACAAGGCCGATGCTCTGGCATCCCTGATCCGCCGATACAATCCCTTCCTGATGCTGGTGTTCTGCTGCAGCAAGGAACGGGCCATCGAGCTGTCCGACTGGCTCTACGGGGAAGGCTTCAATGTGGACGTGCTCCACGGGGACATGTCCCAGACCAAGCGCCGGCAGGTGATGGAAAACTTCCGGAAGGCCAAGCTCCAGATCCTGGTGGCCAGCGACATCGCCGCCCGGGGGCTGGATGTGGAAGGCATCACCCAGGTGGTGAACTACGACATCCCCCACGATCCGGACTGGTATGTCCATCGGATCGGCCGGACCGGACGGGCCGGCAGCGAAGGGACGGCCATCACGTTCTATACGGCTGATGAGACCCGGTGGCTCCAGAATCTGGAAAAGAAGCTGGACATCACCCTGGAACGGCAGAACCTGGCCGGGGAAACAGTCCGGCGGACGGTGAAACCGGTGCGCCCCAAAAAGAAACGGGTGCCAAAGCGGGGAAAAAGCGCCGTGGGGCCCAACAAACGGGGAACCAAATACGCGGAAGCGTCCCGGAAACAGAAACGCAAGGAAAAATAAAGGCAATTGAAAGGGAGAGGTGCTTACCATGAGTGAAGTACGTGTACGTTTTGCCCCCAGTCCTACGGGGTATCTGCATATCGGCGGGGCCCGGACGGCTCTGTTCAACTGGCTGTTTGCCCGGAGCCAGGGAGGGAAGATGATCCTGCGGATCGAAGATACGGACCGGGACCGGCTGAAGGAAGATTCCGTTTCCCAGATCATCACCAGCCTGAAATGGCTGGGCCTGGACTGGGATGAAGGCCCGGAAGTGGGCGGGGACCATGGCCCCTACTACCAGTCTGAACGGCTGGATCTGTACCGGAAATACTGCCAGCAGCTGGTGGATGAAGGCAAGGCTTACTACTGCTTCTGCTCCGCCGCTGATCTGGAAGCCCAGCGGGAAGAACAGCGGAAGAAAAAGCAGCCCTTCCATTATGCCGGCACCTGCCGGAACCTGGATCCGTCGGAAGCCAAAAAACGGGTGGAAGCCGGCGAACCCCATTCCATCCGGATCAAACTGCCTCACGACGGTACCATTACCGTCCATGACATGATCCATGGGGACGTTACCTTCAACTGGAACCAGTTCGATGATTTCGTCATTATGAAGACCAACGGCATCCCCACCTACAACTTTGCCGTAGTGGTGGATGACCATCTCATGGGTATGACCCACGTGCTCCGGGCAGAAGAACACCTGACCAACACCCCCAAGCAGCTGGTGATTTATGAGGCCCTGGGCTGGAAGGCACCGGAATTCGGCCATATGCCGATGATCCTGGCACCGGACCGGAGCAAGCTGAGCAAACGGCATGGGGCTACCTCCGTGGAAGAATTCCGGGACAAAGGGTACCTGGCGGAAGCCATCATCAATTACCTGACCCTGCTGGGCTGGGCTCCCGGGAACGATGAGGAAATTTTCACCCTGGAAGATACGGTGAAAGCCTTCGACTTCAGCAAAATGTCCAAAAAGGCCGCCGTCTATGATGTGAAGAAACTCACCTGGCTCAATGGCCAGTACCTGTCCAACCTGCCTCTGCGGAAAATTGCTGACGCGGCCGTGCCTTTCTTCAAGAAAGCCGGGCTCATCGACGACAGCTATCTGCCGGCCCATCAGGAATACTTCGACCATCTGGTGGATGTGGTCCGGGTACGGGTGAAGACCCTGGAAGAACTGGCGGACGGGTCCAGCTATTTCTTCCATGATTTCGACAGCTACGATCCCAAAGGGGCAGCCAAATCCTTCAAGCCGGAAGCCGCCGACCTGCTCCAGAAGGCCCACGATGCCCTGGCAGCCCTGCCGGTGTTCGATCTGAAGACCACGGAAGAATGTTACAACAAACTGGCGGAAGAACTGGGGCTGTCCCTGGGCAAGGTGATCCATCCCACCCGCCTGGCCCTCACCGGCCGGACCTTCAGCCCGGGCATGTTCGATGTGATGGTGCTGTTGGGCCGGGAAAAGACCCTGGAACGGCTGGAAAAGGCCATTGCCTTTATCAAAGCACAGGGCTGACACCATGGACAAATACATCTGCCTGGATATTGGAGGCACCGCCATCAAATACGGCCTGGCAGACAGCAGAGGGAGACTGTTCAACAAGGACAGTCTCCCCAATGTTATTGCCAAAGACGGGGTGGATGCATTCCTGGAACAGGTGCTGAGACTCATCGGATCCTACCAGAAGTATTTCAAGATCCAGGGGGCAGCCATTTCCATGGCCGGCATGATCAATCCCTGCACCGGGGAAGTGCTCCATGCGGCCCCTCATTTTCCCGGGCTCACCGGTACCAATCTGGTCCAGCTGGTGGCCCGGAAACTCCAGTTGCCCTGCTGGGTGGAAAATGACGTGAATGCAGCGGCCCTGGGAGAATACTGGCTGGGGAACGGACGGGGCGCAAAAAGCCTGTTCTGCATCACCATCGGTACCGGCATCGGCGGCGCCTTTGTGCTGGACGGAAAACTGTGGCCCGGCCATTCCTGCACCGCCGGAGAAGTGGGCCAGGCGAAACTGGGAGGACGGCTCCACTGGGAAGACGCCGCCTCGGTAACGGCCCTGGTCCAGAAAGCTGCCCGCCTGAAAGGGGTGGAGCCGGAGACCCTCAACGGGAAGATCCTCTGTGAGATGGTCCGGCACGGGGACAAGCCCCTCCACCGGCTGCTCCGGGAAACCGTCCATCAGTGGGCCACCGGTATTGCCGCCATCTGCTATCTGCTGAATCCCCAGCGTGTGATCCTGGGCGGGGGCATCATGGCCCAGCAGGACCTGCTGGAGCCCATGCTCCAGGACAGCCTGAAAAAAGAACTGCTGCCGGTAGTACTGGACAAGACCACGGTGGCTTTTGCCGGCCTGGGCAATGATGCGGGCCTGATTGGAGCCCTGTACAATTTCCTGGCCAGGGAAAAGAAAAGAAGTTGACAATACCTGTAATATACTGTACAATATTACGGTATCACTTTGAGCATGCGCCGTTAGCCCCGGCCCGTACCCAAAGACTCATCACCGGATACACTTCAAGAATGAGTTTTTATTAGGAGGAATAAGGATGAAAACATACATGGCCACCCCGGCTACCATTGAACGCAAATGGTATGTAGTGGATGCCGCTGACAAGACTCTGGGCCGTCTGGCTGCAGAAGTTGCCAAAGTGCTCCGCGGTAAAAATAAACCGACTTTTACCCCGCATATGGATACCGGTGATCACGTGATCATCATCAATGCTGCTCAGGTGAAACTGACCGGCAAAAAACTGGTGCAGAAGGTTTACTTCCGTCACTCCGGGTATCTGGGCGGCGACAAATACACCAAAGCAGGGGATATGCTGAAAAACAACCCTGTAAGAATGGTGGAACTGGCTGTCAAGGGTATGGTTCCCCATAACCGTCTGGGCAATCAGATCATCAAAAAACTGCATGTATACGCTGGTTCTGAACATCCTCATGCTGCACAAAAGCCTGAAGTTCTGACCATCGATATTCGCTAAGAGGAGAGGAGAACTAGAAAATGGCAAAAGTTACGTATGATGCAACTGGCAGCCGCAAAAGCTCTGTTGCCCGTGTTCGCCTTGTTCCGGGCGAAGGCAAGATCGTTGTAAACGGCCGTGAACTGAGTGAATATTTCGGCCTGAAGACCCTGGAACTGGTTGTTCGGCAGCCGCTGGACACCACTGAAACCCTGGGCAAATATGATGTACTGGCCAACGTTGTTGGTGGCGGCATCTCCGGCCAGGCTGGTGCAATCCGTCATGGTATTGCCCGTGCCCTGCTGAAAGTGGACGCTGACTTCCGTCCCCTGCTGAAGAAAGCCGGCCTGCTGACCCGCGATCCTCGGGAAAAGGAACGCCGCAAGTACGGTCTGAAAAAAGCAAGAAAGGCTTCCCAGTTCTCCAAACGGTAATTTTCCGTTCCGGATTATGGAAAGTGCAAAACGCATCTCCTGCGGGAGGTGCGTTTTTTGTTCTTCTGCAAAAAAAGGACCTGCCCCGGATCGTGGGGCAGGTCTTTTCCATCGGCCGCTGACAGCTGACCGTTGACCGTTGAAAAAAGGGGCCGCCCAGGCCCCTTTTTTACTTGTTCTTCTTCGCTTTCACTTCGTCCATGTATTCGTTCATGATCTTTACGGCACAGTAGTCGCCGCACATGGAGCAGTATTCTTCGCTGCTCTTGTTCTTGGCGGCCCGGATGGCTTTGGCTTTTTTCGGATCGATGGCCAGGCTCAGCTGTTTGTCCCAATCCAGTACTTTCCGGGCTTTGGCCATGGCCAGATCCTGGGCTACGGCAGAGGGCAGCCCTTTGGCCACGTCAGCCGCATGGCCGGCGATCCGGGCGGCCACGACCCCTTCCCGGACATCGTTGATGTCCGGCAGGCCCAGGTGTTCCGCCGGGGTCACATAGCACAGGAAGTTGGCGCCGGTGAAGGCGGCCAGGGTGCCGCCGATGGCGGAGGTGATGTGGTCATAGCCGGGAGCGATATCGGTGACCAGAGGCCCCAGCACATAGAAGGGAGCACCATGGCAGATCCGTTTCTGGAGCTGCATGTTGGTGGCAATCTGGTTGTAGGGGACGTGGCCCGGTCCTTCCACCATGACCTGTACGCCCTTGGCCCAGGCCCGCTGGGTCAGTTCGCCCAGGTTCAGCAGTTCCTGGATCTGGGTCCGGTCGGTGGCGTCCGCCAGGCAACCGGGACGGCAGCCGTCGCCCAGGCTGATGGTCACGTCATATTTGGCACAGATGTCCAGGATCTCATCGTAGAATTCGTAGAAGGGGTTTTCCTTCCCGTTGTGGAGCATCCAGCCGGACAGGAAGGAACCACCCCGGCTCACAATGTCCATTTCCCGGCCTTCACTGATCAGGTTGTGGAGGCACTGGCGGGTGAGGCCGCAGTGCATGGTCATGAAGTCAGCCCCGTCTTTGGCCTGCTGTTCCACCACGGTGAAAATGTCGTTCTTGTCCATTTCGGTCACTTTGCCATGAGCTTTGATGGCCTGTACCGTGGCCTGGTAGATGGGAACCGTACCCACCATGACGGTGGAATGTTCGATGATGGCCTTCCGGGAGGCATCGATGTTGTTCCCGGTGGAAAGATCCATGACCGCATCCGCACCGGCGTCGATGGCCGCTTTCAGTTTGTCCAGTTCCGGAGCGGGATCCGGGAAAGCGGAAGAAGTCCCGATATTGGCGTTGACTTTGGTGGAAAGGCCTTCGCCCACCCCCCGGGGAACCAGGTTCTTATGGTTGATGTTGGCTGGGATGCAGATGGTGCCTTTGGCCACACCGTCCCGGATGAATTCGGGGGTGACTCCCTCCTGGCGGGCTACTTCCGCCATCTGGTCAGTGATTTTTCCCTGCAGCGCAGCTTGTCTTTGGGTCAGCATAAAACATATCCTCCTTCATGGATGCAAAAAGGGCCGCTTCCCTGGGAAAAGGAAAGCGGCCCGACAAAACAGCCTTACCACTTTCCTTCGGCGGTATTAACCGCATCAGGTTCAAAGGGTCGACCGTCAGGTCTCTCAGCGATAGCGCCCCTAATGATGCTTCAACTTTAACAAAAAAACGAAAAGAATGCAACAGGAAAATTCAAAATGTACTCTTGGGAGTTGTTAGACAATTCATAATAAATTGTCTACAAATAAGAAAAAATTTATTTGAGATTCTGTTCATTTTGATATATAATTATAGGCGACTAGGGGGACTATGGAAGTCTTACTATCGTAGTCAGTATCTCTTAGAAAGAGGGGCTATTTAAATGAAAAAAATGAAGACAATGGATGGCAACACCGCGGCCGCATATGCTTCTTATGCGTTTACGGAAGTTGCAGCGATCTACCCGATCACTCCTTCTTCTCCTATGGCAGAAGCAAGTGATGAATGGGCTTCTCATGGCAAGAAGAACATTTTCGATCGCCCGGTACAGATCATGGAAATGCAGTCCGAAGCTGGTGCAGCTGGTGCTGTGCACGGTTCTCTGGCTTCCGGTGCTCTGACCACGACCTACACCGCATCCCAGGGCTTGCTGCTGATGATCCCGAACATGTACAAAATCGCTGGCGAACTGCTGCCCGCCGTTTTCGACGTTGCAGCCAGAGCTTTGGCTACCAGCTCTCTGAACATCTTCGGTGACCACAGTGACGTTATGGCTTGCCGTCAGACCGGCTTTGCCATGCTGGCAGAAAGCGGCGTTCAGGAAGTTATGGACCTGACCGCAGTTGCTCACCTGTCCGCCATCAAAGGCCATGTGCCTTTCCTGAACTTCTTCGATGGGTTCCGTACTTCTCACGAAATCCAGAAGATCGAACTGCTGGACTATGATGAACTGAAAAAACTGGTTGACTACGATGAACTGAAGAAATTCCGTGAAAATGCGCTGAACCCGGATCATCCTGTTATCCGTGGTACCAACCAAAACCCGGATATCTACTTCCAGACCCGTGAAGCTGTAAACAAATACTACGAAGCTCTGCCGGAAATCGTAGAAGGCTACATGAACGAAATCAGCAAGCTGACCGGCCGTGACTACAAACTGTTCAACTACACCGGTGCTCCCGATGCAGAAAACGTTGTTGTCATCATGGGTTCCGGCGCTCAGACTGTTGAAGAAGTTGTCAAGATCCTGAACGCTCAGGGTGAAAAAGTCGGCGTACTGAACGTACATCTGTACCGTCCGTTCTCCGCCAAACACTTCTTCCAGGCTATGCCCGCAACCGTAAAACGGATTGCTGTTCTGGACCGGACCAAGGAAGCTGGTTCCAACGGCGAACCTCTGTACCTGGATGTTCGCGACATCTACTACAACAAGGCTGAACGGCCTCTGATCATTGGCGGCCGGTACGGCATGGGTTCCAAGGAATTCTATCCTGGCGATGCTCTGGCTGTGTTCGACAACCTGAAGGCTGCTGAACCGAAAGACCACTTCACCGTAGGCATTGTGGACGATGTGACCAACACCTCCCTGCCGAAGGAAAAGACCCTGGACATCACCCCGAAAGGCACCATCTCCTGCAAATTCTGGGGCCTGGGTTCCGATGGTACCGTTGGTGCCAACAAGAGCGCCATCAAGATCATCGGCGACAAGACCGATATGTACGCACAGGGCTACTTCGCTTACGACTCCAAGAAGTCCGGCGGTATCACCGTATCCCACCTGCGTTTCGGCCATACTCCGATCCATATGCCGTTCCTGATCAACTTCGCTGACTATGTTGCTGTACACAATCCTTCTTATGTACATCGTTACAACGTAGCCTCCGGCCTGAAAAAAGGCGGCGTGTTCCTGCTGAACTGCCCCTGGAACGCTGAAGAACTGGACAAGGAACTGCCTGGCCAGCTGAAACGTTACCTGGCAACCAACGACATTAAATTCTACACCATTGATGCTGTGAAGATCGCCTCCGAAATCGGTCTGGGCGGCCGTATCAACATGATCATGCAGGCTGCATTCTTCAAACTGACCGGCGTTATCCCCGTGGATGATGCTGTGAAGTATCTGAAGGAATCCATTGTCACCTCCTATGGCAAGAAAGGCCAGAAAGTTGTTGACATGAACAACGCTGCTGTTGATCAGGGCGTCAATGCCATCAACAAGGTGGAAATCCCCGCTGCATGGGCTGATGCAAAAGACGAAGACCTGTACCAGAAGACTGGCAACGAATTCGTCGACAACATCATGATCCCCATGAACGAACAGGAAGGCGACAGACTGCCGGTCAGCGCTCTGATGGGCCAGGTCGACGGTACCTTCCCCTCCGGTACTGCTGCTTATGAAAAACGCGGTATTGCCATCAACGTTCCTGAATGGAACATTGAAAACTGCATCCAGTGCAACCAGTGCGCCATTATGTGTCCGCATGCTGCCATCCGTCCGTTCCTGCTGACTGATGAAGAAGTCAAGAACGCTCCGGAAGGCCTGCAGACCAAACCGGCTCTGGGTGCAAAAGGTCTGAACTTCTGCATCACCGTCAGCCCGATGGACTGCCAGGGCTGCTCCAACTGCGTGGATGCCTGCCCGGGCATGAAAGGCAACAAGGCTCTGGCCATGAAGCCGTTCGCTACCCAGGAAGGCCGCGCTCCCATCTGGGATTATGTTGTGAACAAGGTTGCTCCGAAAGCCAACCCCATGACCACCGCTACGGTGAAGGGTTCTCAGTTCGAACAGCCGCTGCTGGAATTCTCCGGTGCCTGCGCAGGCTGCGGCGAAACTCCGTACGCCAAACTGGTAACCCAGCTGGTAGGCGACCGTATGATGATTGCCAACGCTACGGGCTGCTCCTCCATTTGGGCTGCTGCTGCTCCTTCCATGCCGTACACCACCAACCACAAGGGCCATGGTCCTGCCTGGGCCAACTCCCTGTTCGAAGACAACGCTGAATACGGTCTGGGTATGTACCTGGGCGTAAAAGCTGTCCGGGATCGTCTGGTTGATGAAATGAAGGCTGCTGAAGCTGTTGCTTCCGCTGACCTGAAGGCTGCCATGGAAGACTGGATCGCCAACAAAGACGAAGGCGAAGGCTCTCGTGCCCGGGCTGAAAAACTGGTTGAACTGCTGGAAGCTGAAAAAGCCGGCAAACCGGAACTGGAAGCTCTGTATGAAAACAAACAGTTCTTCGTGAAACGGTCCCAGTGGATCTTCGGCGGCGACGGCTGGTCCTATGATATCGGTTACGGCGGTCTGGATCATGTCCTGGCTTCCGGCGACGATGTAAACGTTATGGTATTCGATACCGAAGTTTACTCCAACACCGGCGGTCAGTCCTCCAAGTCCACTCCTGAAGCTGCTGTGGCTCAGTTCGCCGCATCTGGCAAACGGACCAAGAAGAAGGACCTGGGCATGATGGCCATGACCTATGGCTATGTATATGTGGCTCAGATCAACCTGGGCGCTGACAAGAACCAGGCTCTGAAGGCCATCCGGGAAGCTGAAGCTTACCATGGTCCTTCCCTGATCATCTGCTACAGCCCCTGCATCAACCACGGCATCAAGAGAGGCATGCAGCACTCCTTCCTGGAAGCCAAGGCTGCTGTTGACTGCGGTTACTGGAGCTGCTTCCGGTACAACCCGACTCTGAAGGCTGAAGGCAAGAAGTCCTTCTTCCTGGACAGCACCAAGACTCCGAACTTCGATGAGTTCGAAAACTTCCTGAAGGGCGAAGTACGGTATGCATCCCTGGCCAAAGGGTTCCCTGACATTGCAGAAGCTCTGTATGCCAAGACCAAGAAAGACGCTGAAGAACGTCTGGCCGGCTATGTAAAACTGGACGCTGAATAAGCCTCGTTTCTTCAAAATCTCCTGTCACGAAAGTGACAGGAGATTTTTTTTATACTAAAATGTTCAGAATGTTGCATATTTCCATAGGGAACTGGTGAAAACAGCTGAGATGTGGTAAAATCAAATCGTATACCAATTTCATCAACCAATAGAACAATGGAACGCAAACTGCGGAGGAGATCATTTTGGTTCAGCTATTCTTGTTTTTAGGCGGCATTTCTCTTTTCCTGTACGGCATGCAGATGATGGGCGATGGCCTGCAGCAGGCGGCAGGAGCCAGGCTCCAGAAAATCCTGGGGCAGCTGACGAAAAAGACCATCTATGGGGTGGCTTTGGGAGCAGGGGTTACGGCAGTGCTCCAGTCTTCCAGTGCCACCACGGTGATGACCGTAGGTCTGGTGAACGCCGGGCTCATGAACCTGGAACAGGCTTTTGGGATTGTTATGGGGGCCAACATCGGGACCACCATGACCGCCCAGTTGATTGCCTTCAACCTGACCGATTACATCACCCTGATCATTGCCATCGGATTCGTCATGCAGATCGTGTGCAAGAAACGGACACTGAAAAATCTGGGGGCGGTGCTCCTGGGCTTCGGTATCCTGATGCTGGGCATGAGCATGATGAGCAATGCGGTGATTCCTCTCCGGCAGGATCCCCGGATTGTGGATATCCTGGGCAAATTCTCCACCCATCCCGTTATGGGTCTGCTCACCGGTCTGGTGATGACCCTGGTGATCCAGTCCTCCTCCGCCACCATCGGTATCCTGATGGCCATGGCCAGCCAGGGCCTGATTCCCCTGGAAGGGGCCATTCCCGTTATCCTGGGTGACAACATCGGTACCTGCATCACCGCCGTCCTGGCTACCCTTCAGAGCGGACTGAATGCCAAGCGGGTGGCCTGCTCCCACGTGATGTTCAACCTGTGCGGGAGCATCATCGCCATGCTCCTGCTGCCTCTCTTTATTTCCTTTGTGAAGGATATTTCTCCGGCAGGGAACATCGGCCGGCAGATCGCCAATGCCCACACCACCTTCAACGTGGTGAACACCTGCATTTTCCTGCCTCTGGCGCCTTACTTCACCCGGTTCATCAAAAAACTGATGCCCGGGGAAGAAAACGACATTTCCTATCAGCCCAAGTACCTGGACAAAAACGTGCTGAATACTCCGGCCGTGGCTCTGGGACTGGCTGCCAAGGAAGTGGTCCGGATGGGGGATCTGGCACTGGAGAACATCCGGAAATCCTTTGCCTGTGTGGACAACTACAACAAGAAAGATGTGGATTTCATCCTGGAGCATGAACCGGTGATCGACAGTCTGGAAGAGGCCATTACCGTGTATCTCACCAAGATGAGCGAAAAGAACATGACCAAGGAGATGTCCAATCTCCACACTGGCCTGATCCATGCCTGCAATGACATCGAGCGGATCGGGGACCATGCGGAAATCATTGCCAAACGGGTCCGGAGCATGCGGGAAGACGGCACCACCTTCTCTCCCGAAGCCAACAGGGAAATGAAGGAACTGGAAGTCCTGGTGGTGTCCGCCGCCACCAAGGCTATCAAGGCCCTGGAAAACAATGACAAGGACCTGGCCCGGGAATCCCTGGACTTCTCCCATCAGGTCAAGATCAAGCAGAAGGCCATGCGGAAGAGCCATGTGGAACGGCTGAACGAAGGGGTCTGCACCCCGGAAACCGGATTTGTGATGTTGGAACTGCTGATCAACATGAAACGGGTCAGCGACCACAGCAAGAACATTTCTCAGCTGGTGCTGGGGGACTTCTAAGAGGATGTGAAAAATACTTTTTTCACATCCTGTCACTAGTCACTAGCCGATGGTAAGAATTTGCAAGCAAATTTTAATGATTTTGTAGCATCAAAAGGACCTGCCTTTTAGAGGCGGGTCCTTTCCATAAGCTGCAGACTAGTGACTAGAGACTAGTGACTGCAAAAAAGGAGGCACACATGAACATCACTGTCTATTTGGGGGCGAACCCGGGAAACCGGCCTGAATACGCCTGGTATGCCTATGAACTGGGCCGGTGGATCGCCATTCACGGCCATACCCTGGTCTATGGGGGCAGCCGTACCGGTCTTATGGGAAACCTGGCTGACGGGGCCCTGGAACAGGGCGGCCGGGTGATTGGCGTGGAACCCCGGTTCTTCATGGAAAAGGAACTCCAGCATGAAGGCCTTACGGAACTGATCGTTACCGAGAATATGGCCCAGCGGAAACAGAAGATGCTGGAACTGGGAGATCTGTTCCTGGCCTTTCCCGGGGGTATCGGAACCCTGGAAGAAATCAGCGAAATCATGAGCCTGAACAAGCTGGATATGATGCCCAAACCTTTTGCCTTCCTGGATTACGAAGGCTACTGGCAGTCCATGAAGACCCTGTTGGACCGGATGGCCGGAGAAGGGTTTGTGTGGAAAGAATGGGTGGAAAAAATTCCGTTTATCAGGGATCTGGGAGAACTGGAGCGGTACTGCGGCGAAAGAAAATAGGGGAAAGCGGAATCAATGGACTCCGGCTGCCCCGCACGGTACCGGAGGGCCGTACGCCGGGCGGCCCACAAAATACTTCTTTCTCTTGACATAAATCCAAAACTGTAATATACTATACAAGTAATCCATTTGCGGAAGTAGCTCAGTGGTAGAGCATCACCTTGCCAAGGTGGGGGTCGCGAGTTCGAATCTCGTTTTCCGCTCCATACGGAATCAAAGGGCTGTTGCTGATGCAACGGCCCTTGTTTTGTTCCAGTCCGGCAAAAAGCCGGCTTTCTTCGGCTGGAGACTGGTGACTGCAGACGAGTGACTGCCTCTGGCTAAAAAATCCACCTTGCCGCCTTGCCTTTCCTGTATCTTTAGGGTAGACTTAAAGTTGAATGAGAAAAGGAGACGCATTATGGGAACCTGTACGGTAGCTATCCTGACGAAAAATGAAGAAAAACACATCCTGGCTGCCCTGGATTCCGCCCGCCCCTGTGCCGATCAGCTGCTGGTGGTGGATTCCGGAAGCACGGATCATACCGTGTCCCTGGCCCGGGAGGCCGGAGCGGAAATCGCCTTCCGGGAATGGGATGAGGACTTTGCCACCCAGCGGAATTTTGCCCTCTCCCAGGCCAAGGGAGACTGGATCCTGTATCTGGATGCCGATGAACGGCTGACCCCGGCGCTGGTGGAAAAAATCAATGCCATAAAAAAAGGAAACCAGGACCATCAGTATTCCTTCAAACGGATCAACATAGCCTTCGGCCATGAATTCCATCATGGAGCCTTCAGCCCGGACCGGGTGAAGCGGCTGTTTCCCCGGGAAAAAGTCTGCTGGGTGGGAAAAGTCCACGAACGGCCGGAATGTCCACTGCCGGTGACGGAGCTGGGAGAATCCCTTCACCATTACACCTATGATTCCTTTGCCCAGTGGTGGAACAAGGCAGGCCATTACACCACCCTGTGGGCGGAAGAAGCCCGGGGACGGGGCAAAAAGGCAACGGCCCGGACCGCTGCCGGCCATGCCCTGATGGGGATGGTGAAAGCCTATGTGCTGGAAGGCGGGTTCCTGGAAGGGAGCATGGGATTCATTGCAGCGCTTCAGCACGGGATCTACACCGCCATGAAGTATATGAAACTGGCGGAGCTTTGCAGCAGAAAGTGACAAGACCCATCAAACAGCAAAAGAGGTGACAGAAATGGACGAGATTTCCATTGTCCTGGCTTCTGATGACAATTACGCCCAGCATGGGGCGGTGGCCTGTGCCTCCATCCTGGCCAACCACCGGGGGGAACGGCCCATCCATTTTTACTATTTTGACGACGGCATCAGCGAAGAGAAACAGGCGGGGCTTGCCGCAACGGTGACCGGTCTGCAAGGGTCCATTACTTTCATCCCCACCGCCGGGAAAGAAATCCAGGCCCATACCAGCGGTCATGTGAACCGGGCCGCCTATTTGCGGCTGCTGATCCCGGAGCTGGTACCCCAGGCGGTGCACCGTGTGATTTATCTGGATACGGACCTGGTGGTACTGGATGATATCCAGGAACTGTGGGAAATGGACCTTCAGGGGAAACCGGTGGGGGCCGTGCCTGACCTGGGTATCCTGGCTTCTTCCCGGATGCGCCGGCAGAAGGAAGAGACCCTGGGAATCCAAGAGGGAAAACTGTATTTCAATTCCGGGGTCATGGTCATGGACATGGAAGCCTGGCGGGAAAAGCAGTACGGCGACCAGGTGATCCGGTGTGTGGAAGAGGGAAACTTCCGCCACCACGACCAGGATGGGCTGAACAAAGTGTTCCAGGAAAACTGGCGGCCCCTGCCCCTCCGGTGGAATGTGATTCCACCGGTGTTCACCCTGCCGGTGAAGGTGCTGAAAAAATCCCGCTGGCGGAACCTGGCCCTGGAAGCCCTGGAGCGGCCGGCGGTGTTCCATTGGGCAGGCCGGTACAAACCCTGGGAATTTCCACCCAAGGGCCATTTCAATGAAAAATACTATACCTATCTGGCACAGACCGCTTTTGCCGGGGCCAAGATGCCCCAACCGGGAAAGGATATGAAGGGGAAATCCTTTACCCGTCAGGAGTGGCGGTTGAAGCTGGCAGAATTGTGGAAGAAACTGTTTTAAGGAAGTTGGGGGAAAAACGTGGAGATCAATGAAGCCAATCGTCTGCAGTGGCTGCTGGCAGCAGCCACCAACCTGTATCTGTTCTTTTTGTGCAGTACCAAATGGAATGCGGGATACAGCATCAGCGGGGGAATCCTGGCGGTCCTGATTTTGTGGTTCTATCTGAAAAAAAGAAAAAAATTCCAGTGTGCCTCCAGGCTTTTTTTTACGGTCTATGGGATCTTTATGGCTGGGGTGCTGCTTGCTTCTTGTCTGACAGGGGACAAACCGTCCATCCATGTGGCCCAGAAATTTTTATCCTACTCGGTTCCCATGTGGCTGTTGTATCTGATCCTGCAGCAGGTGCATTCCATCCGGCAGGCATCACTGCCAGGAATGGTCATTGGATCGTGGGTACTGCTTGGAGCCTCGGTGCGGGAATTGTGGACCAGTCCAGGGAAAGACCGGTTGTACGGTTCTTTTGCCTCAGCCAATAATTTTGCCATGGTCTTGGAAGCCATTTTGCCTTTTCTGTGGATGCAGGTCTGGGCCTTGCGGAAAAACAAAAAAAGTCCGGCATTTTTGCTGACTCTCATCACCAGTATCGGACTCACTGGCTGTCTGTTGCTCAGTGCTTCACGGGGAGGCATTGCCGGGTTTCTGTTGGGATTTGTCGGGGTTGTCATCCTGAAAGGAATCCAGAAAACCACCTGGGGCCTGAAAAAAAGAGTGGGGGTATTGCTGCTCACCGGCTGTCTGGCAGCAGGGGCTCTGTTTGCCGCAACTCTTCGGTACCAGCATCGTTCTTATGATTCAGAGAGACTTCTCCTTCTGCAGTCGGCCTATGCCATGTGGCAGGACAACAAACTCTACGGTGTGGGGTTCCAGCGCTGGAACCAGGTCTACCGGTCCGGGTATATCCTTCCCGGAGCCAAAGAACCCACCTTATCCCTGCCGCACAACAATATCGCCAATTTTTTCTCGGGAACGGGCGTGCTGGGCGGAACAGGATACCTGCTTTTCACCTTTGGTTCTTTGGGAGTCCTGCTTTGCACCCTTCGGAAGCATCCGGCCAATGAGTATGCCCGGATGATGTTTTGGGTTTGGATTGCCATTTTTGTCCATGGAATCGTTGACAACAGTCTTTACGCAAAATTCAATACCCGGTTGTATTTTGCCATGTGGGGTATTTTTCTGGCAGCCAGCTTGGATTCCCGAAAGGAAAGGTTGAAGAAGTGAATCATTTTTACCATTATGTGATCAGTGCCCCCGATATAATGAAACGACGAAAGGCACAGATCGATGCCTTTGGAGCATGGGGAATGCGGCCTCAGTTTTTTGATGCCATTATGGGAAATCAGCTTTCTTCAGAACAGTTGGAAAAAGTGGCTGCAAAAGAGAACTTTTTGACATTGGGAGAAATAGGCTGTGCTCTGTCCCATCTGGGAGTTTATCAGAAGCTGTTGGAAAGCCGGGAGAAATGTGTCTATGTTTTTGAGGATGACGCTCTTTTGACGGAGGAATTTATCAATCTCCAACCCCAAATACAACAGTTTATGGAAGAACAGACCGCACCAACGGTGTTGCTGCTTTTTAACATCTGCGGCTACGAAAGAAGAGCCCGACGCATCAGTCAGGATGTTTCCATCATGAAGTGCCTGGGAGGGACCCGGGCTTATGCCTATGTATTGAACAGGCCGGCTGCGTTGAATCTGCTGAAGGCACAAATGCCAGTGAAAATAGAATTGGACGCATGGGCCATCTATCAAAAAATGGGGTTCATCCGTCTCTATTGTTTAAATAAAAATGTGGTGCAACTGAATAAAGCATTGGATGAAGATTCATTGATTGACAATATCGATGACCGCCTGGGCCGCGATGGCAAAAGGGTGAAAGGGATAAAAGACAAGCATGTCTATAATTGGTACAGACAGCTGACGATGATTGAAAAAATTCGATTCTTTGGGCGCCGGATCAGCCGGCACATTAAAGAACTGTACTATGAAAACAGTGAAAATGACTTATAAAAATATATTTATCGATGGTATTATGCATATGGGAGATATGATCATGACCGCCTCAGTGTTCCCGGTGCTCCGGAAACACTGTCCAGAGGCACGGATCACCTATCTCTGCAGCGCCAACCTGGCTTTTGTGGCAGAACTGCTGGAAGGGGTGGATGAAGTCATCCCCTACAGCTATGCCAGCGGAGGCGGGTACGGGGATGTGTGGCGGATCGGGCGGAACCTGTCCCGACGCCATTTTGACCTGGGGATTTCCCTGGACCCCCGGGAGCGGGTGACTCTGATGAAATGGTTTGCCCGGATTCCGGAGAGGGTCAGCATGGAACAGGCCCTGGGATGGAAACTGGGGTGGGAAAAATGGTTCTATACCCGGGACCTGGAACTGCCGGAGGGCTGGTCCTATCAGGAACATTCCATGGCCGCCAGCTTTCAGCAGATGATGCGGGGCTTTTTTGGAGATCCTTCTGTGGAATTCATCCCGCCCCGACTGAAACCCATGGCAGCGGAACAGGAGCAGTGGACCCAATCGCTGCTGGCCAAGGCACCGGCGGGAGAAAAGAAAATCGCCCTGTGCATCCAGACCACTTCCCGGACCAAGGACTGGCCGGTGGAAAAGTTCAGCCAGGTCTGTGACTGGCTGGTGGAAACCTATGGAGCCACCCTTTATCTGACGGGCATTCCTTCCCACCAGGAACGGGGAGAAGGCATCCTCCAGGGCATGAAACACCGGGAAAAAGTGATGGACCTGATCGGAAAAACCAGCTTCCTGGAGCTGACGGCTTTGCTGGGCCATATGGATCTGCTGCTGACCCTGGATACGGGGACGGCTCATATTGCCGCCGCAGCCGGGTGCCCGGTGGTAACCCTCTTCACCTTTAATTCCCCGGTCATCTATCGGGCTCCGGGAAAATACAGCACCGGTGTCAGCGGGCATTTGCCCTGTTCCGGCAAACACATCTGCATCGGTCCCAGCCGGTGTCCCAAATCGGATTGTGTGGATGCGGTGACTGTTCCCATGGTGGAATCAGCCGTTGAAAAACTATTTCAGGAGACAGCATGAAAACATTTGAACCGGGCTTTTTTGACCTGGAAAATTTTATCGTAAAACAGGAAACCTTTGATGCACGGGAACCCCATTCCGGGGAACCCTGGCATGTGGCCTACAATGTGAATGACCCCTTTTTCCGGATCATGGGAGCGTCCATGGTCTCCGTACTGGAAAACAATCCGGATCATCCTTTTGTGTTCCATCTGTTTACCGATGGCTACAGCCGGGACAATGCGGAAAAGATCCGGCAGCTGGCGGAGAAATGGCACTGCCGGTGCACCCTGTATGAACTGGATATGGAACCCTTCCAGGATTTCCATGTGAAGGTGGCCCGTTTTTCCCGGATTACCTACGGCCGGCTGTACATGGCCAAGGTGCTGAAAAAAGAAACGGACCGGTTCCTGTATCTGGATGCGGATACCATGGTGATCCGGCCTCTGGAGGAGCTGTTTGCCCTTCCGATGGAAGGCAAAGCCATGGGAGCTGTTTCGGAGCGGCCCAAAGATGCGGCCTACCGGGGCGGGTATCTGAAACTGAAGAACGGGAAGTACTTCAACGACGGCATTATGATCATCAATATCCCGGAATGGGAAAAACAGGGAATCACTGAAAAAGCCTTTTCCTTCCAGAAGGAACCCCGGGAACGGTTCCTGGGCCAGAGCCAGGATGTGCTGAACCTGACCTTCGATGGGACCAACCTGTTCCTGCCTCCTGTCTATAACGAATTCGGCGGGGGAGAGGATGACCAGGGGCATGGGGTGATCATTCACTGGACCGGCCGCCGGAAGCCATGGCAGATGGTGCTGGCACCCTTTGATGCCCAGTGGCGGCAGTACAATGCCCTTTCCCCCTGGGAAACCATCACCAATACCCTGCCCATCAAAAAGCCGGAAAACTATCACGACTTCAAACAGTGGGCCAAATATCGGAAAAAAGACAGCCTGGCAGATTATCTGTGGGGCATGGGGTGGTATGCACTGCTGAAACTGCGATACAAGTTATAATGAAACGTCACCCTGTATCTTTTGGGGTGACGTCTTTTCTCAGCGTGGTTTCAGGAGAAGTCCTGCATCAATACATTATGGAGAGGGATTGTTTTGGCTAAAATAACAGGGAAAAGGATTTATGGAAATCTGGTATGTAAAATTCTACTGACAGTGGCTGTTTTTTGGGGAGTCCTGATCGCTGCCAGACTGCCGTCCACCATATATGATTCTTTCTTCCGGTACAAGGATTTGGTGGGCCTTGCAGCTGTTGGCTTTGTATCGCATATGGTTCTTGCAAACTTCCAGAAGAAAGCTTTTGTATGCTGGCTGCTGATGCTGCTATTTTATGGCACGCCAGCCTACTTGAAACTGAGGGTGGGGATTCCGCTGACGATGGATGAAGTGACGGATACCTACTGTTTTGCAACCATATTGTATACATTGCTTGGTTCAGGATTTTTGCTCTCTGGCAGGATTCCTTATCCCAGATTGAAAACAGCAGCAAAGATCATCCTGCAGCTTGCAGCTTTTCTGATAGTATTGTTTCCCTTGCTGCTGATCGGATATTATTTTATGAGTGGGCATTTAATGACCACCAGTATCGTGCTGACGATTTTCCAAACCAATCTCCATGAAGCAAAAGCCTATTTGGAGAACAACAATCCGACTTTATGGGTTGGCGCTGTTTTACTCTGCCTTTTTGTAATAACCGGTTATTTGCATTTCCTGCAGCATATGGCGGCCGCTTCATCAGAGCAGAAATGGAATCACAAATGGCTGGCCTTTTTCCTGTTGCTCCTGCTGGTTTCCGGAGGAAAAGGCATTGCAAAGGTCAGATACGAAGCTGTAACCAGCTTGTTCAGCCAGACGAAGCAGAGCCTTGCGCAATACAACGCTTATACTGCGGCGAAAAAGCAGAGAGCAGAGAATCTGGAAAAGCTGCAGAATCTGTCCGTTGATCCCAGAAAAAAAGGTGTTTTTGTGCTGGTTATTGGGGAATCAGCTACGCGGGACCATATGCATGCGTATGGCTACCAGCGGGAAACGACTCCCTGGTTGGATCAGGCTCTGAAAAAACCGGAAAACCTGCTTTTTACTCGTGCCTATTCCAATCATACCCATACGGTTCCCGTACTGACCTATGCATTGACGGAACGGAACCAGTACAATCAAATTCCGTTGGAAAAAGCTTATTCCATTATAGAGGTGGCGAAAGCAGCCGGATACAAAACCTATTGGCTGAGCAATCAGATAAAATATGGAGTTTATGATACTCCCATTGCAGCGATAGCAAGTTCAGCGGATGAAGAGATTTGGATCAACGGAAATTCCGGGAAAACCACATGGACGGATCATTTTGACGGAGAATTGGCCGAAAGACTGAAAACAATTGATCTGGATCAGGGGAAGAACGCTTTAATCGTTATCCATTTAATGGGAAGTCACGCAGATTATCAGGAAAGATATCCCAAAAAGCAGGAAAAATTTCCTGTCAAAGAAAAGAAAAACCGGAGAATCAACTCGTATGATAACACCGTTGTTTATACGGATTCAGTCCTGCACGAGATTTATGACATTATGCAGGGAAAACCCAATTTTCAGGGAATGGTATATTTCTCGGATCATGGAGAAGATATGCAGAACAGCCATGAAGTGACGAAGTTCACGTGGACTATGGCGCATATTCCTTTTGTTGTTTTCCTGTCCCCTGTATACTGTCAAAAGAATCCGGGAACATTTCAGAATCTGATGAATCACAGGGATCAGGTATGGTCCAATGATTTATTGTATGAAGGGATGCTGGATCTTATGGGAATTCAGAATATGCCTGGCTTCCAGGAAAAACGGGATATCGCTTCAGCACAGTACAGCTTGTCCTTATCAGATGGAAGGACCTGTCATGGTGAGAAGAAACTCAATGAAGACCCTGAAAACAATCTGTCAGCGGAAAAATAATTGAAGAAAAGGAAAGGACGCTTTGGCGTTGCGGAAAGAGAATGAAAATCACAGGGAAAATAGAAACACAGCGAATTGAATTTGGCAATCCGGATGTTTTTTCAAACCCCAAAGCAGCCCATATTGGGTACGGAACCGATGAAAATTTTGTTATGCCCATGGGTGTTTCCATGATTTCAGTTTTGGAAAACAATTTATAGGAGCCCATAGCTTTCCATGTGCTGACAGAAGGAATCAGTGCAAAAAGTATTGAGAAACTCAGGTGGATTGCAGACAAGTATCCAAACTGCGGAGTGCAAATTCATTTTACAGACTTGAGCATCCTTGCAGGACTGCCGATCGTTGCCTTGGGAAAGGCAACCTACATCAGAGCGTTCCTGGAACAGATCCTGGATGTTTCAGTGGACCGTATTTTATATTTGGATGGCGACATTGTTTGTCTTCACTCCATTGAAGCATTGCTCCATAGAGATTTTCAAGGGAAAACAGTGATGGTGGTTGAAGATGTTCCCGTTACAGCCAGAAAGCAGGAAAAAAAGTTTCAATTGCAGCATTATTTTAACGCTGGAATGATTTTTATGGATATGCAGCAGTGGCGGAAAGGGAAAATATCCGAGCATTTCCTTGACGTTTGTTTTCAGTATAAGGAAAAACTCAATTATTTGGACCAGGATGCGCTCAATATTGTTTTGAAAGAGCAGAAGTTACTGGTAGAGAATATATATAATTTTATTCCTGCGGCACCAGACATAACGGAGATTCCCAATGATACAGTATTCCTCCATTATGCAGGAACAAAACCATGGTATTGCTGGCTGGATTTTCCTTTGAAGAAATTTTTTATCAAGTATTATAAAATGTCTCCCTGGAAAGAGGAATCTCTCCAGCAACCGCGTAATTACCGGGAGATGCATTATATGTCCCGGGCCCGTTGACGGCAGGGAAAATATTGTGACAGTGTTTACTGGTTCTTCAAATATATTTATACAAAAGTCAAAAAAAGAGGATAAGATGAAATGCACACCCCCAGGACAGGACGTCCTGGAGGTGTGCATTCTTGTTACTGCCTATCCTCTGCAATCCGTTTTTTTCCATGAAGGGTCAGGGCATTGTCCCGGGTAATGCTGTAATCCGGACTGGTCAGATCATATTGGCTGTTGTAGAAATTGGATGGGGCCTGGAGGATCCCGGAGAGGGTATCAAAAAGCAGATCATTGGTGAACACAGCGTTTTCATGGGCACGGAGCTGCTGGACGGTCTGGGGATGGGCGTGCTGATAGGCAGGCGAAAGATAGATCCACAGGGGGATCCGGACCATGTTGTACTGGAACGGGGAAGCGGTGTGGGTCAGTTCCATGTCTTCTCCATGGTCGGATACATAGATCATGGCCTGCAGAGGAAGCTTTTCAGACTCCTCGAATACAGCCTTCAGGACAGAATTCGTATAGTGCAGGGAGCGATGGTACCAGAGCGTTTTTTCAGTTTTATCTGCCCCGGTCCAATGCTGCTTTTCCACATAGGCCTGGGGAATCCGGTGATCATAACGGAAATGGCTGCCCATCAGATGCAGGACGATGAAATTCTTCTTTCCGGCAGGAATCTGGGCAAGGGATTGGAGAATGTATTCATCCGGACCCTTGATCCATATCTGATGGTCGGACTGCCGGGCGATGACAGTGATTCCGGCATCGGAAACACTGCTTTGTTCCTGGGTGGAAATCCAGTAGGTTTCATAACGGGCCTTTTTGGCCAGGGTCATAATATCCACCGCATATTTCAAAGGCTTTTTGTTGTACTGGTTGGCACTGGTCAGGGCCTGGGTCACTGCCATCACTGTATTGGGGAAGTTGGAATAGGAATGGGGATAGAAGAAAAAGTCCGGATTCCGGCGAAGGGATTTTTCCCAGGGTGTGGTATTGACGGGAAGGTCAGCAAAGGCGGACATATCATCCCGGCAGGCACTTTCTCCCAGTACCAGTACGATGGAGCCGGAAAGGGAAGGTGCCGGTTTCTCCAATTTCAGGGTACGGGCGTTCCGGGGCAGATTGCGCTGCAGCTCGGTAAAGGCCCGGAGGGGACCATTTTTCCGGTACAGATGCAAAAAACGGTCTGCCGGGAAAATGGAAGTCAGGTAATTGCCGAAAAAATACAGGAGCACCAGGGGCAGGATGATCCACTTTTTCCCTTCCAACGTCCTGCAGGCGGCCCTGCGGCAGCCTGTTTCGATGCCGTGGAACAGCAGACGGAATCCGGCTGTCAGGGCTAAAAACAATCCTGCCAGCAGGGGGAGACTGAAAAGGGAACTGAGATAGTTGCAGGCTTCCCGGGGCGTGGTGGCCAGAATCGAGAGCAGGGCGATTTCATCCAAGGGCGTGCCATAATGAAAAAAATAAAAGCAATAGGCCAGACCGGACAGTTCCAGCAGGAACAGCACAAGCGTGCAGAGAAAGCAAAGCAGCGGTTGTGCTTTCCGGCTGTGGGAAGCCAGTTCCAGAAAAATGACTGTGGAGGCGAAAAGGACGGAAGGAAAGATGAAGTAGTTTCCCATATCCCCCTGGAAAAAACCAGGAAGGCGGGAAAATACCGAACCATAGGGCAGCAGCCAGAGAAGAGCGAGCATGCCCGCCGTCTTTTCTTTTGTTTTCCGTTCGCTGGATTCCGGCAGCAGGAGCCGGACCAGGAGCAGGGAGCCGAACAGGAATATGCTGCTGCGGATCAGGCGGAGCACCGTGATCCGGTGCATGGGGTGGAGGGGGGATTGGAAGACAAAGAAAAAGAGCAGGAAGGAAAGAGCCAGGATCAGCACCGTGCTTCTCCCAGCAGAATACAGGGAATGCTTCAGGGAAAGGCTGGGACGAAAAGAGTACAAAAGAAAGACCTCCATTAAAATATGATAAAACGGTGAAGTTATGACAAAAGCATAAATCCAATTTTACACAATATGCGGATGGAATTCAAATGAGAGGGTAAACGAAAAGTTCCCCGTCGGCATGGTATAATAGAAGAAAATTGCGCAGTGCAAAAAAGGAGCAAAACATGGAATCCAGGAAGGCTTTGCAACAAATTAAAGACATCGTTTTGTCTTCAATGGCATCGCATGATGTCCAGATTTATCTGTTTGGTTCCTGGGCACGGGGCGAACAGAAACAAAGTTCAGATGTAGATATCGCCATTGAAGGAAAACAAAATATGGCATCCAGTATCTGTATGTTAAGGGAAAAACTGGAAGAATCGAATGTTCCGTATCGTGTAGATTTGGTCGATATGCAATTTGCCAGCAAAATACTGTTGCAGAAAATTCGTCAGGAGGGAATTTTATGGAAAAAATACAAGAACGCATAAATACGGCACAAAGAGCACTCACCAAACTCCACGAACTGGCAGTAAAACCGGACCTGTCCGATGTGGAACGGGATGCCCTGATCCAGCGGTTCGAATTTTCTTTTGAACTATTGTGGAAGTGTGCCAAGGAATATCTTTATGTGGTGGAAGGCATTGATGCGGCATCGCCCAAAAAGGTCATCCGGTGCTGTCGGGAGCTGGGGCTGTTAGATGACGAACAGACCCGGGAGGCACTGCAGATGGCGGATGACCGGAATCTGACCACCCATACCTATGATGAAACCTTTGCCCAAGCGGTAGTGGAGAGAATTCGCAGGTATGCGCCGCTGCTGCAGCTTTGGCTGGGGAAAATTGGTGGAGCACGGTAGCCAATGGAATGGGGGTGTTGCACGGAAGGCGCGATACCTCCTTTTTCGTTGCAAACGCAAATGCAACGAAAAATTTTACGTTGCATTTGCGTTGCATTATGAAATAAAATAAAATGAAACGAAAAGGAGGTAATGCCTTGTTCAGTCTATTCTACGCATCCCTGCAGCAGAATGCGAAGCTGTTTTTGTTCTTTCCCATTCTGTGTGCGGTTTTTCGTCTGATCTTCATTATGGTCTACAATCCCTACCGCAGTCTGAAGGGAAAAGGGAAAGTCCTCTGGCACTGTTTCCGGTACGGATTCTGGTGGGGGATGGATTTCAACGCCTATGTGTTCCTGATCCCGCTGGTGGTCCTGTCCCTGCCCGGGGCCTTTTTCCCTTCCTGGTACCGCCGGGGTGATCTGCTGCGGCTGGCCGGAGGACTTACCTACAGTCTGGTGCTGTACCTGGCTTTTGCCGGGAAAATGCTGTTCTACAAGCACTTCCACGATATCTACAACCAGACCATGAAGCTGGGGGCCAAAGCGGAAAAGCACAATCTGGTGGATATTTTCTTCCACCAGGACCATGGTGTCTGGATCCTGACAGGAATTCTGCCCTATCTGGGCCTCTGCGGCTTCTGCATCCGTAAACTGCTCCAGCTGCCCAGTTTCCAGTACCTGATCTTTTTCAGCCCGGTGCTCCAGTATGTGTACAATGGGCTGATTTTCCTGGGATCCATCGCAGCCTTTTACTGGTTCCGGTACGGGGGAACCTTCTGGCATGACGACAAGCCGGAATGGGATACCATCCCCAGTGTGGTGAAAAAGGACATTTTCTTTGCCAAGGCTACCGTGGACGATCTGGTGGCCCTGGAACAGGTGATGAAACACAAGCTGAATCCGGCCTATGAACATACCGATGCCCAGGATCTGCAGGCCATCCAGCCTTTCCTCACGGAGAAGATGCCCATCAAGGACCTGCCCAACCCGGCCTATGGGTTCAGACGGACGGCCCAGGGAGCCCGGATCACCAAACCCACCCATATATTCCTTTTTGTGGGAGAAACCTATCTCCAGCAGTTCTTCGATCCCCAGTTTGCCTGTCTGAATCTGGTATCCGGGGGACGGCAGCTGATGGAGGACCCCCATACGGCGTCCCTTACCAGTGCCCTTTCTGCCGGTATCATTTCCCGTCCGTCTATTGTGAGCCTGATGAGCGGTATCTTCGATGCGGGACTGGAACTGAACGAAAAGGAAAGCTTCTGGCGGAACAACCTGCCCACGGCCCTGCCCCGTCAGCTGAAAAAACTGGGATACCATTCCACCTACTGGTACGGCGGCAATGTGACCTACGGGAACTTCAACCAGTTTGCTCCCGCCTGCGGGTTCGACCAGGTGATGACCGCCACGGATTTCTGCGGAAAGGATGCGCCCAAGACCTGGGTGGGGATCTATGACAATGTGTTCCTGGAAAAGGCGGCGGAACTGATCCAGCAGCAGGAGGAGGCCAACGGGCCCTACCAGTTCCATTTCCTGTATACCACCAGTTACCATGGTCCTTTCAAGATCCCTCTGGCAGACTATGGCTATGATCCGGAAAAAGTGATGCCGGAGGCGCCCCGGGATATCCGGCGGAACAAGGAAATCCAGAAAAACCTGGGAACCTTCTGGTTCTCGGACCAGGCCCTGGGAAAATTCATCAAAACCATGCGCCAGGCCTATCCGGACAGCCTGTTCATCCTCACCGGGGACCATTCCATCGATATGAGCCCGGTACTGGGCAAGACTTCCCTGATGGGACGGGACTGCAATCTGCGGGAACGGCACAGCCCGGTGCTGCTGGTGAACCACCGGGAACTGGATGCCCACAGCCTGGCGGACAACACCATCGGCGGCCATATGAACATTGCGCCCACCATCTTCGAACTGATCGCTCCGGCGGGATTCACCTATTATTCCCTGTATCCGTCCCTGCTGGAACCCATCGACCATGTGGTGTCGCCCTATCACTGGCTGCGAAAGGATGCCTACGGCAGCTACAGCCAGGATTTCTACCAGCCCCTGGGACGGCAGTACGGCCCGGAAGACCTGAAAGAGGGACCCAAACCCTACACAGAAGAACGGGAAGCCTGGATGGATCTCACCGGGTATCTGGTACGGCATCCGGAGGTGCTGGGGAGATAAAGCCTGACAGCTGACCGTTGACGGGGGGCTGTTGCACACGCAACAGCCCCTTTTTTTATGGTATAATAATCTTATTGCAGGAAAGGAGCCTTTTTTATGAAAATCGCGATTGCAGGCACTGGCTATGTGGGCCTTTCCAACGGGCTCCTGCTGGCCCAGCACCAGGAAGTGGTGGCGCTGGACATTGTGCCGGAAAAAGTAAAAATGCTCAACGAAGGCCGGTCCCCTCTGGTGGATGCGGACATTTCCCGGTTCCTGAAACGGACGGACATCCGGTTCCGGGCTACCCTGGATCCCCGGGACGCCTTTGCAGGAGCTTCCTATATCATCATTTCCACCCCCACCAACTATGATCCCCAGAAAAACTTTTTTGACACCTCTTCTGTGGAAAAGGTCATCGAGGAAGTGCTGACCATCAACCCGGCAGCGGTGATGGTGATCAAATCCACGGTACCGGTGGGGTATACGGAAGAAACCCGGAAGCGCTACCATACGGACAACATCCTTTTCTCTCCGGAATTTCTCCGGGAAGGGAAGGCCCTGTATGACAATCTCCATCCTTCCCGGATCGTGGTGGGGGAAGATTCTCCCCGGGGCCGGAAATTTGCGGCTCTTTTGGCGGAAGGGGCGGAAAAGGGGGATATTCCTCAGCTGTTCACCGGTTCCACGGAAGCGGAAGCCATCAAGCTGTTTGCCAACACCTATCTGGCTCTGCGGGTGGCCTATTTCAACGAACTGGATTCCTATGCGGAAATGCGGGGACTGTCCACGTCCCAGATTATCCGGGGGGTCTGCCTGGATCCCCGGATCGGGGATTTCTACAATAACCCTTCTTTTGGATACGGTGGATACTGCCTGCCCAAGGACACCAAGCAGCTGCTGGCCAATTACCAGGATGTGCCCCAGAATCTGATTTCCGCCATTGTGGCGGCCAACCGGACCCGGAAGGACCACATCGCCGATGAAATCCTGGCCCGGAAGCCCAAAACCGTGGGTATCTACCGGCTGACCATGAAAAGCGCGTCGGACAATTTCCGTTCTTCCGCCATCCAGGGCGTGATGAAACGGATCAAGGCCAAGGGAATCCCGGTGGTGGTCTATGAACCCACCCTGCAGGAACCGGAATTTTTCCGGTCCCCCGTATGCCGGGATCTGGACCGGTTCAAAAAGGAATGCGACCTGATCGTGGCCAACCGCTGGTCCCAGGACCTGGCGGACGTGAAGGAAAAAGTCTATACCCGGGATCTGTTTGACCGGGACTAAGGAGCGGTTATGGAATCTTTTGACACCAACAAGAAAATCCTCATTACCGGAGCGGCCGGATTCATCGGCTATCACCTGGCCAAACGTCTGCTGTCCCTGGGGGTGCAGGTGGCCGGCCTGGACAATATGAACGCCTATTATGACGTGCAGCTGAAAAAAGACCGGCTGGCCCGGCTGGAACTGTATCCGGCCTTTTCCTTCACCCAGGGAGACCTGGCGGACGGGGAAACGGTGAACCGGATTTTCGAAGAATTCCGGCCGGATATTGTGGTGAACCTGGCGGCTCAGGCCGGGGTCCGGTACAGCATCGACCATCCCCGGGAATACATCGATTCCAACATCATCGGGTTCTTCAACATCCTGGAAGCCTGCCGTCATTACCAGCCGGAGCATCTGCTCTTTGCTTCCAGTTCTTCCGTGTACGGCAACCAGAAGAAGACTCCTTTTGCCACCACGGACAATGTGGATCATCCCATCAGCCTCTATGCGGCCACCAAGAAATCCGACGAACTGATGGCCTACACCTACTGCCACCTGTACGGGATCCCTGCCACCGGTCTCCGGTTCTTTACCGTGTACGGACCGTTCGGACGGCCGGATATGGCCTATTTCAAGTTTACCAACAAAATCATGAAGGGGGAACCCATTACCATCTTCAACCAGGGGGATATGTACCGGGATTTCACCTATGTGGACGACATTGTCACCGGCATCCAGAATATGCTCTGCTGCCCGCCCAAACCCAATGGAGAAGGGGACCGGTACAAGATCTACAACATCGGCAACAACCATCCGGAAAAACTCATGACCTTCATCGAAACCCTGGAAAAGGCCCTGGGGAAAACGGCGGAAAAGGAATACCTGCCCATGCAGCCCGGGGATGTGTACCAGACCTATGCGGATGTGAGCGAACTGGAAAAGGATTTCGGATTCAGGCCCAGCACATCCATTGCAGAGGGACTGGGGAAATTCGCCCGCTGGTACCGGGAGTATTATCATATTGAGTGAAGAGTGACGAACCCGCAACCAGCCTTGCGGCTGGTCCCCCGCCCTTGAAAAGGGCGGATATACAGGGGGCGCCAGCCGGCTTCCCTGCCTGTCAACACCGATGCCATAGGGGCGCAGGTCCGGAGCCCCGCTGAAAGGAGAACCACATGACCAAATTCATTGCTGCTGCTGTCCAGATGGATTCCCAGGATGACAAAATGGCCAACCTGGCCGCTGCGGAAGGGTATATCCGGGAAGCTGCCGCCCGGGGAGCCCGGCTGGTGGTACTGCCGGAATCCATGAACTACATCGGCCGGGATATGGCTCAGGAAGCGGAAGCCATCCCCGGGGGACCTACTTTCCAGCGGCTGTCCGGCCTGGCCCGTGAGCTGGATCTGTGGCTGGAAGCCGGAAGCATCTATGAAAGCAATCCGGAAGATCCGGCCCGTCCCTTTAACACCACTTTTTTGATCTGTCCGGACGGAACACTGGCTGCCAAATACGCCAAGCTCCATCCTTTTGATGTGGTACTGCCCAACGGGGTTACCAGCCGGGAAAGCGACCGGGTGTGCCCAGGGAAGAAACTGACTGTGGCGGAAACGGACCTGGGGAAAGTGGGCCTTGGCATCTGCTACGACATCCGGTTCGGGGAGATGTTCCGGATCATGGCCCTGGAAGGGGCGAAGCTCTTTGCCGTGCCGGCCAATTTCACCGTGAATACGGGAAAGGACCACTGGGAAGTGCTGCTCCGGGCCCGGGCCATTGAAAACGAATGTTACGTGATCGCCCCCAACCAGATGGGGAAGAAGCCCCGGTTCACCGCCTACGGGAATTCCCTGATGGTGGATCCCTGGGGCACGGTGATCGCCAGGGCCTCGGACAAACCAGGGGTCATCACCGCGGAAATCGACCTGGATTATGTGACCAAAGTCCGTCAGAGCACCTTCACCCTGGACAACCGCCGGCCGGACGTGTATCAGTTGAGGAAATTGTAAAGAAAGGGGCTGCCGTCCATACGGCCCCTACGGTATATCCTGTTTTAAAATCAATTTGCAAAATTGATTTTAAAATAGTGTATAATAATAAGTATAATATTCTGCTTTTTCCTGACGAGGATAGGGAAAAAGCCATGAAAGGGAGGACAAATGTCAATGTCACAACTACTCACCACCATGGACGACGTACTGTATTATCCCATCCTGATCATCGTCTTGCTGGCGGCCGGTCTCTTCTTCACCGTCCGCACCCGTCTGATCCAGTTCCGCTGGTTCCGGGAATGCATCCGCGTGGTCATGCAGAAACCCAGCAAGGAAGGTTCCGTTTCTTCGTTCCAGGCCCTGATGGTTTCCACCGCTTCCCGGGTGGGTACCGGGAACATCATCGGGATTTCCACCGCTCTGTGTCTGGGGGGCTTCGGCTCCGTGTTCTGGATGTGGGCCATTGCCATCATCGGGGGCGCAACGGCTTTCATCGAAAGCACCCTGGCTCAGGTGTACAAACGCCGGGATGCCAATGGGGACAGCTACGGCGGGCCGGCTTACTACATTGAAAATGCCCTGCACAACAAACTGCTGGCCGGGGCCTTTGCCTTCTTCCTGATCATTACCTATGCCGGCGGTTTCAATGCCCTGGCTTCCTACAACCTCCAGTCCACCTTCAGTGTGTACGGGTTCTACGTGAAAGGAGTCACCTCCTGGATCATCGGCGCCGTCCTGGCCGTGCTGGTGGGCTACTGCCTCATGGGCGGGGGCAAACGGATCCTGCGGATCACGGAAGTACTGGTGCCTTTCATGGGGGTGCTGTACGTGCTGCTGTCCCTGGTGATCATCGTGATGCACATCGGGATGATCCCCTCCGTCCTGTCCGCCGTATTCGCCGATGCCTTTGATTTCCAGAAAATCCTGGGCGGCATCAGCGGTTCCTGCATGATGTACGGCATCAAGCGGGGTCTGTATTCCAACGAAGCCGGTGTCGGGTCCGCTCCCAATGCGGCGGCTGCAGCGGATGTTTCCCATCCGGCTCAGCAGGGTCTGGTGCAGATGCTGTCCGTGTTCATCGATACGGTGCTTTGCACGGCTACCGCCCTCATGTGCATGTTCTCCGGTGTGACGCCTACCAAGGCTATGGCCGGGGCTCCCTATGTGCAGGCTGCTACCCAGACGGATTTCGGAGCCTTCGGACCCATCATGATCACGGTGGCTATGGTGCTGTTCGCCTTCACCACCCTGATCGGGAACCTGTTCTATGTGGACAACTGCCTGGCTTACCTGAACGGGAAAAAGACCCCCAGCGCGGGCTTTATGAAGATTTTCCGTCTGGTGGCGGTGCTGGTGATCTTTGTAGGGGCCGGCATGTCCATGGACAACGCCTGGGCTGTAGCGGATATCTGCATGGCCTTCATGTGCCTGATCAACATCCCTTCCATCCTGGCCCTGAACGGGACGGCCATCGCCGTTATGGATGACTACGGCCGGCAGCTGGATGCCGGGGTGGAAAACCCGGTGTTCAAGGCTTCCGATATCGGTCTGGACGATTCCAATCTGGATTACTGGAAATGATTTTTTCCCTCAGAACTCTCCCTGTTTCCTCGCAGGGAGAGTTTTTCTTTTGCCCGGAAAGTCTGACTTTTGGTTGCGTATTTCCACCTTTTGTGCTATGCTATATGAGCGGTTTTTTAAGCAATTACAGACAGACTGTTAAGCATGATAGGTGAGAATGGCTGACAGCATGTGAGGAGGATTTTTTTAAATGAGCGTTTCCGTAGAAAGAAAAGGTAATGAAGCAACCCTGAAAGTCACTTTGCCGGTAGAAGACGTAGCCAAGGCTTTTGAAAAAGCCGTTGCCAAGATCAACAAACAGGTTACCATCCCTGGCTTCCGTAAGGGCAAAGCTCCCCGCCGTGTGCTGGAAATGCACGTGGGCAAAGATGCCATCAAAGAAGAAGCTTTCGAAATCGCTGCCAACAGTGAATATAGAGAAACCCTGAAAGAAAACAAGTGGGTTCCCGTTTCCGATCCTGAAATCAAAGATTCCAAGTTCGAAGAAGGCCAGCCCATGGAAATGACCCTGGTGGTCACCCTGCGTCCGGAACCGGAACTGGGTCAGTACAAAGACCTGGACGTTGCCAAGGACGAAAAGGAAATCACTGACGCTGACGTGGACAAGGAAGTGGAAAACCTGCAGAAACGGGCTTCCAAGATGGTGGAAGCTCCGGAAGGCAAGGCTCTGGAAAAAGGCGACCTGGCCATCATCGACTTTGCCGGCACCATTGACGGCGAAGCTTTCGAAGGCGGCGAAGGCAAAGGCTATCCTCTGGAAGTGGGCAGCGGCAGCTTCATCCCCGGCTTTGAAGATCAGCTGGTGGGCCTGAAGAAAGGCGAATCCACTGATGTGAACGTAACCTTCCCGGAAGACTACTTCTCCAAGGAACTGGCCGGCAAGAAGGCTGTGTTCAAAGTCAATGTGCAGGATGTGAAAGTGAAGGAAGTTCCCGAAGTTACCGACGAACTGATCGCTGCCAACAGCGACAGCAAGACTGTGGCTGAATTCCGGGAAAAGACCATGGACCGTCTGAAAAAGGCAGAAGCTCAGCGGGCACAGTCCGACTACGAAACCAACCTGATCAAAAAGGCTGTGGAAAACGCCAAGTTTGAAGTGCCGGATGTGATGGTGACCCAGCGGGCCAACCAGATGATGGATGAACTGGCCATGAACCTGGAAGCCCACAAAATGAGCCTGCCTCTGTACCTGCAGTACCTGGGCAAAGATGTGAAGACCTACCGGGATGAACAGAAACCGGTGGCTCTGGAAAACATCAAGACCGATCTGGTACTGGATGCCATCGCCCTGAAGGAAGACATCAAAGTTACGGAAGATGAAATCCGCAGCGAAATGGAACAGCTGGGTGCCATGCACGGTGCCACTCTGAAACAGGTGGAAAAAATCGTGAAGGAAAACGGCTCCCTGGCTGTCCTGGTGAGCAACATTGCCCGCCGGAAAGCAGCCCGTGTGGTTATTGACAGCGCCAAGAACGCTCCCAAGGCCGAAGCTGCTGAAGAAAAATAAAACCCCAGGAGGTGGACGGCATGAGCTATGTGCCTATTGTGGTGGAACAGACCAGTAAAGGCGAACGGAGCTATGATATTTATTCCCGGCTGCTGAAAGATCGGATCATCTTTGTCACCGGGGAGATCGAAGATCACATGGCCAACCTGATCATTGCCCAGCTGCTGTTCCTGGAATCCGAGGATCCGGATAAGGATGTCCATCTCTACATCAACAGCCCGGGCGGCAGTGTCAGCGCCGGGCTGGCGATTTATGACACCATGCAGTACATCCGGCCGGATGTTTCCACCATTTGTGTGGGGATGGCGGCCTCCATGGCTTCCGTACTGCTGGCGGCCGGTACCAAAGGGAAACGCTATGCCCTGCCTCATTCCAGAGTGATGATCCATCAGCCTCTGGGCGGGGCCCAGGGCCAGGCCACGGACATTGAGATCCATGCCCGTGAAATCCTGCGGATCCGGGAAGAGATGAACCAGATTTTGGCCAGCCACACCGGTCAGACCCCGGAACAGATCCGTCTGGATACGGAACGGGATCATTTCATGACTGCTGAGGAAGCCGCGAATTATGGTCTGATCGACCAGGTGGTCCATCAGATCAAGACCCAGAAATAAGGGGTAAGTCCATCTTGCCCTGGCTGTAAGGAGGGTTTCAGATGGGTTACGATGACAAGAACAGTCTGGACGGTCCGGACTATACCTGTTCCTTCTGCGGAAAGAAGCAGAGCCAGGTGAAAAAACTGATCGCCGGCCACAATGTGTTTATCTGTGATGAGTGCATTGCCCTGTGCAATGAGATGCTGGAGAAAGACCTGAAGGCTCCGGCGGAAGAAACCATCACGGATCTGCCCAAACCCAAGGAAATCAAGGCCATCCTGGACGAATATGTCATCGGCCAGGAAGAAGCCAAGAAGACCCTGGCTGTGGCTGTATACAACCATTACAAACGGATCAATTATGAACAGGGCCATCATCAGGACGTGGAACTCCAGAAGTCCAATATCCTGATGCTGGGGCCCACGGGCAGCGGGAAAACCCTGCTGGCCCAGACCCTGGCCAAGATCCTGAAAGTTCCTTTTGCCATTGCGGATGCCACCAGCCTCACCGAGGCCGGATACGTTGGGGAAGACGTGGAAAACATCCTGCTGCGGCTGATCCAGAATGCGGATTACGACATTGCCCGGGCGGAACGGGGTATTGTATACATCGATGAAATCGACAAGATTTCCCGGAAATCCGAGAATCCTTCCATCACCCGGGATGTATCCGGGGAAGGGGTCCAGCAGGCTCTGTTGAAGATCCTGGAAGGGACGGTGGCCAATGTTCCGCCCCAGGGAGGACGGAAGCATCCCCACCAGGAACTGATCCAGATCGATACCACCAACATCCTCTTTATCTGCGGCGGCGCTTTTGCCGGTCTGGAAAACGTGATCAACGCCCGGACCGGGAAAAAGAGCATGGGTTTCGGGGCGGAAATCCCCACCCAGGCAGAAAAGAAAAGCGAGAATCCCTTCCGGCAGGTGCTGCCGGAGGATTTCGTGAAGTATGGGCTGATCCCCGAATTCGTGGGACGGCTGCCGGTGGTGGTCACCCTGGACAACCTGGATGAAAAGGCACTGATTAAGATCCTGACGGAACCCAAGAACGCCCTGACCAAGCAGTATGAACATCTGCTGGCCATGGATCATGTGGAACTGGATTTCGAAGAAGGAGCCCTGAAGGCCATTGCCCACGAAGCCCTGGCACGGAATGCCGGCGCCAGAGGACTGCGTGCCATCATCGAAGGCATCATGAAGAATGTGATGTATGAGGTTCCCAGTCGGGACAATGTGGAAAAATGCATCGTGACAGCAGATGTGGTAACCAAACACAAGGACCCCAAGCTGCTGCTGAAGCAGGAAGATAACGATACAAGAAAGAATGCCTAGAGAAAAGGAAAAGGGGTGCTGGCATCCCTTTTCCCTTTTTCTCTATTCAGTAAGGACGGTGAAACAAGATGTTGGATGCCAATACTATGAGACTGCCGCTGCTGCCCCTGCGGGGAATCCTGGTTTTCCCGGGGATGATCATCAACCTGGATGTGGGCCGGGACCGCTCCATCCGGGCAGTGGAAAGCGCCATGAATATGGGAAAACGGATCCTGCTGGTGACCCAGCGGTCCGCAGAAGAAAATGACCCTACCGCCAAGAGCCTGTACAATTTCGGCGTCATTGCGGAAATCAAGCAGCTGCTGAAGCTGCCCAACGGGGCTATGCGGATCCTGGTGGAAGGGCTGACCCGGGTGGAAGTGATCTCCGTGGTGGATGCCGTGGGGATGAACCTGGAAGCCTATGTGGCGGAACGGGAAGACGTGAACGACCACTCCAATGAAGTGGAAGCCCTGAAGCGGATGCTGGTGGAGACCTTTGAACAGTGGGTCCTGGCCAGCAAAAAAGTGAATACGGAAGTGCTGCTCACCTTCAAGGATCAGCCGGATCCCGGGAAGATCGCCGACATGATCGCCGGCTACCTGACCATTGACGTGGAGGAAAAGGAAAAACTCCTGGAAGCGGTCAATGTGAAGGACCGGCTCCACCTGCTCTATGGGTACCTGTGCAAGGAACTGGAAATCGTCAACCTGGAAAAGGACATTTCCCAGCAGGTGCGGAAACAGATCGAGCAGAACCAACGGGAATACTATCTGCGGGAACAGCTGAAAGCCATCAACAAGGAACTGGACGAAGGGGGCGAAAAAGGCTCCGAAGTCAAGGAATACCAGGAAAAGATGAAGAAGCTGAAGCTTCCTCAGGATGTCCAGGAAAAAATGGACAAGGAACTGGACCGTCTGTACAAAATGCCGCCCATGATGGCAGAAAGCGCCGTGATCCGGAATTACCTGGATACGGTGCTGAGCCTGCCCTGGGGGAAGATGACCCAGGACAACTACGACCTGAAGAAAGCTGCTGCGGTACTGGACAAGGACCATTACGGCCTGAAGAAAGTCAAGGAACGGATCCTGGATTATCTGGCGGTCCGGGCCCTGACCCAAAGCAATCGGGGACCCATCATCTGCCTGGTGGGGCCTCCCGGTGTGGGCAAAACCAGTCTGGCCCAGAGCATTGCCCGGGCAGTGAACCGGAAATTCACCCGGATCAGTCTGGGGGGCATCCGGGATGAAGCAGAAATCCGCGGCCACCGGAGGACCTACATCGGGGCCATGCCCGGCCGGCTCATCAACGGGATGATCGACTGCGGCACCGACAACCCGGTGTTCCTGCTGGACGAAGTGGACAAGATGGGGGCGGATTTCCGGGGCGACCCGGCCTCTGCCCTGCTGGAAGTGCTGGATCCGGAACAGAACAGCCATTTCAGCGACCACTATATCGAGTTTCCCTATGATATGAGCAACGTGTTCTGGATCGTTACCGCCAACACCGTGGAAACCATTCCCCCGGCGCTCCTGGACCGGCTGGAAGTCATCGAACTGTCCAGTTACACCGACGAGGAAAAACTGAAGATCGCCCAGCTCCATCTGCTGCCCAAGGAACGGAAGGCCAACGGCCTCACCGGAAAGCAGCTGAGCCTGGGCGCCGCTTCCATCCAGCACATCATCCGGGACTATACCCGGGAAGCCGGGGTCCGGAACCTGGAACGGAAGATTGCCACCGTATGCCGGAAAGCGGCACGGAAAATCGTGGAAGACGGAGTGGCCAAAGTCAGCGTCACCCCGGCCCATCTGAAAGACTACCTGGGGCCGGCCATTTTTCTGGAAAGCGATCTCCGGGCCCGGTCCGAAGTGGGGGTCTGTACCGGTCTGGCCTGGACCAGCGTGGGCGGCGAACTGCTGAAGATCGAAGTGGTGGTCTGCGAAGGCAAGGGAAAACTGGTCCTCACCGGCCAGCTGGGGGATGTGATGAAGGAAAGCGCCCAGGCGGCCTTTACCTACATCCGGTCCCGGGCCAAGGAACTGGGGCTGCCTGCTGACTTCAATGAGAAAGTGGATATCCACATCCATGTGCCGGAAGGGGCCATTCCCAAGGATGGGCCTTCCGCCGGGATCACCATGGCCACGGCTATGGAAAGCGCCCTGACCAAACGGAAGGTGAAGGCGGATCTGGCCATGACTGGGGAAATCACCATCACCGGCCATGTACTGCCCATCGGGGGCCTGAAGGAAAAGGTCCTGGCCGCCCACCGGTACCGGGTGAAGACCGTGCTGATCCCCCGCCAGAACCAGCAGGATCTGGAGGAAATCCCCGAAAAGGTCCGGAACGACATGACCTTTATTCCGGTGGACAGCATGGACCAGGTGACCAAACTGGCCCTGGAGGCATGATATGGCAGGAAAAGAATGGGATATCATCGGTGCTTCCTATGTGGCTTCGGCGGTGAAGGCCACCCAGTATCCCCAGGATACCATTGATGAAGTGGCGTTTATCGGACGGAGCAATGTGGGGAAATCATCCCTGCTGAATTCCCTGGCCCGGCGGAAAGGCCTGGCCAGGGTCAGCAGTTCTCCCGGCAAGACCCAGACCATCAATTTCTATTCCTTCCAGGCCAAACGGCAGCTGGAGGATGAACCGGAACGGCACACCTATTATGCGGTGGACCTGCCCGGGTATGGATTTGCCCGGACCAGCAAGGGAAACAAGGAACAGTGGTCGGCATTCATCTGCAAGTACATGGAGAACTCCCAGTATCTGAAACTGGTCTGTGTGCTGATGGATATCCGTCATGCACCTATGGAAAGTGACATCGACTGCTACCAGTGGCTGCTGAATCTGGGGCTGCCCATCATGGTGATCCTGACCAAAAGCGACAAGCTGAGCAAGGGAGCCGTGGCCAGCCAGAAGGCACTGTACAAGAAAACCTTTGGTCTGCGGGATGAGCAGATCATGACCTACAGTTCCACCAGCCATACCACAAGAAAAGAACTGATCAACCGGATCATGGAGCATTTGGAATAAAAGAAGGGGCTGTTGCGAAAGCAACAGCCCCTTTACCATTTCCTTGAAATATTGTACAATTCTGTTATGTTCGATACAAAAATGAAGGGAGAAAACCGCGATGAGTCAGGAACTGGAACAGCGCCGGCTGCTGGCCGGGCTTTGGAAGGACCAGCGGCAGCGGGTGGACCGGACACTGCGTCTGTGGGAAAGTGCTGTACTGCTGCCCCTGCGGTGGACAAGGCACGGGTGGGAAATCCTCTTTGAGGTCCGGGCCGCCACCATGAAATGGCAGCCGGGAGACATCTGTTTTCCCGGAGGCCACCGGGAGGAAACGGATGCCAGTTTCTGCGCCACAGCCCTTCGGGAAACCCGGGAAGAACTGGGAATCCCGGAGGATAAGATCCAGGTGTTGGGGCCCCTGGACTATTTTTACGGCTATTCCGGGCCCCTGATCTATCCCTTTGCCGGGATCCTTCCGGCCCAGCCCCCTCTCCGTCTGGATCATACGGAAGTGGAGGAGGTGTTCGCCGTCCCCCTGAAGGATCTGCTGGCCATCCATCCGGTGGTGGGAAAACTTTCTCTCGCCAGCCGGCAGGAGCCGGGATTCCCGGCCCAGTGGGCCTATGGCTTCCAGGACGGATGGAATATTCGGGGCGGTTATGAAGTGTTCTTCTATCCCTGGAAAAAGCGGATCATCTGGGGCATTACTGCCCGGATCCTCCACCAGTTCCTGGAACGGGTGCGTCAGGGAGGACTGCTGCCGGAAGAGGCTGACCGGGACCGCTGAGATACGGGGTCAGGAACATGCAGACTTCCGTCCGGTTCCGGCTCCTGCTGCGGAATTTGAACAGTTCTCCCAGAAGAGGGAGCTTGGACAGCAGGGGAATGGCTTCCATCCGGTGTTGTTCCTGTTCGCTGATCAGGCCCCCGATTACCAGGGTCTCCTTTTCCCGGAGCCGTACATGGGTATCTGCCGTCCGGCTGGTGATCCGGTAATTCTTCAGTTCGGCGATCAGGGTGGGGGTGCTCACTTCCGTATGGACCTTTGCGGTGATCAGGCCGTCCTGGCTCAGATAGGGAGTGTAGGAGAGCCGGATGCCGGCATCCACATATTCCGTGGTGCTGGTGGTGGTGCTGTTGGTGACCTTTTCCGTGACCACCGGGATATGGTCCCCGATGAAGATGCTGGCTTCCCGTCCTGGCAGGGTGATGATTCGGGGGGTGGCCAGGACCCTGGCTTTGCCTTCCTGACAGAGGGCACTGAGCCGGGCCTGGAAACTGGCACCGTAGCCGTGGCCCAGATGGATCCGGCCGCCAAAGCCCCCTTCTCCCTTTTCTCTGCCCTCCGGCAGGGAGCTCCAGTCCCACTGGAGTCCCAGTTCCCGGGAGGCACTTTCCCCCAGGGACAGGATCCGGGCTTCCAGGGTGATCTGCCGGGTGGGCCGGTCCAGGGCCTTCAGGGCTTCCTTCAGCCGGTTTTCTTCTCCCGGGGAGCCATGGAAAAGAATGGCATTGGTGTCCCGGGACCAGGCCAGGGGGGTGGAAAACAGGGGCTTCAGGGTTTCCGCCGTTTCCCGGGCGGAAATATATTCCAGGGGATGGACGGTGAGCCGGCCATACAAGGCATCCATCCGTTCCGGAGAGGCCACCCACAGGGTGTTCCCTTCTTCCCGGAAGCACAGGCCCTGACTGCGGGTGACCATTTCCAGTGCCTGGGCAAAGGGCAGCTGCTGGATTTCCAGGGACAGGGTCCCGGGAATCTGGGAATCCAGCACCAGATTCCGTCCGGCCATTTGGGCCATGCTCTGGAGCACGTCCCGGACCGGCGCTTCCTGTACGGAAAGAGAAAGGGGTTCAGCAGCCAGGACCCAGCGGACCGGGGTAAAAATACAGAAAATACAGAACAGGAGCAGAAGCTTCATCACCACACCTCCCCAATGGCCAGGGTGGCATCTTCGCAGACCAGGGCGGAGGGCAGCACCTGCCGGATGATCCCCTGGGAGGGAAGCGGGTCCCCCGGACCCAGGAGCCGGGTGCCTTCCGGCAGGGCTACCAGCGCCTTGCGTTTCCCCCGGTGTTCCAGGATTCCCAGAAGACGGCGGCGGGCAGCCGGCGCCGGTGAAGCAGCCGGAGCAGGAGCGGCCGGGACGTGAGCCTTTGCCGGGACTACCGGCGGTTTGGAAGAAGCCGGGAGGCTGGGATGATCCAGGGGGCGGAAGGGGTCCCGCCGGGGAAGTCTGCCGGGTTTGCGGATTTCCGGTTCCGATGTCCGGCCTTCCGCTTCTGCCAGAGCGGGCAGGGAGGGAAAATCCGGAAGAGCGGGGGAAGGGAACAGGAACAGCAGGGATCCGGTGCCCAGAACGGCCAGACCAAGGGAAAGGGCCATCCTGGAGGAAAGAGAGACGGTGGGCAAAATCTTGTGGGAAAACATGGGAACCTCCTTACTGATTGGTATCAGGTTCCATTATAGGAAATTTCAGGAAACTTTCCTACCCCAACCGTCATTACAGGGAAAAAAAGGGATATGAATGGACAGTCAGAAAGGAGTCGATGCTATGTTTGGGCATTCCTGCGGGACAGAAAGGGACGTCGGACCATTCCGGTGGAAGGATCCTCTGGAAAGAAGGGTAGGGAGCGGTCCTGTGTCCCCGGCGGTGCTCCTGGCCCGGGAAGTGGTGGAACAGGCTTTGGAACAGGGGGCCAGTGACATCCATCTGGAACCGGAAACGGACGGGATGGTGATCCGCTGCCGGCTGGACGGCGTGCTCCAGAAGCTCCGGACCGTGCCGAAAAATCTCCAGGACCCGCTGGTTTCCCGGTTTAAGATCCTTTCCGGCATGGACATCGGAGAAAAACGGCTGCCCCAGGACGGACGGTTCCAGGAAGCCTGGCAGGACCGGCAGGTGGACGTGAGGGTTTCCTCCCTGCCCACCCTCCATGGGGAAAGTCTGGTGCTGCGGCTCCTGGACCAGGAGAACGTCGCCCTGGATCTCTCCCGGCTGGGATTCAGCCACCACAACCGGGCACGGCTGGACCGGTGTCTGCAGAAACCCCATGGATTGTTCCTGGTCACCGGTCCCACCGGCAGCGGAAAATCCACTACCCTGTACGGGGCTCTGGCTGCCCTGGACCGGGACCATCAGAAAATCATTACCGTGGAAGACCCGGTGGAGTATCAGCTGCCGGGAATCCGCCAGGTGGCCGTCCGGCCCAAAATCGGCCTGACCTTCAGCCGCTGTCTCCGAAGTATCCTGCGCCAGGATCCGGACTGCATCCTGATTGGGGAAATCCGGGACGGGGAAACCGCCGCCATGGCCATCCAGGCGGCGCTTACCGGGCACCGGGTCCTGAGCACCCTTCACACCAACACCGCAGCCGGAGCGGTGAACCGGATCCTGGACATGGGGGTAGAACCCTATCTGGCAGCCTCTGCCCTCCAGGGGGTGGCCGGGCAGCTTCTGGTCCGAAGACTGTGCAGCCACTGCAAAAAGGCGTATACTGTACAGGAGCAGGATTGGGAATGGAGCTATCTGGGGCTGCAGGAACCCCGGACGCTGTACAGGGCCCAGGGCTGTCCCCGCTGCCGGCATACCGGGTATGGGGGACGGCTGCCCCTGCAGGAGGTCCTGCTTGTGGAAGGATCCGTCCGCCAGGGAATCCTGGACGGGTGGCATGAAGAGGCACTGGAAAAAGAAGCCCGGAAGACCGGATTCCGGTCCCTCCGGGATGACGGACGGGAGAAGGTGCTGGCCGGAGAGACCAGTGCGGAGGAACTGCTCCGGGTATTGGGATAAGGAGGCTGTATGCTGCAGTTGTGGAATCTGTTTGAATTTGCCGGGACCATTGCGTTTGCGGTTTCCGGAGCCATTGTGGGCATGACCCGGAATATGGATGTGTTCGGGATCACGGTACTGGCTGTGCTCACTGCCGTAGGCGGGGGGATGATCCGGGATGTGCTGGCTGGCTATACGCCGCCCATGGCCCTGGAGAATCCGGGGAATCTGCTGCTGTCGGTGCTGACGGCCCTGGCCATGTCCTGGCTGTTCGCTTCCTATCGGGTGGCCGGACGGAAACGGCAGATTGTGACCTTCTTCTATATTGCGGCAGATACGGTGGGGCTGGCTTCCTTTACGGTCACCGGGACTCTGACCGGGCTGTCCCAGGGCAGACCCCACACCTTCGTCTATCCCATTATGCTGGGCCTCTTGACGGCGGTGGGCGGCGGTGTGCTCCGGGACCTGATGGCCCAGCGGATCCCCAGTGTCCTGAGTACGGACGTGTACGCCACGGCTTCCCTGGCCGGAAGCCTGGTCATGTGCCTGTGCTGGCATTATGAAAGCCAGGACCTGGCGCCCTGGCTGGGAGCCTTCATGGTGGTGGCCCTGCGCTTTTTCGCCGTCCGCTATCGCTGGCAGCTGATCCATCCCATGGAACGGAGGAAGAGGGGAGAAGGAATAAAAAATGGGAGGTGAAGATTTTCACCTCCCTGGTCGCGACCCGTGACCAGAAAAGAGGTGCTGCCCGGCAGCACCTCTTTTCTTATCTCATATTAATAAACTGCATGTCGATTCCGAAATCCTGTCCTTTGACCAGCTGGATCACGGCCTGGAGATCATCTTTTTTCGGGCCGGAAACCCGGATCTGATCGTCCTGCTGCTGGGTGGTCACCTTGATTTTGGCCCCTTTGATGGCGGCGATGACCTTTTTGGCGGTTTCCTTGTCGATGCCCTGTTTCAGTTTCACGGTCTGGCGTACGGTGCCTTTGGCGGCCGGTTCCACCTTGCCCGGATCCAGGGAACGGAGGGACAGGCCCCGTTTGGCCATCCGCTGCCGCAGGATGTCCAGGATGGCACCCAGTTTGTATTCGTCTTCGGCAGCCAGTTTCAGGTCTCCGTCCGCCAGTTCGATGGTGGCATTGGAGCCCCGGAAATCATACCGCTGTTCGATTTCCTTCCGGGTCTGGTTCAGAGCATTGTCCAGTTCCTGCATGTCAATCTGGGAAACGATGTCGAAAGAGCTGTTCTTGGCCATAAAATAAATCCTCCTGTAAATATCTTTTTTTACGGGCGGCCGGGTTCATACGGACGCCCAATTGATTGATTGGTTTGTTTCAAAATTTCCCTGCAAATTTTATCATTCGGCCGCTGACCGTTGACAGCTGACCGCTGACAGGGAAACGATGCCTGGCATCGTTTCCCTCACTTCACCCTTACATCCACCTCAAACATCCGGTTCCAGGGGAATTCCACGGTATAGGGGGTGCCTTTCAAAGTGGGTTCGTCTTCCACATACTGGCGGAATAGACGGCTGGTGCCGCTGAGGATCCGGTTGTAGTATTTGCCCAGATCGTATTTCAGCTTGAAATCATGCTGGTCGATCCCCAGGCTGATCCGGTACCGGACATTGGCCTGGTAGATCCAGTCATCCAGGAGCCGTGTCTTCAGCAGCCGTTCCCGTTCTTCCGGTCTGATCTGTTTGCCCAGGATCCCCTGGCTCAGGGCATAGCCGATGCTGTTGTCCGCGGTGTTCCAGCCGGAATAGGCGGTCAGGCCCAGCAGCGCTTTGGCGTCGGTCATGGCCAGCATGAACCCGTTGTCCGCGCCGTTGGCATAGGAAATATCCGCCAGGGCCACCGGTTTCCGGGTTTCCAGTTCCGCCAGTTCGGCGGCGAATTCCCGGTTGATCCGGCTGGCATAGGGGGCGTTGTCATTGGCGGTGGAATCCAGGCAGACCCCATTTTCCGGTGTGTTCACTGCCAGCACCAGATCCGCTTTTTTCAGATGGGAAGTTTCCACTCCGCCGCTGGCCAGGATCTGGTTCCGGACTGAATCTTCCGCCCGTTCGTCGGAATACAGGGGAATGGTGTCACCGCCCACTCCGGGAGCGAACAGGGGATAGACCCTGGGTTTCTCTCCCCGGATTTCATTGATGGCCCGGGTCACCAGCAGAAGCCCCACCTGGTCCACCCCGGGCAGGATCTGGAACCGGTTCTCCGTAATCCCATCTCCCACATATTTCAGGTGCCGGGCTTCCATATGGGTCTGGGACAGGGGGGCATCGTCATCCTTGCCCAGGGCAAGATAGTGGAAAACCCCGTTCTGGCACAGCCGGATCAGCCGTTTGTTGGTCTGGAAGTTCATCAGCCGGCGGGTCCGCCAGTCCTGCATGACCATATTGGGAATCTGGGCCAGCAGGGTCTGCCGTTCCTGGATCTCCGGATAGGTCAGGGAGCCGTCCTGGTCTTCCTTGTCCTGAAGCTGGGACAGCCGGAAAATCTTGGGACCGAATTCCTCGTAGTATCCCGGTTCCACCTTGCCGATGCTCTGCTTGGGCGTCCGCATGATGGTGCTGAAGGCGTAGATCTTCAGGCCTGGATTGTCCTTTTTCAGCTTTTCCAGCCGCTGGACCTTGGCTTTCAGATATTTTTCCAGATGGTGGTGCTTCCGGGATGCCACCAGTCCGCCGTAGTTCAGGCTGTCCGTGGCGATCACCGCCGCTTCCGCATGGGGAGCTTCCTTTTCCAGCCAGTTCCACAGGGCTTCATTGTTTCCGGAACCCCGGTGGTCGGACAGATCCTTTTCCGGCGGCACCGTCAGGGGATAGCCTGCGGCTTTGGCGGTATCCACCGTATATTCCAGACAGACGGGCCGGTTGTCCAGAGGGACATACAGGATCTTGGGAGAAGCTTCCGCAGTTCCCATCAGGGAAAACAGCAGCAGTCCGCCTGCCAGAACCGATTTCAACGAAAAATGCATGGTTTCCTCCTTGTAACAGTATCATTTTATTATACACTATCTCTACGGACAAAAGAAAGTACTTTGACTTGCCAGTCAGTAGTTTTTCCGTATGATATAATGGAGAAGAATATGAAAGAACAAGGAGAAACCATTATGCCTTTTGAAATTCATGCTCCTTTTGCTCCGGCGGGAGATCAGCCGGAAGCCATAGATGCCCTGGCCAGAGGGGTGGAAGAAGGGATGCACACCCAGGTGCTCCTGGGGGCCACTGGTACCGGCAAGACCTACACCATTGCCCAGGTAATCCAGAAAGTCCAGAAGCCCACTCTGGTCATTGCCCACAACAAGACCCTGGCAGCCCAGCTGTGCAGCGAATTCAAGGAATTCTTCCCCAACAATGCGGTGGAATACTTTGTTTCCTATTATGATTACTACCAGCCGGAAGCCTACATCCCGGCCACGGATACCTATATTGAAAAAGATTCCTCCATGAATGATGAAATCGACAAGCTGCGCCACTCGGCCACTTCCGCCCTGATGGAACGGCGGGACGTGATCGTGGTGGCGTCGGTTTCCTGTATCTACGGCCTGGGCGGGCCCAAGGACTATTACGACAGTGTCCTGTCCCTGCGCATCGGCCAGACGGTGGAACGGGATGCCATCCTGGAAAAACTGGTGAAGATCCGCTATGACCGGAACGACCTGTCCCTGGAGCGGGGCAAGTTCCGGGTCCGGGGGGACGTAATTGAAGTGGTGCCCGCCAGCTATGGGGAAAAAGCCATCCGCATTGAACTGTTCGGGGACGAAGTGGACAGCCTGGAAGAAATCGACGTGCTCACCGGCCAGGTGGTGGACAAACGGACCCATGTGGCCATTTTTCCCGCCAGCCATTATGTGACCAGCGACGAGAACCTGGAGCGGGCCCGGAAGGACATCCGCCGGGAACTGAACGAACGGCTGAAGGTGCTGAAGGGGGAGAACAAGCTCCTGGAAGCCCAACGGCTGGAACAGCGGACCAATTACGATCTGGAAATGATGCAGGAACTGGGATACTGCAGCGGCATCGAAAACTACTCCCGGCATCTCACCGGCCGGAAACCGGGAGAACCGCCCTTTACCCTGGTGAACTATTTCCCCAAGGATTTCCTTACGGTGATCGACGAAAGCCATGTGACCCTGCCACAGCTCCGGGCCATGTACGCCGGGGACCGGGCCCGGAAGGAACAGCTGGTGAAGTACGGCTTCCGGCTGCCCTCGGCCATTGACAACCGGCCCCTGACCTTTGATGAATTCCAGGCCCAGCGGGGACAGATCATCTATGTGTCCGCCACCCCGGGTCCCTATGAAATGGAAACCACTGACCAGGTGGTGGAACAGATCATCCGGCCCACCGGGCTGCTGGATCCCAAAATCGAAGTGCGGCCCATCAAAGGGCAGATCGATGACCTGCTGGGCGAGATCCACAAGGTGACGGCCCAGAAGGAACGGGTGCTGGTGACCACCCTGACCAAGAAGATGGCGGAAGATCTGACGGAATACCTCACCACCGCCGGAGTCCGGGTCTGCTATCTCCATTCGGACATCGCCACCATCGAACGGGCGGAAATCATCCATGATCTCCGGGCCGGAAAATTCGATGTGCTGGTGGGCATCAACCTGCTCCGGGAAGGGCTGGATATGCCGGAAGTGAGCCTGGTGGCCATCCTGGATGCGGACAAGGAAGGGTTCCTGCGCAGTGATACGGCCATGATCCAGACCATCGGCCGGGCAGCCCGGAACGCCCACGGCCGGGTGATCATGTATGCGGACACCATCACCGGTTCCATGGAGCGGGCCATCAGCGAAACCGCCCGGCGCCGGGAAAAACAGGAGGCCTTCAACAAGGTCCACGGCATTGTGCCCCGGACCATCCAGAAAAAAGTGGTGGATCTGATCAAGCTCACCAAGGTGGAGGAAGACAATACCGCCGCCAAAGGCTATACGGCCAAAACGGTGAAGAAACTGAAGCCCAGGGAGCTGGACAAGCAGATCCGGCTCATGGAAAAGAAAATGAAGGAAGCGGCCAAACAGCTGGATTTCGAACTGGCCGCGGAATACCGGGACCAGCTGATATTGCTGAAAGGAGAGCAGCGGAAAGCTCATGAATGAAGATGTCATTGTAATCCAGGGGGCGCGGCAGCACAACCTGAAGAATATATCCCTGAACATCCCCCGGAACAAACTGGTGGTGATCACCGGTCTGTCCGGCAGCGGGAAATCCTCCCTGGCCTTTGATACCATCTATGCGGAAGGCCAGCGCCGGTACGTGGAAAGCCTGTCGGCCTATGCCCGGCAGTTCCTGGGACAGATGGACAAACCGGATGTGGACTATATCGGGGGACTGTCCCCGGCCATTTCCATCGACCAGAAGACCACCAGCCGGAACCCCCGGTCCACGGTGGGAACGGTAACGGAGATCTACGACTATCTCCGGCTGCTGTTTGCCCGGATCGGGATCCCCCATTGTCCCCAGTGCGGGAAAGTCATCGAACGCCAGTCCCCCCAGCAGATTGCCGACAAGGTGCTGGAATTGCCGGAAGGAACCAAATTCATGATCCTGGCACCGGTGGTGCGGGGCCGGAAAGGGGAACACAAAAACATCCTGGAAACCGTCCGCCGGGCAGGATACGTGCGGGTGAAGGTGGATGACCACCTGTATACCCTGGATGAGGAGATCCAGCTGGACAAAAAGAAGAAACACTCCATTTCCGTGGTGGTGGACCGGCTGGTGGCCCGGCCGGGACTGGGAAGCCGGCTCACCGATTCCCTGGAAACCGCTCTGAAACTGGGGGAAGGGACCGTGGCCATCGAAGAGATCGGAGGTGAGACCCATGTGTACAGCGAAAAGTTCGCCTGTGCGGAATGCGGCATCAGCCTGCCGGAAATCGAACCCCGGCTGTTTTCTTTCAACGCACCCTATGGCGCCTGCCCGGACTGCATGGGCCTGGGACAGCATATGGAGTTCGATCCGGATCTGATCATCCCGGACAAGACCAGACCCTTTGACCAGGGGGCCATTGCGGCGGTCAGCTCCAATGTGAAATCCTATTTTCTCTGCCAGCTGGCGGCGGTGCTGAAAAGCCGGGGCTATTCCCTCCAGAACTGCTGGAAGGATCTGCCCAGGAAGTTCCAGCAGCAGCTTCTGGAAGGGATCCCGGACGAAATCTTCACCTTTTCCTACCAGAATCTCATGGGGGAAATCAACGAACACAATACACCCTTTGAAGGGATCATCCCGGTCTTGAAACGGCGGCTGAAAGAGGCCATGAGTGAAAGCCAGCGGCTGGACTATGAATCCTTCATGACCGCCATCGAATGTTCCACCTGCCATGGGGCCCGGCTCCGTCCGGAAGTCCTGGGCATCACCGTGGATGGAAAGAACATCCAGCAGGTGTGCCGGATGCCGGTGCGGGAATGTCTGGCTTTCTTCAACGGACTGCAGCTGTCGGATCGGGACGCCTTCATTGCCAAACAGATCCTGAAGGAAATCCGGGCCCGGCTGAGCTTTTTGAACAATGTGGGGCTGGATTACCTGACCCTGGACCGGGCGGCGGCCACCCTGTCCGGCGGGGAAGCCCAGCGGATCCGGCTGGCCACCCAGATTGGTTCCGGTCTGGTGGGGGTGCTGTACATCCTGGATGAACCCAGTATCGGCCTGCACCAGCGGGACAATGACAAGCTGCTGGAAACTCTGAAGAATCTCCGGGACATGGGAAACACCCTGATTGTGGTGGAACATGACGAGGACACCATGCGGGCGGCGGACCAGATCATCGACATCGGACCGGGAGCCGGGGAAAACGGCGGCTATGTGGTGGCCCAGGGCACGGCGGATGAAATCAGCCAGGTGCCGGAATCCATTACCGGCCAGTATCTCAGCGGCCGGAAAAAGATCCCGGTGCCCCAAGAGCGGCGGAAAGGAAACGGGAAACAACTCACCATCAAGGGAGCCCGGGCCAACAACCTGAAGGACATCGATGTGTCCATTCCTCTGGGGACCCTGACGGTGGTCACCGGGGTCAGTGGCAGCGGCAAAAGCACCCTGATCAACGATATTCTGTACAAGGCTCTGGCCAAAAAGCTCATGGGAGCCCGGGAACGGCCACTGGCCCATGACCGGATCAACGGAATCCAGCACATCGACAAGGTGATCAACATCGACCAGAGCCCCATTGGCCGGACGCCCCGGTCCAACCCGGCCACCTACACCGGCACCTTCGACCTGATCCGGACCCTGTTCAGTACCACCAATGATGCCAAACTCCGGGGCTACAAGCCGGGCCGGTTCAGCTTCAACGTGAAGGGGGGACGGTGCGAGGCCTGCCATGGGGACGGGATGCTGAAAATCGAGATGAACTTCCTGCCGGATGTGTATGTGCCCTGCGAAGTGTGCAAAGGCACCCGGTACAACTGGGATACCCTGGAAGTCCGCTACAAGGGCAAGAACATTGCGGAAGTCCTGGATATGACCGTCAGCGAGGCCTGTCAGTATTTCAGCAACCAGCAGCGGATCCTCCGGAAGCTCCAGGTGCTGGAAGACGTGGGCCTGGGGTACATCCGTCTGGGCCAGGCGGCCACCACCCTGTCCGGCGGGGAAGCCCAGCGGGTGAAACTGGCCACGGAACTGGCCAAGGTGAACACCGGACGGACCCTGTATATCCTGGACGAACCCACCACCGGCCTCCACATGGCCGATGTGCACAAACTGCTGGAAGTGCTCCAGCGGCTGGTGGATGCGGGCAGTACAGTGGTGGTCATCGAGCACAACCTGGACGTGATCAAAAGTGCTGACTGGCTCATCGACCTGGGGCCGGAAGGAGGCGACCGGGGCGGCACGGTGATTGCCACCGGGACCCCGGAACAGGTGGCCCAGGTGCCGGAATCCTACACCGGCCAGTATGTAAAGAAGGTACTGGAATGAACGATGCCATCAAAGAGACCCTGGCGGTGCTGCCCAACGCCCCGGGGGTCTACATCATGCACGATGCCTCCGGCAAGGTGATCTATGTGGGGAAGGCGGTGATCCTGAAGAACCGGGTGCGCAGTTATTTCCGCCCGGCCAGCCAGGTGTCCCCCAAGGTCCGGGCCATCAACGCCCATGTGGCTTCCATTGAAACCATTGTCACCGCCAGTGAGATGGAAGCCCTGATCCTGGAGTGCAACCTGATCAAGAAGTACCGGCCCCGGTACAACATCGATCTGAAGGACGACAAGACCTATCCCTATCTGAAGATCACCGTAGGGGAAGCCTATCCCCGGATGGTGCTCACACGGCGGGTGCTGAAGGACGGGGCCCGGTATTACGGGCCCTTTGCCGATGCGGGAGCCCTCCGGGACACCATGAAACTGATCCGGACCATGTTCCCCCTGCGCCACTGCCGGAACATGAACGCCAAACGGCCCTGTCTCCAGTACCATCTCCACCGGTGCCTGGCCCCCTGTACGGGGAAGGTGCCGGTCAGTGAATATCGGCAGATGGTGGATGCCGTCCTGCTGCTCCTGGACGGGAAGGTGACCCAGCTGGAAAAAGATCTCACCGCCAAGATGCAGCAGGCTTCGGACAACCTGGAATTCGAGGCGGCGGCCCGGTACCGGGATTCTCTGCTGAGCCTCCGGAAACTGGCGGAAAAACAGAAGGCTACCACCGAAAGCGGCGACCGGGATGTGGTGGGGCTGGCCATGGATGACAGCGGAGTCTGCGTCCAGGTGTTCTTCATCCGCAGCGGAAAGATCCTGGGCCGGGACAGCTTTTTCCTGGATCAGGAAATCGGTGAGCCGGACGGGGAAGTGCTGGGAGATTTCCTGAAGCAGTACTACCACGAAAACCACCGGCCGCCCCGGGAAATCCTGGTCAGTGCCGAACTGGCCGACAGTGACCGGACCCTGCTGGGGCAGTGGCTGAGCAGTCTTTGCGAAAAGCCGGTGAACCTGCTGGTGCCCCAGCGGGGACTGAAGCACGACCTGGTGCTTATGGCCGTGAACAACGCAAAAAAGAACCTGGAAGAAAGGCTGCGCCGGGGCCATGCTTCTGGCCAGACCGGCCTGGATGCGGCGGAACAGCTCCAGAAAGCCCTGGGTCTGGCCAAACCGCTGGAACGGATGGACTGTTTCGATATTTCCCACAACCAGGGCCGGGAAACCGTGGCCTCCATGGTGGTGTTCCGGGACGGGGTCCCCAGCAAGAAGGACTACCGGCGGTACAAACTCCGGTCCACGGAAGGCAAGCCTGATGACTTCAAATCCATGCAGGAAGTTGTGTACCGGCGGTACCGGGATCTGGAGGATCTGCCCAGCCTGATCATCATCGACGGGGGCAAGGGGCAGCTCAGTTCCGCCTGTGAGGTGATCCGGGGGCTGGGCATCACTCCGGAGGAAGTCCCTGTGATCGGGCTGGCCAAGCGGGAAGAGGAAATCTTCAAGGAAGGGGCCCACACCAGCATCCTGCTGGACAAAATGTCCCCGGCCCTGCACCTGATCCAGCATATCCGGGACGAAGCCCACCGGTTTGCCATTACCTACCATCGGAAGCGGCTGGGGAAACGGAACCTGGTGTCGGTCCTGGACCATCTGGAGGGACTGGGGCCCAAGCGCCGGGCGGCCCTGTGGAAACGGTTCGGGTCCCTGGATGCCATGCGCCAGGCCTCGGTGGAGGATCTGGCAGCAGTGGACACCATGAACCGGACTGTAGCCGAGCGGGTCCATACCTTTCTCCAGGGCAGCCTGCTGGAAAAAACGGCGCTGCTGGAAACGGGAGCCGGCACAAAAGAAAAATAAAAGATTCTTTTTCAATAACTTTTATTGAAAAATCTCATAAAACCTATTGCCACAAGACAGAAGCTCTGGTATAATCGAGGGCGAAAACAAATAATCCTGAGGGGGATAAACACAATGAAAAAATACGTTTGTGACGTTTGCGGTTATGTATATGATGAAGCTGCCGGTGATCCGGAACACAACATTGCTCCCGGCACCAAATTCGAAGATTTGCCGGAAGATTGGGTCTGCCCCATCTGCGGCGTAGGCAAAGATCAGTTCTCCGAAGAAGCCTAAAAAGCCGGAAGGGCTGTCGCACAAAAGCGGCAGCCTTTTTTTTGTCCTTTCCCCCTTTCAGGGGGACACTGCAGAGGGCAATCGTCGTGATCGACTCGCGGTATCTTGAAAGGAAGGTGTAAACCGGTATGGAACTTCGTGTATTGCGGTATTTTCTGGAGGTGGCGCGGCAGAGGAACATTACCCGGGCGGCAGAGGCACTCCACGTGACCCAGCCCACCCTTTCCCGGCAGCTCCAGGATCTGGAAAAGGAACTGGGAGCGCCGCTGTTCATCCGGTCCAAACGCCGGATGGAACTGACGGAAGCCGGGCTTTTTCTCAAGGCCCGGGCTGAGGAAATGACCACCCTGGAAGAAAAGACACTGGACCAGTTCGCCCATCTGGAGGAGTTCGTGGCCGGAGATGTGTACATCGGCGGCGGGGAGACGGAGGCCATGAAGCTGGTGATGGAGGCCCTGACGCCCCTGGGCCGTGCCTATCCCCAGGTCCATTTCCATTTTTACAGTGGCAACGAGGAACAGACCATTGACGGGCTGCAGCGGGGGACGCTGGATTTCGGGCTCCTGTGCATGGAGACGCCGCCGGAAGGGGTGGTGTACCGCAAAATCCCCTATGACGATACCTGGGGAATCTATCTGCACAAGGATCATCCTCTGGCCCGGAAGGACGCCATTACCGCGGCTGATATTGCCGGAGAGTCGGTTATCCTGTCCCGCCAGCTGCTGAACAATCATATCTTCAACCACTGGCTGGGCATCGAGGCGGAGAAGCTGAACGTGCGGGCCACATACAATCTGATCTATAATGCAGCTTTCCTTGCGGAGCAGCGCATGGGTCTGCTGTTTTCTTTTGGGGGATTGCTGGCCCTGGATGGGGATCACCATTCCCAGCTGACCTTCCGGCCGCTGCAGCCGGCCCTGCATTCTCATAACTACCTGGTCTGGAAGGAGAATCAGGTCTTTTCCCGGGCTGCCGGCGTGGTCCATGCCCGGCTGGAGGAAGTGTTCGGACCTCACAATTAATATGCTTTTTAAGCATAACAAATAAAATCATGTAAGTATTGGTAATAAATCACCTCCTGCTGTATACTGAAACCAGTGGAAAGAGCAAATGACTGGTTTGGAATACAGAAAGAGGTGTTTTTTATGAACGGAAAAAAGAAACTGCAGCGGGTCCTGGCAATGGCTGTGCTGGGGATGACCTGTGCCCTGGGGGTATTTGGGGCAGAGGCCCAGGCGGCTCCACAGACGAAACAGGCTAAGGCAGCCGTCCAGACGAAGGAACAGGGAGGAAGTCCATTGAAACTGACAAAGGAATGGGATAAGGTATTTCCAGAAAGCAAAGAAGTGAATCATCGGAAAGTGACGTTCCGCAATCGGTATGGCATCGAGCTGGCTGCCGATCTGTACGAGCCGAAAAATGTGAAGGGCAAACTGGCCGCTATCGCCGTCAGCGGACCTTTTGGGGCGGTCAAGGAGCAGGCTTCCGGTCTGTATGCCCAGGAAATGGCCAAACGGGGCTTTTTGACCATCGCCTTCGATCCCTCCTTTACGGGCGAGAGCGGGGGTGTAAACGGGGTGCGCAATGTGGCGTCTCCGGACATCAATACCGAAGATTTTTCCGCTGCGGTGGATTTCCTGTCCAATGAAAAAGACGTGGACCCCAACCGGATCGGCCTGATCGGCATCTGCGGCTGGGGCGGCATGGCACTTAACGATGCGGCCATCGATACCCGGGTCAAGGCCACGGTGGTTTCCACCATGTACGATATGAGCCGGGTGATAGCCAACGGATATTTCGATTATACGAAAGATGCCGCCACCCTGAAAAAGGAACGGATGGTAAGTCGCAGGGCTCTCAATGCCCAGCGGACGGAAGACTTCCGCACGGGTACGTTCAAACGGGCCGGAGGCGTGGTGGATCCGTTACCGGCCGATGCTCCCCAATTCGTGAAAGATTACTATGCCTACTACAAGACGAAACGCGGGTACCATCCCCGCAGCCTGAATTCCAACGAAGGCTGGAATGCCACCAGCGCCCTGTCCTTCATGAATATGCCGCTGCTTTCCTATGCGGATGAAATCGAAAGTGCCGTGCTGGTCATCCACGGGGAAAAGGCCCATTCCCGGTACTTCGGAGAAGATGCCTTCAAGAAGCTGAAAGGCGATAACAAAGAACTGCTGATCATCCCGGGGGCCAATCATACGGATCTCTACGACAATCTGGAAAAGATTCCCTTCGATACAATAACGGCATTCTTCCAGAAGTATTTGAAGTGATTTGCGGTAACGCAATACAGCAGGGGTCGATCGTTTTGATCGACCCGCTTCCATTGTCATACGGTTTATGTATGGAATGGCCAACCCAATAAGCATTTCATTTTCCCGCATGTTTCTGTTATGTTGGTAGTATTGGAAAAAGAATTGCTGATTACAAAGGAGAGAATATCATGTTAGGAAATTTCACCTACTGCAACCCCACGAAACTGTACTTCGGTAAGGATGCCCTGCAGAACCTGCCGGCTGAACTGGCCAAGTATGGCAAGAAGGTCATCCTGGTCTACGGGGGCGGTTCCATCAAAAAGAACGGCATCTATGATGCGGTGACGAAGATTTTGACGGAAGCCGGCAAAGACGTGGCCGAAATCGCCGGCGTTATGTCCAACCCCACCATCCACAAGTTGCGGGAAGGCATCGCCATTGCCCGGAAGCACGGCGCTGATTTCATCCTGGCCGTGGGCGGCGGTTCCGTCATCGACTATTCCAAGGCTCTGTCCGTTTCCGTGAACTGCGACGAAGACCCCTGGGAAAAATATTTCGTGAGATTTGAAGAACCCACCTGTGAAACCATCCCCGTGGGGACGGTACTCACCATGGTGGGGACCGGCTCGGAAATGAATGCCGGGGCCGTCATCACCTATCCGGAAAAGAAGCTGAAGATGGGCAAGGTATTCGCCGATGAAAAGATCATGCCCCGGTTCTCCATCCTGAACCCGGTCTATACCATGACCCTGCCCAAATACCAGATGGTGGCCGGCATCTATGACATCTTCAACCATATCTGCGAGCAGTATTTTTCCGGTACGGATGACAACACCAGCGATTACCTGGCCGAAGGCCTCATGCGCAATGTGGTGGAAGCCAGCCGGACTGCCGTCAAGAATCCCCAGGATTACGAAGCCCGGTCCAACCTGATGTGGGATGCCACCTGGGCCCTGAACACCCTGATTGCCAAGGGAAAATCCACAGATTGGATGGTCCACATGCTGGGCCAGGCTGCCGGGGGTGTTACCAATGCCACCCATGGCATGACTCTGGCTGCCGTTTCCCTGCCGTATTACCGGTTCATCCTGAAGGACGGGCTGCCCAAATTCGTGCGGTTCGCCAAAGTGGTGTGGGATGTGCGGCCGGAAGGCAAGAGCGATGAACAGGTGGCCGAAGAAGGGCTGCAGAAGATGGAAGCCTGGATGCAGGAACTGGGTCTTGTCATGCACCTGAAGGACCTGGGCGCCACGGAAGACATGCTGGACGACCTGGTGAACGGTACACTGATCCTGACCGGCGGCTACCGGGTACTGACGAAAGACGAAATCCGGGAAATCTTCCGCCGGGCGATGTAAGCGATAAAGCAGTCACCAGTCTCTAGCCACTGGTCAGCAGCATAAGGTTAAAATCCGCCTTCGGGCGGATTTTTTTGCGGGCGGGTCAAGGCGACCCGCCCCAGGAGTGCTGAAATGGATAGGATACGTTTTTCGTATGGATAGGATGATCGAATAAGCATTGGTTTTCCTGCCCCGTTTCTGATATGCTTGAAATGCTGAAAAAGATTTTCTCTAGGAGGAACTCATACCCTATGACGAGACGTGAATTCATCCTGGCCTGTCTGGGCCTTTTGGCCGCTGCCGCGGCGGGCGGAGTCTACCGGTATCTGCATCTGCCCCAGTTCGGCGAGCTGCCCACCGGCGACCGGCTGCGGCGCATGCAGGCTTCCCCCCATTACCACGGGGACCATTTCGAGAACCTGGTACCGGTGCCGGTCATGTCGCAGAAAGAAGGAGAACGGGAAAACCGTTTCACGGCCACCTGGAAATTCCTGTTCGGCGATAAAAAGGGGCTCTGGCCCGATGGGTCCCTGCCTTCGGAAAAGACGAACCTGAAGGCCCTGCCCCGGCAGCAGGATGCCGTGGTGTGGCTGGGCCATTCCAGCTTTTACGTGCAGCTGGGCGGGTACCGCATCCTCATCGACCCGGTGTTCAGCAGCTTCGCTTCACCCCTCTGGTTCGTGAACAAGGCTTTTCCCGGTTCCAACGTGTATACGGCCGATGATTTCCCGGACATCGATGTGCTGGCAATCAGCCACGACCACTGGGATCACCTGGATTACCCTACGGTGAAGGCTCTTCTGCCCAAGGTCCGTCAGGTGGTCTGCCCCCTGGGTGTGGGTGCCTATCTGGAGCAGTGGGGCTTTGCTCCCAAGATCATCCATGAGGAGGACTGGGATACGGAAATCCGGCTGGCAGATACGCTGACGGTCCACATCCTGCCCTCCCAGCATTTTTCGGGACGTTTCTTAAAACAGAACCCCACGCTGTGGTGCGGCATGGCTTTTCTCACCCCGGAACGCAGCCTCTACTATACGGGGGATGGGGGCTACGGCAGTCATTTCAAGGCCATTGGGAAAAAGTTCGGCGGGTTCGATTGTGTGCTGGCGGAAAACGGGCAGTACAACCTGGCCTGGCATGCCATCCACATGCTGCCGGAAGAAACGGCCCGGGCCGCAGAAGACGTGGGAGCAAAACTGGTCATTCCCGCTCACAACAGCAAATTCGCCCTGGCCCGTCATCCCTGGCAGGAGCCAATGGAAAAACTGCGGCAGGCCAGCCGGGGGAAAGCGTACCGCCTGTTGACCCCGGAAATCGGGGCCCTGGTGCTGCTGGACAGACCGTCCGATTCCGGGGAGTGGTGGAAAGGGTAAGTCTACAATCCCAGTTTCAGCCGCTTCGTCAGCTTCTTCTCGCAGCCGGGAAGAACCTGTAAAATCTTGTAAAATCCCAACCATACACTTTCCGTATATTCCACAAAAACCAATAAGCATTTTATATTGCAGCAGAGGTGTGCTATGCTGTAGCCAACGGATAAAGAATCGCCGGATTTCTTGAAGGAGGAAAGAACGATGGATCTGAAAGAAATGCTGAAACATACGCCTTTTGGCCTGGGCGAGGAAAATACGGCCTACGCCCAATATTTCGACGGCAAGAGCTATCTGGACATGCTGACCACGGAACAGGTGCCCACGGCTGTGGTGAATTTCGAACCGGGCTGCCGGAACCACTGGCACATCCACCATGCCACAAAGGGTGGCGGGCAGATGCTGATTGTCACCGCCGGCCGGGGCTGGTACCAGGAATGGGGGCAGCCGGCACGGGAACTGAAACCGGGCGATGTGGTGAACATCCCGCCGGAAGTGAAGCACTGGCACGGCGCTGCCAAGGATTGTGCCTTCCAGCATCTGGCCCTGGAAGTACCCGGTGAAGGCTGCAGCAACGAATGGTGCGAAGCCGTGGATCCGGACGAATACAACAAGCTGAAATAAGGGGAAGAAACCACAATGAAACTGAAGAAATTTTTTGCCATCATCTGCATGGCCGTAAGCCTGCTGGGCGTGACCGCCTGCGGCAGCCAGGCCAGCAATACCACGGGTGGCGGCAGCCAGACCGCCGCTGGGGAAAAGGCACCGGCCAAAGCCAGGAAGGTGCTGGTAGTGTACTACACCAACAGCCACCGGACGGAACAGGTAGCCAGGGACATCGCCAGGAAGACCGGCGGCGACCTGTTCCTGCTGGAACCCCAGCAGCCCTACACGGAAGCGGACCTGGACTACAACAACAAGAGCGCCCGTGTTTATAAAGAACACGAAGATCCCAAACTGCAGGATGTGGCGCTGAAGAATGCCAAACCGGCCAACTGGAAAGACTACGATACCGTATTCGTGGGCTACCCCATCTGGTGGGGCAATGCAGCCTGGCCTCTGAACCAGTTCGTGAAGAGCAACGACTTCACCGGCAAGACGGTGATCCCCTTCAGCACTTCTGCCAGCAGCGGTATGGGCGGCAGCGTGGGTAAGCTGAAGGCCATGGCCGGCGGCAAAGGCAACTGGCTGAGCGGCATGGGCTTCACCGGCGGTATCGACGACAGCAAGGTGAACAGCTGGGTTGACAGCCTGGGACTGAAATAAGGGAGAGCCGCACTGCGGTTCTCAGTCTCTAGTCAATGGTCTCTAGTCTCTAGCCGATGGAGAAAATTTAAATAATAAAATCAGAAGAACCCGTCCGCTAAGGGCGGGTTCTTTCCATAAGCTCGAGACTCGTGACTTATCCATACATTTTTCGTATCATGCATAAGAATCAATAAGCATTTCATATTGCTGCGGATTTCTGGTATGCTGAAGACAACGGATACAGGAGGGAAAATAAATTATGAAGAAACTGCTGATTGTCTATTATTCCTGGTCCAACGGGAATACCAAAAAGATCGCGGAGGAGCTGCAGAAGGTTACCGGCGGCGACCTGGCCCGGATCGATACGAAGACCGCCTATAAAGATCAGGACTACCAGGTGGTGGTGGATCAGGCGGAAAAGGATGTGCAGCGGGGCTACGAACCCGTATTGGCACCCCGTTTCTTTAAGGTGAAGGACTACGACGCCATCGCCCTGGGCACGCCCACCTGGTGGTATACCATGGCCCCGGCCATGAAGACGTTCCTCCACGAGGAGAAAATGGAGGGGAAACTGGTGATCCCCTTTGCCACCCACGGCGGCTGGCCAGCCCATGTGCTGGACGATCTGAAGAAGGCCTGTCCCGGAGCCCAGTTCGGACCGGAGCTGGCTGTACAGTTCGATTCCCAGGGCGGCAGTACCCAGGTGACGCCTCAGAAGCAGGTGGAAGCCTGGCTGGAGCAGGTGAAAACCTTTCTGGCATAAGAAATAGTTCGTAAAGTGATTCCAAGAATCAGCGGAAACGCAGTGTGGATTCTGGAAGGATCCGGAAGGAGGACATGATGTTTGGATTGGGTGTACCGGAATTGATGATGATCCTGATCATCGGGCTGATCGTGTTCGGACCGGGCAAGCTGCCCACCATTGGCAGCGCCCTGGGCAAGAGCATCCGGGAGTTCAAGGAGGCCTTCTATGCTCCCGTGGAAAGCCGGGAAAAAGAAGGTGGAAAGGATGGCAAGCCGGACGCAAAGCAGGACTGATGATATGACCTGGGTGGAACATATGGAGGAGCTGCGCCGGCGGATCCTGAAATCCCTGCTGGCCGTGGGAATCGGCATGGTGGCGGCGTTCTTCTTCATGGACCCGATCATGGCCTTTCTCACCCGTTCGGCCGGGACCCTGTACTTTTTGAAACCGGCCGAAGCCTTCATGACGTATTTCAAGGTGCTGGCGGTGGTCGGGCTGCTGCTGGCTTCTCCAGTCTGGTTCTACCAGCTGTGGGCGTTCCTGCTGCCGGCGCTGACACAGAAAGAGAAGAAGACCCTGCTGGCCTTCGTCCCTTTTTCGGTGCTGCTGTTCGTGGGCGGCTGCGTCTTCGCCTTTGAAATCGTGCTGCCCCGGGGCCTGGCGTTCTTCCTGGAGTTCACGTCCCCGGCAGTGCAGCCGCTGCTTTCCCTGGAAAGCTATCTGGATTTCATGGTGATGCTGGTGCTGCCTTTCGGGGTGCTGTTCAACCTGCCGCTGGCGCTGCTGTTCCTGGCCCTGGCCGGGCTCATCCGGTCGGAGCAGCTGCGGAAGGCCAGACGGTTCGTGATCTTCGGCAGTTTCGTGGCGGCGGGGATTTTGACGCCTACTACGGACATCGTGACCCAGTGCCTGCTGGCCGTGCCGCTGATTTTGCTCTACGAGCTGAGCTACGGCATGATCCGGTTCGGGCTGGGACGGTAAATGGCAGGTATGTAGCGGAGGCTATCTGCTTGTCGCTGAAAGCGATGGCAAGGGCCATGAGCCGATGGAAGCCAGCTCACGCTGGCAAAGAATAAAGAATAAAACCCTCCAGACCTGGGTTCGGACGTCCCTGATGGGCCGTCCCTACGAAAACAATATACCGTACGGTAAAATTTCGTAGGGTCTACCCGTAAGGGGAGACCGTTTCCAGGTCCTCCGAGGGCTTTTTTTATTTTATAAAGATGAAAAAATCGTATATTAAATAATATATTATAAGCATTTAACATACCACTGACACCGTGTTATTCTAGGGACAACAAAAAGGAAGGAGATGAAAAGCCATGAAAAAGACCGTATGTCACTCTTTAAAAGCCAACCTGCTGGCACTTCTGGTGGTCCCGCTGCTTTTGGGGAGCAACTGCACCGTCCGCCGGAGCCTTGGGCTTTCTACCGATACGACCATTTCTCAGGAGGCAACGGTCCAGGCGGCCACCGTGGACCTGGGGCTGCTCCAGTGGCGGGAGCGGCTGGATGCGGTTCGCAGCGAAGTGGAGATCCTGGATGGCATCCCCGCCAGCCTGGATCCGGACAAACCCAGTCCGGACGCCATCTATCGCAACGGCCATGTGTATGGCAGTGCCATCCTGCTGCCCATGGGAGAACTGAAGGGGAAGCAGAAACAGCCCCTTCTGTATTACCGGCTACTGGCGGGTGCGAGGCATGGATGATGCCGGCAATCCTATGGGGGAATGGAGCGAAGCCCAGAAGTTCACCACCGTTCCCAAAGGGGATATCAAGGTGGGCATCTACGGCGACAGCATTTCCCACGGGGGCGGGCATCTTTCCTACAGCCCCGTGGATTACGCCTACAGCTACAGCCACTATCTGGGCTTCCGGACCATCAACTTGTCCCAGAGCGGGGACACCAGCGCCATGATGCTGGAACGGTTCGATCGGGATGTACCGGCTTTCCGGCTGAAATACCTGCTGATCATGGGCGGGACCAACAGCCTGCGGGCCGGCGTACCGGCGGAAGACGTCATCCAGGATCTGGAGGCCATCGGAGAAAAGGCACGGGAACGAGGCATTACCCCCATCTACCTGACGCTGCCGCCCATCAATCCGGCCAACATCGACAAGGCCTTTGACGAACCCACCTACGAAAACTGGCGGCAGTCCTTTGCCCAGGTGAACGACTACATCCGCAGCCGGGACCACATCGATGTGGCGGCCCAGTTCGACGAGCAGAAGGACCTTCCGACGGAACTGGCCCTGGACGGGATCCATGGCGACTGGAATATGAAACAGATCATGGCCCAGGCCATCAACACGGCTATGGCTGGACGGGTGTAAAGGAGGAATTTGTCCATGCATGACGTCATCCTGAACTGCGCAGAACAGCTGGGGGCCGACCTGTAAGCGATAGAAGGAGGAATGCATGATGATGACGGCGGCAGCGACCCTGGAATCCTGGAAGAGCCTGCTCCTTCCCCGGAAGGAAGAGACCCTGGATACAAAGGAGAAGCTGTTCTCCAACCGGCAGCTACGGCAGAGCGGAGCCTGGAAAGAAAAACAACTGATTTAGAGAAAACGATACGATTTTTCTATGGCAACGTATCGGCAATAAGCATTTAACATTGTGCCAAGGATTTGGTATGCTGGAACCGGAAGAATCCTGGAGGAGGAATTCATGATGACGAAGAAACTGGTTGCCTATTTTTCTGCCAGCGGGGTTACAGCCGCCAAGGCGAAGAAACTGGCTGAAGTGGTGGGGGCGGACCTGTACGAAATCGCTCCCAAAGATAGATATACGAACGCGGACCTGAACTGGACGAACAAAAAGGCCCGGAGCACGGTGGAAATGAACGATCCCGCCAGCCGTCCGGAACTGAAGGAAAACGGGCTGGATCTGACGGGGTATGACACGGTTTACATCGGCTTCCCCATCTGGTGGTACACGGCGCCCCACATCATCCGCAGCTTCCTGGAACAGAACAAGCTGACCGGCGTGGACATCGTATTGTTCGCCACCAGCGGCGGCAGCAGTATTTCCAAGGCGTACCGGGACCTGCGCAAGGCATACCCGAAACTGAACATCACGAACGGGGTGCTGCTGAACGGCTCCATTTCTGGAAACCTGGCGTAAGAATAGGAGCTGTGGATTAATTTCACAGCTCCGTTTTCGGCATTTTTGAAAAGGAGGATCCCTTATGGACCGCAGAGAATTTTTGAAGATCTCCGGACTGGGGGCACTGGCCCTGGTCCTGAGTAGCTGTGGCTTTTCAAAACAGACGGCTTCTTCGGCACAGCTGACGGGAGGCGGCAGCTCCGCCACCGGCAAGGAAAAAGTGGCCGGTACGGGCGGTGACAAATACATCCCGCCGGAACAACGGCAGGGCAATGAATCCGTGGTGTACTTCACCCGGGACTTGTCGGCGGCTGGCCTGCTGAAGATTTATGAGACCATTGCCGGCAACATGACCGGCAGGGTGGGCATCAAGCTGCATACGGGCGAGCCCCATGGCCCCAACATCATTCCCCGGCCCTGGGTGAAGCAGCTCATGGAAGCGAAGCTGCCCAATGCCAGAATCGTGGAGACGAATACCTATTACGGCGGAGCCCGGTACACCACGGAAGAACACCGGAAGACCCTGGCCGTGAACGGCTGGGATTTCGCGCCGGTGGATATCCTGGACGAAGAGGGGACCACCATGCTGCCCGTCAAGGGAGGCAAATGGTTCACGGAGATGTCCGTGGGTTCCCATCTGCTGAACTACGATTCCCTGCTGGTGCTGACCCATTTCAAGGGCCATACCATGGGCGGCTTCGGCGGCTCCGACAAGAATATCGGCATCGGTTGTGCCGACGGCCGCATCGGCAAGAAGATGATCCATTCCGGCGAGGGCGGCAGCCAGTGGGGCATCGATAAGGAAGAATTCATGGAACGGCTGACGGAATCATCCAAGGCCACGGCGGACCATTTCGGCAATCACATCGCCTACATCAATGTGCTGCGCAACATGTCCGTATCCTGCGACTGCGAAGGGACCGGGGCCCAGCCCGTGGTGACGCCCAAACATCGGTATCCTGGCGTCCACGGACATCCTGGCGGCCGATCAGGCTTCCGTAGACCTGGTCTATGCCCTGCCGGAAAAAGATCGCCACGCCCTGGTGGAACGGATGGAAAGCCGCCACGGCCTGCGCCAGCTGAGCTACATGAAGGAACTGGGCATGGGCTGCGACCGGTATGTGCTGCTGGACCTGGACCATGGCAGCCAGCCCCTGACCCTGGCGGATGCGGTGAAGGACGTAAAACCCTTCGAGGGATAAAAAACAGCTGAGAAGGGGGTAGGATTTTTCACATCCTCTTTTTTCATACATTTTCCCTATTTCCATGGATGAACGATAAGTATTTAACATGGCTTTCCAGATTTGCTATGATATACCCAAGAGAGAACCCGAAGGAGGAATCATGATGGACGAACGCTTGAAACAATTTGCTGGCTTCGCGCTGGCCCTGGTCATGACGACTTGCATGGGCATACATTATGGGGAGGCAGCAGCCATGGAAAATGAAACGAAGAAACCGGTCAAAATCGTGCAAACCGCAGGCAGAGACGTGCTGGGGGAATTCGCCCCGGAATTTGCCCGCTACAACGATGACATCCTGTTCGGTGAAGTGTGGAGCGCCAACGACAAACTGAGCCTCCACGACCGCAGCATCGTCACTGTATCCGCTCTGATCTCTCAGGGCATCACGGACAGTTCTCTGAAATACCACATTACGTCCGCCAGGAACAACGGCGTGACCAAGGAAGAAATGGTCCAGATCATCACACAGCTGGGCTTCTACGCCGGCTGGCCCAAAGCCTGGGCAGCATTCCGGCTGGCCAAGGAAGTGTACGAAGCTTGAGGCAGTCACTAGTCTCTAGTCACTAGTCACCAGCCGAAGGAGAAAATTTGCCACAGGCAAATTTTGAAGAAAAGAACAAGATCAAGATGAGGTAACAGGTATGGACGAGAAACTTCGTGAGAATCTGGAGGCTGCCGGGTGCCCGGATGAGGTCATCCGGAAAGTCCAGCAGATGGAGGGGACACAGCAGCAGACCCTGGAGCTGCGGAAATACCGGCGCTGCCTGCTGGAAAAGGTGCACCGGGAACAGGAACGGCTGACGAACCTGGATTATCTGCTGTACCAGTTGGAGAAGCAAGCTTGAAACAGTCTCGAGTCAGTAGTCACTAGTCTCTAGCCAAAGGAAAGAACCTGCCCTGGAAACAGGACAGGTTCTTTTGATATTATTTTTCTGGATTGACTTTCTCCTTCAGTCGCTCCAGGAATACCTGGCTGGAATGGCTGAGCAGGCGGTACTTTTTCCAGGCCACCAGGCTGGAGACTTCGTAGGCCGGCTCCAGAGGGATGAATTTCAATTCCGGGGATTCGTGGTGCTCCAGCCGGTCCAGGCACAGCAAGTTGGCCACCTGCTGGAAGACCAGGGGATTGGTGTTGCAGGAAAGGTCCATGGTGCCCACGATGTTCAGCTTCTCTACAGAGATCTTGCCCTTGGACCAGCCTTCCAGGTCGAAGGACCGGTTGTTGTGCCGGGAGGAGGTCATGAGGGGGATTCCCAGAATGTTTTCCGGGGTGACGGCATCCAGCTTTGCCCAGGGGCTGTGGATGCTGGTGACGATGCCCAGCCGGTTCTTGCCCGGCAGCTCCAGATAATTGTAGTTTTCCACGTTGAAGGGCTGGATGAACAGGCCGAAATCCAGCAGGCCGTGTTCCAGCTTTTCCTGGATGATGTCGGCGTTGCCGGTGAGCATTTCGATGGTCAGGTGGGGATTCTCCTTGCGCAGGTCGGCGAAGGTATCCGTCAGATAGTGGACCAGATAGGTGATGCCGGCCCCGATGCGGATGCAGCCGGTCAGGTTCAGATCTTCATCCTTAATCTCGCTTTTCGTCTGTTCCACCAGGGCCAGGATTTCTTCGGCCCGCTGGCGCAGGTGCATCCCTTCTTCGGTGAGGGTGGTGCTGCGGTTGCTGCGGATGAACAGTTTCTTGCCCAGTTCCTTTTCCAGGTCGGCCATCTGGCGGGACAGGGTAGGCTGGGTGACGAACAGCAAATTGGCAGCTTCGGTCATGTTCTGTTCCCGGGCCACCGCCAGGAAATATTTCAGGGTGCGGATTTCCATAAGGACGCTCCTTTCACTGGGCATGTATGGCAAGCAAGATATTATGCAAAATATTTATACCATAAGAATAATAAGAAATCGTAGGAATGTCAATATTTGGAGGTGTGGACAAGGCCGGCAGTTAGGCTTTATAATAAATATATCTAACTGACGCATCGAAAGGACGGGTGGGCATTGTGGATCTGGTGGACAAGCTGAAGGAATATTCCGTACTCACGGACGAGGAGTATAAGGCCCTGCTCCAGACGGAGGACCCTCTGCTGCGGGATAAACTGTTCCGGGGCGCCCAGGAGGCCATGAACTATGTGTTCCACCGCAGGGTGTACTTCCAGGGCGTGCTGGAATTCAGCAACCACGGTTCTATAATAAATGTTGGGGTCTTGTGGACACTCCTGTTCACAAGACCCCTTG
>OLFS01000013.1_pt1 | contig 176530 bp, 158 predicted proteins | sample 1605491 | NCBI WGS metagenome assembly OLFS01 (sample SAMEA3888921, study PRJEB22519) | human gut metagenome | biome: human gut; feature: human-associated habitat; material: faeces | place: Denmark | collected 2011 | reverse complement strand
AAGCTAATAGAATTTTATCTAGAAAAAAGAAAGGTTCAAATCATCGTAGATTAGCAAAAATAGCTCTTGCTAGATTGTATAAGAAAATATCTAATCAACGTAAAGATTTTCATTTTAAATTAGCAAATAAAATTTGTAGTGAATATGCTTTAATCTGCATAGAAGATTTGAATATAAAAGGAATGCAAAAACGTTGGGGTAGAAAAATATCTGACTATGGATTTAGTGAATTTATAAAAATTCTTGAATATAAAGCGAGAGAAATTGGCTCAATAGTGCAAAAGATAGATAGATACTATCCAAGTTCGCAAATTTGCCATGTTTGTGGTACAAAAAATCCTGAAACTAAAAATTTGGCAGTTCGTGAGTGGATTTGCGCAAAGTGCAAAACCAGCCACGATAGAGATAGAAATGCTGCTATAAATATATGGAAGGTTGGGGCATCAACCTTCTTTGGAGAGATATAGTAAGACCTGCTATTTTAGTAGGCAAGTATTGTTTGTATCCAAGAATCCCCTGCCTTTAGGCATGGGGAGTATGTCAAAGCCATTCAGGTGTGAAATGTTCACTACTTATTAAATATTGAACTAAAATTCCTACAAGACCCCACATTGCAGTAGAAGATAATACCATTAAAATACCTTTTAAATGATTGCTCATGTTAATATTTTGGTATAATAAAAATAATGATATTTAAATGAGAAAGAGGTGTAATTCATGGAGATTTTTCATAATGATTGGGCTGAATTTTTAAATCCAGAATTGAAGAAACCATATTATTTAGAACTTCGTAAATTTTTAGTAGATGAGTATAAAACGAGACAGATATTTCCAGACATGTATGATATTTTCAATGCTCTCCATTACACAAGTTATCATGATACAAAAGTTGTGATTTTAGGTCAAGACCCTTATCATGGTGATGGTCAGGCACATGGACTTAGTTTTTCTGTAAAACCTGGAGTAAAAGCTCCACCTTCACTTGTGAATATTTTCAAAGAGTTAAAAGAAGATTTAGGCTGTGAAATACCGAATAATGGATGCTTAAAACCATGGACACAGCAAGGTGTATTATTATTAAATACTGTACTTACAGTGAGAGCACATCAAGCGAATTCTCATCGCAACATGGGTTGGGAAAAATTCACAGATAGAATTATTGAAATCTTAAATGAACGTGAAAAACCTATAGCTTTTGTCTTATGGGGAGCACCTGCTCGCAAAAAGAAAAAAATGATTACTAATCCTAAGCATTTCATTGTAGAGTCTGCACATCCAAGTCCATTATCTGCATTTAATGGATTTTTCGGCAGTAGACCATTTTCTAAGGTAAATGCTTTTTTAGAAAATGTGGGTGAAAAACCTATAAATTGGCAAATTCCTAATCTATGATTAATTTTGCCATATCATCTGGCATAGGACTTAAGATACAAATTTCTTCATAGGTAAAAGGGTGAGTGAATTTTAATTTATAAGCATGAAGAGCATGGCGAGCGATTAAATTTAATTTACCACCATAGAGGTCATCTCCTAATAATGGATGACCAAGATAAGACATATGCACACGTATTTGATGTGTTCGCCCTGTTTCTAGCCATAGTTCAATTAAAGAATAATTTTCAAATTCTTTGATTACGTGATAATTGGTGATGGCATGTTTGCCTTCATCATTGACTTCATGTAGAATGATACTATCTTTTTTTCTGCCAATAGGTGCATTTATCTGCCCTTGTTTTTGTGAGAGTTTTCCATGAACTAGGGCATAGTAATATCTTTGAAATTTTTGGTGATTATTAGCTAATTGATGTTGTAATTGTGGCATTTTAGCAAAAACGACGAGACCAGAAGTATTTCTATCAAGGCGATAAAGTGGATGACAGCCTATATTTTGATTAGTTTTCGCAAAATGATACATCACGCCATTAGCTAGAGTTTGAGTATTTTCAAATGTCAATGGGTGAGTGAGCATACCAGCTATTTTATCTACGATTAAGAAATAATCATCTTCAAAGACAATATTTAAGGGTATTTGTATAGCTTCTACTTTGGAAGTTACAGGAAGATTGTATTCAATAATGTCATTTGGTTTTACTATTGCCTGTGTAGCACGAACTTTTTGACCATTTACGAAAAATTCATCTTGTCGTTTGATTTTTTTCCATAATGTAGAAGATATATTTTCATGGCGTTTTAAGTAATCTTTAGCTAATTGTTCTTTGACATCTGCTTTGACGATATATTTAATCATAGATACTCCTTAAGATTTATTGACATCTTTGATTTTTCTATAGGCAGTGTAAATGGCAGTGATTACACCTAAGATGATGCCAGTTAAAGTGAATATAGGTGAAGTCTGAAAATATATATCAGCCTTTTGCCCTAAAAAAATGCAAACGCCAATGGTGATGACGAAATGAAAGCCAATACCACTGACAAAGGCGAATGTTTCCCATGTTGATTTTGGTGCCATAAAAACCCTCTTTTCTTATGTGATAAATTTATATAAAAGGTTGTGATTTGAATGAATAAGGTAATGAAAACAATTTATTTATTGATGATGTTATTGATTGTGAATACTTGCGTAGCATTTGCCCAAAGTGAAGAAAAAAATACACAAACATATAATTGGCAAGCCTTTGATATTGGACCTGCAGAAGATTATAATTATGCCTTCGATACAAATAGCATAAAATATGCAAGAAACGAAGACGGTTCTATCAATAAGAATATCATTATTTATCAGGAAAAGAAAATAAATAATGTGCCAATGTCTTCAGAATTTAATTATTATACAATTACTCAATGTAAATTGAATATAGAACAGACTTCTATTTGTTTTGGTGATGAATCTTATTATACGAAAAAAGATAAATTCCGTTGGACTGATACACCAATGTATTTGACATGGATTACAGTTAGCCGTGATTCCATCGGTGGATTGCGCTTTATACAAATCGTAGAATATGCTAGAGCTCATGATGATATTTTAACAAGTAGAGCATAATTGTGAATTTATAATTTAATGATTAATAGAAAATAACCCTCAATAGTTGTTTTATGGATAACTGTTGAGGGTTATTTATTTTGAATTATTTTATTTATTTAAAACAAATTTTTCAATGGCTTTAGCTACACCATCATTATCGTTTGTATCAGTTACATAATCGGCGATTGCTTTTACTTTATCAATGCCGTTTTCCATAGCAACGCCAAGACCGGCAGCTTTAATCATAGTGTAGTCATTGCCTTGGTCGCCACATGCCATAGTTTCGGATTGCTTGATATTTAAATAATCAGCAAGATGTAATAATCCAGCACCTTTATCTACATCTTTATGAGTGATTTCTAAGAAGAAAGGAGCGCTTTTAAATACATTGAAATCTTCTTTAATCCATGTAGGAAGTTTAGCGATAGCTTCATCTAAAATTTCTGGTGGATCAATGAACATAACTTTGATGATATCTTCTTCATCTGTGATATCTGTTAAAGGATTGATGATATTGATATCAATTTGATTGATACTAGCTTCATGTTCTGTATATTGGCTAGTTTCGTTAGTGATTAAGCCACGACTAGGAGAGAATGCTTGGCAATGTACGCCTAATTCTTGAGCCAATTTAAATAATCTTTTATAATCTGAGCCTTTTAAAATACATTTAGATACTGCTTCACCAGTTTTTGCATCAACGATTAAAGCACCATTGAAGCTTAAAACATATTCGCCTTCATGAATTAAATCTAATTCTTTAAGTGGTGGTTGAAGTCCAGCAAGTGGTCTACCAGAAGCTAGGACAATTTTTACACCTAAAGCTCTAGCTTGAGCTAAAGTTTCTTTTGTTCTATCAGTGATTTGCTTGTCAGAATTAAATAAAGTGCCGTCCATATCAAGGGCTATTAATTTATACATTAAAAATCTCCTTTTATACGTTTATAATTATTCGATTTAGTTAATTGTATAACTAAAGTTACATTTTTATCAAGCTAGCATCATGAAAAAGATAGAGATATTTTTCTTTAATCGGTTTTCGCATGATTTCACTGGCTGCTTGAGCATAAAGTTCTATTTGCATGGTATATTTTGCCTTAGCTTCTGCTTGTGTGCAATTATCTGTTTTATAGTCTAATAAAATCAAGCCATCATCTTCTTCTACTAATAAGTCGATAATACCTTGGATAAAGATAGTATCATTATCTTCAGCTTGAGGATAATAGACTTTAGCATTAATCATGCGGTTAAAAGCCAATTCTCTTTGTAGTGATTTTGCTTTTTGAATGCGTAGACCTAGCGGTGAAAATAGAAATTCACGGATATTTTTACGGTAGATTTTATTTATATGTTGTTTATCGATTATTTCTCTATCAGCTAAATTTTGTAGTTGGGCTAATATGCCTTTATCGGATAAATCTCCGTGGAAATCTAAATGTTGCATCACTGTATGCATTAAACTACCGTATTCTGTAGCAGTCATTTTCGTTTGTTTTTGCAAAAATTGTGGTCGTTTAAAACTGATTTCCGCAAATAGCGTTTGAGCATTATCATCTTGAGGAGCATAATCGGTTGAAGCAAATTGCTGTTTGATTTCAGTAACGGACAATTTTGCAGGAATGGACAATGCCTCTTGATGAGGATAAGACCAATTCAATAATTTATCAATATTGTCTTTTTGCTTTGTAGCTGGCAATGGCTGTAATTTTTTTACTTTATTGATGATATCTTCGTTTACAGTGGAGATAATAGTTTTATCTGTGATATCTAATGAGTTGATTAGAGAAATTTGCCACTGTGAAGGGTCATCTAATAAAACAGCACTTTCATTTGTAGCTGATTGACGTAAGACTAAGCCATCTTTATGGCGAGTGATAGCAGGAGCTAGCCAATCTAAATACGATTTTGCCTGCATGATGAAATAATCAGGTAGAGTTTTTGTCGTTGTTTGCAATTGAGAACAAGCATATTGAGTAAATTTTTCCATATTGCGAACAGTACCTGTGAGTATGAGTTTTTCACGAGCTCTAGTCATAGCTACATATAATATACGCATTTCTTCAGCTTTGTACTCTTTGACGATTTGCTGAATGATAGCTTGGCGAGATAAATTTTGATAGCGATAGTGATGTTTGACATCATTTACATAAAGACCTAAGCCGAGTTTTTTATGAAAGAGAACACTTTCTTGAACATCTTTAAGATTGAATTGTTTGCCGATATCAGCAAGAATTACTACAGGAAATTCAAGACCTTTGCTCTTATGAATACTCATGATACGCACTACATCTTCACTATCACTTAGATTTCTAGCTACGGCTAAATCATTTCCCATATGTTGCATTTTATGAATGAAACGCAAGAAGCGGAAAAGACCGCGGAAAGAAGTCTGCTCATAATTGAAAGCTCGGTCATAGAGTGCTCTTAAATTTGCTTGGCGTACAGAGCCTTCAGGCAAGCCACCTACATAATCATAATATCCTGTATCATTGAGCAATAGCCAAATCAATTCAGGTACGCTATGACTGCGGGCATAATCTCGCCAATAGTGCAATTTAGTGAGAAAATCATTTACTTTAATCTGCAATTTAGCAAATACTTTTTTATCTACAGGGAGTAATTGTTCTTGTAGCTCATTAATAGATGTCATGAATAATAAAGTTTCATACATATTTAATTGCGGATTGATAAGGCGGATATGAGCTAAATCTTCAACGGTGAAATTAAATATAGGTGAGTACAAAATCGCAGTCAGTGGTATATCTTGTTGCGGATTGTCGATTATTTGCAATAATGAAAGCATGATGCGAACTTCTGTTTCTTGGAAATATCCTGTTTCAATAGTGGCATATACAGGAATATTATCTTCGCGAAGTACATCAGCTAATATCTTAGCTTTATCTTGAACAGAACGCAGTAGGATAACAATATCTTTCCATTTTATAGGGCGATAAGTCTCTGTATGTTTATCAAAGACAAGGGGTTGTTTATTCATCAATTCTTTTATGCGAACAGTAATATATTTAGCTTCAGCTTGAAAGCCTTGTACAGTGTCTTCATTATCACTATCGTCATTATCAGTTAAAGTTAATTTTTGCTGTTTATCCAATAAAGTTAATTCAATCGGTGATTTTAAAGTCAAAAATTCACTTTGAGGATAATCAAAACCGCAGTATAAGGCTTCATCTTTGCCATAAGATAATTCTCCAGCTTTTGTAGTCATGATTTGGGAAAAGATAAAATTGACACCATCAAGGATTTCCTTGCGACTGCGGAAGTTTTGGGCTAAATCAATGCGAAGACAATCTTCTTCATGAGGATATTGATGATATTTAGCTAAGAATAATTCTGGCTCAGCTAAACGGAATTTATAAATACTTTGTTTTACATCGCCGACAAAAAATAAATTTGGTTTAGTGCGTGAAGCGATTAGATTTAAAATAGCTTCTTGAACTCCGTTTGTATCTTGGTATTCATCGACCATGATTTCTACATATTTTTCCTGTAGTGTCTGAGCGATTGGTGAAGGTATCAGCTTTTCAGCAGTGGAATTTTCTTCAGCGAGCAATTTCAAAGTGAAATGTTCAAGGTCGGAAAAATCGACTAAAGAACGTTCGTTTTTAGCTTTACTAAAAGCTTGAGAAAATTCTATGGTTGTATTACATAAGCTACTGGCTTGTTTATACAATTGAGGCATATCGGAGAGTGTATCTTCAATAGTTTGCGTAAAATAATGCTCTTTTAATTGTTTGATGATTTTCTTAGTTTCATCACGAAGAGCGGAGATGCTAGCTTTATCTTCTTCATTTACAGAGAATTTTTTAGAAATTCGCAGAGCTTTAAATTTAAATTCATTGATTAAATTAAAAAATTCCTGCCATGAAGTGTCGATTAAATTATTTAAATCATAAAGAAAAGCTAAATCTTCACTGGCAATATCTGCATAAGGTGGTAAGTTTAAATCTGTAGCTAATTGATACATCTTCTGGCTATTGTCTATGGCTATATTTAAACCATCTTTGACATTGTCTTTGATTATCTGTAGCCATGGGCAATCATTGAGTTCATCAGCATTATTGATTTGAAAATATGAAGGTAGAGCTTTCAGCCATTGTAAAGGAAAAGGCTGACTGCGAGAGTATTCATATAGCTTTAAGATGATATCATAGGTGCTATCATCGCCACGTTCATTGCCATAGGTGTCAGTAAATTCTAGAAAGTCTTCATTATCATCTTTGTCATAATTCGTTTCAAAGAGTTCTTCAAGTACATCGAGTTTTAATAATTCAATTTCTTGAGGATTAGCAAGACGAAATTTAGGATCTAAGCCTAATTGATGGAAATATTGGCGAATGATATTTTGACAAAAAGCATGAAGTGTGGAGATTGAAGAAGCGTTTAATAATATGAGTTGACGCTCTTTGTCTTTATCGGATAATTTCTCTGTGATGGCACTGGCGATACGTTCACGCATTTCAGCTGCGGCTGCATTAGTGAAGGTAACGACAAGTATTTGATTGATGTCGCATGTTTTATTTACAATGCGTTGAATTACACGCTCTACTAATACAGAAGTTTTCCCTGAGCCAGCAGCTGCGGCTACGAGGATATTTTTATCATAAGTATTTATAGCTTGTTGTTGCTGTGCTGACCAAGGCATGGAATTCCTTCTTTCTGTTTTAATTTTTCAATGATTTCTTCGTCATTGAGTTGATCTATCTCTCGATAATTATAGCCGGAGATATATTTATCAAAGCGACAGATAGCGATATATGGACAGTATTTGCAAGCCGTTTCATCTTTTAATTTATACGGTGCGATATCAGCATTGCCCTTTAAGATTTCACTGCCAGCTTCTTTTAAAGTATTTTCGATATGTTTCATCAATAAATCGAATTCTTCTGCTGTTTTTACATAAGAACGACTTTGAGCGGAGATGTCATCTTGATTTTTATTTAAACGCACTTTGATGAAATTAGAAGAGTCATCAATTTTTTTGATGATTTCAGGATCTGCTAGTACCCAGCCTGGCATACGCATTTTCTTTTCAATTTCTGTTTTAATTTGTTGAACGGATAATTTATTAGTACCTGTGATGATAGGCGTTTTTAAAAAGCAATATAAAATACCAGCAGGAATGGCATTTTCCATATTATATAATTGCAAAGTAGTATTTTGAGCCACTAAAAGATAAGTCAAAAGCTGTAATTTCAAGCCATAATATACTTGTAGTAGATTAATAAAAGCATTGCCTGATTTATAGTCAATGACTAGATAGTAATTATCATTAAAATCAATGCGGTCAATCTGCCCAATGATTTCTATTTTGTGATTATCTTCATCTGTGAACAATAAAGGAGGCATGGAGCTATTAGCACCGAAATCTTGCTCTAGAGCTTTAGGTGAAAATTCACTGTGTTTGGCAAATTCCACTAGACGCATCAAAGAATCAATGGATAATTGCTCAATTCTCTGCAAAAGATGTCTATAGCGATTGGAGCTTAAGAGAATTTCATTTTGCAATTTAGGAGCAATCGTCTTGATGATTTGTTTGCAGATTTGCTGACATTGTTCATGAGTTACATCTTGCCATGATATTTGTCGCTTCACGAGGATTTCCCCAAATTGGTGCATGATGGCGTGGAGCAAAATCCCTAAATCTGGAGCGGCAAATTTAAATTCTTTGCGTTCTTGCAGATTTAAGGCATAATGAGCAAAATGTTTGAAGGGGCAATTAAAGAATTGTTCAAAGCGTGTTACACTGCCACGAAGTGTTTTGCGTTTCGTATATAATTTACTAGCTAAATCAGCTGGCAATACAGGTTTTGGTGCTTGGGCGAAAATACTTTGTAGTGCCGTAGATAAAGGCACATCAGCAGTTAAGAGATAATTATAAACATCTTGCCAAAATGACGCTAAATCTTCACCATCACGAGCTTGGCGAAGAGCGGAAGTTAAATGGCTAAGTGTCTTTCTTGTTGTAGATACTTGCATAGTTTTTATTGCAAATGAGCTATCTAAAGGATTTTCTTCTAGTGTAAAATCGCTTGGATAAGAGATTATCTTATCTAGAGGAATAGCTGTGAACTTTGCTTTAGGCAAAATCTTTTGCAATCTAGTTATCAAGATGGATTTATTCAGTCCAGCTCCTTCACCATCGGCTAGAGCATAAGATACCCAAAGATAATCTGTAGCTAAGGAAAAGCCTTTGTAGAGAAGATATCTTTCGGCAAAATTATCTTCCATTGTACCACTAGAGATATTTAGCCCTAGACTTGCCATCAATAAACGTTCAGCATCACTTAAGATACCTTCTGTTTTACTATGGCGAGGCATGATTTTTTCATTAGCACCTAAAATATAAATAGTTTTTTTATTGTTTAAAGTATTATGTTCAAATGGTGCAAGTGTAACATAATCATAGCCAGGTGGTATCAAAGCAATCTGTATACTATCTAAGCCATCATTAATTAATTTTAAATAATTTTCAAGATTGATATAATCCTTGCCACATATTTGCACTAATTGATCCATCAATTCAATGATATTATCCCAGATTTGATGATGTTCTTTGGCAAGGGCAATATCATTTTGTTCTTGGGCTATTTTTTCCCATAATTGTAATTGAGTCGGTATTTGTAAATCAAGCAGAAAATCATATAGAGCAAGCGTATATTCTTCAATAGTTTGCGAATTTTGGCAAGCAGTGTAGAATTTCTCTAAAGGAGCGACTAAACTGCGTCTAGTTAGATTTATAGCAGTGAAATTAGCTTCTTCTTCCAAATTTGTGCCCATAGAGTCAATCTGTTTATGGTGAGAAAAACGCCAATCGCTTTCTTCACACCAGCGATTGCGACCGCGAATACCAAAAGCTAAGACATAATTTTCCAATTTATCAATGGCTTTGCGAGCGATAGCTTTTTGTTCTGTTAAATTTAATTCTATTTTATCTGTATTTTCTTCGAGGTTTTTAAGTGATTGTAAATATTTGTCATTGAAGAAATCAGTCTTAAAAGCTCGAAATAATGGTTCGTATTGCCATGTAGAAATAGCCTCTAGGCTAGAGCGGATTAATTCAGCTAGAGGATGATGAGCAGTTTGTCGCTTGCTATCGCTGAAGTAAGGAATATTGAAATCATTCAAGACAGCTTGCAATAATTCGCTATAATCTTCACTACTGCGGATTAAAATACCGATATCATAATGGCGATAATTTTCTTCGCGACATAGACGCAAAATATCGCAGGCGACAGCTTCACATTCCAAACGGCGATTAGGTGCTTCGACTATTTGAAGACCGCCAGTATAATTTTTTTTCGTCAAAGGGAATTTAAATAATTGCTCTTCGATAAAGGCTAAATCTTGTTGTTTATGGCGGTGATTTGCTGTAAGTGTAGTTATTTTTGTAGGTAGAGCTAATTTTTTAGCCATATTATTTATCTGTTGAAATACATTGAATTGACGATGAAACAAAGCAGTGGGAGCTTCATGTTCAATATCATTTAAATTATTGATACATAATGTCAAATGAATATCACTGGCTAATGCTAATAATTGTTCGACTACGCGAAAATGTTGAGGATTGAAAGCATCAAAACCATCTATCCAGATTTCAGCATCTTGGAGCCATGTACATTCAGGCAATTTTTTGATCGCAAGTTCCATCATATCCTCGCTATCGTGATAGCGACCAGCCATCTGTTCATCAAGACCAGCGTAAATAGAAGTTAAATCACTTAATTTTTGTTTGAGTGAATCATTATCGATAAGCGTTAGAATATCTTGCAAAGTAGTAACGCTGATACCAGAAGTTTTGAATTCTTCAATGATTTGCGATACAGAAGCTGTGAAATGATGTTGGCGAGCAGCCTTAGCTAAGATAGAGAGTTTTGTAGAACTTAAAACTCTAGATAATAATAATTCTTTGCCGATTTCATTGAGATGTGGATGGAGTATCCCACCGCAACGCATTAATACTTGATAGGCAAGTCTGCTCATGCCCAAGACATAAGCTCTAGTAAAACCGCCATAATCTTTTAACTCCAAAGCTAATTGACGTTCAATCGCAAAAGTCATATGGTCAGGCAATAATATAACTAGAGGTTTCCCTGTCGGTGAATGGATTAATTTTTCTTTAATGGTATTTAAACAAGCTGTGGTTTTGCCACTTCCTGCTCTGCCAATGATGAATTCTAACATAAGATTACCTCACAAATTTATCAAAAATATATTGGCTTAATTATATCATAATCGAGTAAAATCACTGCTTCGTTTAGCAGTAAAAACGACTTCTTATTGACAATTGAAAAATATTTGTATACATTGATGTCTTGTCAGTTGTTAATATTTGATGTATAATATCAAAAAATATTCCATGAAGGAGAAATCTTGATGTTGTCTTTAAAAGAAGAAGTAGAGCAATTAAAAAAAGAAAAAAATGCTGTTATTTTGGCACATTATTATGTTCCTGATGATGTTCAAGAAGTCGCAGACTATATAGGAGATTCGTTTTATTTAAGTAAAATTGCTAAAAATATTGGTGCTGATTTAATCGTATTTGCAGGAGTATCTTTCATGGGTGAAAGTGCAAAAATTTTAAATCCTAAAAAGAAAGTATTATTGCCAGATAGATATGCAGATTGTGCTATGGCACATATGGCAAGCGTAGATAAAGTAAAAAAAATGCGTGAAGAAGTCGAAGACTTAGCAGTAGTTTGTTATATAAATTCTACAGCTGAATTAAAAGCAGTCTCTGATGTTTGTGTAACTTCTTCTAACGCAGTTGAGATTGTGAAAAAATTATCAAATAAAAATATTTTCTTCATTCCAGATGGTAACTTAGGAGCATATGTAGCGAGCAAAGTTCCTGAAAAGAATATTATCTGCAATGATGGTTATTGTCCAATACATAGAAAAATAAGTGCAAATTTAGTGATTGAAACGAAAAGAGCACATCCAAATGCGTTATTTTTAGTTCATCCAGAGTGTAGTGAAGAAGTAACGAATTTAGCTGATTTTGTAGGCAGTACATCAGAAATTATAAAGTTTGCCACTAATTCTGAGGAAAAAGAGTTCATCATTGGTACAGAAAATGGTGTTATGTATGAATTGAAACAAAAAAATCCAGATAAGTTATTTTTGCCAGCAATACCTAGACAATATTGTGATGACATGAAAAAAGTTACTTTAACGAAAGTTAAAGATAGCTTAGTGAGTGAAAGATATGTGGTAGAAGTTGATGAAGAGTTAAGTATCAAAGCGATGAAACCACTTGAAAAAATGTTAGAATTAGCAAAATAATGAAGGTGTAAATATGCAAAATTATAAAACAGATATATTGATTGTAGGTACTGGTGCTAGTGGCTTATTTGCAGCACTACATTGTCCTATTGATAAAAATATATTGATGATAACAAAAGATGCTGTAGAAAATAGTGATTCTTTCTTAGCACAAGGTGGTATTTGTGTCTTAAGGGACGAAAATGATTATGATAGTTTTATGGAAGATACATTGAAAGCTGGTCATTATGAAAATAGAAGAGAGTCTGTAGATATAATGATACGTTCTTCTCGTGAAGTCATAAATGAATTGATTGGCTATGGTGTAGATTTTGCTAAACAAGCAAATGGCGAATTGAATTATACAAGAGAAGGTTGTCATTCTAAAGCTAGAATTTTATTTCATGAAGATATCACAGGTAAAGAAATCACTAGAAATTTATTAAAAGCAGTACAGAAATTACCTAATGTACATATTTTAGAATATGTCACTATGTTAGATTTAATTAAACAAGATAATACTTGTTTTGGTATTTTGGCTAAGGATAAAAATGATGAGTATTTGACCATTGAAGCAGATAATACAATTTTAGCTAGTGGTGGTATAGGTGGATTATATGAACATTCCACAAATTATCCTCATTTGACAGGTGATGCCATAGCGATAGCACTTCGCCATAATATAAAACTTGAAAATCCAGATTATGTACAAATTCATCCAACTTCGTTATATACAAATAAACCAGGTAGAAGTTTTTTAATTTCTGAATCGGTAAGAGGTGAAGGAGCAAAATTATATGGCAAAGATGGAAGGCGTTTTGCAAATGAAGTTTTGCCTAGAGATTTAATGACAGTAGAAATCAAAAAACAAATGGCAAAAGATAATATGCCTTATGTTTGGTTAGATATGACAGTTCTTGGTAAAGATGTGATTTTAAATCATTTTCCTCATATCTATGAAAAATGTCTTGAAGAAGGTTTTGATGTAACTAAACAATGGATACCGATTGTACCAGCACAGCATTATTATATGGGTGGTATTCATGTAGATAAATACAGCAAAACTACAATGAACAATCTATATGCCGTTGGTGAAACAAGTTGTAATGGAGTTCATGGAGCAAATAGATTAGCTAGTAATTCATTATTAGAAGGATTGGTCTTCGCCAAAAGAGCAGTTAATAAAATCCATGATGGTGAAAATGCACAACATAAAAAATACGATATAGATTTTGCTCAATTAGCAAATAATGTACAACAAAATATAGATAGAGAAAAAATAATCTTAGCTCAAGAATATAAAAAAGCTATTTTCAATGAAATGGATAAAGTGAGAAGTGCAAGATGAATGAAATAACAATGAAAATGAATGCAGATAAATTGATCTTGATGGCATTGCAAGAAGATATTACTAGCGAAGATGTAACAACTAATGCCATTATGCCAGAAAAAGTTTTGGGCGAAGTGGATTTAATCTGCAAAGGTGAAGGTGTAATAGCAGGTTTAAATGTATTTGCTAGAACCTTTGAATTATTAGATAAAGATACCGAAATTATATTTATGGCTAAAGATGGCGATAAAGTGAACAAAGGCGATTTACTTGCCAAAGTAAAAGGCGATATCAGAGTATTATTGTCAGGAGAACGCGTGGCATTAAACTATTTGCAGAGAATGAGTGGAATTGCCACATATACAAATCAAGTAGTAAATTTATTAGTAGGCAGTAAAACAAAATTATTAGATACGAGAAAAACTACACCGAATATGCGTATTTTTGAAAAATATGCTGTTATAGTAGGTGGCGGAAATAATCATCGTTATAATCTATCTGATGGTATCTTATTAAAAGATAATCATATTGGAGCTGCTGGCAGTGTAAAAAAAGCTATAGAATTAGCTAGAGCATATGCTCCATTTGTACGCAAAATAGAAGTTGAAACAGAAAATTTAGATATGGTAAAAGAAGCTATAGAAGCCAGAGCAGATATCATTATGCTTGACAATATGAGCATAGATATGATGGAAGAAGCCATAAAACTCATAGACGGAAAAGCTCAAACTGAATGTTCTGGAAATGTAACTAAAGAAAATATACAAGCATTAGCTAAAATCGGTGTGGACTTCATTTCTAGCGGTGCATTGACTCATTCAGCACCAATTTTAGATTTATCGTTAAAACATTTGCATAGAATTTGATTATAAATTAAGGAGTGTAAATAATGTTATTACAAAGATTGGAAGCTTTGCCAGTAGGTAGTTTCCATTATAAATTATTAGTTATCACAGGTCTTGGTTGGTTATTTGATGCAATGGATACAGGGCTTATCGCCTTTGTATTACCTGTACTTGGTAAAGAATGGGGCTTGTCCGCTGGACAGATGGGGGCTATCGGCTCTATCGGTCTTGTGGGTATGGCAATAGGGGCAGTAATCGCAGGCTCTATCGCTGATAAATTCGGTCGTAAAGCTGTATTTTCCGCAACAGTAATTTTGTACAGTATAGCCACAGGACTTTGTGCTGTTTCGTGGAGTTATGAATCCTTGTTGATTTTCCGCTTCTTCGTTGGTTTTGGTCTAGGCGGTGAACTTCCTGTAGCTGCAACACTTATGTCTGAATATGCACCAACAAATTTACGTGGTAGATTTATCGTCTTATTAGAAAGCTTCTGGGGCGTGGGCTGGATAGCAGCTGCTTGTATCGCTTACTTATTCATTCCTGTTTATGGTTGGCATTATGCTTTTATCATTGGTGCTTTACCTGCTATTTATGTATTTTTCATTCGTTTGCATATGCCTGAATCTGTAAGATATTTATTATCTAAAGGCAAAGTAGAAGAAGCTCAAAAAATTGTAGATGATTTGGAAATGCGTCTTGGTGTTAAATATAAAGGCGATTTAAAAGTAACAACTGATGATACACCTACAGAAAAACCAAAATTAAAAGACTTATGGTCTGGTAAATATTTAGCAAGAACAATCATGCTTTGGATTGTATGGTTTGGTATTGTTTATAGTTATTATGGAATTTTTACATGGCTGCCTGCTATCGTTTATAAGCAAGGTTTTGCCTTTGTAAAAACTTTTGAATATGTGCTTTTAATTACCTTTGCTCAGCTTCCTGGATATTTCTGTGCGGCATGGCTGGTGGATAAATTAGGCAGAAAATATACATTATCTTTATTTTTATGTATGAGTGGTGTAGCAAGTTATTTCTTCGGACAAGCTCAAAGTGCAGAATTGATTATCTTCTGGGGCTGTGTGATGTCCTTCTTTAATCTTGGTGCATGGGGTGTTGTTTATACTTATACACCAGAACTTTATCCAACAGCTATCCGTGCTATGGGCAGTGGTTGGGCAGCAGGTGTCGGTCGTATCGGTGGTATGGCTGCTCCACTTGTTGTAGGTATGATGATAGAAGCTGGAAGAGATATGCATACTGTTTTCTATATGTTTGCTAGTGTATTTATCATTATTGCTGTAGCAGTATTTGCTTTAGGTGTAGAAACTAAACAGAAAAACTTGGAAAATATTTAAATATAGTTTAAATAAAAATAGCAGGTACAAATGTATCTACTATTTTTTTATTGGCAAATTAAAGATAATTACTAGATAAATTAGGTGTTGAAGCAGAAAGTGATAAAATTGCTTATGGTATCAGCTATGAATATCAAGATAGTGATTCCACAACAGCTAATAAATGGCTTGCTAATGTAACATTTAAATTCTAAAAAATAATTTTTATTTAAAACTGCACTTTAAAGGTAAAAAGCCTTTAAAGTGCAGTTTTTTTATCTTAATACAATCTTAATATAGTAGCTATATTTCATAACACTATTTTTATTTTTCCTGTAGTAAGATATAAAAATGCAAGGAGGAATAAAAATGGAAATTTGGATTTGGATAAGTGGCGTAGTCGCTATATTGTTGCTTATCTATTATTTTTACATACTTATGAAGGGAGATGAACAATAATGAGTGCAGATATTATTATGCAATATATTGTATTTTTAGTTGTACTGGTTGTTCTTTCTATTCCATTAGGTACTTATATGGCAAAAGTTATGAATGGTGAACATGTATTTTTGTCAAAAATATTATTACCAATTGAAAATCTTATTTATAAAATTATTGGTGTAAAAAAAGATGAAGAAATGACTTGGAAAACTTATTTATCATGTGTAATATGGTTTTTCTTTATTGGTTTAGGTTTTTTATATATTTTTCAATGTTTTCAGGATAAATTGCCCTTCAATCCGCAAAATATTGACCCTATGAGTTGGCACTTATCTTTTAATACAGCAGCAAGTTTCGCTACAAATACAAACTGGCAATCATATAGTGGTGAAGCACAATTGAGTTATTTTTCTCAATTTATGGGACTTACTACGCAAAACTTTGTTTCAGCCGCGACTGGTATAGCTGTTTTATTTGCTTTAATTCGTGCATTTGTTAGAGCAAAATCACATACTATTGGTAACTTTTGGGTGGATTTAACGCGTTCTACAATTTATATTTTATTACCATTAAGTGTGGTAGTTACTATGGCCTTAGCTTCTCAAGGTGTAGTACAGAATTTATCTCCAGGACAAGCTGTACAATTAGTTGAACCTATTGCTGTAGATAGTGAAGGTAATATCATTGAAAATGCTACTATTGATAAAGATAATAACATAGTATTTGTTGATGGCGAAAAAGTAGAAGGTGCGACAATTGTTACAAAACAATTCGTGCCAATGGGACCTGGTGCAAGCCAGATTGCTATTAAACAATTAGGTACAAATGGTGGTGGATTCTTCGGTGTAAATTCCGCGCATCCATTAGAAAACCCTAACTCACTTACAAATATGATTGAATGTACTGCTTTATTATTAATTCCAGCAGGATTATGTTTTACATTTGGTCGTAATATAAGAGATAAAAAACAAGGTATTGCTATTTTTGCAGCTATGTATATCATGTTGATAGCATTTTTATCAATTATAGCAATAAATGAACAGAATGGTACTCCACAGCTTGCTCAAAATGGTGCTGTAGATATTGTTAGCACGAATTATCAAGCTGGTGGAAATATGGAAGGTAAAGAAGCTCGTTTTGGTATAGTTCAATCTTCTACTTGGGCAGCTTATACAACAGCTGCATCAAATGGTTCAGTAAACTCTATGCATGATAGCTATACACCACTTGGTGGCTTAGTTACAATGCTTCAAATGCAATTAGGAGAAGTTATTTTTGGCGGTGTTGGTTGTGGTTTATATGGTATGTTAGCATTTGCCATATTAACAGTATTCATTGCTGGGTTAATGGTTGGTCGTACACCAGAATATCTCTGTAAAAAAATAGAACCATTTGAAATGAAATGGGCTGTACTTGTATGTTTGGCAACACCAATTGGTATTTTAGTAGCAAGTGGTATTGCAGCTATAGTGCCTAGTGTAGCAGATAGTTTAAATAATGTAGGAGCTCATGGTTTTTCTGAGGTATTATATGCTTATTCTTCTGCTGGTGGTAACAATGGTTCTGCTTTCGCTGGCTTTAATGCCAATACACCATTTTTAAATACTAGTATTGGTTTAACTATGATTTTTGTACGTTTATTACCTATTATTGGTATTTTAGCTATAGCAGGCAGTTTGGTACAAAAGAAAAAAGTAGCAGTTACAGCAGGTACTTTATCTACAAGTAATGCAATGTTTGTATTCTTACTAATATTTATTGTACTCTTAGTAGGTGCGCTAAACTTCTTCCCAGCTTTATCTTTGGGACCTGTTGCTGAATATTTCAGCATGATTTCATAAGAGGGGTGCTAAAATAATGATAAAAACTAAATCAGCTCTTAGTGATAATCAAATGGTTGTAAGAGCTGTTAAAGATTCATTTATAAAATTAAGTCCAAAAGTACAAGCTGAAAATCCTGTAATGTTATTGGTATATATTTCAGCAATTTTGACTTCTTTACTTTGGGTAGCATCACTTAGTGGTGTACAAGATGTTTCATCTGGTTATACTTTAGCAATTGCTATAATTTTATGGTTAACTTGTATTTTTGCTAACTTTGCTGAAGCTATTGCTGAAGGCAGGGGCAAGGCGCAGGCTGATGCACTTCGTGCAGCTAAAAAAGATGTAGAAGCTTATAAACTTTATGATGCAAATAATAAAGAAAAATATGAAGTAGTAGTATCATCTTCATTAAAAAAAGGTGATATCGTTATTGTTAAAGCAGGACAACAAATTCCTGCTGATGGTGAAGTAATTGAAGGCGCAGCATCTGTAGATGAATCAGCAATTACAGGTGAATCAGCTCCAGTTATTAGAGAAAGCGGTGGTGACCGCAGTGCTGTAACTGGTGGTACAACTGTTACTTCTGATTGGCTTGTAGTCCGTGTTACTTGTGATAGTGGCGAATCTTTCTTGGATAAAATGATTTCCATGGTTGAAGGTGCTGCTAGAAAGAAAACTCCAAATGAAATTGCGTTACAGATTTTCTTAATAGCTCTTTCTATTATTTTCATTTTAGTAACAATGTCTTTATATACTTACTCTGATTTTTCTGCAAAACAAGCAGGTATGGAAAATCCTTCTTCAATAACAACTTTAGTCGCTTTGCTTGTATGTTTAGCACCTACTACAATTGGTGCTTTGCTTTCAGCTATCGGTATTGCTGGTATGAGTAGGTTAAATCAAGCTAATGTATTAGCAATGAGTGGTCGTGCTATTGAAGCTGCTGGTGATGTTGATATTTTAATGCTTGATAAAACAGGGACAATTACATTGGGTAATCGTCAAGCTTCTGAATTTATTCCTGTAGATGGAATTGATGAAAAAACTTTGGCAAATGCTGCTCAGCTATCTTCTTTAGCTGATGAAACTCCAGAAGGTCGTAGTATTGTAATTTTAGCTAAAGAAAAATTTGGCATTCGTGGTAGAAATATTGAGGAAAATCACATGGAATTTATACCGTTCACTGCTAAAACTAGAATGAGTGGTGTAAATTATGATGGTCATGAAATTAGAAAAGGTGCTGCTGATGCAGTAAAATCTTATGTAATAGAAAATGGTGGTACTTATTCTGCTCAATGTGAAGAAGCTGTGAAACGTGTAGCTCAAATAGGTGGTACACCATTAGTTGTAGCTCAAGATTATAAAATATTAGGTGTTATTAATTTAAAAGATATTGTAAAAGATGGTGTAGCTGAAAAATTTGCTGACCTTCGTAAAATGGGTATTAAGACTATTATGATTACAGGAGATAACCCATTGACAGCAGCTGCTATTGCAGCTGAAGCAGGTGTAGATGACTTCCTAGCAGAAGCTACACCAGAAGGTAAATTAGCCATGATACGTGATTTTCAAGCTAAAGGTCATTTAGTAGCAATGACTGGTGATGGTACAAATGATGCTCCAGCATTAGCTCAAGCTGATGTAGCAGTAGCAATGAATACAGGTACTCAGGCTGCTAAAGAAGCTGGTAACATGGTAGATTTAGACTCTTCACCTACAAAATTAATTGAAGTAGTTCGCATTGGTAAACAATTATTAATGACTCGTGGTAGTTTAACTACATTTAGTATTGCTAATGATTTAGCAAAATATTTTGCGATAATACCATCATTATTTTTATCTTTATATCCTGGATTATCAGCTTTGAATATTATGAATTTGCATAGTCCTCAATCTGCAGTTTTATCAGCAATAATTTATAATGCACTTATTATTGTGGCATTAATTCCTTTGGCTTTAAAAGGTGTAAAATATCGTGAAGTTCCAGCAGGAGAATTATTAAAGAGAAATCTTTTGATTTATGGTTTAGGTGGTATTATAGTACCATTTGTATGTATAAAAATTATTGATGTTATATTAGTTGGTCTGGGCCTAGCTTAAGAAAGGTGAGTTTGTAATGGATAATTTCAAAAAAGCATTGCTATCAGTAATTACTTTTACTGTTTTTTGTGGATTTATTTATACAATGGTAATGACAGGTATTTGTCAGGTATTATTTCCAAACTCTGCAAACGGCAAAATTATCGAAGTAAATGGTGTAAAATATGGTAGTGAATTATTAGGTCAACAATATACAAGTGATAGATATATGTGGGGTCGTATAACAAAAATTGATGTTAGTACTTATAAAGATGCTGAGGGAAATCTGTTAGCATATGCAGCTCCATCAAATTTAAGTCCTGCAAGTGAAGATTATGAAAAATTAATAGCACAGCGTGTAGAAAAAATCAGAAAAGCTAATCCAGAAAAAGGTAATGAGCCTATTCCTGTAGATTTGGTTACTAATTCTGGTAGCGGTTTAGATCCAGATATATCTGTAGTTGCAGCTAAATACCAAGTGGATAGATTAGCTCGTGAAAATAATATGACTAAAGAAGAAGTAAATGCTATTATCGATAAATGTACTAATCATAAAGTATTAGGCTTATTTGGTGAAGAAACAGTAAATGTTTTAAAAGTTAATTTAATGTTAGATAAGATAATTTAATATTTTAAATGGATAACCTCCACGTCAAATATATATCAAATATATTTTGATGTGGAGGTATATTGGTTTATAACATATATGCAATTGGGAGGGGCTTATATGCCAATTATACGAAAATCGCCAGAGAAAATTTTGGAACAAATTCATATAGAAGAGCATGAATCAAAACGAGGAAAATTAAAAATATTTTTTGGCTATGCAGCAGGTGTTGGCAAAACTTATGCTATGTTAGAAGCTGCACATGAAGCCAAAAAGCAAGGAATTGATGTAGTAGCAGGCTATATAGAGCCTCATGCAAGACCAGCAACTGCAGCTTTAGTTAATGGTTTAGAAGTAATTTCACCATTAGTGATTAATCATAAAGATATAACTTTAAATGAATTTAATTTAGATGCAGCTATAAAAAGAAATCCACAATTAATTTTGGTTGATGAATTAGCACATACAAATGCAGATGGTTGTCGTCATATCAAACGTTATCAGGATATTGAAGAATTATTAAAAGCAGGCATTGATGTATATACAACAATTAATGTACAACATATAGAAAGCTTAAATGATATTGTGGCTTCAATTACCAAAATAATTGTGAGAGAACGTATACCAGATAGAATTTTTGATGAAGCTGAGCAAGTGGAATTAGTAGATATAGAACCATCGGATTTAGTAACACGTTTATCAGAAGGAAAAATTTACCAAAAAGAACAAGCTGATAGGGCATTAGGCAATTTTTTTACTGTTGAAAATTTAACAGCGCTTAGAGAAATTGCACTTCGTCGCATGGCTGATAGAGTAAATAAAATATCTTTAAAGGTTAAGAATGAAAATAATAAAGATTATTATACGAATGAACATATTTTAGTATGTTTATCATCATCGCCATCAAATTCTAAGATTATTCGTACAGCGGCAAGAATGGCAAATGCTTTTAAAGCTCAATTTACAGCTTTATTTGTGCAGACATCAAGTTTTGAAAAAACTTCATTAGAAAATAAAAAAAGATTGAAGGAAAATATTCATTTAGCAGAGCAATTAGGAGCAAAAATTGAAATGGTAGTAGGAGAAGACATACCGTTTCAAATAGCAGAATTTGCAAGACTTGCTGGTGTATCAAAATTAGTCATAGGAAGAAGTATTGCTAGAAATGGATTTATGCGTTTAATGCGTAAATCTTTTACCGATAAATTAATTGAACAATTACCGAATTTAGATATACATGTAATTCCAGATAATAAAGCTTTATTTTATAAAAATTTTTGGAAGAAATCAGTAAATGAAAGAGAGATATGTAATACATCAGATATTATAACTATATTAGTTATTTTAATAATAACTAGTATGATTGGTATGTTATTTTATTCAATGAATTTAGGCGAAGCTAATATCATGACAGTATATATCTTAGGTGTATTAATTGCTGCCTTAAAAACATCGAAGAGATTATATAGTGTAGTATTATCTGTTTTGAATGTATTAGCATTTGATTTTTTATTTATTGAACCTAGATATACTTTTACGGCATATGACCCAGTATATATTATTACGTTCTCTGTAATGTTTGTATCAGCTTTTGTTACAGGTGGTCTCACTAATAAAATAAAAAAACAAGCTATACAGTCTGCTAAATTAGCTTATCGAACTAAAATATTATTAGAGACAAATCAATTATTGCAACAAGCAGGCAGTGATGCAGCTATAGCAACCGTTACATCTCATCAACTTTTAAAATTGTTAAACAAAACAATAGTGTATTATAGTGCGGATAAAAAAGGTTTATTGCCACCTGTTGTTTATAATGTAAAAAATGATGTTCATACAGAACAATTGATAAATAGTAATGAAAGAGCTGTAGCACAATGGGTTTATAAAAATAATAAACGAGCAGGTGTAAAAACAGGTACATTAAATAATGCTAAATGTCAGTATTTGGCAATTCGTTCTAAAGATAATGTATATGGTGTTGTAGGTATAGCTATTAATAATGAAGATTTAGATGTATTTGAAAATAATTTGGTCTTATCTATTTTAGGTGAATGTGCATTAGCTTTAGAAAAAGAAATATATAGTAAAAAGCGTCAAGAAATTTATTTACAAGCAAAAAATGAACAGCTTAGGTCAAATTTGTTGCGTTCAATTTCGCATGATTTAAGAACACCACTTACAAGTATTTCTGGTAATGCTGACTTTTTATTGAGTAATAGCGCTAAAATAGATGATGTTAAACGACAGGAATTATATAATAATATTTATGATGATTCAATGTGGTTGATTAATTTAGTAGAAAATATTTTATTTATTACGCGTATAGAAAATAAGACGATGAAGATTAACTTACAAACTGAGTTATTAGACGATATTATAAATGAAGCTTTAAAGCATTTATATCGTCGAGGAAAAAATCATCATATAGTTTTTGAAGAAACAAAAGATATAATGATGGTAAAAGTTGACGCGCGTTTATTAGTACAAGTATTTATAAATATAATAGATAATGCCATAAAATATACCCCAAAAGGTTCAACTATTACTATTAGTGCAAAAATAAAAAGTGATAAAATTGAAGTTTCTATCGCAGATAATGGTCAAGGTATTAGTAATGAAGCAAAAGATAAGCTTTTTGAAATGTTTTATACAGCAAATTCTACTGTAGCTGATAGTAGAAGAGGAATTGGTATAGGTCTTAGTTTGTGTAAATCTATTATTATGGCACATGGTGGAGAGATAAAAGTAAGAGATAATAAACCACAAGGAACAGTTTTTATATTTACGTTACCAAAAGAGGAGATTAATTTTAATGAATAAGCCAATGATATTAATTGTTGAAGATGATGCAGCAGTTAGAAATTTAATATCTACTACATTAAAAATGCAAAATTATAAATTTCACGTAGCAACTACAGGCTCACAGGCTTTATTAGAAGCAGTATCAAATCAACCAGATATTATGCTATTGGATTTGGGACTTCCTGATATGGATGGGGTAGAAATTATAACAAAAGTTCGTTCGTGGTCAAATATGCCAATTATTGTAATTAGTGCTAGATGTGAAGATAGAGATAAAATTGAAGCTTTAGATGCTGGGGCAGATGATTATATAACAAAGCCTTTTTCTGTAGAAGAATTTTTAGCTAGACTTAGAGTTACTATTCGCAGGATAAATTATGTACAAACTCCGCATAAGGAAAATAGTATATTTGTTAATGGAGAGTTAAAGATAGATTATGTATCTGGTTGTGCATATTGTAGAGGTAAAGAATTACATTTAACACCGATTGAATATAAATTATTATGTTTATTGGCTAAAAATATAGGCAAAGTATTGACGCATACTTATATAACACGAGAAGTATGGGGTAATGCTTGGGATAATAATGTGGCTTCTTTGCGTGTGTTTATGGCTACATTGCGTAAGAAAATAGAAATAGATACAGCTAATCCAGAATATATTCAAACACATATAGGGATTGGCTATCGTATGTTAAAGCTTGATTGATAATAGAATTATTGATAGTAGTTTAAAATTGGTTTTTATTTTTATCGGCAAAATAAAATTGAAAAATAATTGATATTTTTAGTTAATAACTTGCTGATAAAGGCAAAAAGTTTAGAATGAAATTGTTTTTAGTATAAAATATGTGAAGTAAAGGATAGGGCATAAAGTCATATCCTTTTTTTATTAATTTTTTAGTTAAATAGATAGTGTATAATAAAATAATATATTGATATATTTAAGAAGAGTTTATTTTATGTTAAATAAGACTATAAATTATTATGATACTAATGCTAAAGAATTTGTTGAGGGAACTTTAAATGTGGATTTTAAGACTACTCAAGATAAGTTTATAAATAAATTGCCAGCTAAAGGTTATATTTTAGATTTTGGCTGTGGTTCGGGTAGAGATACGAAGTATTTTTTAGATAAAGATTTTAATGTAGAAGCAATAGATGGCTCGATAGAACTTTGTAAAATCGCTAGTGAATATACGAAGATAAAAGTTCGTCATATGTATTTTAATGAATTATCTATAGTGAATAAATATGATGGTATATGGGCTTGTTCTTCTATATTGCATTTATCTTTGGATGATTTAGTTGATGTTTTTAAGCGAATGAGCAAGGCTCTAAAAGATGAAGGCATAATTTATACATCATTTAAATATGGAGATTTTTCTGGTGAACGAAACGGCAGATTTTTCACAGATATGACAGAAGATAGCTTTGCTAAATTGATTGCTAATGTAGACAATCTAAAAGTAGAAGAACAATGGATAACAGCAGACGTAAGACCACAGCGAGGAAATGAAAAATGGCTCAATCTAATCTTAAGGAAAAAATAATAGATTTTACGAATGTTTTAACTGGTGGACAGACAAAATCTAAGCAATTATATTTTCAATTAAAAAACAGTATAGATAAAGCAAAAAGAATAGATATCATTGTTTCATTTTTGATGGAGTCAGGAGTGCGTTTACTTCTAAAAGATTTGAAACAGGCAGTAGCTAAGAATATACCGATAAGGATTTTGACAGGAAATTATTTAAATATAACACAGCCATCGGCGTTGTATTTGATAAAACAAGAATTAAATAATCAAGTAGATTTAAGATTTTATGATGATAATACACATTCATTTCACCCCAAAGCTTATTTCTTTCATTATGATGACTATAGTGAAATATATATAGGTTCATCAAATATCTCAAGAAGTGCTTTAACTACAGGTATTGAATGGAATTATAGATTTAATAATTTACTGGATAAAGATAGTTTTCAGCAGTTTTTCAAGACTTTTGAGGATTTATTTTATAATCATGCTATTGCTATCACTGATGAAGAATTATATAGATATGCTAAATACTGGCGAAAACCAGCAATAATTAAAGATTTAGAACAATATAAAACAGAAAATAAAAATATCACGCCATTAATTCAGCCAAGAGAGGTACAGATAGAAGTTTTATATGCTTTGAATAACAGCAGAAATGAAGGAGCGACAAAAGCTTTAATTCATGCAGCCACAGGCATTGGCAAAACGTATTTATCAGCATTTGATTCAGCTAATTATAAAAGAATATTATTTGTAGCACATAGAGAAGAAATTTTATATCAAGCGATAGAAGCTTTTAAAAATGTTCGTAAATCTGACGATTATGGGCTTTTTTATGGAAAACAAAAAGATAAAGATAAATCCATGATTTTTGCTTCTGTTATGACATTGGCTAAAGATGAATACTTAAATGAAGCATATTTTCCTAGAGATTATTTTGAATACATCATCATAGATGAATTTCATCATGCAGTTACTACTCAATATAAAAAAATAGTGAATTATTTCAAACCAAAATTTCTTTTAGGTTTAACTGCCACCCCAGAGCGATTAGATGGGAAAAATATATATGAACTATGTGATTATAATGTGCCTTATGAAATAACTTTAAAAGAAGCGATAAATAAAGGAATATTAGTGCCTTTTCACTATTATGGTATATATGACGAAACAGATTATTCACATTTGCACTTAGTAAAAGGTCGATATAATGAAGAAGAACTCACAAATATTTATCAAGCTAATACAAAAAGATTTGAATTGATTTATAAATATTATCAAAAATATGCTTCAAAGCAAGCTTTAGCTTTTTGTTGTTCTAAACAACATGCAGAAATGATGGCGAAAGACTTCAATAAACGAGGTATTGCTTCGGTGGCGGTCTACAGTGAAGCCAGTGGCGAGTATGCTATGGAGCGAAAAGAAGCTATAAATAAATTGAAACAAGGGCAGATAAAAGTTATTTTTTCTGTAGATATGTTTAATGAAGGTGTGGATATTCCTTCTGTAGATATGGTGATGTTTTTGCGACCTATCCAATCGCCGATTATTTTCTTGCAACAATTAGGTAGAGGACTTCGCACTTATCAAGGTAAAAAATATTTAAATGTATTGGACTTTATCGGCAATTATGTAAAAGCAGGCAAATTTATTTCGCTATTGACTGAAAGTACAACAGAAAGCAAAAGAACTTATGTATATCAAGAAAAAGATTTACCTGATGATTGTATCTTTGATTTCGATATGCAATTAATAGATTTATTTAAACAAATGGATATGAAAACTTTAATCATGAAAGAAAAAATAAATAATGAATATTTTCGTATCAAGGAATTGTTAGAGCAAAGACCGACAAGAGTGGAGTTATTCACTTATATGGAAGATAGCATTTATCAATACTGTATGAGCCATGCAAAAGAAAATCCATTCAGACATTATTTAGATTTCTTAAATGATTTAAATGAGTTGTCTGATGATGAAAAGGCAGTATATAAAACTATTGGCAGAGATTTTATCAATTTAATAGAAACGACAGATATGCAAAAAGTATATAAAATGCCGATATTGTATGCTTTTTATAATCAAGGAAATATAAAAGCAGCGATAACAGATGAAGATGTTTTATCTACATGGAAAGAGTTTTTCAGTAAAAATAAAAACTGGAAAGATTTTGCAAGTGATATGACTTATGATAAATATTTAAAAATAACAGATAAACAGCACCTAGCAAAAGCAAAAACCATGCCGATAAAATATCTAAAAGCTTCAGGGAAAGGCTTCTTTGTAGAAAAAGAAGGATTTGCATTAGCTTTAAATGAAAAGATGAAAGAGATTATAAAAAATAAAGTTTTTGTAGATAATATGAAAGATATTTTAGAGTATAGAACGATAGAGTATTATAGAAGAAGATACAATATTAATCATTAAAACATAAATTGATATTAAAAGAGAGATATGTATTTATCTCTCTTTTTTATTACAAACATCAAAATTAGTATTGATGTACTAAAAACGATATTGTATTATATAATCAAGGAGGGGATATAATGAATAAAATTTTTAAAAACCGATATAGAAAATTTTTAGAAATTAGTCGTTCAATAATAGAATTATCTTCAGATGATTTAATAAAGACTATTTTAATAACCTTGAGAGTAAAAAAAGAGTTAATAAAGCAGAATGAAAATAACATAGATAAGCATCAATTATATAAGATTATGATTGATGTATCTAAAGATGTACAACCATTTAATATAACAGTAGATGATTTTTATAAAATCTTTTATATAGCAAAAGATATTTTTACAGATGATGAAGATTTATTAAATATTATTCAAAATCATAGAATGGTTATGTATGTAGCACCTGCTTTAGAAGATTTATTTATCAACGAAATTGAGAAAAGTAATGCAAAATCTGTATTAATTTTAGGTATAGAAGGATTTTCAAAAAAGTTTTTAGAGGTAGTAAATAAACGTAAAGACATTGAATTTTCTTTTATGATGAATACAGACAGTTATAGTTGTTATATGCTATTAAAAGAAATTTATACCAATGTAAATTTTGATACAGAATATAATGAGCCTATAGATACTATTTCTAATGTAAAATTCATTAATGAAGAAATTTATAATTATGGATATTATAGCAATACAAAATATGATTTAGTTATAGCTATCCCTAAATTTGGTGTTATTAGTGATACATTTTTAAGAAATCAAATGATAGCTAACAGTTGGGATTTAATGGCGACAGAAATTCTTTTAAAATCTTTAAAAGAAAAAGGCATATTGAAGGTAGTATTAACCCCAAAAATAATTTTTAGTGGTGGTAAGGACAGCAAATTTAGAAAATATTTGCTTGATAATTATAAGTTACTAGAAATTGCTGATTTTCCAGCAGGTTTATTTAATAATGTAACTATGGTAAAGACAGTATTATTTACTTTAAGTACAGGTTTATCAGATACCATTCAGGTGAAAAAATATGTATCAGATAAACCTTTGGCAAGAAATACAGAATGTACTTCATTAAATATAGATAAAGAGGAAACTATTTCTGTAGCAGATTTAAAAGCAGATGATAGTTGGAATATTTCTCTACTATTAGAATCTGATGATGAAGTTACACAGTATAAAAATACTGGTTTACCAATGGTGAAACTTGGAGATATTGCAGATGTATTTCGAGGCAAAGCAACTTCAAAATTAGATAGTGGTGAAAAAGTAGGTGTTATAAATATTGCTGATATCATAGATAATGAGATTGACTATGATAGAGTTAGTTTTGTTGATGACGAACAGCAAAAAATCATAAAATATCTACTAGAAGACGGAGATATATTGATTTCTTCACGAGGAACCACTATTAAAGTTGCAATGTTTAAAAAACAAGATAAACAATATATACCAGCTGTTAATTTCAATGCTATTCGCATTCATGAATCAGCTAAAACGAAGATAAAAAGTGAATATCTGAAGATTTTCTTTGCTTCATCTATTGGACAAAAACTTTTGGCAAGCCTTCAGCGTGGTGGAGTAGTAATGAATATTAATGCTAAAGATTTATACAGCTTAAATATTCCATTATTATCATTGCAGGAGCAACAGAAAATAATCGATAAATATAATGAAGAATTCACTAAATATAAATGCACATTAAAACAGATAACAGAAAGATGGAATGCAGCGAAGGATAATATTGATCACATTTTTTTAACAAAGAAGGAGTGATATAAATGGTGAATACTGAAACTTTAAGTATCAATGAATTACAAGTTTTAGAGCAGGATTTGAAAAAGATATTGAAAGATAATTTTAGTGAAATATTATCTAGAGTAAATTATTCTGGTCAAATTGTAGAATTATTATCAGTCATGGGATTAGAAAATCTATTATCTTATCGAAAATCTATGTATAATAAGCAAGGCAAAATAGTAGTTATTGGGCAATCAGAAACAAAAATCAATAAATTACTAGCTGTAGCTAAAGAATTAGGCTTTGATAAAAATAGATTTGAATTTTGTCTAGATTATAATGAAGCTAAAACATTTCCATATAGAAAGATGCAGTATTCACCAAAATATAGTGCTGTATTAGTAGGTGCAATGCCTCATAGTGTAAAAGATAAAGGTGATTTTAGTAGTATGATTACTGCTATGGAAAAGCAAGATGGATATCCACCTGTTATTCGTATGGGTAGTAATGAGCTTAAAATTACAAAAACAGGATTTTGTAATTGTTTAAAAAATTTGCTTGAACAAAATTTTATTATTAATTAGGAGGATAAAAATATGGCTATTAAAAAAAGTGAGATTTATAGTCGATTATGGAGTGCATGTGATAAATTACGTGGAGGTGTTGAGCCTGCACGATATAAAAATTATATTTTAACATTATTGTTTGTAAAATATGTTTCTGATCATTTTAAATTTTTTGGAGACGAATGTGATATTGTAGTTCCTGAAGGCGGAAGTTTTGATGATATTATAGCGTTAAAAGGGAAAAAAAATATCGGCGAAGGTATTAATGTAGTTATTGGTAAACTTGCTGAAGAAAATAATTTAAAAGGTATTATTGATGTGGCTGATTTTAATAGTGAAGAACTTGGTACTGATAAAGTAGCTGTAGATAAACTTACAGAGCTTATATCAATCTTTGAAAAACCGGAATTAGATTTTTCAAATAATCGTGCTGGGGGAGATGATATTTTAGGTGATGCTTATGAATTTTTAATGCGTAAGTTTGCACAAGATTCTGGTAAGAGTAAGGGACAATTTTATACACCGGGAGAAGTTTCTCGCATTATGTCTAAAGTAATAGGCATAAATAATGCAACTAGTGCAAGTATGACAGTTTATGATCCAGCATGTGGATCAGGTTCACTTCTTATTAGAGCAGCAGATGAAGCACCTTGTGATATTTCTATTTATGGACAAGAAATTGATCTGTCAACAGCAGGTTTAGCTCGTATGAATCTTGTATTGCATAATAAAGGTGCAGGAGAAATTGTTGGTGGTAAAAGTACAATAGCAGATCCTCATTATAAGAATGATAATAATCCTGAATTTTTAAAAACATTTAATTTCATAGTTGTAAATCCACCTTTTTCAGATAAAACATGGGCGGATGGAACTATGCCAGATGAATATAAACGATATGATAGTGCTTATTTAGGTATTCCACCTGAGAAAAATGGTGATTTTGCTTGGCTTTTACATGTTATTAAATCTATGGATCCACAAAATGGTAAAGCTGCTGTTATTCTTCCACATGGTGTATTATTTCGTGGTAATGCAGAAGAAACTATAAGGAAAAACATTATAGATCGTGGATATATTAAAGGGATTATAGGATTGCCAGCTAATTTATTTTATGGAACAGGTATACCTGCTTGTATCATTATTTTAGACAAAGAAGATGCTGATGAACGTAAAGGTATTTTTATGATTGATGCTAGTGAAGGGTTTGTTAAAGATGGCAATAAAAATAGATTGCGTGAACAAGATATTCACAAAATTGTTACCACTTATCTTAATATGGATCAATCAGATCCTAAATATGCTCGTTTTGTTAGTAATGAAGAAATAAAAAAAGATAATGACTATAATCTTAATATTCCACGTTATATAGATAATAGTGAACCGGAAGATTTACAGGATATTGATGCTCATCTTAATGGTGGAATTCCTAAAAGAGATATAGAAGATTTATCTAAGTATTGGGATATATATCCATCCTTATGTGAAGAATTATTTAGTCCTTTGCGTAAAGGGTATTATAAATCTTTAGTGCCAAAAGATAATATTATCGAAAAAATATCTCAAAATAATGAAGTTCAGAATTATAATAGTAAAGTTTTATCGGCTTTTCCTAAATGGGCAGAATTAGCTAAGAATATTTTAGAAGAAATAAAAAATACTAGTAAACCAAAAGAAATTATAATACAGATTTCTGAAGAATTATTAGTATGCTTTGATAATTTACCGCTTATTGATAAATATGATGTTTATGAAGTATTAATGGAATATTGGAACGATATCATGCAAGATGATATATATATTATTTGTAAAGATGGCTATGAAGCTGGACGTGAATTTGTTTATGAATATGAAACTAAAAAGCAAAAGAAAAAAGGGAAAAGTACTGAAGTAAAGAAAATAAAAAGCTTTGATGGTAAGTTAATTCCTAAAAAATTAATTATTGATAAATTTTTTAAGGAATATCTAACTAAATTAGATATTTTACAAAATAATTTAAATAAAATAAATGAAAATATCGAACTTATGATTGAAGAAAATTATTGTGAAGATGGTCTTTTTATAAATCTAGAAAAATTAAATAAGACTGCTGTGAAAGCAAGAATAAGCGTTATTAGAAAAAATACACTTTATAAAGATGAACTTATTGCATTAAAGGATTATTTAAATTTATTAGATCGAAAGAAACAAGAAGAAGATACTTTAAAAACCGTTAATAATGAACTAACAGAATTAATTAAAGAAAAGTATAAAAATCTTACGATTGAAGAAATAAAAGAGCTTCTTATAGAAGATAAATGGTTCAAAAATATTTTTTATGGGATTAAACAAGTAAATGAATTAATATTACAATATTTTTCTAATCGAATAGTAGAGTTAATAGAACGGTATGAAATTCCATTGTATGATTGTATAGATGAAGTAAATAATTATGAAGCAAAAGTAAAATCACATCTAGAAAGGATGGGATTTATATGTTAATACCGCAAGGATATAAACAAACAGAAATGGGGATTATACCTAAAGACTGGAAAATTATTTCTATTTTAAATATAGCTGAATTATTATCTGGTTTAACTTATTTGCCTGAAAATATATCAGAACAAGGATTATTAGTATTACGTTCGTCTAACATAAAAGATGGTAATTTGTCTTTTGAGGATAATGTTTATGTTAACTGTATTATTGATAAAAATAAATATGTGAAAAAAAATGAGATATTAATATGTGTTAGAAATGGTAGTAGTAATCTTATTGGAAAATGTGCATTGGTTACTAAAAATTATAATGCAACATTTGGTGCGTTTATGGCTGTTCTTCGTAGTCCAATAGGAAAATATTTATATCAAGTATTTAGTAGCCAAATAATTCAGAAACAAATACAAAAAAATTGCAAAGCTACAATTAATCAAATAACAAAGGCAGACTTTAAAAATTTTTATATACCTATTTCTATTAATATTAAAGAACAACAATCTATATCTGAAGCTCTTTATGATACAGATAAACTTATTTTTTCTATGCAAAAATTAATAGATAAAAAGAAAGCTATTAAGCAAGGAGCAATGCAAGAATTATTAACGGGAAAACGAAGATTATCAGGATTTAATAGTAAGTGGACTGAAAAAAAGATTTATGAAATAGGAAAAGTAATAACTGGTTCGACACCATCTAGAAATGATAAATATTTGTGGAATGGTAGTTTGCATTGGGTGTCAGCACAAGATTTAAAAAATAAATATATTTTTAATAGTATAGAAAAGATAACCGATAAAGGAGCTAAATATTGTAATTTTTTACCTGCTGGGGCTGTATTAGTTACATGTATAGCTTCTATAGGTTTAAATGCTATAGCACGAGTACCTTTGGCAACAAATCAACAGATTAATTCAATTATATGTAACAAAGATTTTTATAATGAGTATATTTATTATTTATTAAGCTATAGTAGAAAGATTTTAATTGCTATAGCGGATAAAACTGCTGTTCCAATTATAAGTAAGCAAAATTTTGAAAGTATGAGTTTTTTGTTACCTGAAGATAAAAAAGAACAAAGAGCTATTGCTAAAATTTTAGCAGATATGGATAATGAAATTGAAAAATTAGAAATAAAACTGCAAAAATATAAAAAGATTAAACAGGGAATGATGCAACAACTTCTTACAGGTCGTATACGTTTGCTTGATTGAGGAAAGGAGTGTAGCTAATGAGTATAGGACAAAAAGAAAAAGTAACACAAGATCGTGTTGTTAAATTGTTTGTCAATGAACTTGGTTATACTTATTTAGGAAATTTTACTGAACGTAAAAATTCTAATATTGAAATTGAGCTTTTGGAAAAATTTCTAGTAAGGAAAAAATATTCAAGAACACTTATTAATCGTGCTATTAAAATATTGTTTGATACAGCAAATAATCAATCTCAAAATTTATATGATTTGAATGAGAATACTTATAAAAAGCTTCGTTATGGTGTGAATGTTAGTGAACATGTTGGGCAACATAAAAAAAACATTAATTTTATTGATTGGGAAAATCCATTAAATAATGATTTTTATATTGCTGAAGAAGTAACAATTAAGCATAAAAGACCAGATTTAGTATTGTATATTAATGGTATTGCATTAGGTGTAATTGAATTAAAACGTAGTACAGTATCAATTTCTGAGGGTATACGTCAGAATCTTACAAATCAAAGACCTGATATGATTATGAATTTTTTTGCAACTATAGCCTTAGTCATGGCAGGCAATGATTCTGAAGGTATTAGATATGGTACTATCGGAACAGCAGAAAAATATTATTTATCTTGGAAAGAAGACAAACTTGCTCAGGATGATATTTCTATTAGTGTACGTCAACAAATAGAAAAATATCCTTTACGTTTAGATAAAAATATTATTTCTTTATGTAGAAAAGAACGTTTTATAGAAACAATTAATAATTTTATTGTTTATGATAGTGGTGTAAAAAAGCTTTGTAGACCAAATCAGTTTTTTGGCAATTTAGCAGCAAGACCATTTATTTGTAAACATGAGGGTGGTATTATTTGGCATACACAAGGTTCAGGTAAATCACTCACTATGGTATGGTTGAGTAAGTGGATAAAAGAAAATATTCCAGATAGTAGAATACTTATAATTACAGATCGGGATGAACTTGATCTACAAATTGAACAAGTATTTGCAGGTGTAGAAGAAAATATTTTACGTATGCATAAAGGTAGTGAACTCATCAGTAAAATAAATGATACTCTTCCAACTTTAATGTGTTCACTTATTCATAAATTTGGACGTAAAGGTAATAGTGAAAATAATGAAGAGGCTTATAAAAGTTATATTGAAGAGCTAAAGAGTTCACTTCCTGAAAATTTTTCTCCTAAGGGAACATTTTTTGTTTTTGTAGATGAATGTCATAGAACTCAATCAGGAAAATTACATCAGGCTATGAAAACTATAATACCTAATGGAACATTTATAGGATTTACTGGTACACCTTTAATGAAAAAAGATAAAGAAACTAGTTTAGAAGTATTTGGTCCATATATTCATCGATATAAATTTGATGAAGCTGTAAAAGATAAAGTTGTACTTGATTTACGTTATGAAGCTCGTGAAGTAGAACAAAATGTTATACAGTAGGATAAAATAGATATATTATAGATTATAAAGATTTATTTCGTTCTTTAGAGAAAGCTGTTGCTGATTATACATCAGAAGCCTTTGATGGATATTCTAAAGAAGATGTTTCAGGTCTTTTATCAAATCGTTTACAGAAAGCCAAAAATCAATTAGAAAGTTCTTTAGAAGCATTGAAATTCTTATGTGAACCTGTTGCACCTCCTAAAGATATAATAGATTATTATCATTATTTTTGTGGAAGTAATACGGAAGCTTTTGACTTGGAAGAATTAGAACAAAATATGCCAAAACGTGAACAATTATATAAATTATCAGCATCTGCTTTACGTGCTTTTGGTGAGGTTTCTTCTAATATAGGAATAAATAATGAAGAAAACTATACTCCAAAGCAATTAAAAATGTTTGAAAATGAAGTTAGTTATTATATTAAAGTTCGTGATGAAGTGCGTCTTGCTAGTGGTGATTATATTGATCTTAAAAATTATGATCCGGACATGAGACATTTAATAGATACTTATTTATCTGCTGATCCAAGTAGGGTACTTAATTCTTTTGGTGGAGCTTCATTAATTCAACTTTTGGTTGATAGTGGTATTGCTGCATTGAGAAACATGGAAGCTTCTACTAAAAGAGATAAAGAAGCTATTGCCGAAACTATTGAAAATAATGTAAGAAAAGAAGTTATTGAAAAGCAACAAAGTAATCCTAAATATTATGAAAAAATGTCTTTACTTTTACGTGAACTTATAGAAAAGCGTAAGAATGAAGTTATTAGCTATGAAGAATATTTAAAACAAATTATAGAAATTGCTACAAAAATAGTTAAGCCAGAAACTGATAATAATTACCCAGAAAATATTCGTGATAGTGCAGCTAAAAGAGCATTATATGATTTATTTAATGGAAATACAGAAAAGGCAATTAAGGTTCATGAAGAAATTATGTATAAAAAACAAGATAATTTTAGAGGTAATAGGATAAAAGAACGTCGATTAAAGAAAGTAATTAATAACATTGTAAAGGATGAGAATTTGACTGATAAGATTTTTGAATTAGTGAAAGAACAAAGTGAATATTAATGAAAGAAATTATTATTAGTAACTTAAATATAGAAGTAGAAAAAAAATCAATAAAAAATATGTATATAAAAGTATTACCACCTGATGGTAAAGTGGTAATAACTGTTCCTAAAACAGTAAATGATGACATAATACGTATGTTTGTTATTTCTAAAATTAATTGGATTAAAAATCAAAAAGAAAAATTTGAAAATCAGTCTCGACAAACAAAACGACAATATATTACAGGTGAAAGCTATTATTTATGGGGTAGAAGATATAGATTAGATGTACAATATGTTAAGAGTAGAAATAATATAATACTTGTTGGGGAGAAGATTATTTTAGAAATAAAAAAAGAAAGTACTATTGAACAACGAGCAAAAGTTTTAAATGAATGGTATAGACAACAATTAAAAGAAAAAATTCCAATAGTATTAAAGAAATGTGAAAATATTGTAGGAATAAAAGCTAGTGATTGTCGTATCAAAAATATGAAAACAAAATGGGGGACATGTAATATAGAAAAAGGTAGAATTTGGATTAATTTACAATTAGTAAAAAAAATACCTAGATGCTTGGAATATGTTATCATTCATGAATTAGTACATCTTTTAGAACGACATCATAATGAAAGATTTTATAGATTTATGGATTTATATTATCCTGATTGGAGAGTAACAAAAGATATATTAAATCAACAGATGTTAGATTATTTTCAGTAAAAAATAAGACATTTTTTATATACTATAATAATAAAAATTTCTAATTAATATAATTAATTAGCTCTAGTAAAAAACCAGGGCTTTTTCTTTTAAAATGATAAAATAGTTTTAGTATATAAATTTATAAGAAGTTAAATAATATATTTGTTTAAATTTTGTTAAACTAATTATAAAAATAAATATTGTGTTTTGCTGGAGTGTCTATAATGATTAACAAAAATAAATTTGATGGTTTTATAAAAAAGAATTTGGTTGATGTAATTGGCAATGATTGTTTTGGTTATGAAATAGAAGATAAGTCTTATGATATTTACTATAATAAAGAAGCTTATAATAAATTTATTTCTAAAATGCAAAATGGTAAATATAATAAATTTTATAATCAGTATAATCGTGGTAAAGGAAGCGAGTTAAAAGAGAAAAGAAATATGCCACCAAAGATGGCAAGTGTTGCTTCATCTTCAAGATTTTGTTATTTGGCTTTAAGAGATGGATATAAGCAATTTAACAATAGTGAAGATATAATTTTTGAGCATAGTTGTCGAATAAAAGGTATTAATGCAACTGCTAATTTAGATGCTTATATCCCTAAGGCAAATATTTATTTTGAAGTGAAATGTCATGAGATTTTTAGTCAGCACTCAATTTATTTGAAGAAAAGCTATTGGAATTTGCTTTATGGACAAGAAAATGATTTTGGTTTTTCTTATGCAAAGTGTCCAGATATAGATGAGTTTAAAATAGAACTATGTAATTTTGGTATTGCAAAGACAAAGATAAGATTTGACATAAAACAGTTTTTATGTCATCTTTGGGGAATTGCTTCGCAAAAAGATAAAGATATACCAGCTAAATTAGTATATTTATTTTTTAATAAGATGGATTTGATTGAACAATGGGGAACTGGTATACAAAGAATAATAAATAGAGCTAAAGAATATGAATTACCTAAACCAGAATTTAGGGAAATAGGAAATACTTTTCGTGTTAATTTATATAGAAAAGCCGATAAAAAGTTGATAAAAGCCGATAAAAAGTTGATAAAAACCGATAAAAAGCCGGTAAAAGCTGATGGAAAATCAATAACAACAAGCAAACAGAGAAAAAAATTTGATAGAGAAAACTTGATTATTAAATATGTAAAGGAATATGGCTCTATATCAAATAAGGAAGCACGGCAAATTTTAGTTTTAGCAGAATCAACTACTAAACGATTTTTAAAAGAGATGGTAAAAGAAGGCTTATTATTAGAAAAAGGAGAACGAAAAAACAGAAGATATATACTAGCTAATGAAAGATAAGGTAATATAAATTTATAAGGAGATGAGAATTTTGATAAAACTAATGTTTGTATGCCATGGTAATATTTGTCGTTCAACTATGGCTGAATTTGTGATGAAGGATTTAGTGCGAAAAGCGGGTTTAGCTGATAAATTTATTATCAATTCTTCCGCTACAAGTCGTGAAGAAATCGGTTGTGATACTCACTATGGTACAAAAGCAAAACTTCGTGAGATGAATATTCCATTTAGCAAGCGAAAAGCTGTGCAGATAACAAAACAAGATTATGATATGTATGATTATATTATCGTGATGGATAATAATAATTTACGCAATCTAAGCTATATTATCGGTGAAGATACAGAGCATAAAGTATATAAAATGATGTCTTTTGTCGGTGAAAATCGTGATGTAAAAGACCCATGGTATACAGATAATTTCGATGAAACATATGCAGATATAGATAAAGCTTGTAGGGCGTTGCTTGCTAAATTAATAAAAGAATATAGTTTGGCATAAAAAAATAGGAATGATATTTTTGTATCATTCCTATTTTTAAGTTAAAGCTTATTTTTTAGCGATTACTTCTATTTCAATTAAGGCACCTTTTGGTAATTTACTTACTTCTACACAGGAGCGAGCTGGATATGGTTGTGTAAAGTAAGTGGCATAGATTTCATTTACTTTAGCAAAATCATCAATATTTGTGATGAATACAGTTGTTTTGATTACATTTTCCCATTTTGCGCCAGAAGCGTTGATTACTGCTTGAGCATTTTTTAAAGCTTGATGAGCTTGAGCTTCGATACCTTCAGCCATTTCGCCAGTAGCAGGGTCTAAAGCGATTTGACCAGAAGCGAAAACAAGGTTGTCGATTTCGATAGCTTGGGAATAAGGTCCTACAGCACCAGGTGCATTAGTTGTTTTAATTACTTTCATAAAACTCACCTCAATAGATTTTAGTAAATGTAAATATGTATACTTAGATACAATTAATATTTTATCATTAAATGGATTGTTTGCCTATGAAATAATTTTTTAGATAATTCAAGGTTAGAAATATATCTTTATAGTAAAATTTGATATAATTAGAGTTATGTTTAAGGAAAGTGAGGTATTTTATCGTAGGTCTTTAGGCTAAGAAGATTATGGATAAAAATAGTGGACAAAATAAAAAAATAGTAAAAAAAGTAAATAAAGTGCAAATGCATATAATTTATTTATTCATAGGATTGCTCATTTTTATTATTGGCGTCATGGCTAGATATGTTTGGGTGCAAATAGTTCGTGGAGATGAAATGTTATCTCGTTTGGAGTCGCAAGTTCAAGAGTCATCTGTGCTTCATGTGCCTCGTGGTACTATCTATGATGCGGAAATGAAAGAGCTAGCGATAAGTACAATGGTTAGCTCTTTATATATTGACCCTAATCATGTGGAAGATCCAGAACAGACGGCAAGAGATGTAGCTCCTTTGATAGGGCTTACCGAGAAAGATATTTTAGATGATATCGCTCAAGGTGGTGGTTTCGTCTGGGTGAAAAGACAGATGGAACCAGAAGAAACGAAGGCTTTGAAAAATTTAATGAAGGAAAAGCCTGAATATGTAGCTTGTCTTGGTTTTATTCAAGAAAGTAAAAGATATTATCCAAATGATATGTTAGCTGCCAATGTAATCGGTTTTGTGGGTACTGATGATAAAGGTTTAGATGGTATTGAGCAACAATTTGATGGCATGATAAAAGGTGAAGAACAAACTTCTTCTATTTTTACAGATGCTTTGGCTAGACCGATTATGGACTCTGTATTTTTGAAGAATTCACCTGTAGATGCTAATTGTAAAAATATCCAGTTGACTATCAATGCACAGTATCAATTTATCATTGAGAAAGCTTTGGATAAGGCGATGATGGATCATGGTGCTGAATCAGTAACAGCTATAGTAATGAACCCGAAAAATGGCGATATCTTGGCTATGGCATCTCGACCATCATATGACCCAAATAATTTCCATAAATACGATCCTAATGTTTGGAAAAATAGAGCTGTATCAGATATCTATGAACCAGGCTCTACATTTAAATCTATCGTAGCGGCTGCTGGTTTTCAGGAAAAATTAGTATCACCAACAGATATTTTTGTTGACCCAGGAACTATTGAAGTTTCAGGTAGAACTATTCAAAACTGGAGCGGTGATAGCTTTGGTACAGTTACATTCCTTGATGTTGTAAAAAATTCTATCAATACAGGTTTTGCTCAATTAGGTTTGGAATTAGGTGGCGAGCGCTTGATGAATTATGCTCGTAAATTTGGTTTTGGCGAACGTACAGGTATTGAGCTTCCGGGCGAAGAATCTGGGATTTTATTCAATCCAAAAGATATGGTTGCTTCTGACGTAGCGACTTCTTCTATTGGGCAAAGTATCGCGGTAACACCACTTCAGATGATCACTGCTATGTCTGCTATAGCAAATGATGGTGTATTGTTAAAACCTCATATTGTGAAGGCTATTTATAATGCTGATGGCACAGTATATCAGCAAATGGAACGCGAAGAAGTTCGCCGTTGTATTGACTCTGATGTGGATAAGACTTTGAAATCTGTATTAGAACAAGTAGTTTCCACAGGTGGTGGTTCTAAAGCAAGTATTGAAGGTTATCATATTGCTGGTAAAACAGGTACAGCACAAAAAATTGATATGGTAAATGGCGGATATTTGCCAGGACATTATATCGCTTCATTTTGTGGTTTTGGACCAGTGGAAGACCCTCAATTCACAGTGCTTGTAATCATCAATGACCCAGCTGGTGGCGAGTACTATGGTGGTCAAGTAGCAGCACCAATAGCACATGATATATTTTTACAATTATTTAGATATGCTAATGTAAAACCAATAAATGGCAATCAAAGTTTATTAGATGATATCAAGGGAACAGAAGCTGAAAACTAATAAATATTGATGGATTTTGAAATATATATCCATAGAAAATGAAATAATTATGTGGTAAACTTTTAATTTAATGGATTATGTTGTAAAATTAAGATTACTACATATTTAGTTACAAAAAAAGGTAGGTTAAAATAATGCTCGATATAAAATTTGTCAGAGATAACCCTGAATTAGTATTACAGAATTTAAAAAACAGAAATAATCCAATGAATCTTGACCGTTTCATGGAACTTGAAAAACAACGTCGTGAAATCATTGCTGAAACAGAAAATTTAAAAAGCCAGAAAAATGCTGTTTCTAAAAAAATCAGCGAAATGAAAAAGAATAAAGAAAATGCTGATGCTGTAATTTTAGAAATGCGTCAAGTTGGTGAAAAAATTAGTCAATTAGATAAACAGCTTCGTGAAGTTCAAGATGAATTACATGATATTTTACTTCGTATTCCAAATATGTGCCATGAATCTGTACCAGTAGGTAAAGATGATAGCGATAATCCAGAAGTTCGCCGTTGGGGTACTCCTCGTGAATTTGATTTTGAACCAAAAGCTCATTGGGATATCGGTGCAGACCTCGATATTTTAGATCCTGAAAGAGCTGCAAAAGTTACAGGCACACGTTTTACTTTCTATAAAGGTTTAGGCGCAAGACTTGAACGTGCTTTGATTAACTTCATGATGGATTTACATGTAGATAAACAAGGCTATACAGAAATGCTTGCACCATTTATCGCTAATAAAGACAGCATGACTGGTACAGGTCAGTTACCTAAGTTCTCTGAAGATATGTTCAAACTTGAAGGCTTAGATTATTATCTCGTACCAACAGGTGAAGTTCCAGCTACTAACTACCATAGAGATGAAATCTTAGATGGCGATAAATTACCAGAATACTACAGCGTTTACACTGCTTGCTTTAGAGCAGAAGCAGGTAGTGCTGGTCGCGATACTCGTGGTCTTATTCGTCAACATCAGTTCAACAAAGTTGAAATGATTAAATTTGTTAAACCTGAAACATCTTATGATGAATTAGAAAAAATGGTTAATAATGCAGAAGAAGTTTTGCAGCTCTTAGAAATCCCTTACCATGTAGTAAAACTTTGCACAGGTGATATTGGTTTCACAGCTGCTATGACTTATGATATCGAAGTATGGCTTCCAAGTTATAATACTTATCGTGAAATTTCTTCTTGCTCTAATGTTTGCGATTATCAGGCTCGCCGTGCAAATATTAAATTCCGTCGCAGTGCAGGTGCAAAACCTGAATTTGTACACACATTGAACGGTTCTGGTCTTGCAGTAGGGCGTACTGTAGCTGCTGTATTAGAAAACTATCAGCAAGCAGATGGTTCTGTAGTAATTCCAAAAGTACTTCGTCCATATATGGGTGGCATTGAAGTAATTAAAAAACCAGAATAATATTAGTGCTAAAATAATAAGATAAATAAAAGCTCATCAATTTTGATGAGCTTTTGTCATATTAAATATAAGAGGTGATAAAATGAAAAAATTAAAAGTATTTTTAGCAGTAGGTTTATTATATTGTGGCTTATCTATGTCTATGGCAGAGGCAAAAACTATGACTTTAGATAAGACAAAAGTATTAGTTCCTCAAGGTTTTAGCGTGGCAAATGATGATTTGAAATTCAAAAAAGGTACAGTAGTGGAATTAAATGAGAATAATGAAGTGATAACAGGTGTATTAAATCGTGATATTGCACTTCGTCCTACTGGCTGGAGAAATGTAATCAATGATTATTATGAGGAAAGTAATAATAGCATTTTCTATCCTCGTATTTTCCATCCGTTTACAAGTGTTTCTATTCCTTTCCCAACTTATGCTCATGTACGCTATAAAGGCAATAAGCCTGTAACTTTTGCGACTGATGGTACTGTATTATCTGGTACTATTGATGAAGAGGTAACTGTAAGTGTGAATAAAGATAAATATGGTTTGATTACTTTTGAAGACCAATATGAATTAGGTTTTTATCCTGATGGTTCAGTGAAAAATGGTCGCTTGAGAGATGACGCTCTTTTAAGACCATATGGTTTTAAAACAGGCTTAGCTGGCGATGAAATGGCTGGATTTGTAGAATTTGCAGGCGGTAAAGATATAAGCTTTTCTAAAGAAGGATATGTAACTTCTGGAGTATTGAAAAAATCTATTTCTTGGCAACAACCAGATGGTACAATGGTGACTTTGCCAGCTAAAACAATGATTTCTTTTATCAACGGGCAAGCTAGATATTGATTAAAATTTATAAATAAAATACGAAAAGGCACCTTAAGCTCATAAATTTAAGCTTAAGGTGCCTTTTTTAGTTATCTTTAGGAATGATTAAAATAATTGTGGTTCCTTTATTTAATTTGCTAGATAATCTGATTTCAATATCATGGGCATCAGCTATCCATTTGGCAATGGAAAGACCAAGACCTGTACCACCGACACCGTTTCTTGTTCTAGCACTATCTACGCGATAAAAACGCTCAAAGATTTTATCTTGTTTATCTTTAGCGATACCGATACCAGTATCTGAGATTTTTACAATCATATGTTTGACTTTATTTTCTGAGGAAATGGTGATTTTTCCGCCGTCTGGCGTGTATTTTATACTATTATCTAAAAAGATACGAAGCATTTGACGTATCACTAATTCATCAGCAAAAATATATCCATCATCATTATGAGTGCAAGTTATAGTATGTTGAGGTGCGATTAATTGCGTATCTTTGGCAATATCGGCAATTAAAGGTTTTAAATTTAATGACTCTTTATGCAATACTTGACGTTTTTGGTCTGCTCTAGCCAAGAATAAGAGCTTTTCAATCAAACGTTGCATATTGATGGCTTCAGAATGAATAGCTGTGATACATTCATCAGCAGTTTGAGGGTCATCTTTTCCCCAACGAGCAAGCATATCAGAATAACCACAGATAACAGTAGCGGGGGTACGCAACTCATGAGAGGCATCTGAAACGAATTGACGTTGTTGTTCAAAGCCCTTTTGTAAACGCTCAAGCATCAAATTAAAAGTATTTGCTAGTTCTTCTAATTCATCATGTGTTGGTTGAACTTTTATCCGTTGATTTAAATCTTGAATTTCAATATTTTTTACCGTAGAGGTGATATCTCGAAGTGGTTTTAATAATCGTCTACTGAGTAAGAAACCACAAACGATAGAAATAGATATACCTACAAGTCCAGCGTAAAAAATAGTTTTAGATAATTCCTCTAAAAAGGCTTTTTCGGCAGTGATTGTACGTAAAAAATGCAGTGTATAAGTTTCATTATTTTTGGTAATCGTTCTATGTGTATAGAAAATCCAAAAATGTTTAAAATTAACAAACTTTAAATCCGCCGGTAATAATGCATTACGAATATAATCTCCCCAATCAGGGTCTTGTTGTTGATGAACTAAGGTATCATGGACTTGATTGATAGAAATATACATGGGCAAACTATCATAGATGATATTATCATTACTATCTGTTACCCTCATGACAACGCCAGGCATTAATGCTGAACTTTTTACATCTTGTAAAAGATTACTTACATCTTCATTATTAGCCTTTTTCTCAATATAGTTTGCTGATAATGTAATTGAAACTTCGGCTTCATGATAAAGTACATAATGAATCCCAATTAAAGTACTGCTTAAAGTAATAAATAATATTAAGCAGAGCATAATACTGTAAATAAAAGCTAATTTTAAAGAAATTGGTAAATATTTTATGCGAGTGTGAATATAAAGGTCTAAATAATTTTTAAGTTTTGATAACATAACCAATACCTCTTACAGTATAAATATATTTCTCATTGAAATTGTCATCAATTTTGGCACGTAAATAACGAATATAAACATCGACTACATTGGTATCACCCATATATTCATAGCCCCAGATGGATTGGAGGATTTGCTCTCTAGATAAAACATGGTCATGATTGTGTAATAAATATAAAAGTAAATCATATTCTTTTTTAGTGAGTTCAACTAATTGGTTATGAACTTTTACTTCATGACGGTCAAGATATACATGGATATTTTTAAATTTGAACACAGAAGGTTCTTCTGCAGGTTTAGTAGTAGAATTATTATGCTTGCGAAGGGTAGCACGTATTCTAGCTAGGAGCTCTTGAATAGCAAATGGCTTAGTGATATAGTCATCAGCACCGATATCAAGACCTGTTACTTTATCATTTATTTCGTCTTTTGCTGTGAGCATGATGATAGGAATATCGGATAATTTGCGTACATTTTGACAGATGGTCAATCCGTCCATATCTGGTAGCATAATATCTAGTAAGACTAAATCATAATCTTCTTGAATAATACGCTCATATGCTCGTAGCCCATTACTCTCACTGGCAGTTGAAAAACCTTCATGCTCCAGTTCCATTTGTAAAAAACGAGCAATGCGGTGTTCATCTTCTACAATTAAAATTTTGCTCATAAAAATTCCTCCTAAAAATACTTCTTACATATATAAAACCATTTTTTTTAGTAAATAAAAAGTCCTAGCGTCTATTTTTAATCTAATTTTAATTCGGATATAATTATTCTTTAATAATAATTGTTTATTATATAAGTGTAAAATGTTGGAGTTTATTTACCTGATAAAAATAATAAATAAGGATTTTATTTTTAATAAATATATAGGAGTGATAATATGAAAAAAATGTTAGCGGTAGTATTGAGTTTAGTAGCTGTTTTTGTTTTAGGTACAGCTGTCGTATTCGCAGCTAAGCACCACAATAGTGCTCAAGTAACGACAATTGCAGATATTAAAGCTAACGGTTGGGACGAACAACGTGTATTAGTAGATGGCGAATTCACTGAACATATCTACAAAGATTTATATACATTTACTGATAATGAAGGAAATTCTATGACAGTAGAAGTTGATGATGATATATGGTATCAATTATCCATGGATACACCTGTACGCATTTATGCTGAAGTAGATAAAGATTGGCATGGCGGTATCGAATTAGAAGTTAAAAATATTGAAAAACGTTAAAAATAAAATATAAATTTCACGAAGAAAAGCTATTAGTTCTTATAACTGATGGCTTTTTTTGTTAAAATAATTGTATATTAGTTTGATTTAATGATATAATTAATATAAATAATTTAGTACTAAAACCATAGAGGTGAATTATATGTCAAATACAGCTGATGTAGGATACGAGACAAATGGCTATACGCTTAGAGAAGCTATTGTTGAAGCAAAACGTTGCTTGAACTGTAAAAAGCCAATGTGTCGTACGGGGTGCCCAATTAGTAATAATATTCCAGAATTTATAGATGCATTATCGCATGGCGATTTAGGTAAGGCTAGTATGATTATTGCTCAGCGTAGTAATTTACCAGCAGTTTGTGGTAGAGTTTGCCCGCATGAACGTCAGTGTGAAGGTTCTTGTATTTTGGGACGTAAAGGTCAAGGAATAAAAATTGGTAAATTAGAGCGATTCATTGCCGACATGGACGGAGAACTTGAATTAGTGGCTCCAAATGTAGCGAAATCTCAGCCTGGAAATATTGCAGTAATTGGTTCAGGCCCTGCTGGTCTTACAGTAGCTGGGGATTTAGCTAAAATGGGATTTAAGGTAACAGTATTTGATTCTCAGCCAGAAGCTGGTGGAGTATTGATGTACGGTATTCCTGAATTTCGCTTACCAAAACAAGTAGTTCGTCGTGAAGTAAAACGCATTAAAAAATTAGGCGTAGATTTTAAATTAAATATCATGGTAGGCACAGAAATTACAGTAGATGAATTATTTAATCAGGGCTTTGATGCTATTTTTATCGGTACTGGTAATGCTTTATCTAAATCTTTACCAATAGATGGTGCTAAATTAAAAGGTGTAATTCAAGCAACATATTTCTTGCAGATGGTGGAATTATCCAATAGCAATAGTGTTGACCCTAATGAAGTGCCAATCAAAGAAGGCGATGAAGTAGTGGTAATTGGTGGTGGTAATACTGCTATGGACGCTGCTCGTACAGCTATGCGTTGCGGTGCAAAATCTGTAAAAGTTGTAAATCGTCGTCGTGAAGAAGATATGGCAGCTTTAAAATCTGAAATAGATGCAGCTAAAGAAGAAGGCGTAGAAATACACGCTTTAAGAGGTCCTGTAGAAATCACAGGAGAAGATGCAGTAACAGGTATAAAATGTTCGGTACGTGAATTTGATGAAGCATTAGACAAAGTCGTAGATACAGATGGACGAGAATATTTCTCTGCAAATAAAATAATCATTGCTATAGGACAAAAACCTGCTAGCAGAATTGTAGACTCTACAAGCGGTATTGATGTAGATGAAAATGGATTTGTAAAAACTCGTGAAAAACCATATGGTATGACTATGCGACATGGAGTTTTCTCTGGTGGAGATGTAGTTAATGGACCAGCTACTGTAGTTGTAGCTATGAAAGATGCTCAAAAAGTAGCTCAGGGCATAGCTCAATATGTAGAAGCTAAGAAACTCATGGAAGAATGTGGCATGAAAATGGTTGATTAATATATTGTAATTTAATCTATTTTGATGAAATAAAAAAAGATGTTTTGAGATATATATTCTCAAAGCATCTTTTTTATTTAAAATTTAGTGTATAAAGCGATAGCCTTTCCTAGTATGCGGAAATTATCGCAATTATTTTTAGAGAAAATCATTGGTTTATATTTAGGATTTTCAGAGCGCAGTTGCACTGTATCATCTACGAAATAAACACGCTTTAGAGTAGCACTATCATTGACTAAGACAGCAGCGATTTCTCCATTTTCTACAGTTGATTGTTGTTTGATAAAAACGATATCACCATCATTGATGCGAGCATTAATCATGCTATCACCATGGATACGTAGACAAAAATCAGCATCATTATCATCATAAGGCAAATAACCTTCAATATTTTCTTGAGCTAAGATGGGAATACCAGCAGCGATTTTGCCTAAGATAGGAAGTCGTTTAATATTTTCTTCGCTAGAAGTATCTTCCAAGAAAATATTTGGAGATACATTTAAGACTTCAGCTATTTTTAGGATATTTTTATATTTGGGCTGATAATTTCCCGATAAGTATTCGCTGATAGAAGATTTATTAATTTTAGTTAAACGTGCTAGTTCATTTTGTTTCATATTTTTTTTTTGAAGTAATTTTTTTAAAGTAATCGCAAATGTTGACATAGCTTCACCACCTGTATTATTCAGCTTTTAAAGGTCGCATGAATAAATTTAATAATTCTTCTTTAGGATTTTTATGATTGATTACAATTTCATTGATAACAGCGCAAATTGGTAATTCTACATGATGTTTATCAGCAAGTTTTAAGAGAGCTTGCATAGTGTAAATACCTTCGGCTAATTTGCTAAATGGTTTGTTTAAGACAAAATCTTCACCGAAACAACGGTTATTGCTATATGCTGAAAATAAAGTAGCTTCATAATCTCCAAGATGGCTAAGACCATATACTGTCATATTATTTCCGCCTAAAGCTTTGATTAAATTGGATAATTCATAAGTACCACGTGCCATTAGAGCGCCTTTTAAGCTAGTGTAGTGCATACCATCGAGCATACCGGCAGCAATACCTACTACATTTTTGGCAGCAGCTCCAATCTCTGTACCGATTAAATCTTCGCTATAGTAAAAACGAATTAAATCACTGCTAAAAATATTAATAATATGTTTACTGATATCTGTATTTTTGGCTGAAATAACCATGCAATTAGGAATGCCTTTTAAGAAATCTTGAACATGACCAGGGCCTACCCAAACACCTACATTGCAATCTTCGCCAATTTCTTCAGTGAATACTTCAGATAGACGCTTTCCTGTTGAAATTTCAAGACCTTTCATACATAGAATAAATGTTTTTTGCATATATAAATCAGTCTTTTTGATTTCCTTAGCTAGGTTTCGCAATTGCTGAGAGCTGATGGAGATGATGATTGTATCAGCAAAATTTAATGCGAGTTTCAAATCATTTGTATAAGTAATATCAGGAGATAGACTAAGGTATTCATTTTGATGTGTAGTTTGTAGTTGTTCTAGATGTTTAGAGCCTTCTCTACCCCAGATTTTTACATTATGACCAATATGATTGGCATACCAAGCATGAAAGCTTGCCCAACGACCACAGCCAAGAACAGATATATTCATAAAAAAGCCTCCTAGAATTTTATTTTTTGTATTAATTAATCTTCTTAAGAATATGTTATTTTTGTGATTTATTTCATAACTATTAATTATATCATAGCAAAAAAAGTAGAAGATATATATTGGAAATAGTGATTTTATTTTTATGTAGGCAAAGCGTATTTGTTCAACTTTATGATCTATGCTAAAATAAGATATAAAAAGATCAATAGATATGGGGTGTGGGTATGAATTTCAAATTTTTGCATAGTAATATATATGTTTTAGATTTAGAAAAATCAATTGATTTTTATAATAAAGCCTTAGGCTTGAAAGAAGTAGACCGTTTAGATACACCAGAATTTACTTTAGTTTATATGGGCGATGATGAAACAACTCATCAATTAGAATTATCATGGATAAAAGGTCAAAAAGAAGCTTATAATTTAGGTGATAATACATTTCATATAGCTTTTGAAGTAGACGATTATGAAAAAGCGCATGAACTCCATGAAAAAATGGGTTGTATTTGCTATGAAAATAAAGAAATGGGTATTTATTTTATCAATGACCCAGATGGAAATTGGATGGAAGTAATTCCTAAAGGAAGATTTTAACTTAATGGGCGAAAATCGTCTAATTTATACAAAATATTGATAAATAAAATGTAAATCATTATATAAATTCAGGTTAGGGACTAGCCGTAGAGCTTGGCAGATATAGTTAGATTACTAATTATTTTCCAAGAAGCTCTCATTTACAAATGAAGAGTAGTTCACTTTTAGATAAAAAAAGGGGCAAAATAATTCGATGGATAACAAAAAATTTCAAGAAATGATTGATGAATTTACACTTGATAGCGATGCCATAAAAGATGTAGCAGCATCTTTTCGCTATGATATAGAACATGGCGTAAAAGAAACAGGAGAATCTTCTTTACGTATGTTACCATCTTATATCGGTTTACCTACTGGTAAAGAAACAGGAGAATACTTAGCACTTGATTTTGGTGGCACAAATCTTCGTGTGGTTTTAATTCGTTTAGATGGTGAAGGCAAATTCGAAGTTATTAAAAAAGTTGCTAAACCATTAGTAGTGCCAGGCGAATATGATTTTATTTGCGCTGATGCAAATGCTGATGAATTATTTGATTTTATCGCTGATATGATAGAAGAAGCTGTTGATGGCAATCGCGATAAAAAATACTTATTAGGACATACTTTCTCTTTCCCATCTTCTCAGACAAATATTTATAATGCACGTCTTATCATTTGGACTAAAGAATTTGCAACAAAAGGTGTTGAAGGTGAAGTTGTAAATGATTTATTAAAAGCAGCTTTAGCTCGTAAAAATCTTACAAATGTTGAACCAACAGCAGTTATCAATGATACAGTAGCAGTTTTATTAGCAGCTGCATACAAATTAGGTAATGTAAATATTGGTTCTATCTATGCTACAGGTCATAATACATGCTATTATGAAACATTCACTGGTATGGGCAAACCTGCAATGGTTATAAATATGGAATCTGGCGGATTTAATAAACTCACTATCAATAAATATGATTACAAATTAGATATGGAATCTGAAAAACCATATGAACAACGTTTAGAAAAAATGGTTTCTGGTCGTTATATGGGTGAATTATTATCTTATTGCTTAGATGATGCTTGGAATATTGGCAAAGTAGAATTCACAAGTATTGATATATCCACTATTTTAGCTGATAACAGCGATAGTTTAGATGGAGTATGTGATTTATTAAAAGCAAAAATCAATGCAGATATAACTACAGATGATGCTATTTGGGTAAAAGCTTTAGCTGAAACAATCGCTAGCCGTTCTGCAAGATTAGTAGTTGCTACTTATTGCGGTATTATGTGGCATTTATATCCAAATGGTGGTATTCCAAAACAATTTGTAGCTGTAGATGGTTCTGTATATGAAAAAATGCCTACAATAAAAGACAATATGCAAAAAGCTATTTATGAAATTTTAGGCGAAGAAGCTGACAAATTAGAACTTGTATTAGAAAATGGTGGTTCTGCACTTGGTGCAGCACTCGCTGCAGCTATGGAACCTGTTGAATGCTAATTTAAAGAGGAAAAAACAATGAAGCAGTCATTATCGTTAAATTTAAAACAAAAATTGTTAATGACACCAAAACTTCAGCAATCCATAAATATTTTACAATTATCTGCCCATGAATTAGGCGAACTCATCGAAAAAGAATATATGGAAAATCCGACTTTAGAAATAGACTCAAGCTCAGAACATGAGCTTGAGCCTGCTTCTAACTTTGATAAAACTATGGATTTTTTAGAATACTTAAACAAAGATGATGAAAAACCTGAACCTGTAGCAAATGACGATGATTTTAAAGTAAAAGAGTTCACGAGAAATAATCAGACATTAGAAGAATATTTATCAGAACAAGTGGATTTTACTTTTAACGATAAAAAAGAGATAAAAGTAGCTAGATATATCATTGGATTATTAGATACAGCAGGATATTTAAGAGTGAGTACAGCCGAAATATCATCATTATTGAAAATAAATGAAAAGATAATAGAAAATGTTTTGGCAAAAATTCAAATATTAGAACCAATAGGAATTGCGGCGAGAGATTTACCAGAGTGTTTAGCTATACAGGCAAAGAAAATTAATGTATATGACGGAATTATGAAAGCTATTATAGATAAATATTTACCAAAAGTAGCTGAGGGAAAAATAAAAGAGATAGCTACATTAGAAAATGTAGAACCTATACAAGTACAAGAAGCGATAGATATAATTCGCACTTTTAACCCAAAACCAGGAGCATCTTTTGGTAAAGAAAATTTAGAATATATTGTACCTGATGTAGTAGTTAGGGATATTAACGGACAGTTAGAAGTAATTATAAATGAAACGAATGTACCTAAATTACGAGTAAACAGTCTTTGCTATAAAAGAGATATATTAGATACGCATAGTAAAAAATATATTGAGCAACATGTAAATTCTGCCATTTGGTTGATTAAAAGTATAGAACAAAGACGCATAACTTTATTGAAAGTAGTAAATGAGATTGTAAAACAACAAGAAATGGTATTTTATAAAGGTTTATCCTATATGAAGCCTTTACTTATGAAAACTGTTGCTGAAAATATTGGTGTACATGAATCAACTGTTAGTAGAACAGTTGCTAATAAATATATGGAAATGCCTTATGGTATAGTGGCTTTGAAGAAGTTTTTTGCAGGTAGTGTAAGCAAACAAAACGGAGAAGAAGACATAATCGCTGATAAGGTAAAAGCAAAAATAAAAGAACTCATTGAAAATGAAAATAAAGCAAAACCTCTTAGTGATCAACAATTAACAAATATCTTGAATGAAAATGGTATGAAAATATCACGAAGAACAGTTATGAAATATAGGGAACAATTGGGCTTTGCTTCTTCATCTAAACGCAAAAGATATTAGAACTTAAAAATATTTTAAACAGATAGAAGATTGAAGAATTTTCTATCTGTTTTATTTAGTAGGGAGAATAAAGTGAAATTAAAAAAATTTTTTATAAGAACTGTATTAGCTGTAAGTCTTTTAAATTTTATGAATGTAAATTTAACCTTTGCACAAGTTCCTTCCAAACAAGCTTTAGTGCAAACAAAAGAAGCTAAAATAAAAACAGATAAGATGGATAATACAGGTAATATTGATAAAGATACGGATAAAAAAGAAAAAACTACAATATTAGCTAAAGAAGAAAATATCATACCAAGTAAAACTTTAGATAATGCTACTGAAAATAAAATCGAAAATGTAGAGTTTAAGTCAGCTATTTTAAATTGGCCAGAAATCCCAAATGCTGTTATGTATGAATTAATTGTAAAAAATATAGATACGCAAGAAGTATTATTTACAAAATATAATATCTATGCATCGGGCTATCAATTAGATAATAGTGAAGTGAATTTATCACAGAATTTAAAATGGCAAGTTAGAGGTTTAGATGAAAATAAAGTGCCAGTATCAGATTATACAAAACCTAGATTACTACACAAGGGGGAAATGTATAAACTCAATTGGCAAAACAAGGGTGATGAATATAAATTAGAAGATTTTAGCAGACGTGAATATACTACATATTTGGTGACAAAAGATGTAGAAATATCACCTCTAAAAATCACTACTCATTTTGATAAAATGGATTATATGCCAGTTTATCCAGTATATTCATGGGTGCCTGTAAAAAATGCAGACCATTATAAAATAGATGTATTTTATGTGCCTAAATATGATTTTAATAATATAGAAAAAATAGCATCATATACTTGCCCACAAGGTATGGATTATTATGATAATAAAGCTTATACAAAAAAAGGACTTTATTTTTTCAATGTACAGGCATATGATAAAAATAATCATAAATTAGCTGAAGCTAAAAATAGTTATTTCACTGTAAAACAAGATAATGTAAAAGTGGCAGCATTAGGCGATAGTATCACTCATGGAGGGGGAGCTGTAAGTACTCCACCTAGTGCAACTTTATATAATTGGGAAACTTATGCTAATTTGCCTGTATTAAATATTGGTTTTAGTGGAAATTTAACCTCAAATATGTTAAATCGTTTTGATAATGATGTATTATCATTTAATCCTAAGATATTAGTTATCATGGGGGGTGTGAATGATATACGTACAGGGGTGAAAGCGGAAACTGTAATCAATAATTTAACATCGATAAAACAAAAATGTCAGCAACATAATATTATTCCTGTATTTTTAACAGTAACTTCTGTAAATCCACCAAGAATGAAATCTGTTATAAATTTAGATATCAGTGAAGGGTGGGATAAAGAACGTTTAAAAATAAATGAATGGATAGAAAAACAACCGTATCATGTAGATGTGGCATCAGGTTTGATGGATGAGCAAGGTTATTTAGCAGATAATATGACAACTGATGGTCTGCATCCTGATTTTGAAGGTAAAAAACATATCGGAGAATTAGTAGGTGATTATTTACGAGCTAATTTTCCAGATATTGTAAATAATTGATGGAAATTTAATTTAGGAGCAAATATATGGCAACTGTAGAACAAGTAAAAAAAGCTTTAGTAGCTGTAGAAGAATTATGCGGAAAATGTCCAGTTTGTACGCCTGATTGCCCTGTAGCGATAGCGAAAAGAGCTTTGTCTGGTCTAAAATATGATATAGAAGCGTATGAACAATATCAAAGTGAATTGGATAATGAAATGAATAATGAATTAAAATGATGGTGAGGGTTTTATGAAGAAAATTTGTTGGTTAGCAACAGGCGGTACTATAGCTTCACGTCCTAGTGAAAATGGACTTGTACCAGGATTTACGGCTAAAGAAATGTTAGAGATGGTACCGAATTTAAATGATTATGGTCATATAGATTGTTATGATATCATGCAGTTAGATAGCACAAATCTACAGCCAGAAGATTGGCAATATATCGCAGGTTATATTGAAAAATTATATGAACAATATGATGGTTTTGTAATAACTCATGGTACAGATACATTGAATTGGACATGTTGTGCGCTTCATTATATGTTAGAGAATTTAGCAAAACCTATAGTGGTAATTGGTTCACAATTAACTATTGAAGAAGAAAATACTGATGCAAAATTTAATTTAAATGCAGCTTTTGCGATGGCAAGTTCAGAAAAAATAGGTGTATTTGCTGTTTGTGGCGGTCAAATAATAGAAGGTTTATGGGCTAAAAAATTATACAGTGAAGATATGCGTTCAATTCAAAGTATAAATAAAATGCCAGTAGCTACTTTTGAAGGAAATAATATAAAATGGAATGAATATGAAAATCCTCAAGTGAATGGAATTTTTAAAGTTCATAGTGATTTAGAATTAAAAGTAGCACAAATAAAAATTATGCCAGGATTAGATAGTGAACTTTTATTTAATTTAGTTAAAATGGGTTATAAAGGTATAGTTATCGAAGCATATGGTGCAGGTGGAATACCTTTTGCCAAAGATAAACAAAGAGATATTGTAGGCGCTATTGAAGAACTTAGTAAACAAGGCGTGAAAATTGTTTGTACTACACAATGTTTATTTGATGGAGTGCATATGGATAGATATGAAGTTGGTATAAAAGCTTGTAAAGCAGGCGTAATACCAGCAGGAAAATTATCAGTAGAAGCAGCTACAGTAAAATTAATGGTAGATTTAGCAAAAAAATAAGAGCTATAAAAGACAAATAAAAAAAGGAGAAATTGAATTTAAATTCAATTTCTCCTTTTTTATATGATTATTAAATAAATCGTTTTTCAATGTAACGAAGTCTAAAAAATAATAATACAGCAGAAGTAGCAACACCAAGTACCATACTTTGCCAATAAGCAAATGCTCCTTGAGTCATGAAATAATCAAGAAACATACCTAAAGGTAAGCAAATACCCCAATAAGCAAGCATACTTACATAAAAGGCAGCTTTTACATCTTTGTAACCACGCAAGATACCTTGGATTGGACAGGCAATCGCATCGAATAATTGCCATGCTGCCGTATAAATTAAGAAATGAGCAATATATGTTAATAAAGTAGTATCTGTAGCATATAAAAGTGCTATATAATCACGGAAGTAAAATACTAAGCCGACAATTGATAATACGCAAAGGAAGGATACAATCAAACCTAGATAAGCATATTTTCTAGCCTCTAAGTATCGCTTAGCCCCTACTTCAATACCAATGATGATTGTTAAAGCTAGAGAAAAGCTCAATGGCAACATATATAAAACACTAGAAAAACTCATAGCTGCTTGATGAGCTGCTATATAATTTGTACCGAATTTACTGATAAAGATGATGATAAAACCAAATAAACTAGCTTCCATAAAAATACCCATGCCATTAGGAATACCAATGCCTAAATATTCTTTGATACTTTTTAAGGAAAATTTAAAATTGAATAGAGCTAGATTTTTAAATTGAGGATTATTGATAATTATAGTGATAAAAATAAATAGTAAAATATAATAAGTGATAGCAGTTGCCACACCTGCACCGATACCACCTAATTTAGGAGCACCAAAATTACCATAGATGAAACAATAGTTTAAAAAGGCATTGATAGGTAATGCTAATAGATAAATTTTCATGGAAACAGCAGTGCCTGCTACAGTATCTGTTAAAGAACGAAGTGGGAAAGTCAATAAGCCACCACTTAAACCAATGATTAAAGCTAACATATAGTATTTAGCTATATAATATACATCAGGTTCAAGTGTTAAGATAGCTAAAATATCATCAATAAATAAGAAATAAGCTAGAAGTAAAATCAATTCGATAATAATAGATAAAATCAGTCCGGAATGAATAACGGTAGCTATGCCATCTTTTTCATTTTTACCAATCAAATGGGCGATTATAGGCGTAGCAGCCATTAAAATACCTGTAGAACTTGCAATAATAGGCATCATAAGGCTTCCACCGATAGACGAACCAGCGAGTTGTTCTGCACCAGCATGACCAGACATTGTAGCGTCAAAAAAGTTCATGCCAATGATTGCTAATTGCGTAGCTAATACAGGTAACATAACATTAATAAGTCGGCGTAATCTATACATTGTACGTAAGTTTAACATAGAAAAAACCTCGGTTTGAAATATTTTTTTCTATTATAAAGTATAGTGTAGCCCTATAGTCAATCTGTTTTTAGAAAAAGATTTTATCTATTTTTGTACAATAAGTTTAATTCTATAATTAATAATTGTATTATATAAATTTTTAAATGATAAGAGTCTGTTAAAAAAGGACAAAATTTTTAAAAGCAATAAAAAAGGGAAATACTTCAAACTACTAAAAAGCCTTTAAATATTAGATTTATCAAGACTTTGAAACACTTTGAAATATTTCCCTGTATCATTTAATTTTATGGCGGAGAGGGTGGGATTCGAACCCACGGTCCCTTTCGGAATCACTGGTTTTCAAGACCAGCTCCTTAAACCACTCGGACACCTCTCCATTAGTTGCTATATAAGTATAGCAAGTTTTTTTTATAGTTGTCAACTATTAATTTAAAAAGTTAAGTGAGAGGAAAAACTATAGTTATTGATATGCTTGATAAGTTATATCATATGAATTATACTTAATTATGCAATATCTTAAATTACAAAGGTTGGTGAATAATTATGGACGAGTATCCGGAGAGTAACAAGTTAAATTATCAAGAAAATAAATATAGAGGATACCTACCCGATTATTTATCAAAGATATTACAAAATTTTTAGTTAAATAATAAATTGTGGTAGGTTTTTTAGAGAAGGGAGAAATCTATCGCAATGTTGAAAATCTATAAATCCATGGAAACAGGTCCTTTAAAGGAATTGACATTAAAATCATTGGAAAAAGGAGCATGGATAAATATAGTTGCGCCTACTCCTTATGAATTGAAAGTAGTAGGTAATTTAACTCAAGTAGAACCAGATTTTTTGCGTTCAGCACTAGATAATGAGGAACGTTCACATACAGATATAGAAGATAATTCGATTATGATTTTGACTAATGTGCCAGTGATGAGAACATTTGAATCTTATGATACTTTGCCATTAGCGATTATCTTGACTCCAGATTATATTATCACTGTATGCTTAGAAGATACGCCTGTGATTTCAGATTTTAATGAAAGAACATATCGTTCTTTTCGCACCTTCAAGAAAACACGTTTTTTATTTCAAATTTTGTACAAATCTGTTACATATTATTTGAAATATCTTCGTCAAATAGATAAACTTTCTGATGAAATTGAAGCTAGATTGCGTGAGTCCACTGAAAATAGAGAGATTTTACGTTTATTGGAATTACAAAAAGCACTTACGTATTTTAATGCTTCTTTGCGTTCTAATGGTGCAGTGCTTGAAAAACTCATGCGCTTGCGCTCTAATCACAGTTTGCAAAATATTATAAAGTTATACGAAGAAGATGAAGATTTACTAGAAGATGTAATTATTGAAAATAAACAGGCTCGTGAAATGGTTGAGATGTATAGTACAATTTTGGCTAGACTTGCTGATACCTTTTCTTCGATAATGTCGAATAACCTGAACTTAGTAATGCGTTTTTTGGCTGCTATGACAATTATTTTAGCTATACCGACTGTAATCTCTAGCTTTTTTGGTATGAATGTGGAAGTGCCTATGTCAGAAAATCCATTGGCATTTTTGGATATTTGTATTTTAGCTGTGCTTTTAGCCGGTATCTGTGCGACAGTATTGTGGCGAAAGAATATGTTTTAGAGTAAAGAGGTTTTTATGAGAACTTTGATTGAAGCTAATTTATGTGATGGTGTTATCTATGGAGATAATGTCAATTTAGAGTATGTATATATGCCAGCTTCAGAGATAGGTATGAAAAATCCTATTTGTGTTTTTGAAGAAAATTCTTCACGAGAAGATATTTCCATGAGTGAGGCTTTAACGATTATTCGCAAACGCAGTTTAAAACCTGTGAAGCACCCTAGATTGGGAATTTCTTCTTGTTAATATAAATTGTGTTGTATTTTATTATTTTAATCGGAAAGGATGTGATATATATGATGGCTATATCATCTTCTGATTTACTAAATGAATTTACTATTTATGCTGATAAAGTTGTTGATGAAAAAGAAACATTGATTGTACAGCGCAGTAGTGGTAAAAACATTGTAGTAATGTCTATGGAACAATTTAACGAATTACAAAAAGAGATTTTTTTGGCAAAGAATGCTCAAGAAAAAAGTGAGGTTTTTGCTAAATGGAAATAAATGATAATGATAAGGAAATAAATTCAGCTTGGCATGTTCATGAAGACGGAACGGTACATGCTCATCATGGACATACACATACGCATACGCAGACAAAAGCTGTATTAAATCGCTTATCAAGAGCTATTGGTCATTTAAGTGCAGTAAAACGTATGGTGGAGCAAAATAGAGATTGTAGCGATGTATTAATCCAATTATCAGCTGTTAATTCAGCGATAAAAAATGTCTCTAAGATAATTTTGCAGGACCATATAGAACATTGTTTAGTAGAAGCGGTAAAAGAAAATGACCAAGAGGCAATTGATAAATTAAAAGAAGCGATTGATAAGTTTGTAAAATAAGTAAGGGCAAGTATTTATGAAGGTAAATATTTGCCTTTTGTACTTTTAGTACATTCGTGTACAAGTGGAAAAAAGATTTTTGAATTGATAGAATTAACAATAATATATGAGATAGTAGACTTTTTATTGATAGAATGATAAAATCTTTTAAGAATGAGTAATGTATTTTAAGTACAAGATATTGATAGGATGAATAAGATGGTAACAATAAATGCAAATGCGAAAATAAATCTTACTTTGGATATTTTAGGCAAAAGAACAGATGGTTATCATGAAGTTAGTATGGTTATGCAATCTATTAATTTATTTGATACATTGACTTTTACTAAACTTGATACAGAAGAAGGCATTATACTTCATGGTGATGTCAAAGGTGTAGCAAAGCCAGAAGATAATTTAATTTATAAAGCAGCAAAATTATTTTTAGATACATATAAGATAAACAGTGGTGTAGAAATTAATTTAATCAAAAGAATACCTGTAGCTGCTGGATTAGCTGGTGGTAGCACAGATGCTGCTGCTGTATTTAGAGGATTAAATGAATTATTTGAAATGAATTTAGGCATTAATGCTTTATGTAAGATGGCAGAACAATTAGGTTCAGATATATCATTTTGCTTGATGGGTGGAACAATGTTAGCGACTGGTAGAGGCGAAATTTTACAAGAAATTTCAGCTATGCCAAAGACAAATATTGTTTTAGTAAAACCAAAAGTAGATGTATCTACAGCATGGGTATATAAAAATTATCATAAAGTGCAAGATAGTGTAATTCATCCTGATAATAAAGCAATGCGCAAATCTTTAATAAAAAAAGATTTACAAGGTATTTGTAAATCTTTAGGTAATGTCTTAGAATATGTAACTATCCCAGAATATCCTGAGATAGCTAAAATAAAACAAAAACTTTCTGATTATGGAGCAATGGCTGCAATGATGTCTGGCAGTGGTCCAACAGTCTTTGCCATTGTAGAAGATAGTCAAAAAGCAAAAGATATAGTAAGTAAAATACAGTTGGATTTTGATGCAGATGTATTTGCTGTAAAAACAGCAGAAAAAAATTTTTAATGGAGGAATAAACATGAGCAATAAACTTACACCGATAAAGTTAGATAGTTATCAACCTTTACGTGAAGTAGTTTTTGAAACTTTGCGTGATGCTATAAGAAAAGGTATTTTAAAACCAGGCGAACGCTTAATGGAAATTCATTTAGCTGAACAACTAGGTGTTAGTCGTACTCCTGTTAGAGAGGCAATTCGTAAATTGGAATTAGAAGGCTATGTAATTATGATGCCTCGCCGTGGTACATATGTATCCAATTTATCCATTAAAGATATTAATGAAGTTTTTGAAATTAGAACTTCACTAGATTCTTTAGCTAGTGGACTTGCTGCTGAACGTATCACTGATGAAGAACTTGAACATTTACAAAGATTATTAGTTGTCATTGGTGAAGCTATAAAAGAAAAAAATATGGAAAAAATCGTTGAAGCTGATACGAAATTCCATGATATTTTATATCAAGCAAGCAGAAATAATCGTTTAGTAGGTATTATTTATAATTTACGCGAACAATTGACAAGTTTCCGTGCAAAATCCATGGCTTATCCTGGTCGTTTGGAAGAAACTTTAGAAGAACATCGTCGTATTGTAGATACTATTGCTCAAGGTGATGCAGTTGCTGCACAAAAAGCTTCTGAATATCACATGGAACGTTCTGAACATACTTTATTGCTTAGTATGGAAGATAAAGATGGCAATATGTAAAATAAATGCTAAAGATTTTTTTTAGATATGATTTATATATGATATAATAAACTTAGATAAGTTTTTATTTGATATACAGTATAAGATTTTTTGCTAAGATAATAGCAAAATGAATTTTATAGATAATAAACCATGGGATGCATGGGGTTTGCTTGATATGAAAACATCAAGAAGTTTCTATTTTATAATTGCAAATGAAATGAGATAGAAATACATCACATATACAATAAAGGAAAGTGAATTTTAAGGTGAAATCAGAAGGATTAATTACCATAATTTTAGCCGCAGGTAAAGGCACTCGCATGAAATCTAAATTACCAAAAGTACTCCATTGTGCAGGTGGAAAGCCAATGGTAGAACATGTACTTGATGCTGCTAAAAGTGCTGGTTCCACACGTAATATAGTTGTAGTAGGCTTTGGTCGTGAACAAGTACAAGCTGTTTTAGGCGATAAAGCTGAAATCGTTTTACAAGAAGAACAATTAGGTACAGGTCATGCTGTAATGCAGGCAGAATCATTAATCAAAGATAAAAATACTGCTATAATGGTTTTATGTGGCGATACTCCACTTGTTACAGGTGCTACATTAAAAAATTTCTATGAAGAACATGTACAATCAGGAGCTAAAGCCTCTGTACTTACAACATTTATGTCAGATCCATTTGGCTATGGACGTGTAATTCGTTTAGTAGATGGTTCTGTAGAAAAAATCGTAGAACAAAAAGATGCTAGCGAACGTGAACTTGCAATCAATGAAATCAATACAGGAATTTATTGTTTTGATGCCGAAGCTTTATTTGCTAGCTTGAAAAAAGTAAATAATAATAATGCTCAAGGCGAATATTATTTACCAGATGTTTTATCCATTTTACGTGGAGAAAAACAGAAAATAAATGCTTCTATTGCTGATAATTATGAAGAAACATTAGGTATAAATTCTCGTGAACAATTAGCAAATGCTGAAAAAATCATTCGTCAGCGTAAAAATAAAGAATTAATGGCTCAAGGGGTAACTTTAATGGACCCTAATAGCACTTATGTAGATGTTGACGTTGAAATTGGACAAGATACTATAATCTATCCATCTACTTGGATTGAAGGCAATAGTAAAATTGGTGAAGGCTGTAAACTTGGACCAAATTCACATTTCAAAAATACAGTTATGGGCGATAATGTAGAAGCTATGTTTAGTTTTACTGAAGACTGTGAAATCGCAGATGATGTAAAAATGGGACCATATGTACACATTCGTCCAAATACAAAACTTGCATATAAAGTAAAAATTGGTAACTTCGTAGAAGTTAAAAATTCTAATATTGGTGAAGGCTCTAAATTACCTCACTTGAGCTATATTGGAGATACTGATATGGGCTCTGGTGTAAATATGGGTTGTGGTACAATCACTGTAAATTATGATGGAAAAAATAAATTCCGTACTATAATAGGTGATGATTGCTTTATTGGTTGCAACTCAAATCTTGTAGCTCCAGTTAAAGTAAATAATGGTGCTTATGTAGGTGCAGGCTCTACAATTACGAAAGAAGTTCCAGAAAACGCACTTGCAATCGCACGTGAAAGACAGAAAAATATTGAAGGCTGGAAAGATAAAAGAAAATAACTAAGAAATTTAGTTAGTATAATAGTTTAATTTATATTTTATTTTGGTAGCAATGTAGCATAACTACATTTCTATATATATTATTATTATTTATTATATTTTTAACAGATTTCAGGAGGAGTAAAATGAACTTCGATACCTCAAAATTATGTATTCTCACTGGTAATGCAAATCCAAAATTAGCAGAAGAAGTAGCACAGTATATCGGTGTGGAATTATGTCATGCTTTTGTAGGTCACTTCAATAATGGTGAAACTCAAGTAATGATTAGTGACAGTATTCGTGGTAAGGATGTATTTATTATTCAGCCAACTAGCCAACCAGTAAATGACAATCTTATGGAATTACTCGTTATGGCTGATGCTTGCCGTCGTGCATCTGCACAGAGCATTAATGCGGTTGTACCATATTATGCTTATTCTCGTCAAGACCGTAAAACTCGTGGTCGCGAACCTATTTCTGCAAAATTAGTAGCTAATCTTATGACTACAGCTGGTATTGACCGTGTAATCACTGTTGATTTACATGCAGGTCAAATCCAAGGTTTCTTTGATATCCCAGTAGACCATCTTGCAGCAGCTCCACTTCTTGCAGCTTATATCCAAGCTAAAAATCTTGAAGATGTAGTAGTTGTTTCTCCTGACCTTGGTGGTGTAACACGCGCTCGTGCTTTAGCAGACCGTTTAAAAGCACCTATTGCTATTATTGAAAAACGCCGTCCAATGCCAGGTTGCGCTAAAGTTATGAATTTAATTGGTGAAGTAAAAGATAAGAATTGCGTTATCATTGATGATATCGTAGATACAGCAGGTTCTTTATGTGAAGGTGCTAAAGCACTTGTTAAACATGGTGCAAAATCTGTTTATGCTTGTTGTACTCATGGTATCTTAAGTGATCCAGCAGTTCAGCGTATTGAAGATTCTCCAATGGAAGAGTTAATTATTACAAATACTATTCCATTACCTGAAGAAAAACATTCTAGCAAAATTGTTTCTGTATCTATGGCTCCACCTATAGGTGAAGTAATTTCCCGTATTTATCAGAAAAAATCTGTAAGTAAACTTTTCGATGCAATTGATATCGTAAAAGGTAAAGGCTGATAATCAAATAAAAATATAAAAGAGGTCTCTATAAAGAGACCTCTTTTGCGAATTAGAATAAATTTTTTTATTAATTGTTTCAGCTTAAATTCAGTTTTAAATTTTATATTGGAAAAATAATAAACAAATAGGAGGGATTTTATAATTTATGTTTACCCTAGAAATTATAAAAGCTATTGTTTTAGGGATTGTTGAAGGTCTAACAGAATGGTTACCTGTAAGTAGTACAGGTCATATGATTTTAGTTGATGAATTTATGTCTTTAAATGTAAGTAAAGCATTTATGGATATGTTCTTAGTAGTTATTCAGTTAGGTGCAATTTTAGCTGTAGTTGCTTTAAATTTTGATAGACTAAATCCATTTTCAAAAAGAAAAACATATTTGAAAAAAAGACAAACCATTTCTTTATGGGGAAAAGTAATCGTTGGCTGTATTCCTGCTGCTGTAATTGGTTTAGCTTTTAATGATTATATGGAAGAGCATTTTATGAATGCACAAGTAGTAGCATTCACTTTGATTTTATATGGGGTATTATTTATTATAGTTGAAAATTATAATAAACATAGAACACCAAGCATCAAAGATATTGACTATTTAGATTATAAAACAGCATTGATAATAGGTTTCTTTCAGGTATTGTCTTTAGTGCCAGGTACATCTCGTTCTGGTTCCACTATTTTAGGTGGTATTTTATTTGGAACTTCTCGTGTGGTAGCTACAGAATATACATTCTTTTTAGCTATTCCTGTTATGTTTGGTGCTAGTGCGTTAAAACTATTTAAATTCGGTTTTAATTATACTTTTGAAGAAGTTATTCTATTATTAGTGGGTATGGTAGTAGCCTTTATAGTTTCTATTATTTCTATTAAATTCTTACTTCGTTATGTAAGAACAAATGACTTTAAAGCGTTTGGTTGGTATCGTATAATTTTAGGTCTAATCGTATTTGTATATTTTTATTTCCAAGGATAAAAGGATAATTTCTTTTTAAGCATAAGAGTGAATATAAATAAAAGGATAAGAGTTGAAATAAATCAATTCTTATCCTTTTTATTTTGTCATTATTTATTATTTAATGGTAAGAGAAGCCTTTACCATTTACTTCAGAAGCATTAGAGATAATAAAGAAGGCTTTTTTATCTATATTTAAAGCTATTTCTTTAATTTTACTTAATTGCGTAAGATTTACTACGATATAAAGTATTTTCTTTTTAGTATGTGTATAGCCACCTTCACCATTGATTAAGGTAACACCACGTCCTAATTCAAGCATGATAAGCCCTGCAATTTGTTCAGACTTATCGGAAATAATCATGATGGATTTTCGTTTATTGAAACCAGTAACAATGCGGTTATCAACTTCACCCATGATGTACATGTAGATTAAAGTGTAAATAGCTACTTCAAAATTGAATAGACAAAGACCACAAAGTACGATGATACAATTTAAAGCGAAAATCATTGTACCGATATTATAAGAATAAAGTTTCTTGATTAAAGCTGCAATTACATCGGCACCACCAGTATTAGCATTAGCACGTAAGATAAGACCAAAGCCAATACCAGAAACTACACCAGCAACGATAGCTGACAACATAGGATTATTATGTAGTGGAGTATATGGTGTTAAGAATGATGTTAAATCAATGAAGAATGAATATAGACCTGTACCTAATATTGTGTTGAAAAAATATAGTCTTCCAAAAAAATGATAGGCAATATATAAAATTGGAATGTTGAAGATGATATTTTGAATACCGATAGGTAAATCAAATAAATAGTGAAGAATAATGGCAATCCCTGTAAGTCCGCCAGAGAGAAAATGATTAGGAATTAAGAACAAATTACATGATATGGCAGAAATAAGAGCACCAATGACGATCATTGCATACTGGATAATATATTTTTTCATAAAATACCTCTAAAATAATATAAAATCTAAATCAATATTCAACATTATATAGCAAATTAGGTATTTAGCAAGTAGTTTTTTTATTATTTTACATATTTTATAAAATTTTTTAGAAAAAAGTGTAAGTAAATGTACATTACAATCTGCGTTTAGCTATAGCATTACGCATTTTTTTGATATTAGTGAAGTTTTTTGTAACATTTTTTTGATATACACCCATATATAGAATATCTACTATGGCCATGTGTATTAATCGTGAAGCGACAGCTTCAGATTTATAGGCAATTTCGCGACCCATACCATGCAAAACAACATCAGCTAATTTACAAAGAGGAGAATTCATATAACTTGTTATGGCAATTATAGGAACATTATTATTGTGAGCTAATTCTATAGCTTGTAGAAGGTCAATGTTGGCTCCTGTATGAGATACGCAGATAATTAAATCTTTTTCTGTGAGTAGAGAAGAAGCTGTAACTTGCATATGCAAATCATTATAGGCTTTTATAGGAATGCCAAAACGCATAAAACGTGTTTCGATATCTTGGCAGACTGTAAAAGAATTGCCAAAGCCATATACACAGATTTGATGAGCATTTTTTATTAACTGAACAGCTTTTTCTAATTGTTCAAAATCAATTAATTTTAAAGTGTCTTGCAGTCCATCAGTGATGGAAGAAAAAAGTTTTTCAGCAATTAATTTATAGGAATCATTGGGATTTATTTCTTGAGATACTAATTCATCTTGACTATATACTTCACTAGCTAAGGCTATTTTTAAACTTTGTAGACCGCTAAAACCTAATTTTTTACAAAAACGAGAAATAGTAATTTCCGAACTTTGAGTATTGCTGGCTAAATCGGAGATAGTTTGACTCATGACAGTTTTTAAATTAGCAAGGATATAATCTATGATGCGTTTTTCTGATTTCGTCATATTATTATAATTGCTACGCATTAATGTTAAGATAGATGTATTTGTCTCCATGATATTCACCTCAAAATCTTTCTTAATGTAATTATAACAACAAAATATAGTGATAGTATAGAATAAGATTGATAAAAATGATATAAAAATATCAAAAATAAAAAATAAAATGAAAAATATATTGCATAATAAAGTTTTATTTGTTATAATTTGCTTGTGTTAGTAAATAAAGAAATTACATAAATTAATGATTTTTCAGTTTATTTATAATGATTTAGGGAAAGGGCGGTTTTAATGTTGGATTTTAGTAATACAAGAAGTTGTATTTGGATTGGGGTAGATGTAGGTACTACAGGAGTTAGAGCGATTGCTTATCAAAAAGATGGATTGAGTTTATGTAGTGCAGATGAATTTTATCCGTTAGAAACACCATATCCAGATTGGGCTGAGCAAAATCCTGAGATTATATATAAAGCAATTGAAAAAGTTGTACGTGAAGTAGCTAATACTTTAATTTATAAAGGTAAAAATGTATCTGGTATAGCTATTAGTACTGTTATGCATAGCTTTGCACCGGCTAATGAAAATCGTGAATTATTGAGCAATATGATAACTTGGGCAGATAGTCGTTCAGTAGGTATTGTTAATGAATTAAAAAAAGATGAAGCCTTAGTAAAAGGTTTTTATGAAAGAACATGTTGTCCAACTCATTCTTGTTATCCATTTTTGAAAATCTTATGGGTGAGAAAAAATTATCCTGATGTATTTGCCAAAATGAGATATATTTATTCTTTAAAAGATTATATTTTTGAAAAAATGACAGGTGAATGGGTAGTTGATAAATCCTCAGCTTCTGCAAGTGGTTTATATAATGCTCATAAAATGGATTGGGACGAAGAAATTTTAAATTATGCGGGAATAACAAGAGAACAATTACCACCTGTTGTATCTACAACTTATCAAAGTAAATTGACAGATAGTGCAGCGCAAAGATTGAATTTACCAGAAAATTTACCTGTAGTTATTGGTGCTACTGATGGTGTATTGGTAAATGTGGGAATTGGTGCTATTGAAGATGGTCAGTTAAGTGCGACAATCGGCACAAGCGGAGCGATTAGAATGCTTACCAAAACACCAAAGGTGGATAGTTTGGGACGCACATGGTGTTATAACTTGACTGATGATATGTGGGTTGCAGGTGGTGCTATAAATAATGGTGGCATCATCATGAGATGGCTTCGCGATAAAGTCTGCCATTATAGCAATCATCGTTTAGAAGATATCGATATTGACCCATATGATTTAATGACGCTTAAAGCTTCTAAAATTCCAGCTGGAGCAGAAGGATTATTGTTGTTGCCATTTTTTACAGGTGAACGTGCACCATATTGGAATTCTGAACTTCGTGGAATGTTTTTTGGCTTATCTTTAAATCACAGTCGTTCTCATATGATTAGAGCTGGCATGGAAGGTATATGTTTTAGTTTAAATTGTGTACTAAGTGCTTTAAAAGATTTTGGTCAGGTAAAAGATATTCGCGTTAGTGGTAGTTTTACAAAATCACCATTATGGTTACAAATTATGGCTGATATCTTTGGCGAACATATAACTTTACCTCAAAATAGTGAGGGAGCAGCTTTTGGGGCAGCCGTTTTAGGTTTCATAGCTAGTGGTGAGATGAAAGATATATCAGATACTGCAAATTTAATTAAACCGAAGAAAGTATATAAACCACAAGCAGAAAATAAAGAAGTCTATGAAGAACTTTTTGATATTTATAGCAGTTTATATGAAAAATTACAACCTGATTTTGCACGCATAACTACGTATCAAAATAAAATGTATAAATAATAAAAATATATAAAGAGAGAGGGTTTTGATTATGCCATTAGCTATATTGGCTGTGGGGATTATTATTTAATTTATACTTATTGTAAAGTGTAAATTAAATAGTTTTTTATCTTTAATTTTTGTAGCAATTTTTATGGGCTTTGCTTTAGGTTTACTTTTGGCTTAAATCGTGGAAAATCCATGAAAGAAATAATGACAAGTGTAGAAGATGCAGTAAAAACTATTGCGATGATTTTACTTGTTGTTGCAGGTGGCGGTGTTTTAAAACAGATTTTAATTGATAGTGGATTGGGAACATATATCGGTAGTTTAATTCATGGTTCAGATATGTCTCCATTATTGATGGCATGGTTGATTGCTGCTGTTATCAGAACTTCTGTTGGGTCTGCAACTGTAGCAGCACTCACAGCAGGTGGTATTGTAGCACCATTAATTCCTCTCACTGGTGTAAGCCCAGAACTTATGGTATTAGCAGTTGGTGCAGGTAGTGTAATTTTCAGTCCACCAAATGACCCAGGATTTTGGTTATTTAAAGAGTTCTTTGGTTTAACTATAAAGGGAACAATTCGCACATGGTGTGCTTTAGAAACTATTATTTCCGTTGCAGGTATTATTGGTGTAATGATTTTAAATGCAATCTTATTTTAATAGTTTTTGAAGATTTTATGCAAATAAATTATAAATAAAGAAAATAAATGTATTTTATGAATAATTTAGTAGCTGAATTTTAGACATGCGATAATATATTGTACGAGAAAAATAAAAAAGCTACCTTATTGGTAGCTTTTTTTGATAGACAGTTGTACAATATAGATATATTTTTTTAATTTTTAATGGGGGAAAATAAAATTTATGAAATCAAATATAGCAGTTATTGGTATGGGTGTAATGGGAAGCTGTTTAGCTTTAAACATGGCAAATCATAATTTCAAAGTAGCCGTATATAATTACACTCCAGATTTAACAGAAGCTTTTGTTAAAAATCATCCACATGATAATATAACAGCTTTTTATGATGTAAAATCTTTAGTGGAAGGTATGACTAGTCCTCGCAAATTCTTTATCATGGTAACAGCAGGTAAAGCAGTAGATAGTGTAATTGAAAGTCTTTTACCTTATTTAGATAAAGAAGATATCATCATGGACGGTGGTAATTCTTTCTTTAAAGATACACAAAGAAGATATGAATATGTAACTTCTAAAGGATTTAAATATTTTGGTGTTGGTGTATCTGGCGGTGAAGAGGGAGCACTCAATGGTCCAGCATTAATGCCAGGCGGTAATAAAGAAAGTTATAAAGAAATCAAAGAAGTTTTAGAAGCTATTTCCGCTAAAGCTGAAGATGGTAAACCTTGTTGCACATATATTGGTGAAAACGGTGCAGGTCATTATGTAAAAATGGTGCATAATGGCATTGAATATGCAGATATGCAACTTATTGCTGAAGCTTATTTATTATTAAAACATGTTGGTGGATATGAAAATTCCCAGATTGCAGATATTTTCAATGAATGGAACCAAGGTGAATTAAATAGCTTCTTAATTGGTATTACAGCAGATATCTTTAAAGAAAAAGATGATTTAGGCGAAGGCGAATTAGTAGATAAAATCTTAGATAGTGCAGGGCAAAAAGGTACAGGTCGTTGGACAAGTTTAGCTGCTTTAGAACAAGGTGTGAATACATCTATTATGACAAGTGCTTGCAATGCTAGAAATATCAGTTCTTTCTATGAAAAACGTCAACAATTAGCAGAAAGTGGTTTGAAAAAAGTATTACCTGTAGAAATTGATGCAGATTTTGTAGAAGATGTAAGACGTTCTTTATATACAGCTAAAATTGCAGCATATGCTCAAGGTCTTGCTCTTTATAAAAGCGCTTCTGAAACATATGATTGGAATTTAAACTTAGGTGATATTGCTTCTATTTTTAGAGCTGGTTGTATCATTCAAGCGAGATTTTTAAATAATATAACTAATGCTTATCAGCAAGAACCTAATTTAGATAATTTAATTGAAAATGAATTCTTTGCTGAAAAAGTAAAAAATAATCAGCAATGTTTAAGAAAAATTGTAGCTAAAGCTATTTTAGCAGGTGTACCAGTACCAGCTTTTGCAAATGCAATTTCTTATATTGATGGCTTGAGTACAAAAGTTGTGGGTGCAAATCTCATTCAAGCTCAAAGAGATTATTTTGGTGCTCATACGTATAAACGCATTGATAGAGAAGGTACTTTCCATCATCAATGGCAAAAACATTTTGATAGATAAAAATATAGAAAGAAAAAGCAGACTTTTGTCTGCTTTTTTTTTATAATATAAAGTATTGGAATGAATTAAAAGTGAGGCGTTTTTAGTGAAAATTGCATTTAGTGATTTTGATGGAACATTATATTTTCATGATGAAGCAATCATCCCACAAATAAATATAGAAGCGGTAAACAAGTGGAGACAGCAAGGTAATTTATTTGTTTTATGTAGTGGTAGAGATGTACATTCTTTAATGCATGAAGTAAATAATCAGAAGCTTAGTTATGATTTTGTAATTTGCAATAATGGTGGAACAATTTTTGATAAAAATTTAAAATTAATAAAATCCTTTCCTTTGAATAAAATTCAATTAGAAAAACTTGTTCATAGCGATATTGCCAAAGAAAGTTGGCATATTTTATTTTCTTCAGCAGAAAAAATGAGAACTACGATAAATAGCCCTAAATCGCAGTTGTTAAAGTATTTTGAGTCTGAAAAATATAAAAATCAAGACATCATTCAAAAAATATCTGTAGAACAAGCCTTAGCTGAAATGAATGTAATACAAATTAGTTTAGCTTATGAAACAGAAGAAATTGCTAACAATTATGCTAAACGCATAAATAGTGAATTTGAAGGAGCTTTCTTAGCTAATATGAATTTAAATTGTATAGATATATGTGCTAAGGGAATAAATAAAGCTCAAGGAGTCAAAGAATTATTGAATTTGCAAAAAGATAAATACTTTGAACAGGTTTTAACAATAGGCGATGCTCAAAATGATGTGCCTATGATAAAAGAATTTGAAGGGTATAGTTTAAATTCAGCAACTATGCATGCTAAAAATGTTGCAACAAAGTTGTATGATAGTGTTGGTGAAATGTTATTAGATAACTTATAAAAATATATATTACCTATAGATTAATGTTAATGTTTCTATAGGTAGTATATTTTATAAGTTATATGAATATTGAAAAAATATAAAATAGATATTATAATATATGTCATACAAAAGGAGGAATAAGAATGAGAAACGGATTATTACAAAAAATAATAACAATAAGAGAAGGATTAATATTAATAATTTTGATAAGTTTTTTTAAAGATATAGATTTTAAAAATATAACTTTATTTGACATATTTGTAGGAACAATAGGATTAATATGGTTAGTGTGTTTGATTATAAGGATAAATAAGGAATATAAGAAATATAAAAATGATAAAAATTTAAATAATTAATAAGAAATAATATTTTCAAAAAATATTGATTTATTGAAAATATTATGGTATATTAATAGCAAATAAATCATACAAGTTGAAAAAGTTGTAATATCTATTAGTACAAAGAAAGAATGACACATAATTTAAATTTTCTTAATATTTAAAAAGGAGAGATGAAAATGAAAATAGGAAAAAAAATATGTGCTTTATTATTAAGTTCGTTAATGGCTTTATCTTTGGCAGGTTGTGGATCTAGTGGTAATGATTCAGGTACGTCATCTGATTCTGGTGGTAAAAAAATTGGTGTAGCAATGCCAACACAATCATCTCAAAGATGGATTAATGATGGAAATAATATGAAAGAAAAATTAGAAGCATTAGGATATACTGTTGATTTACAATATGCAGAAGATGATGTTCAAGCACAAGTTTCTCAGTTAGAAAATATGATAACAAGTGGAGCTGATTGTCTCGTTGTAGCATCTATTGATTCTGGTGCATTAGTAAATGTGTTAGATCAGGCAAAAGCAAATAATATTCCAGTTATTGCATATGACAGATTATTAATGGATACAGATAGTGTATCTTATTATGCAACATTTGATAATAAATTAGTTGGTGTTCAAATAGGTAAATATGTTGAACAAAAACTTGGATTAAAAGAAGGTAAAGGTCCATTTAATGTAGAATTCTTTGCTGGATCTCCAGATGATAATAATGCTCATTTGTTATATGCAGGTATTATGGAAGTTTTAAAACCTTATCTTGATAATGGACAATTAGTTGTTCAATCTGGTCAAGTTGATTTTGATTCAGTATGTATATTACGTTATTCTCAAGAAACAGCTCAAAGAAGGATGGAAGATATTATTTCTGGTTATTACACTGGAGGTAAAAAACTTGATGCTGTTGTAAGTGCATTTGATGGTTTGAGTTATGGGGTTGCTGCTGCATTAGAAGGTGCTGGATATAAACCTGGAGAAAATTGGCCAATTATTACAGGTCAAGATGCAGAGCTTATGGCTGTTAAAAATATTATTTCAGGAAAACAATCAGAAACAATTTTTAAAGATACTCGTATTTTAGCTGATAAATGTGTAACTATGGTACAGGCTGTTCTTGAAGGTAAAGAACCTGAAATTAATGATACAACTACGTATGATAATCATAAATTAGTAGTACCTTCATATCTCTGTACTCCAGTATCCATTGATAAAGATAATATTCAAAAAGAACTTATTGATAGTGGATATTATACAAAAGAAGATCTTGGACTTTAATTAATTTATAATCTTATAAAAAGAAAAAAAGCCGGATAGTTTTATCCAGCTTTTTTCTTAGAAAGGAGAATTCTAAATGGCTGATGATAATATTTTAGAGATGCGTCATATCGTAAAAGAATTTTCTGGATTTAAGGCATTAAAAGATGTAAATCTAGTAGTAAAGCGTGGAGAAATTCATGCTTTATGTGGTGAAAATGGTGCGGGTAAATCTACATTGATGAATGTTTTATCTGGTGTGTATCCATATGGATCTTATAGTGGTGATATTATTTATAATGGAGAAGTATGTAAATTTCATGATATAAAAGAGAGTGAACGAAAAGGTATAGTTATTATACATCAAGAATTGGCATTAATACCATTATTAACAATAGCAGAAAATATTTTTTTAGGAAATGAAAATACCATTTTTAAGAATGTTATTGATTGGGATACAACAAATAAAAAAGCAGCTGAAGTATTGAAAAAAATAGGTATGGAAAATGAAAATGTTACTACTTTAGTAGGTGATTTAGGTGTCGGAAAACAACAAATGATAGAAATAGCAAAAGCTATAGCTAAAAATGTTGAATTATTAATTTTAGATGAACCAACATCAGCACTTAATGAAGAAGAAAGTAATATTTTATTGGATTTAATGTTAAGTTTAAAAAAACAAGGTATTACATCAATTATGATTTCGCATAAGCTTAATGAAGTAAGTCGAGTTGCTGATAATATAACAGTTATACGTGATGGTGAAACTATTGAAACAATACATCGAGGTAAAGAAGCAATTGATCAGAATAGAATTATTAAAGGTATGGTAGGGCGTGAAATAACAAATTTATATCCAAAACGACATTCTCAAAAGGGGGAAATTGTTTTTGAGATAAAGGATTGGAATGTTTATGATGAAGAAAATCCTAGTCGTAAAAAATTGAATAATATTAATTTTAATGTACGTAAAGGTGAAGTCGTAGGTTTTGCTGGTTTAATGGGAGCTGGTAGAACAGAACTTGCAATGAGTATATTTGGCAAATCATATGGAAGTAAGATAACTGGTCATATTGTAAAAAATGGTAAAGAACTTGTGATAAAAGATGTTCAAGATGCAATTGATCAGAAAATTGCATATGTACCAGAAGATCGAAAAACATATGGTTTAGTATTGATGAATGATATTAAATGGAATATGACTTTAGCTAGTTTGGGGAAAAGATTTTCTGATAAAAATGTTATTAATAAAGATAGTGAAATTATTACAGCTGAAGATTATAGGAAAAAAATTAATATAAAAACAAATTCAATTGATAATGCAGTAGGAAACTTATCTGGAGGAAATCAACAAAAGGTTGTTTTAGCAAAATGGATGTTGTCAGAACCAGATGTATTAATTTTGGATGAACCGACTCGTGGAATTGATGTTGGTGCTAAATATGAAATCTATTCAATTATAAATGCTTTAGCTGAGCGAGGAAAAGCTATTATAATGATCTCTTCGGAAATGCCCGAATTATTAGGTATGTGTGATAGATTATATGTAATTAATGAAGGTGAAATAGCCGGTGAAGTTGCTCAGGAAAATATGAATCAAGAATATATTATGAAAATTATTATGGAACATACAGCAAGAAAGGGGAAATAAAAGATGACAGAAATTTCTGCTGATAAACAGATGAAAGAACGTATACAGCAATTAAAACAATATGGTATGATAATTGCTTTAGTTGTAATTTATGGTGTATTTGCATTTATGACAGATTTTAAAAATACTGCACCAATGAATATTAATAATTTAATTATGCAGAATAGTTATGTTATTATATTAGCAATTGGTATGTTGCTATGTTGTTTAACAGGTAATGTAGATTTATCCGTAGGTTCGGTTGTTGCTTTTACTGGTGCATTAGCTGCAATCATGATATTAGATTATAGTGTACCTATTCCAATAGCTGTAATTGCAACTTTATTTATTGGTGTAATTATAGGTATTTGGCAAGGTTTTTTTATATCATATTTAGGAATATCGCCATTTATTGTATCTTTAGCAAATATGTTAGTTTTTCGTGGCTTGACAATGGTAATTTTAAATGGTCAAACAAAAGGACCTTTGCCACCAGAATTTACACAAATTGGAGCAGGATTTTTACCTCAAGTTTTTGTAAATATTGGCGGTACTAAATTAGAGTTAATAGCATTACTTGTAGGAATAATTGTATCTATTGCAATTATTATGATGGAAATTAATTCAAGACACAAAAAAGCTAAAGCAGGATTTAAGATTCCATCAATTGGTGTTTCTATTATAAAATTAATTGTAATTATATGTATTATAAATTTCTTTACTATTAAGTTAGCATTATATATGGGTTTACCAGTAGTGTTATTAATTATGTTGGCATTAATTTTAATATATGGATTCATTACATCGAGAACAGTACCTGGTCGTCAAATTTATGCTGTAGGTGGTAATAAAAAAGCAGCAGCACTATCTGGTATTAAAACAGATAGAGTAATGTTTTGGATTTATACAAATATGGGACTTTTATCAGCATTAGCAGGTGTTGTATTAGCAGCACGAAATGCTTCAGCAACACCAAAAGCTGGGGATATGTTTGAAATGGATGCTATTGCAGCTTGCTATATAGGTGGTACTGCTGTTGCTGGTGGTGTAGGTACTGTAACTGGTGCAGTTGTTGGTGCTTTTATTATGGGAGTATTAAATAATGGTATGTCTTTATTAGGTTGGTCAGTTGATGTACAACGTGTAGTAAAAGGATTGGTTCTTTTAGCAGCTGTAGCAGTAGATGTATATTTAAAACAAAAGAAAAAAGGTTGATTTTAAGGAGTTATTATTATGAATAAAGAAGAAATGGAAAAAATAACTTTTGAAATGATCACAGCAGTTAATGAGGCACGACATTCATATATTGATGCAATTCAATCTGCAAAAAATAAGGATTTTGTAAAAGCTGAGTTTTTAATTATGCAGGGAGATGCAGCATATAATAAAGGTCATGGATGTCATATGCAATTATTACAAGCAGAGGCAGCAGGTGAAATAAAAAATGTTAATTTGTTAGTATTACATGCAGAAGACCAAATGATTAGTTCGGAAAGTTATAAAATATTTGCTATTGAATTTTTATCTTTATATAAAGAATTAAATAGCTTAAAAAAATAATATGTGAATATTAGATTTTGGGGGAATGTTGTAGATTACAATATTTCCCCATCTTAATATTTTTAATAATTAGTTGTATTATTTAGTAGTTATTTGGTAAACTATATAAATACGTATATAAATATAAAAAGAGAATATATTATATTTATAGAAGAAAGGACGGTGTAAAAATGGCGACTACAGATGCTCCGAAATATATAGATTTAATGAATTGGATAAGAGAGCAAATTTTAAGCGGAGAGTTCAGTGTAGGTATGAGATTGCCTTCTGAAAATGAATTAGGAAAGAAATTTTCTATTAGTAGACAAACAGTAAGACAAGCAACAAGTGTATTAGAAAGTGAAGGTCTATTAGAAAGAAGACGTGGTAGCGGAACATATGTATGTGCTTCAAAATCAGCAATAAAGAAAAAAACAAGAAATATAGGTGTTGTTCTAACTTATTTAGATGATTATATTTTTCCAAGTATTGTACAAGGAATAGAGAAAGTATTGACTAAAAATGGTTATTTCATGCAGTTAGCTTTTACCTATAATAGAGTGGAAAAAGAAGCATATATTTTAGATACTATGTTGAAAAACAATATTGATGGCTTAATTATTGAACCATCAAAAAGTGGTATACCATATATCAATACAGATTTTTATCAAAAAATAAAATCAGCAGGAATACCATGTGTGTTTATCCATGCTGATACTAATCCGCCAATGAATATACCAAGTATACGTATGGATGATTATATGGCTGGACAGGCTGCGGGAGAATATCTTATAAAACATGGCCATGAAAAGATTGCGGGTATTTTTAAATCTGATGATATGCAAGGTCAATTGCGTTATTCAGGTGCGATTAATGCTTTAAAAAAATATAACTTGTTGCAATCTGTACGTAATATGTTTTGGTATACAACAGAAGATATAAAACAAATTCAAAATGGCGAATTTAGCGAAAAAATGTTAGAATGTATAAATGATGCTACAGCCATTATTTGTTATAATGATCAGGTGGCAAGGTATTTAGTAGATTTATTGACGAGATTAGGTAAAAAAATACCAGATGATATATCTATTATTAGCTTTGATGATTTAGAATTAGAATCGGCGATAGGTTTAACAACATTTGCTCATCCAAAAAAAGAATTAGGTAAAACTGTAGCTGTACAACTTTTAAAGTTAATGGAAAATCCAAGTTTAAATGTGAGCGTAAAATTTCCGCCTAATTTAGTAGAAAGAGAATCTGTAAAGGATTTAAGAGATAAAAATTAAAAAAAACACTTCTTTTATGTTGAGATTTAAAATCTTAATTACTCGCTTAAAACATAAAAGAAGTGTTTTTATTTTATATTAGTTAAGATTATTTAGAGCTATTTGTAATATAATCTTTAATAATTTTTACTGCACCTTCAATGCCTGTACGAGCTACATTGATTATTAAATCATAATCTTTAGGTTCGCCCCAGTTAAGTCCTGTATAGTAATTATAGTAAGAAGCACGTTTTTGGTCTTCTTTTTTTAATTCAGATAAAGATTTATGATAAACAAGTTGACCTCTAGTAGTTCTGAAATCATCGTCAGCAACGATAAAGAAGCTATAAGCATTATAGTCATTTAAGATATAATTAGCACAACGACCTACAAAAATACCAGATTTATAGTAATCAGCTAATTGTTTTATAGCGTTAGATTGAGGTTTAAACATAAACATATCATCATTTTGAACAACATTATCAAAGATATGTTCATATGGAGATTCATCACCATAAAGATTAGTATAAGTGAGATTTAATTCTTCTAAATTACAACCTTTTTCAAGATGTTCAGCAATCAAAGCAATTAATTTTCTATCATAAAGAGGGATTTGAAGTTCTTTAGCTAGAATTTCTGCTACTTCGCGTCCGCCAGCACCATATTGACGACCTATTGTAATTAACATAATATTTTCCTCCTTGAACTTATCTCATTATTAGCAACATTAGCAACCAATATCGCGAAGTTTTTTACCTTCCATAAGATTGCTTTCAATTTTTTCAAGAGAAACACCTTTTGTTTCTGGAACAATGTAGATTGTGCAGAAAATGAAGATTACGTTCAAAATACCATATAACCAGAATGTTTGAGCGGAACCAATACCTTCGAGAAGGGAAAGGAATGTAGCACCGATAATCATATTGGATACCCAGTTTGTAGTAGTAGAGCAAGCTATACCGAAGTCACGGCTCTTAAGAGGTTGAATTTCAGAGCATAAAATCCAGATAACAGGTGCAGCACTCATAGCATAACCAGCGATGGAAAGAATTGTCATACCAACAGCAGTGTAAGAAATCCATTGAGCTGTATTTCCGCCTTCAAACTGCATGAGGCACCAGCCAAGAACGATAAGAGCTAAAGCCATGATACCGAAACCAATTTTAAGTGCGATTTTACGACCAGTTTTATCGATGAACTGCATGGAAATCCAAGTGAAGATAACGAATGTCATACCATCTAAGATAGTAGCAAACATTTGGTCTGTATGGCTTTCAAAACCAGCAAGACTGAAGATTTTTGGAGCATAATACATGATGATGTTCTGACCAGTGAATTGTTGCATGAACTGTAAGAACATACCAAGGAAAACAACACGACGAACATTTTTATTTGCTCTGAATAAAGAGAAACCAGCTTGTTTAACTTTTAAGCTATCTGTGATATCTTGGAGTTCTTCATGAGCTTTTTCTTTGTTACCACGAAGAACGTTAAGTACTTTTTGAGCTTCAGTTGTAAAACCTTTAGAAGCGAGCCAACGTGGGCTATCTGGTAATTTAGCAACAGCGATTATTAATAAGAATGCAGGGATACTGATGATACCAAGCATAAGTCTCCAGCTTTCTGTTGGAGCAAGAAGTGTATCAGAGATGAATGCGATAACGATACCGAAGTTAATCATGAGCTGATACATGGAAATCAAACGACCACGATGTTCTTTTTCACTCATTTCAGAAAGATAAAGTGGTGCTACATAAGAAGCAACCCCAATGGAGAAACCTAAGATTATACGAGAGATTAATAAAATTTCATAATTAGGAGCGAATGAAGAACCAAAACAACCAATAATAAATAAGAGACCTGCTGTTAAAATAGATTTTTTACGACCTAATTTAGATGAAATCCATAAAGTAATAATAGAACCAATAGCCGCACCAAACATCATAGAACTTACGATCCATTCTTGCATTTGGCTTGTGAGTGATAATTGGTCTGTAATGAATGGCAATGCACCAGCGATTACCCCAATATCAAGACCAAACAACAAACCAGCCATACCGGCTGCAACAGATACTAATTTGCGCATATGTTTACTTTGTTGGAGCGCTTCAGTGTCAATAGCTGTGGACATGAGATAAAACCTACCTTTTCTTTATTATAGAATTAACAGACAATTATAAATATCATACTAATTTGAATAATTTAATCAAGTTGTATGATATGTTGACGAAAAAGATTGTACTATAGTTTTTTTTATTTGACAAGTACTTATTGTAAATTAATTTTAAATTTTTTTGAATTTTTTTATTAAGGAGAAAGGTTGAGATAAAATAATTTCCTTTATATAGATAAAGATGACTATAAAAATTATTTATATAGTGGAATTGTTGGAAAGATTGAAAAAATTTTTATAAATTTTATGTTTTTCCTATTGAAATTTGTACAACATACATGCTATAATAAAACCATGTTGTATGACAATTATATATTACAATTTTCAAACAAATGGTAATATTAAATATACAACAGATTATAATAGAATTATTTGCAAGTAATAATATAAGTTATATTTTTAAGGAAAGAAGTTGTTTTTTTATGAAAAAATTACAAGACTACAAATTTTGGTTTATCGTAGGTAGCCAGTTCTTATATGGTCCAGAAGCTTTAAAAGCTGTTGAAGAAGACGCTAAAAAAATGGTAGAAGGCTTAAATGCTTCTGGCAAACTTCCTGCAAAAATTGAATTTAAAGCTGTAGGTACTACTGCTGAAGTAATCGATAGATTTGTAATGGATGCAAACTATGATGATACTTGTGCTGGTATTATCACATGGATGCATACTTTCTCCCCATCCAAAATGTGGATTAGAGGTCTTAAAAAATTACAAAAACCATATCTTCACCTTCATACACAATATAATAGAGAAATTCCAAATGAAGAAATCGATATGGATTTCATGAACTTAAATCAGTCTGCACATGGTGACCGTGAACATGGTTTCATTGGTACTCGTATGCGTCTTGCTCGTAAAATTGTTGTTGGTTATTGGGAAACAGAAGCTGTTCAAAACAAAATCGCAACTTGGATGCGTACTGCAATTGGCGTAATCGCTAGTGCTGATTTAAAAGTTATTCGCTTTGGCGATAACATGAGAAATGTTGCTGTTACTGAAGGCGATAAAGTAGAAGCAGAAATCAAATTTGGTTGGTCTGTAAATACTCATGCAGTAGGAGATTTAGTACAGTACATCAACGCAGTAACTGAAGAACAAATTGATGCTCAAGTTGCTGAATATCAAACTAAATATGAAATGAATACAGATAACATTGCATCTGTACGTTATCAAGCAAAAGTTGAAGTTGCTATCAAAAAATTCTTAGAAGATAACAAAGCAGATGGTTTTGTAAATACATTTGAAGACCTTTATGGTATGGATCAACTTCCAGGTCTTGCAACTCAAGATTTAACAGGTCAAGGATATGGTTTCGGTCCAGAAGGTGATTGGAAAATTGCTTGCCTCACTGCAGTTATGAAAACTATGGCACAGGGCGTTGATAAAGGTACTGCTTTAATGGAAGACTACACTTATCATTTCGGTAAAGATGGCGAAGATAGCTATAACCTTGGTGCACATATGCTCGAAGTTTGCCCTAGCGTTGCAGAAGGAACTCCAAAAATTGAAGTTCATGAACTTGGAATTGGTGGCAAAGATGCTCCAGCTCGTCTTGTATTTGAAGGTAAAGCAGGCAGTGCTATTGTAGCTACTCTTGTAGATATGGGTGGTAGAATGCGTCTTATCGTTAACGATGTAGAATGCGTAAAACCTATTATGCCAATGCCAAATCTTCCTGTAGCTCGTGTAATGTGGAAACCAATGCCAAGCCTTGAAGAAGCTGGTGAAGCTTGGATTTTAGCAGGTGGTGCACATCATAGTGTTATCAGCTACACTGTAACTGCTGAACAACTTCGCGATTGGGCTAATATGATGGGTATTGAATTCGTTCATATTACTAAAGATTTAGATATGGATAAATTTAAAGATCAGCTCATGCTTTCCGACATTATGTGGAAATTAAAATAATTTGTTAACTCTCTCTCTCTTTCCCCCATAACTTTATATATTTTCCCTTAACTGAGGGGGAAAGAATATTTTTTAAAACAACAGCGTATAACTATTATAGTTATACGCTGTTTTTGCTTATTATATCAGATATAGTTGTAGCAGAAATAGTTTCGTTAGAGATTAAAGCATGAATTAATACGTGATATTTTGGTAATTTATCTAAGCCCCAAAGTAATTTTATATTAAATATATCTTCCATTACTTTTCCTAAATCTACACCAAAAGAATCAAGAGAATGACGCATTTTATCTGGTTTTTTACAAGGTTGATTAACAGTTCTACTACATTTGCAACAGTAACTACAGCCACCAGAAGATAGAGAGATTGTATTATCATTTTCTAAATTTAGTAGAGCAGTAGCTATTTCATTTTTTAGTTTGCGCAAAGTTTTGCGAGTAAATGTACTAATTTCTTCTTTAGTAGTTAAGCTATTTATAGTATCTTCACTGTAATTTATTTGTACAGCCACTAAATAAATAGATTTATATTGGCTCAAATAAGTTTTAGGATTAAAGCTAAGTGGTGGACAAGACCATTTATGATTATAATTATTACATTGTTGGCAATAAGTCAAAAATTTGTCTATGTCTTGATAATTAGAAATAAAATCCTGCATATCATGATGAGCGACTTGGACTTTTGTAGTAAACATAAAAGCACTTCCTTAATTATTAAGTTTTTTGATTTTAGGTTTGACAGCTATATTTGATAAGCTTATTATTAGTATGAATAAATTATAATACAAGAAGTGAGATTTTTATAGGAGGTCTTTTCATGGACTTATTGATGCAAGGTGTAGAGTATTTTCATAAGGGCGGATTAGTAATGTATATATTATTAATATGCTCAATTTTTATTATCACTATTGGTGTAGAACGCTTATTATATTTTATGAAAGCTGATTCAGGAAGAGCTTTTGCACAAAATTTTTATAAATTGATGATTAATAATAAAATTGAAGAGGCTAGAAATTTAGCACAAAATAGCAAGGGGGATTTAGCTTTTTTAGTCGATTTTGCTTTCAATAAAATGCAAAATAAAAATATCAATTTGATGATGTTGTTGGAAGTTCAATCAGGGATAAGTATTTCTAAATTTAGAGAAAGACTTTATTATTTAAATGTAATTGTTACTATGGCTCCTTTATTAGGTTTATTGGGGACAATAATTGGTATGATTTCAGCTTTTAGCGTATTTAATTTAGAAGAAGGTCAAGCTATTGCTATCACTGGGGGTGTAGGTGAAGCATTAATCGCAACAGCTACAGGACTTTGTGTAGCTATTGTTTCTTTGGCTATTCATGCATATTTTGTGCAGAGAATAGATCGTATCGTAACTGATATGGAACAGGCTTTTTCACTAATTGAAGGTTATATAACTAGAGGTGAATAACAATGCGTTTAAAAGATAGAAGAGCGTTTTCTAAGCCTGAAGTCATGATTATACCAATGATTGATATTATGTTTTTCTTATTGGTATTTTTTATGCTCAGCACGCTATACATGGTGGATTTAAAAACTATTCCTGTAAATATGCCTAAAGTGCAAAATGCCCAAAGTCAAACAAATGTTAATTATTTAGTCACGATGAAAGCTGATGGCACTTTGTATTTAGAAAATAAATTGATAGATGAAGATACATTACTTCAAGGTGCAAAAGAAAAATATGAAGAAAATAATAATTTTGCTGTAGTAATTCGTGCTGATGAAAATGTAGATTATGGAAAAATTATGGCATTATTAGATAATTTTAAAGCTGTGGGGATAACTAAATTTGGTTTGGCTACAGAGACTATGGTAGATGAACATAAATAATGTCTTGACAGATATACTCTTAAGTGTTATTGTAAAAATGAAATTATTTTTCTAACAATTTTATATTTATTGAGTGGAATAGGTGCCCCTTTTTGGCTTAATAGAGAAAGCAGTAAAAGCTGCTACGGTCCCGCCGCTGTGAAAGTGAGCAACTTCAAATTTATGTCACTGAGATATTTCTTGGGAAGGCTTGAAGAAGCGATGAACTTGAGTCAGAAGAACTGCCTATTTGTCAATCACCGTTATGACCTGCGAGAGATAGGTAGGAGATTTATTATAGTAAACACTATCTCTACAAGAATATTTATTTTGTAGAGATTTTTTTTATCTATAAGCCATAATATTCTCATGGAAATAAGTGATACTCAATAATGACTTTATAATCGAATAGATGAAGTATTTAATATTTATTTAAATATCAAATTTAGGACATTATAAATAAATTAAGAGAGGAACGATATTATGAAATCTAATTGGAAAAAAATGTTAATCGCATCTATGGCATGTGTAGCTTTAACAGGAGTATCTGCAACATCTTTTGCAGCAGGATATAGTTTAAATCCAGAAGTAAAAACAGCAACTCCTGCACTTTTACAAGCTTCTGAAATCGGTGTACGTACATATAATACAACTGATGCAGAACTTCAAAAAGCTCCAAATAAAGATGCTATTGTAGTAATGAGCTTTGGTACAACATACAAAGATACTCGTGCAAAAACAATTGAAGCTACTGTAGAAGAAATTCAAAAAGCACATCCAAATACAAAAGTTGTATTAGCATTTACTTCTCATATTATTATTGACCGTGTAAAAGCAAATGAAGGTATTACTATTCCTACACCAGAAGAAGCATTAGCTCAATTAAAAGCTGAAGGCTATAATCGTATAGCACTTACTTCCTTAGATATCATTCCTGGTATGGAATATGCTTATAAAACAGCTGTATATGATATCTATAAAACACAATTCAAAAAAATGACTATTGGTACACCTCTTATGTATTGGATGGGTCAAGAAGGTCAAAGAGATGACGTTGAAGCAGTAATGCAAGCAATTGGTTCTCAAATGCCAAAATTAGGTAAAAAAGATGCAGTATTAGTGATGGCACATGGTACACCAGATCCATCTAATGCTTATTATTCTGTAATGCAAGATCGTTTAAATAAACTTTATGATGGTAAAGTAATGATTTATACAGTTGAAGGCTGGCCATCTCTTGAAGATATTATTCCTCAATTAAAAGCAAAAGGTATCAATCATGTTACAATGATGCCTCTTATGATGGTTGCAGGTGATCATGCAAATAATGATATGGCTGGTGCAGAAGAAGATTCTCATAAATCCATCTTAGAAAAAGAAGGTATTAAAGTAGACGCATACATTCATGGTCTTGGTGAAAACCAAAACGTTCGTCAATTATTTGTAGATAGAGCAAATGAAGCATGGAACGCTCTTGAAGCAGAAAAATAATAGATTTTGAATAAATCCTGTATGCTTGACGCTTTTATATGCCAAGTGTAAAATAAATAAGAGCATTATTTTATTAAGTAATTTAGTTTCTACTAAAATATGCAAAATGTAATACAGTAAGGTATGTGGCAAATTTTGTCACATACCTTTTTATGCAGGAGGATTTTTAATCATGGCAGGAACTTTTTATGGTATTGGTGTAGGTCCTGGAGACCCAGAATTATTGACAATGAAAGCTATTAAAGCTATTGAAAAAGCTGATGTACTCATTGCACCAAAAACAGAAAAAAAAGATGGTAGCGTAGCTTTAAGCATAGCTAAACCTTATTTAAAAGATGATATTGAAATTGTATATCAAGTTTTTCCAATGGTAGTTAATTTTGAAACTACTGATGCATGGCAGAAAAATAAAGAAGAGATTTTAGCTTTATTACAAGCTGGAAAAAATGTAGTATTTTTAACATTAGGCGATCCAATGTTTTACAGTACATATATTTATGTATATCGTCTTTTAGCAAAAGAAAAAGATATAAATATTGAAACTATCCCAGGTGTGCCAGCATTTTGTGCGATTGGTAGTAAATTAGGTTATCCTTTAGTTGAAGGCAATGATATCATCAGTGTAATTCCAGCAACTGCTGATAAAGAAACTATTGATAAAGCTTTAGCTGTTTCTAATAATGTGGTAATGATGAAAGTTTATAAAAATTATCCTGAAGTAGTAGATGCTTTAGCTGAAAATGATATGGTGGATAATGCTGTACTTGTAAGCCGTTGTGGTCTTCCAGATGAAGAAATTATAAATGATTTACAAGCTCAAAAAGATAAAAAATTAAATTATTTATCAACTATTTTGACTAGAAGGAGTAAAGGTATTTAATTGCCTTAGATAATGTTACTATGAAAAAATTAAATGGTTTGTTTTGTATATTAGCTTTAGTAATATGTTTTTCAGTAATATTAGTTGGTTGTGGTAGTCAAACAGAGGAAAAAAATGCTTCGAGTGGAACTGATAGTTATTTAACTATTACAGATGATGCTGATAGACAAGTAGTTTTGACGAAAAAACCAGAAAGAATAGTACCATTATCAGCATCTTTTTTAGAGCCACTTCATGCTGTTGATGGAAAAATAGTGGCTAGGGTATCAGCAAAAACAGGTATTCCCAAAGAAGATGAAAATCTACCACAAGTAGGAAATGTCTATAATATTAATATTGAGAAAGTAATAGAAGCTCAACCAGATTTAGTAATTGCTTATAAGGGTATGAATGATAAATTTGTATCTACATTTGAAGAAAATGGTATTCCTGTAGTTGTTCTTGAAATGCGTACGTATGACCAAGTAAAACATACTGTAGATGTTTTAGGACAGATTGCAGGAAATACCGATAAAGCCAAAACTTTGATACAAGATATGGATAATAAAATAGCAGAAATAAAAGCCAAATTGCCAAATGAACATAAACGTATAGCGATACTACATAGTACAGCTCAAAATGTAACTGTACAATTAGAAGGTAGTATTGCAGGTTCAACGGCAGAGATTTTGGAATTTGAAAATATTGCTAAGGGATTGACTCCACTGGAAAGCAATCCAACTTCTGCGCCATATAGTTTGGAAACATTAGTATCAGCAAATCCAGATGTTATCTTTGTTACAAGTATGGGAAAACTAGGAACTATAAAGAAATCTATGATGGAGAATGTAGAAAATAATCCAGCATGGCAGACTCTTCCAGCAGTAAAAGAAAAGAAAGTATATTTCTTGCCACAGGAATTATTTTTACTAAGTCCAGGCATTCATTATCCAGAAGCGGTTGAAGCTATGGCTAAGCTTGTTTATCCAGATAAATTTAATTGATGGTGAATTGATATGACTATGCAAAAACAAGAAGTTTTACAAACCACAAAATTTGGCATAGCGATTAATAAATGGCGAATACTAATGATGATAGTATTCGCCATTTTAGCTTGCTCGGGCATCATATGCAGTATAATAAGTGGAGCAGTAGCTATTCCAATAAGTGAATTGAAAAATATTTTTATCGATGGTGTAAATAGTCCTCATCAGCAGATTTTATATAATATTAGATTGCCAAGAACGATAGTAGCAGGATTAGTAGGCATGAATTTGGCTATGGCAGGAGCTATTTTACAAGCTGTGATGAAAAATCCTTTAGCTGATCCACATATCATAGGGATTTCTTCTGGGGCAGGGCTTACAGGTATTTTAGTGATTGTATTATTTCCTGCTATGGAATATCTAATAACGCCTATAGCTTTTGTTGGTGCTATGATTGCAGCTATTTGCATTTATTTATTGGCATGGAAAAATGGTATAAGACCGTTGCGTATTATTTTAGCAGGGGTGGCAGTATCAGCATTTTTAGGTGCAGGTATTTCCGCTATTTTAGTTTTATATAGTGATAGAATACATGGTGCTTTGATGTGGATGGTAGGGGGCTTATCGGCTCGTTCATGGCCACATGTAGATATTATTTGGCCTTATGCTTTAATTGGATTTATTTTAGCAATGTTGGGTTCACGCCATTTAAATATTTTGCAATTGGGTGATGATATAGCAAAGGCTCTAGGGGTTAATGTAGAATTAACACGCATTTATTTGACTGCTATAGGAGCATTATTGGCAGCAAGTGCTGTATCTGTAGCAGGTTTATTAGGTTTTGTAGGACTTATAGTGCCACATACAGCTCGTTTGCTTGTAGGTTCAGATTATCGCTATTTGATACCTTCGTCGGCACTTTTGGGAATAGCTGTAGTTACTTATAGTGATACTTTCGCCCGTGTAGCATTTGCTCCACTGGAATTGCCTGTGGGAATTTTCATGGCGATATTAGGAGCTCCATTCTTTTTATTTTTACTTAGAAAGGAGCTTTGATATGGTTAATTTAAAAGTATCTGATTTAATGATAAAAATATATGATAAATTGATTTTAGATGGAATTAATATTGATTTTAAAGCTGAAAAAAAGACAGCTATCATAGGGCCAAACGGTTGTGGTAAATCGACTTTATTAAAAGCTATCTCAGGATTAAATCGTCAATATAAAGGCGAAATCTTGATTGATGGAGAAAATATTTTGCATTTATCCAGAAAAAATCTAGCGAAGAAAATGGCAATATTACCACAGGGAGCGACAACACCAACAGATTTGACGGTAAAAGAGCTTGTGAGTTATGGCAGATTTCCTTATCGCTCCATGTTTAAATCATTGAATAGTAGAAAAGAGCAAGCGGTTATTGAAGAAGCAATGGAAAAAACGCATATTACATCTTTTTCTCATCGCTTAGTCAGCACTTTATCTGGCGGTGAAAGACAGCGTACATGGATTGCAATGGCACTTGCTCAACAGCCAAAGATTTTATTATTAGATGAGCCAACTACTTATTTAGATATTGCTCATCAAATAGAAGTCATGCAGATAGTAGATGAATTGAATAAACGCGAAAAAATGACAGTGATTATGGTCTTACACGATATAAATCATGCTCGTATGTATGCTGATGATATAGTTATCTTGAAAGATAAACATGTATTTGAGCAAGGTGAGCCAAATACTGTACTTGATGTAGAAAATTTAGCTAAAGTATTTGGTGTGAATGCTAAGATGTATCAAAACTGTCAAAATCCAGAAGATAAAATAATTTTTCCAGTATCTTTAGTTAAAAATTAATATAATAAGGGGAATAAATATGCTTGAAATAAAATCCCTAAAGAAAAATTTTGTTTCTAAAAATAAACAAGGTAAAAATATAGAAAAAACGGCTGTAAGAGATTTAAATTTGACGATTGATGAAGGTGAAATCTTTGGACTTTTAGGGCCAAATGGAGCAGGTAAGACGACAACTATTCGCATGCTTACTATGCTTACAAAGCCTACAGCTGGAGAAATTTTATATAAGGGAAAAGATATATTCAGCGACGAATTAAATGTAAAAAAATATATAGGAGTAGTACCGCAACATATAAATTTTGATCAGGATTTGACTGTTTGGGAAAATATGGAATTGCATGGAAGATTGCATCACATTCCCAAAAGTGAGCGCCATGCTCGCATTGAAGAATTATTAAATTATGTAGAGCTTCAAGATAGAGTTAATGATAAGGTAAAAAGTCTATCTGGCGGTATGAAAAGGCGTTTATTGATTGTGCGAGCTTTGATGCATAATCCTAAAATTTTATTTTTAGATGAGCCAACGGTGGCTTTAGACCCACAGGTGCGCCGACGCATTTGGGATTTAATACGTCGATTGCCAAAAGATGGTGTTACTGTAGTTTTGACTACACATTACATTGAAGAAGCAGAAAATCTATGCAATAGAGTGGCTATTTTAAATAAAGGTAGTTTAATAAAATTGGATACGCCAAAGGCTCTTTGTGAGCAAATTGGCAAATATGTTGTAGAATGGGATAGCGAAGAGTCTAGAGAGTATAAATTCTTTAATTCTCGTAAAGAATGCGCAGATTTTGCTGGAACTTTAGATGTAGCGACAACTATACGTCATTCCAATTTAGAAGATGTCTTCGTAGAATTGACAGGAAGGACGGTGAGCTGATTATGCTATATGATATTTGGACTGTTTTTTGGCGAGACTGGGTAGTATTGAAACATCGCATGATAAAATTCATCTTAAGCCGTATGGTGGCACCTATTTTATATATGGTGGCTTTTGGCTGGGGTTTAGGTAGAAGTATTAATACAGGGACTGGTTCATATTTAGATTTTTTAGTTCCAGGGATTTTGGCTTTAAATTCTATGAATATAGCTTTTAATAGTTTGACTCCTGTACATGCAGAGCGTATATACCATAAATCTTTAGAGGAATATTTAGTATCACCTATTCGACCAATAGCTTTTGTAGCAGGAAAGATTTTAGCTGCTGTGCTTCGTGGTATGATTTCTTCGGCTATTATCGTTGTTTTAGCTTATTTATTTGGTGCGAAATTTGCGATTACGCCATTATTTATAATTGTATTGATTATAAATTGTATTATCTTTGCTGAAATTGGCTTTTCAGCAGCAATGATAGTACAGACTTTTGAAGATATGGCAAGATTTAATACGTATATTTTATTGCCGATGTCATTTTTATGTGGCACATTTTTCTCTACGGATAAATTGCCATTATTACTGCATTATTTTATTGAAGCTTTGCCACTGACACATACATCAACTTTGTTGCGTGCTATCACACATAATCAAGAGATTTCTATATTGTCTATTGGTATTTTATGTTTATATATGGTTGTATTATTTATTATTTGCAATCGCATTTTAGGTAAGATAAAAAATTAAAAAATGCACTCCAATAGGAAAACTTTCCTTGGAGTGCATTTTTGTTTAAATTTAAAATTCAATACCTTTTTGGGCTTTGATGCCTTCTTTATAAGGGTGTTTGATTTCTTTCATTTCCGTTACTAAATTAGCCTTTTGAATGATTTCTTCTTTGGCATTTCGTCCTGTCATAACGAGATGTAAATCAGCAGGTTTTTCGGCGATTAAATCTAAGACATCTTTTAAATTGACTAAATCAAAATCAATAGCATAATTTATTTCATCTAAGATAATCATATCCCATTTATTGCTTATCATTTCCATTTTTGCTTCTTGAAGTGCTTTTTTAGCAGCTTCTTGATGGATTTTTATATCTGTATTGCCTCGGCGAGTAAAACCTTCACCACATTGTTTCACTGTGATATCTGGAGCAAATTTATCTAAAGCTTTTAATTCACCATATTTCCAACTGCCTTTGATGAATTGGAGAATTAAAACTTTTAAGCCTTCGCCCCATGCACGGATTGCAAGCCCTAAAGCTGCTGTAGTTTTTCCTTTGCCGTTTCCAGTGTGAACGATTACTAATCCTTTTTTATATTGAGTATCTTGCATTATCTATTATTCACCTACTTATGATTTAGAGACTAAGTTCTTGATATTTTGTGATTATGATATAACCAACGCACATAATGATTAAAAATAAAGTAGAAACATTGTACATTAATTTTATGGTTTGTTGAATATGTCGAGCATTTAATTCATTGATAGCTTCGCCCATATAAGCTCGGAATGATTGACGACCAAAATAATAGTTTATACCGCCTAGGCGAATATCTAGTGCGCCAGCTACTGTAGCTTCTGTATAACCACCATTAGGGCTAGGATGTTTTTTAGCATCACGCATCATCATTTTTAAAGCACCTTTGGCATTTAATTTGGAATAAAAGGCTACAACTATTAATAAAAGTCCTGTTATGCGCGCAGGAATGAAATTCAAAACATCATCAATGCGGGCAGCTGTTCTGCCGAAATAAAGATATTTATCATTTTTATAGCCAATCATAGCGTCCATGGTATTACTCATGCGGTAAAGTACAGCGAGCGGTAGTCCACCGATAAAGAAATAAAATAAAGGTGAGATAATACCATCTACGATATTTTCTGCTACGGTTTCTACAGTGGCACGAGTGATATCTTGTTCATTCATGCGATTGGCATCGCGACTTACGATATAATTTACTTTTTTGCGAGCTTCATCAAGATTGTGATTGATTAATTCATCATAAATATCTTTGCCTGCTTTAGCTAGAGATTTTGGTGAAATCATAAAGCTTAAGATTACAGCTTGGATAAAGATATTGAGCCAACTAGGACAATTAAATATATCAAGAAGTGTGATTATGCCATAAGTTATGCCATAGCTAAAGCTCAATAATATAGCCACCAAAATAAAGCCACAGACTAATTTTGTAGGTTCAGTAGCATTATCTTTGCGCAATAATTTATCGAGGATATCAATTAATTTTCCCATCAAAGCTACGGGATGATATTTAGAATTAGGGTCGCCAATTATGCAATCAATGACAAAGGCTAAAAAAGCAATTAAAGCTATTTCCATTACATTCAACTCACATTTTTAAAATTTTTCTATGCATATTAATTATAGAAGCTAGATATTTTAAAATCAATAAATTACTACAAAAAAATAAAGTGCTATGGTATGATAAAAGATAATCTAAAGATTTTATTATTGAGGTGAGAAAATGAGTGTAGAATTATTACATTACACAAGAGGAAAATATGTAGAAAATATTCATCGAGGCGATGCTGTTTGTGTTGGCGTTGATGGCAATATTATTGATAAAGTAGGCAATGCTCACCTACCAATGTTTTGGCGCAGTGCAGCGAAACCTTTTCAATTATTACAGTTCGTAAAATTAGGTGGCGTTGAAAAATATAATTTAACACAACAAGAATTAGCAATACTTGCTTCTTCTCATAGCGGTGAAGATATTCATGTAGAAACAGTAAAATCTATTTTGCATAAATTAGGTTTAACTGAGGAAGTATTAAACTGTGGTTCTGCTCGTCCTATGAGTGGAAAAGCTTTCAAAGAATTAGTAAAAAATAATTTAAAACCATCAGCATTGCATAATCCTTGTTCTGGTAAACATTCAGCAATTATAGCTCTTTGTCAGTTGTTGAATATACCAGTAGAAGATTATATAAAACCAGACCATGAAGCTCAAAAAATCATTCATCAAATAGTAGCTATGTCAGCTGGTATTCCTGAAGATGAATTGGATATTGGTATTGATGGTTGTGGTGTGCCTGTATTTTATTTACCACTTGATAAAATGGCATATGCTTATGCTCGCTTGATGAATGCAGAAGAAGGAAATTGGGGCGAATACACAGAAGCTGCGATAAAAATTCGCGATGCTATGTGTGCATATCCGCAGATGGTTTCTGGAACAGGTAGAATTGATAAAGCAGTAGCAGAAGTAACAAATGGACGTGTATTGGCTAAAATTGGTGCAGATGCAGTATATTGCTTAGCTTCTCGTGAATTAAAATCTGGTATGGCTTTTAAAATCGAAGATGGAAGCTATGCAGCAGTAACTCCAATGGTAATTGCAATGCTCAAACATTTTAATTATATTAATGAAGAAGAATATAATAAATTATTGTCAATGTATCCACCTGTATTGAAAAATCATCGTGGCGATATCATTGGTGAAATTAAAGCTGTTTTTTAAATGGTATTTTAAGTTAATTTGAAATCACTATTATTGTATATTCAATCGATAATAGTGATTTCTTTATTTTATGTAAAAGGAATGTTGAAATGGAAAAGGCAGAGAATTTTTATTGGAAATTATTTAAATCCACATTTATTATCAGTGCTTTTACTGTGGGTGGCGGTTTTGTAATCATACCGCTATTGAAGGCAAAATATGTCGATGAATATAAATGGATAAAAGAAAAAGATGCCTTAGACTTAGTAGCTATAGCTCAATCTATGCCAGGGGTAGTGGCGATTAATTCTGCTGTAATTTTGGGATATAAAATGCGTGGCGTAAAAGGAACTTTGACAGCTTTACTAGCTACTGTATTGCCACCGCTTATCACTTTATCTTTAATTTGTATTTTTTACAATTTATTTGCTACAAATCCATATGTGAATTTGCTATTAGAAGGTATGCAATGTGGTGCTACAGCATTGATTATCAATGTAGCCTACGATTTGTTGAAAAAAGAAATAAAGAAAAAATATATATTATCCTTATTTATTATTTGTTTTACCTTTGGTATGAGCTTTTTTACAGATATAAATGTAATGTATTTAATCGTTATTGATGGAATTATTGGTTTAATTTTGATGAGGGATAAAAAATATAATTAAAATAATTAATTTAGTGATAGAAAAATAGCAAAGGATTTTTACCATGATTTATTTAGAATTATTTTGGAGCTTTGTTCAAGTAGGTTTATTTTGTGTTGGCGGTGGATATGCTTCTATGCCACTAATTCAAGCACAAGTAATAGATGTGCATGGCTGGCTTAGCATTAGTGAATTTATAGATATTTTTACAATTTCTCAGATGACTCCTGGTCCTATCGGTATTAATGCAGCGACTTTTGTCGGCATGAAAGTAGCAGGGTTTTTAGGTGCTATTGTGGCAACATTGGGATTTGTAACGCCATCGTTTATTTTAGGTATTATTTTAACGAAATTATTTTTTAAATATGGAAATATTGGGGTGATTAAAGGTATATTAAATGGCTTAAGACCAGCTGTTGTAGCATTAATTTGTTCTGCTGGTATGAGTTTTATATTTTTAGCTTTATTCAATACAGAAAAAATGCCAATAAATGTAGCAGATATTGATTATTTAGGTTTATTTGTATTAATTGTAGCTTTTATTGCTGTTAGAAAAAAAGTGGGAATTATAAAAATTTTGGCTGGTTCTGGTGTATTAGGGCTTATTTTAGGACTAATTGGAAAATTTTAGGGGGATTTTTTAGCATAATATATTGAATTTATCAATGGTATATATTATGATTATAAATAAGATATATACATATGAAAGAGGCGAAATGAATTGGCAGCAAAAGTATTTACCGAAGAACAAAGAAAAATTCTCAGTAAAAACCCTAATGTAGAGTCAGTAGAAAAAACAAGAATTATTTATACAGAAGCATTTAAATCTTATTATGTAAAAAATTATTTAGCAGGGAAAAAACCTACAGAAATTTTTATTGAAGCAGGTTTTGACCCATCAATTTTAGGCAATAAACGCATAGAAAGAGCTTCAGCAAGATGGAGAAAATTATATGCTGATGGTCAATTAATCATAGATACTAAAGAAAATATATCAGTAGAAACAAAGGAAGAAAAAATAATGAATAGTGAACCAACAAAAAAAAGAAGAGGTCGTCCTCGTAAAAATCCTGTGGTAGAAACAGTAACAGAAACAAAAAAAGAAGAATATACAGTGGATATGCCAAAGAAAAAACGCGGTCGTCCTCGTAAAAATCCAGAAGTTGTATCACAAGAAACTACAGAAAATAAAGCAAAAACAGTAAAAAAACGTGTAAATAAAATTGCTGCTATGGCGCAAAATATAAAATTAGCTGAACCTGTGGTTAAAAAAGAAGTAAAAGAAGAAGCACCACAGAAAAAAAGAAGAGGTCGTCCACCTAAAAATGCACAAAAAGCAGTAGAAACAAAAGTGGAGACTAAGGTGGAAAAAGTAGAAACACAAGTAAAAGCAAATGAACAAGTAGCAAAGAAAAGAAGAGGTCGTCCTCGTAAAATTGTACAAAATGTAGATGAAACACCAGTACAGAAAAAAGAAAATATCGAAGTAAAACCAGTAGTTAAAGCAAAAGAAGAAAGCATTTCTAAAGTAGAAAAAGTGGAAAAAGTAGAAACTGTAGAACAAGCAAATCCAGTAGCTGCTTTAGTAAAAGCTATCAATAGACTTACACGTGAAGTAAATTCTTTAAAACGTTTAGTCGCTGGTAAAAAAAGAATAAATTATTAAGATGTAAATATCTTTTTATCTCTGTAGAATATATGGGGATAAAAAGATATTTTTTTGGTCAAAATAGAAAAATTATTATAAAAGCTTTTTATTGACCTTTAACCTTTATATTGTTATTATAAATATATTGTAAATGTGAATGTCGTTCATAATTACTTATACATATATTGAATATATAAATATTTGCTTGTATAAACTAGAATTAAAATAAGGAATAGGTGAAATAACTTGATAAGCGTAACGAAATTATTATTTGCAACAGAATATTTTGGAGACTCTCTTCGTTATACAGATAATGCTCATAAAGCAAGAAATGGCGTAAGAGAAGGCATGGGACCAGTAGTAGTTTGGAACTCTACACGTACATGTAATTTAAAATGTCGCCATTGTTATATGAGTTCTGATGCTAAAAAATATCAAAATGAATTGACTACAGCGGAAGCAAAACAATTCATTGATGATTTAGCAGATTTCAATGTGCCAGTATTATTATTTTCTGGCGGAGAACCATTAATTCGTCCAGATTTCTTTGAACTTGCAGACTATGCAGCGAAAAAAGGTGTACGTCCTACATTATCTACTAATGGTACTTTGATTACACCAGAAGTAGCTCGCAAAATCAAAGATATTGGTGTAGGTTATGTGGGCATTTCTTTAGATGGTCTTCGTGAAGTAAATGATAAATTTCGCGGAAAAGCTGGAGCTTTTGAAGCTGCTATGAATGGTATCAAAAACTGTGTAGCAGTTGACCAACGCGTAGGACTTCGCTTCACTATCAATCATCACAATATCCAAGAATTAGAAAATATCTTTGATTTCATTGAAGAAGAAAATATCAATCGTGTATGCTTCTATCATTTAGTATATTCTGGTCGTGGCAATCAAATGATGGATGAAGATGTAACAGCTGAAGAATCTCGCCGTGCTATGGATATAATCATTCGTCGCACTCGTGATTTTGAAGAACGTGGTTTGAAAAAAGAAATCTTGACTGTAGATAATCACTGCGATGGTGTATATATGTATTTAAAAGCACTTCAAGAAGGCAAAGATGAACTTGCTCAGCAGATTAAAAAATATATCGCAATGAATGGTGGTAACCGTTCTGGTATGGCTTTTGCCGAAGTTGACCCACTTGGGTATGTACATCCTGACCAATTTACACAACACCATACTTTTGGCAATGTTCGTGAACGTAAATTTGGTGATATTTGGCAAGATACAACAAATCCTATTATGGCAGGATTGAAAGATAGAAAACCATTATTAAAAGGTCGTTGCAGTAAATGCAAATTCTTAGATAATTGTAATGGTAATTTCAGAACACGTGCTGAAGCTCGCACTGGAGATTTTTGGGAATCAGACCCTTCTTGTTATTTAACTGATGAAGAAATTGGTATTACAGGAGCTGAAAAATAATGATTATTTCATGGAATACAACAAATGCTTGTAATATGTTTTGCGACCATTGTTATCGTGATGCTGGTTGTAAAGCAGATGAAGAATTAAATACGCAAGAAGCGAAAACGCTTTTAGAACAGATTGCTAAAGCTGGCTTTAAAATCATGATTTTTTCTGGTGGAGAGCCACTTATGCGTCCAGATATCGTAGAACTTGTGGAATACGCTACAAAATTAGGTCTTCGCTCTGTATTTGGTACAAATGGCACGCTTATCACAGAAGAAATGGCTTTAAAATTAAAAAATGCTGGCGCTATGGGCATGGGAATTTCTCTTGATTCCATGGATGCAGAAAAGCATAATAATTTCCGTAAATTCCCTAATGCTTGGGAAGGCGCTGTTCGTGGTATGAGAAATTGTCGTAAAGTAGGGTTGCCATTTCAAATTCATACAACAGTGATGGATTGGAACCAACATGAATTGGAAGCTTTAACAGATTTTGCCGTTAAAGAAGGCGCTGTAGCTCACCATATTTTCTTTTTAGTGCCAACAGGTAGAGGAAAAAATATCGAAGCAGAAACACTTCGCGCTAAAGAATATGAAGATGTTATCACAAGAATTATGAAAAAACAGCAAGAAGTGGATATCGAATTAAAACCTACTTGCGCACCTCAATTTATGCGTATAGCTGACCAAATGGGCATGAAACTTCGTTTCCGTCGTGGTTGCTTGGCTGGTACATCTTATTGCATAATCAGCCCTCGAGGAAAAGTACAGCCATGTGCTTATTTAAATATGGAACTTGGCGATGTTCGCAAAACTCCATTTGATGAAATCTGGAAAAACAGCGAAGTATTGAATAAATTGCGTACTTTTGAATTTGAAGGCAATTGTGGTAAATGTAAATATAAATTCAGCTGTGGTGGCTGTAGAGCTAGAGCTGCTTATTATAATGATGGCAATTATATGGCAGAAGAACCATGGTGTTTATATAGTCATAAATAATAAAAGTGTTGTATATGGTCTAGGCTATATACAACACTTTTTTAGTTGATTTTAATTTAAAATAGTATGCTTATCATTGAATTTTATAATGCGACTATGAGGTAGGGATAATAATTCTTGTTCATGCGTGGAAATTAAAATAGTTTTATTAGCTTTGATAAAATCCATGAGAAATTCTTTAAACCATTGTCTAGTTTTATTATCAAGCCCATTTAAAGGCTCATCAATCATAAGTACATCTGGATTTAGAGCTAAGATTGCAGCAAGAGCCACCTTTTTCTGTTCGCCACCACTTAGATGATAAGGTGGTCTATCTTGTAAATGTTGTATATTTAAATAAATTAAAAGTTCATTTATACGTTGATGAATGATTTCTTCATTTAAATTCATTTGCCTTGGGCCAAAGGCGATTTCATCATATACTGTAGCATTGAATAATTGCACATCTGGATTTTGAAAAATATAACCAATGCGTTTATGAAAGTTTTTAGCAAATATATTATCTTGCAAAGTATTTTTATCGATTTTCTTATTATCAAAGTAATATTCACCTTTAGTAGGAAAGATTAGACCATTTAAAAGTTTAAATAAAGTGGATTTACCACAACCATTAGGGCCTGTAAAAAAGATTAATTCTCCGGCATAAATTTCAAGAGAGATATCATTTAAAGCAGAAACTTCTTCATAGTTATAGCTTATATGAGATAGATTTATAATTGGTGTCATAGAAAATATCCTTCACTGAAAAAATAAAATAATAGATAAATGATAAATACGATGGTATGCCAAATATATTTTAATTTAAATTTATGTTTAATAACTGGCGTGTAATTTTCATCAAAACAACGACATATCATAGCATGATATGTTTCTTTGGTATAAATCTGTGATTTTAGAAATGTAGTGCCTGATATAGAAGCTAGACTTTGATATTTAAAATTATTTTTACCGACAGAGCGTAATTTTAGAGAAATTAATAAATTGGTAAAGGTATCTCCTAAAATCACGATGTATTTTAATGTTAAATCTAAGGTTAAAATAAATATCGCAGGAATATGAAATAGGCGAAGAATTTTACTTAGTCTATAAAAAGGGATAGTTTGAGCGATATAAGCTAAAAGAAGAACAGTTATAAAAATTTTAAAAGGCAGATAGAAAAGGCGAGTATTATTTAGTAATAGAGAAGGTAAAATTATTATCAAAGAGAATAAAGTTGATATCAAAGTCGGTTTTAATATAGAAATGATGATTTTTGTATTTAAAGTCGATAGATAAATTAGACTAAAAGCTAAAATAATTAAAGGAAAAAATATTTTTTGTGCAGAATTTATTAAAATTATGGTGAAAAAAATGAACAATAATTTTTCACTGGGATTTAGCCAACTATTTTTATGGGGATAATTATGATGGCGAAGAAAAATTAATTTAGTAGTAATGGAAAATAAAGTTTTTTGCCAAAAATTATCTTTATCCTTTGGGGGTGTGTACTCATCTGTAGTTAAAAGCCATTTAGGAATTTTAGCAGAATTATCAAAGTGATTGTTTTTTTGCATAAATAATACTTCCCAGTATTTTAAAGATGATGATTAAGAGAGCGACACCAATAATAGCTGAAGCTATATAAGCTAAAATATCAGTTGTTCCACTCATAGTATAATCAGGGAAAAAAGCTTCATAATTAAATCCATTTAATAATTTTTCTGGAATAAATCCAAGAGGAACCCCCGAAGAAGTATCATTTACAATTTCTTCTGGAGCCCATTCACCCCATGCAGTGCCTTCAGCTATGAGTCCAAGTGGAGAAATAATAATTAAAAATGCTAATAAAGAAAAAATAGAATTTAATTTTATCTGTTGGCTATCATAAATTATATTTGGAGATGTCTTGAGGATAAAAAGATATAAAGATAAAGTAAATAAACCTTCTGCTATGCCGGCAATTGTCAAGTGAGATAAAGCCATGGCAGGTATGGATATCCAAAGCGGATACGGACAATAAAGCGGTTGACCTAAATTATCTACAAATAATAATGGCTGAATACCAAGTTCTAAAGCTGTGAAAAAAGCGGCTAAATTTATACTGATATAGGCAGATAGAAAAATAGTGCATTTATGATAAAACGGAGATAAATGAATTTTATTTAAAATTTTATAAATAAAAAAGCCTGTGAAAGGTAAAATAAATGCTATATTAAAACAATTAGCTCCAAAAGATAAAATACCACCATCACCAAAGATTATAGCTTGAATGAAAAGTGCTACACTGATAGCTATACAGGCGGCATAAGGCCCTAGCAGTAAAGCAATAAGTGTTCCACCAACGGCATGGGCTGTAGTGCCATCAGGAATGGGCAGATTAAACATCATCAAAATAAAAGCAAATGCGCCACCTATACCAATTAAAGGAATTTTATCAGCAGATAAAGTTTTATTTATCTTGCGGATAGAATAGTACCAGATAGGTGTCATAGCTACAAATAAAGTAGCACAAGTGGAAGGGCTTAAATAATTATCAGGAATATGCATGATGAAATCCTCCTTATAAATAATATTATTTGCCATCATTATATTATTTATAAATGATAAATATAAGCCTATGTATAGGATAGAAATAAAAATTAAAATAAAATCATGGATATCAAAGCATTAAGCTATAATTTAGGAAAGTGAAAATATTTTTATATGGGGGTATGGGGGAATATGATAATTAAAAATGAAAGAGGTGTATTTTATGAAATACAATTTAGAAAATATTAATGCTCGCTTTGGCATTGGTAGTCAAAAATGGCAGGACATGAAAAATAATCCTTTAGTAGATGAAAAAGTAATTCCTTTTTCTGTAGCTGATATGGAATTTAGACTTGCCCCAGAAATCACAGAAGGACTAAAAAAATTTATAGATGATAATATTTTAGGCTATGCAGGCACGAATAAAAAATATCGTGAAAGCGTTTGTAAATGGCAACAAAAGCATCATGATTTTACAGTTGATGAAAAATGGCTTGTAGAAACACATAGTGTAGTAAATGCTTTTTTTACTGCTGTAAAAGCATTTACGCAAAAAGGCGATGGTGTGATGTTATTTACACCTGTTTATTATCCTATGTATAAAGCTATAGAAATCAATCAAAGAAAATTAGTGGAGATACCTTTGATTAATAATAGTATGACATATGATATTGATTGGGACTTATTTACAAAAAAAGCTAAAGCAATAGATACAAAAATGTTGATACTTTGTAGTCCACATAATCCTTGCGGTCGTATTTGGACAAGAGAAGAATTAACTAAAATTAGTGAAATTTGCTTAGCAAATGATATTTTAGTAGTAGCAGATGAAATTCATGCAGATTTAATCATGCCAGGATTTAAACATGTTTCCTATGGTACGATTTCTAAAGAAGCATTAGAACATTCAATTATTTGCACAGCACCAAGTAAGACTTTTAATCTAGCAGGTATGCAACTTTCTAATGTATTTATAGCTAATGAAAATTATCGCAATCTATTTAAAGCAGAACAAGCAACTGATGCAGATTTTGCTTGTAGTATTTTGAGTTATGAAGCTTGTCGTTTAGCTTACGAATATGGTGAAGAATGGTTGACAGAGGTCATAAATATCATTGATACAAATAAAAAAATAATCATGGATTTTATGCAAGAGTATTTTCCACAAGTGAAAATAACACAGCTTCAAGCGACATATTTATTATGGCTTGATTTTAGAGCATTTAATTTAACTAATGAAGAATTAGAAATGCGCAATCGCCAAAAAGCGTGCCTTTATTTTGATGAAGGTTATATATTTGGTAAAGCAGGTAGTGGGTTTGAGCGTTGGAATTTGGCTTGTCCAACAAAATATATTCATTGGGCATTAGAGCGTTTATATCAGGCTTATAAAGAGTTTGCTGTGAAATAAATTTATAGATAAAAAAAGAAAAACCTTCTATGTTAGGGCTATACATAGAAGGTTTTTCTTATGCAGTTTGAAGAGTTGTTATCATCAGTTTATCTAAATTAGGAATAATTTTGTTGATAACATGAAAAAGAAGGTGTTCATCACAGCTTACGCCGATGATGTCTGCTACTTGTTTAAGGTTTTGCGTAGCATTTTGAGCAGCAATGCCGTAGTCGGCAAAGAGAAGCATTTCTATATCATTGTCAAAATCACCAACAGCGATAAATATTTTATCCTTGTACATAGGCATTTTACGTAAATTATCCAACATAATACCTTTAGAAGCATTTTTAGGAATTAATTCAAAATAACTAGACCAAGAAGTAAAATATTTGGCAATTTTATCCATCTCCATAGATTTGGCGAAAATATGGAGCCATGATATCGTATGAGTATTTGTTGTATAGAATTGGACTTTTAAGATATCTAAATCATAAAGGTCATCTAAATTACTTCTGATATAAGATAAATTTTCACGTTTGATAACAGGGTCATCAAATTCTTCTTTAGTGATAATGTGAAAAGTATCTTTAGTATGAAGTTCTATACAAGTGTTAGGACAATGAATTAAACATTGTTTGAGAAAATTGAAAAGAATTTTTGTTTGCAGTGATAATGTTTTTAAGACTACATTATTATTCGTGTCTTGCAAGATTGTGCCATTATAAAATATGCTAGGTGCATTTATAGGAAGCTCTGGAATATATTGTTTACAACTGTGGAGGGTTCTTCCAGTAGCTACTGCAAATGTACCACCGGCTTTAGTGAATTCATTTAAAGCATATTTATTAATAGTGGAAATTTGCGATTTAGAATTAATTAATGTGCCATCCATATCACTGATTAAGAAAACATTATTAAAATCTGTCATAATTATTACCTCAAAATGGAGTTAATTTTGTAGAAGATAGAAGCTACCACGCATAGCAAGTCTTCTTCTTCTACAAATGTATCTAATAACCAGAGGTGCTATTTCCTAACTGATATGCTTTTATTATAAATGGTATATTTTAAAGGATAATGAAGTAAATGTAAAAAAATAATAAAAATTTCTAAAAAATATTGATATTTTTTAGAGACCTGCTATTTTAGTAGGCAAGTATCGTTTGTATCCAAGAATCCCCTGCCTTTAGGCATGGGGAGTATGTCAATTCCTGCTATTTTAGGTGTTTATGAAAAGCAAGGTATAAAAGATGGTGCACCAAACAATGTGATGAAAGGGCCTGCTTTTAAAACAGAACTTGCTACTGCATATCCAGATTGTCGTCTTGTTGTTACAAAAGAAACAATGACAGTTGAAGGTATGATAAAAATTGTTTATGAGCTTTTAAAAGATAAATTAAATATTGTAAAACTCACTTTCTCTAGTGGAGTTAATTTGGCATCTGAAGAATATGAACCACATCTTGAAGTTGATCGTTGTCCATTATGTGGTATTGCATTGAATGAAGATGGCGTTTGCCCAAAATGCGGATATAAGAAACCATAATTATATTTATAGATAAAAAAGCCACAGCATATGCTGTGGCTTTTTTATCTAATTATCTTTGACGAGCAACTGTTCCTGCTCTACCTGGTAAATATCCATGATAAACTTCACATTCTTTTATATTAGGAACATATTTACCTTCTTCTAATTTTACAAATTCATAACCAAGTTTTTTGGCTTTTTTGATGAAATCATGAAGAATAGGTAATTGTTTTAAGCCTTCCATTTCTGAATGGATAGTTAAAACATTAAATTCTTGATCGCAATGACTCAACCAATAATCATTGATATTTTCTTCAGTGATTAATTTATTATCTAAAGTACTACCTAAACATTCATCCATAGTGAGCAATGTTCCTGGAATTTGTAATGGCAAATATTTTTTATCATTCATGATAGGATAAAATGGATAATATCCGCGAACATCACTGCAATAATCAAAACCTAATTCTTGTTGAACTTTTAAACTGCGAGGAGTTACTTGCCAGCCAGGAGCAGCACAAGCTTTAGCTTTAAAGCCAGCGATTTTTTCAAAAAGATTAATGGCTTTGGTCAATTCTTCTTTTATAGTATCTTCAGATAGGAAAGGCAATTTATCTTGCCAATAAACATGGTCCCAACAATGAATGCCACATTCGTGATTTTCTTTGATAGCACGAAGAAATGGCATAGGATTTGGTTCAACAATATGAGGTGCAGGTAAAAGAGTACCATACATCATAGTTTTAAAACCATAAGTACTAGGTGCTTTAGTGCGTAGCATTTTAGTTAAAAAACCTTTGCGAAAGATACGGCGAATAGCTTTACCAGAATTATCTGTGCCCATGGAGAAAAAGAAAGTAGCTTTGATATTTTCTTGTTTAAAAACATCAAGCATGCGAGGTACGCCTTCATCATAGCCACGTTTTGTATCTACATCAATTTTTATAGCAATTTTTTTAGCCATAATATCCTCCAAATTTTATATTTTAGTTAAAAAGCCATCGCCACTAGCAAATGCTGAGGCAATGGCTTTGATTTTTATAAATAATAATTAAGCTTTATCTAAATTTTTAGCATACCATTCAAGTGTATAGTGGATTGCTTCGCGAAGTGTAGCTTTTGATTTCCAACCGAGGCGAGTTTCCATTTTTTTCACAGATGGCAATCTATCTTGCATATCATCATAATTTTTACCGTAATATTTATCGGAGTCCATAACGATAAATTCTACTTTATCAGCTTTATCTTTGAATTCAGGGAATTTTTTCATTTCATCAACAACGATTTCAGCCATTTCTTTGATGGAATAATTGTTTTCTGGATTACCAATATTGAAGATTTGTCCTTCTGCTTGGTTATCTTTATTAGTGATGATATCAATTAAACCTTGTACGCCATCGCCTACCCAAGTAAAGCTACGACGTTGAGCACCACCATTTACAAGTGTTATTTTGCCAGTGTACAAAACATCATAGATGAATTGAGTGATGGAACGACCTTTATGTTCACTTGCATCTTTGAAGCTGTCAAGGCGAGGTCCTACCCAGTTAAATGGGCGGAATAAAGTGAATTTAAGCCCCATTTCTTGACCAAAAGCGAAGATTACTCTATCCATCATTTGTTTACTACAACTATAAATCCAACGGCTCTTAGATACAGGACCTAAGATTAAATTACTGTTATCTTCGTCCATGACTTTATTGTTAGGGTCAGGCATACCATATACTTCAGAAGTTGAAGGGAAAATAACGCGTTTACCATATTCAGCACATTTACGAACCATTTTTAGATTTTGTTCAAAATCAAGTTCGAATGTCCAAAGTGGACGAGTAATATAATAAGCTGGGCGAGCGATACCGATTAATGGTAAAAGAACATCACATTCTTTAATTTGTTCATTGAGCCAAGCTTCTTCTTTGAAGATATCGCCTTTTTTCATAGAAAAGCGAGGATTATCTAAGAATTGAGTGATATTATTATCTGCTAAGTCAAAACCTTGAATTTCCCAGTCTGTTTGAGCAAGTGCCATTTCAAGGAAATGAGAGCCAATAAAACCGTTTACACCAGTAACAAAAATTTTCATATGATAAATACTTCTTTCTATCTTTATTTATAATAGTTTATTCAAGTTCAAATTTAGTACCGATTGGCAATAAATCAGTGAATGCTTTAGCATCTAATTCAGCTTCATTTTCAAATTGTAATTTTTCCAATTGAAGTAGACCTTTTCCAGTGCCGATGCAAAGTGGATTAGTGCTTACAATTTCACCGATATTTCCTGTTCCTTCGATTGGTTTTGCCCACCAGATGAATAATTTTTTATTATTCACATAGGTGAAAGCTCCAGGAAAAGGATGTGTAACGCCACGAATGAGATTGTATAAACTAACGGCGTCTTTAGAAAAATCCAATAAACCATCTTTAGGGCGACGTTTGCCAAATTTTGTGGCTTGTGTATCATCTTGTGGTGTCAAAGTAATAGTACCTGCCTCTATTTTTGGCAAACAATCTTTGATGATTTCACTAGCGATTTTACTAACTTTAATGAAAACATCTAAGGATGTATCTGTAAATGCTATATCAAATCCACGCTGGTCTACAATATCACCTTCATCGGCTTTTTCTGTCATGAGATGAAGTGTGGCACCAGTGTGTGTTTCACCATTTACTACAGCCCAATTGATACATGTTTGACCGCGATATTTAGGTAATAGAGCACCATGAAGATTATAAGCACCTAAACGTGGTTTTAAAATGATTTCATTAGGAATTAAACGGCGAAAATAGAAAGAGAAGATGATATCTGGATTTAAATTTAAGATATAATTAGTAGCTTCTTCATCTATTTTTTTTGGTCTAAATACAGGTATATTATTAGCTTTAGCCAAATCATATACAGAATGAAACCATATTTTTTCATCAGGATCATCTTGATGAGTATATACAGCTAAAATATTAGCTTTAGCTTCTATTAAAGCTTTAAGACAAGTATATCCAGGTTCACTATAGGCAAATACAACGATAGAAGGTCTATTCATCTTCTTTAGCACCGTCCTCATATATTTTTCTGATTATATAATGTGGTCGTTGCTGAATTTGTTTATAAATTCTACCAGTATATTCGCCAATGATACCAAGTGCCATAATAGTTGCACCGATCAAGAAGAAGTTTACAGCCATTAAAGTGAAGACACCATCAGCTTCTGGTCCGACAATGATACGGCGTAAAATCAAATATAAGAAGAAGATAATACTTAAAAGGGAGATACCCATGCCACTCATAGTAACCATTTGTAGAGGAGCTATAGAAAAGCTTGTCATTAAGTCAAAATTTAAGCGGAGCAAACGGAAAAAGCTATATTTAGACTCGCCAAATTCACGTTCACGATGACTGACAGGAATTTCTATAGGATTTACTGCAAATTTTTGACCTAATGCAGGAATGAAAGTAGTACTTTCACGACTTTGAACGATGATATCGACAATGCGACGACTATATCCGCGGAGCATACAGCCATAATCACTGATATGCAAACCACTGATGCGATTAGTCATTCTGTTTACAAAGCGAGAAGCTACTTTTCTAAATAAAGGATCATGACGATTTTGACGACATGTGCCAATTACATCATAGCCTTCATCCATTTTGGCAATGATTTTAGGGATTTCTTCTGGTGGATTTTGAAGGTCAGCATCTAAAGTAATGATGTATTTTCCACGAACATTAGCAAAACCAGAAGTGATTGCCATATGCTGACCAAAATTACCATTTAAATCAATGACGCGAACAGTTTTTTCATGCTCTTTTTGAAAGTCATAGAGCATAGCAAATGATTTATCACGACTGCCATCATTGATAAAGATTATTTCAAAACTACGCTGTAAATTTTCCATTACAGGATAGAGTTCTTTAAATAATTGAGGGAGAGATTCTTCTTCATTGTAAACTGGAATTACAATAGAAATTTCAGGACTTCCTAGCATTTTTTAGTTATCAGCCTTTCATACCACAGATTTCTTTGATTGCTTCGATAACATCTGTTACATCTTCATCAGTCATTGCAGGGAAGAGTGGTAAGGAAACAATACGTTCAGATACATATTCAGAGTTTGGTAAATCGCCAGCTTTAAGACCAGTGAGTTCGCCAAAGCAAGTAAATAAATGAAGTGCTTGATAATGGTAAGCTGTACCGATATTTTTAGCACTCATTTTTGCCATGAAATCATCACGACTAAAACCGAGTTCATCAATATCAATTAGAGGTGTGTATATATGCCAAGAATGAACATTGCCTTCTTCAATTTCTGGAGGAAGGATTAAACCACGTACGTCTTTTAATTCTCTTTGATAGCGAGCTACGATTTCACGACGACGATCATTGAATTCTTCAAGATGTGTGAGCTGGTCGCGACCGATAGCAGCTTGAATATCCATCATTTGATATTTTAAACCTGGACGGAAAATATCATAATGAGCTTTACCATTTGCTTGATAACGGTTCCAAGCCCCTTTACTCATACCATTTTGACGTTGCATAGACATGAGTTCAGCTGCTTCTTCATCATTTGTGCAAATCATGCCACCTTCACCAGTTGTGATATTTTTTGTTGGGTGGAAGCTAAATACAGCAATATGACGAGCACCACGACCAAAGCCGATTTTTTTACCTCTATATTCTGCACCAAGAGCATGAGCGGAGTCTTCGATAATGCCAAGATTATATTTTTGTGCAAGAGCTTCAAGTGCGTCCATATCGCAAGGGCGACCTGCAAAATGAACAGGAATGATAGCTTTTGTTTTTGGTGTGATAGCTTCTTCAATTTTATTTATATCAATATTAAATGTATGAGGGTCAATATCTACTAAAACAGGTTTACCACCAGCAAATACGATTGCATTTACAGTGCTAGCAAATGTCATAGGTGTAGTAATGACTTCATCACCAGGCTCGATAAGTGCCATTGCAGCGAGGTGTAAACCGGCAGTAGCAGAGTTTACGGAGATACCAAATTTGCAACCTACATAATCAGCAAATTTTTGTTCAAAATCTACTGTTTTAGGGCCCATAGCGAGCCAACCTTTACGAATAGAGTCTGCTACATCAGCAATAGCTTCTTCGCTAACCATAGGTTTAGCAAAAGGTAAAAATTCTTTACGCATTGAAATATTCCTCCAAATAATTTAACTATTATTTATTAATCAAAATAGTATATGACCCTTCAGTTAATACTTGTTTCGCTGGAGAAGTCAATACATTGAGACATTTATCTTTATAACGTTCTTTAACCACAATTATAATACGCTTTTGACTGTTCCACAAATCATTTAACTCTTCGCCATTGAAAAACCAACCTGCACCACTTGGATGTTCAGAGCCAAACTCAAGTTCACCTTTGAAATCAGCAAGAGCAACTCGTTGATTAGTGTAATATGGTATGCCGTGATAAAAATCGCCATAATTTACAATTAAAGCGTCTTGTGGATTTAATTCATTGATTTTTTGGCTTACATAATATGCAGATTGATTATTGTGTACTTGTTGTTGAACATCATGAAGACCTAAACCAAAGAAAAATCCCATGACACAAAGAACACTTACAGTGCAACGAAATCTTTTTGTTTTTATCCAAACAAAAATAGAGGCAATAGTACCGATGAATAATGTTGCTGTGAGTAAACCACCTTCAGCAATGAATTCATCAATTGTCAAATAATTAGAACTTAAGACATAGCCAACTAAAGCTCCAACAAAAGCTAAGCATAAGATGCTATTGATTAAAAAGCTATGACAAAGCCAAGAATTTTCATCTTCAAAACGTTTGATGGAAGCTGCAATTAAAATAGCAAGTGGCATCCAGCAAGGCATGATATATGGTACTAATTTAGAATCAGAAATAGAGTAGAAAATGAAAATGATAAAGAACCATAATAATAAGAAGATGATATCAAAGCGATTGCGCTGAGATGTTGTTTTACGAATAACACCTTTTTTACTGAATAAGGATAATAAAAATCCAGTCCAAGGTAACATACCGATGATTACAAATGGAATGAAGAACCACCAAGGTTGGAATCTATCGTGCATTTTAGTTGTAAAACGCAAGAAATGTTCACGAACAAAGAAGAAATAAAAGAAATCATGGTTTGCTTGGCAAACAAGATAAAACCATGGAACAGTAACGATAAGAAAAGCTAAAATTCCAGGTAGATAAAATAATTTTAAGAATAAACGAGGTCTTTTTGTTAAAATTGTGTACCAAAATAAAATACCAAATGGTAAGATTATGGCAACTAAGCCCTTAGTTAAAACACCAAAGCCCATGGCGATATAAAAGGCAACAAGCCATTTTTTCTTTTCTGTGTGTTCAAAAGCATAGAAAAATACCATACAGGCTGTCATAAATAAAGTCAGAGCCATATCTAAAATATTAATTGAGGCAACGATTAAATTTAAACAAGATGTGGCTAGAATAGCACTAGCGAGTAGACCTACTTTGCGAGAATACATCATTGTACCTAAAAATCCAACAAGACCAACGCAACCGATAGCTGATAATGCAGGCAAGATACGTCCGGCAAATTCTGTAACACCGAAAATTTTCATCATGATGGCAGTAAACCAATATTGAAAAGCAGGTTTTTCAAAGTACTCTACGCCGTTTAAATGTGGAGTGATAAAATCGCCACTAAGTAACATTTCATGAGGTATTTGATTGTAACGACCTTCATCAGGATCCATTAAATGATAAGAGCCTAAATGGGCTAAATAGAGATAGAAAATAGCTAAAACAAATATTCCCAACAGTAATTTTTTATTTTTTAGACAAAAATCACGCAAGAAAAAACCTCCTAGATAAATGATTTTAAAAATATGTTTAAACTATATAATTATACTATTTTTTATATTTCTCTACAATCTAGATATAGTATAGATATCTAAAATGATTTTTTCCTGAAAGAATAATACAAGATAGCGAAGATTTTTTTGATTTTTGCTGTAAGATTGTACTAGATGTGTTAAGATTAATAATTGATAAATAAAGGGAGATGAAATTTTGACAAATTTATTATTGATATTAACAGGTGTATTGTTAAATGCAGCTGCTCAATTAGTTTTAAAAAAAGGTATGTCGCAGATAGGAAGCATACAAGTAGATATTAATTCTATATTGACCATGGTTTTAAAAGCTAGCACAAATATTTATGTATGGTCTGGGCTTATTTTCTATGTGATAAGTTTTGTTGTTTGGCTTATGGTACTTTCACGAGTAGAAGTAAGTTATGCTTATCCATTTTTAAGCATAGGTTATATCATAGCTGCTTTTGTGGGTTATTTTTATTTTGGCGAATCAATGACTTTGAATAAAATAGGTGGTATCATCATCATTTGCTTGGGAGTATTTTTATTATATCGTTCTTGATAAAATTATATTATTAATTTGAACATAGAAGGATTTTATGATGAAAGCTAAAGATTATGTAAAAGTAGGATTAGTAATATCTATCGTTTTGCATGTAGGGATTTTTGCTCTAGGTGGATATGTTATGAATAATATAACAAAAGAATTAAACGAAAAATCAATGCTACAATCCTCTGCTGATGAAGATATTACGTATGTAGATATTGGAATAACTCAAGAGGACGAGTCAAATGATATAGTAGTTGAAGAGGCAGAAGACAGCAATGCTCAATCGGAAATAGTTGTTGATGAAGAAGAATTAGAAAAGCAAAAACCACCAATAGAAACAATTAATCCACCAGAAGAAAAAAAGCCAGAACCTGTAGTAAAAAAAGAACCTAGACACAAATTTCGCACATATAAAGATACAAAAATCGTAGTTAAAGAGATATCAAAAGAAAATCTTGTATTGAATTTTAGCGATGTAAAAGATTCTAAGGATTTAATGCCAACTTATAAACATAAAGAAAAACCTGTTTATGATTATAATTTAGTACCAGAAGGCGAAGCTATTATCATAGTAGTGGAATATATCATGGACGAGCAGGGCAAAATAATACAGGCTTATCCTGTGTTACCTGCTGAAAAATCTGATTTAGGTTTAAGTGAAGAAGAATATCAAGATTTAAATACAGCATGTATACAAGCTTTAGAAAAATATGAAATTATTCCACCTAAGGATAAAAGAGGAAATATTCCTCAACAGGAAAAATTTATCTTAACTCATGATGGTGCAGTAGAAAAATTTGAGTTTTAAATAAAAAATAGCATGTTAAAGGTTATGTTGAATTTCGTAATCTTTAACATGCTTTTTTATTTAGTTATGAGTGATGATTAAATATTTATTAGTTTCAAAGTAAATAACAGCATTTTCATCATTTAATTCAGCTAAACATTCTTGTTTATATTTTTGAGGAACGACTAATATCGCATGAGGATTTTGTTGCCATGTGGATAAAAATTCTTCTTTGTTAAAGAACCAGCCCTGTCCGCTATCGTGTTTAGAGCCAAATTCTAATTCACCTAGATAATCATAAATGGCAATGCGGGATTTTGTATAAAATGGTAAATCTTGAAGATAATCTTTATAGGAGATTATTAACGTATCTTTTGTTTTTAAAGTATTTACTACTTGAGCAATTTCTTTTCCTGTGCGATGTTGAGCTACTTGTGTGATTACAGGTTGCAAAGAAAAGCTAAATAAAATAGCAGATATAGCATAAATTGCGATTATTTGTGAGAAATTTTTATATTTATACCAAGATATAAATATTATTAGATTAGAGATGAATAGCACTAAAATGATGAAACTGCCAGAAAAAATAAATTCATCTAAACTGATAAAATCGCTTTTAATAGCTGTTACGATTAAAGCAACAATGATGAGCAGGGAAATAAAAGCGTTAATGAATAGAGCAATTTTTATTTTAGTTGTCTGATAAGATATGTGGTTTAAATGACGACTAATCAATATAGCCATAGGCATCAAACAAGGAACTATATAAGGTACAAGTTTAGAGTCTGACATGGAGTAAAAAACAAAAATTATACTAAACCATAAACATAAGTAAATATATTTATGTCTATGAGGATTAGTTATAAATTTATACCATGTTCTTTTGGGTGATTTGGATAAGAAAGAGGAGATAAAAAATCCAGTCCATGGGAAAATCCCTAAAATGATACAAGGTATGAAGAAATAAAAAGGTTGATAACGGTCATGAACTTTAGTTAAATAGCGTAAAAAATGTTCATGGATAAAAAAGAAATAGAAGAAGTCTGGATTATCTTTGCAAACTAAATAAAACCATGGCACACAAATCACGAGAAAAATTAATATACCGATAAGAGAAATACTTTTCAATAGTAGTTTTAAATTTTTAGTGAGCAAACAATAACAAAATATAATGGCAATGGTTAAAACAATAGCAATTAGACCTTTTGTCAGAGTACCAAAAGCCATAGAAGCGTAAAATATATATAGATATTTTGATTTTAATGTAGTGCTAAATTGATAATAACTCACCATGGATAGGGTGATGAAAAAAGATATTGCCATATCTAAGATATTTAAAGAGCCTATAATTAAATAAAGAAAGGAACTGCCAATTATAATACTAGCTAGAAAACCTGTTTGGCGATTAAATATCTTAGTAGCTAAATATCCTGTTAAATAAATACCCCCTAAAGCACATAGAGCAGAAAATAAACGCACGGCAAATTCATTTTCGCCAAATATATACATAAAAAAAGCTGTAATCCAGTATTGAAGGACTGGTTTTTCAAAATACTCTACGCCATTTAAATGTGGAGTAATGAAATTTTTATTAGCAAGCATTTCGCGAGGAATTTCAGCATATCTACCTTCGTCAGGGTTTATCAAGGGGTATAGACCAAGATGCCAGAGATATAAAATTATGAAGATTATAGCTATAGTAAAAATAGAAGTTTTGTCGAGATTTTTAAAGTCGAATAATTGAGATGAAGTTTGCTGCGATTTCATAAAAATAACTCCTTTATGATTAATTTAAGAAAATCATAAAGGAGCATTCTGAAAAAAAGCTGAAGTGAAAATAAAAAATACAATATTAATTTTTAGAGATTATTAAAGTAAAACAAGAACCTTTTTCTTTATTATTTTCAACGAGAATATTACTGTGATTTTTTTGAGCGAGTATTTGAGCTATTGATAAACCAAGACCATTACCATAATAAGTGCGAGTATTATTAGCACGATAAAATGGCTTAAATATATGCGGTAAGTCTTCAATGGATATGCCAGGACCACTATCTTTGATGGCAATTTTTATACATTGTTTATCTTCTGTTATAGTGATAAAAATAGAACTATTTTCATCACTGTATTTAATAGCATTATCCACTAAGATGGCTAATATTTGTTCAATATGAGACATATCAGCTGTTATAAAAATATTTGGAGGGTTAGAAATTTTGAGGGTGATTTGTTTATTTTTAGCTAATAAAGAAAATTTAGTGTGGATTTTATTAATGAGATTGTTGAGGTTAAATTTAGTGCTATGCACAGTTAATGTATTATTAGTATTTCTTGCAGATAATAATAAATTGTCAATGAGTTTTTTCATCTTTAAGCTTTCATCATTAATATCATCAATAGTATCTATGGAAAATTTAGAGAGATTATTTTCATCATCTGTTTTTAATACAGTTAATCCAGACATTATAATGCTTAAAGGTGTTCGCAATTCATGAGAGGCATTGGCAATAAACTGTTTTTGTTGCTCAAACGATTGAACGACAGGTTGCATAGCTTTATTTGCCATTTTATAAGCGACATAGCGTACAAAAAATAAGGATAAAGAAATAATTATTAATAAAATGAAGAATATGCGAATTTGTTCACGCACCCAATGAGTTATTTCTATGCCAACATAGACTTCACCTAAAAATATATTATTTTCTAAGAGTGGATAGCGCATATAAATTAAATATTTCAAATGGCGATTATCAACTAAATTAAAATCAAAATATACCTTATGAAAAGAAAGTGAATTATCATTAATAATTTTAGTGATAGATTTTTCAGACCATTCCATATTATTATGTTCAAATACTAATTGATGGTCTTTGGTATATCCATAGATGAAAATTTTATTGAAATAATTGTCTTCTTCAGGCGAGTTATCATCATCTTTAGGAAAATTTTTTAAATCCTTAGTATTGATTTTATAAAATAAGTCTTCACTTTCTTCAATAGCAAGCATTTTTATATGAGATAATTGGCTTTTATATGATATAGAAAAACCTACAATATATAAAGAAAATGATACAAATAATAATAGTAATACAGTAAGATAGCAATAATCTTTAACGATTTTTTCTTTGAATTTTGTAAACATATTATATATCCATTTCAAATTTATAACCGATACCACGAATGGTATGAATACAATCACTTAATGATAATTTAGTTAATTTTTGACGTAGAGATTTTATTGTTACATCTAAAGTATTGGAATTTATATTAGTATCATATCCCCAGATTTTATCAATAATTTGTTCACGAGGTAAAATTTGATGTGTATTTCTAATTAATAATTCCATGAGTTGATTTTCTCTAGGGCTTAAAGATACTTCTATTTGTTTATAAGTCAAAATAGCATTGCAACAATTTAATTTTAGATTGTTATATTCAATGATATCATTATAAAATGTTTTGTTGATGCGACGAGATAGAGCTCTTATTCTAGCTAGTAGCTCTGGAAATTCAAATGGTTTGGCTAAATAATCATCGGCTCCACTATCTAAACCATCAATTTTATCTTCAAGAGAATCCCTAGCTGTTAACATTAAAATAGCAGTTTGATTATTTTTTGCTCGCAGATATCTACATACTTCGATACCGGATTTTAAAGGCATCATCCAATCTAAAATGATGATATCATAATCTGATAAATTAGCATAATCAATAGCATCTTGTCCATTATATACACAATCTACAATGTAATTTTCTTTTTTTAGAAGAAAATCAATCATTTTAGATAATCTTTTATCATCTTCAGCAAATAATATTCGCATAGAAACACCTACTTTTCTAATTTAATATTATGAAGTATATGATATTTAATATTTTATAGTATTGGCATATAAAAATAAATATAGCGTGAAATTTTACTTTTATTTTATTTAAATATATTTTGTTACATATTTTTTACATATCCTTAATATAGTTTTTACAAACTATTGATTTAAATTTAAAAAAATCTTTTTATAATAGTAACCGTTTTGAAATATTTCTCTGAAAAATTAATCGGAGTTATTTTGAGCAAATTTGTTTTTACTTTTTTTAGGTAGAGTATATTAATCATTTTTGGAGGAATATTTAATGTTTAAGAAAAAGCTTATTACAAGTGCAATCACCGCAAGTTTAATGATGGGAATAGCAAGTACATCTTTTGCAGCAACTAATCCATTTAGTGATGTGCCAGCTGATAGTTGGGCATATGATGCAGTTACTACACTTGCTAATGATGGTGTGATTGATGGTTATCCAGATGGTACATATCAAGGTCAAAATACTATGACTCGTTATGAAATGGCACAGATTGTAGCACGAGCTATGGCAAGAACTGATCTTGAAAAAGCGGACAAAGCAATTGTTGATAAATTAGCTGCTGAATTTGCAGAAGAATTAGATAATCTTGGTGTTCGTGTGTCTGATTTAGAGAAGAAATCCGATAATATAAAATGGAAGGGCGAATTAAAATATAAGTATGTTCAAGCTAATCATGATGCCAAAAAAGATAAACGTTCAAATAAATTAGAATTTAAACTTGAACCAAAAGCTTATATTGGCAATTCCGATTGGACAGCTAATGCTAAAATTGAATATACAATGTATCCAGAAACAGATAGCAATGCAGATGGTGTAAAAGTAAGTAAGGCATATGTAGAAGGACCTTTATTTGGTGCAACAGTAACAGCTGGTAGAACTTCTTTAGATATTTGTCAGGGCATGATTTTTGATGATGAAATTTCTGGTATGACAGCAGATTTTGGTAGTGATGTATTTAATACAAATATAGCTATTGGTCGCTATAGTGAAAATGATCATGATGGTGAAATCCCTGATGGTAAAACAGCAAAAGATATCACTGCTGATTACTATGGTGTACAATTTGATTACACACCAAACGATAATTTAGCATTCAATGCAGGTTATATTTTATTGAGTGGATTAGATAAAGATGTTGAATTAGATTTAGACGTTGATGATAATAAAGCTAATTTATGGTATGCAGGTGGCAAATATAATTTTGATAAAAATGTAGCATTAGTTGGTCAATATTTACAAAATGCTGATGCTAATAGCTATGATAAAGCAGGTAGTGTAGAAGTACAGTATAAAGGCGCAAATGCAAAAGATGCAGGTTCTTGGGGAGCATATATAGGATATCGTCATCTCGGTGAAAATGTAACTATTGAAACAGGTTATGATGAGGCTGCAGAAGGTCAAAAAGGACTTGTAGCTGGTGTAGAATATGTATTTACTCAAAATGTAATAGGTTCACTTTTATATTTTGACGGTAAGGATTTAAAGACAGATACAGATGCTAATACTGTATATACTAGCTTAAAATTTAAATTTTAATCTTATAGAGCAAGAAACTTTCACTTGTAGTTATTAGCGAAAGTGGTGGAAGTATATCACTTAAAGAGAATATTATTTATTAGAGATTTGGAGCAATGAGAATGTTTTATTTAAAAAAAAGAAGAAAGCAAATGATTGCACTTTGTTTAAGTGCAGCTTTAAGTGTAGGCTCTTTAACAGCTTATGCGGCAACAGAATATTGGAATGATGCTTCTACAAAACCAATGGTAGAAACTAAAACACCTATTTCTGATAATACTAATTGGGAACAGTGGAAAGCTGGCTGGGATAATTTAAAAACAAATTATGAACAGGTAGCACTTACACCAGGCGCTGATTTTTCTAAATTAAATTTTGGTTGGTATTCTAAAGAAAAAACAGATAAAGCAATGGTACGTATTGCTGATAATAAAGAAATGAAAAATGCCAAAGAATTTAAAGGTACTTGTACAGAAGGTACTGTAATCAATGGTGTGCATTATTATAGCAATAAAGTAACAGCTGATGGTTTTAAACCAAATAGCACATATTATTATCAAGTAAAATTAAATGGTGAATGGCAACAAGCTCAAGAATATAAAACAGGTGATCCAGATAATTTCAGCTTTATGTTTGTAGGTGACCCACAGATTGGTTCTTCATATAAACAAAAAAATGCAGAATCTAATGGTAAAAAATTAGGTAACGATTTAGCTGCTAGAAATGACTCTTATAACTGGAATGTAACTTTAAATAAAGCAATGGAACAACATCCAGAAATTGACTTTTTAGTATCCCCTGGTGACCAGGTAAGTGTAAAAGGTAATGAAGACGCAAAAGATTTAAAAGAACAAGAAGACCAATATTCTGGATATCTTTCCGCCTCTGTACTTCGCAATTTACCACAGGCAGTAGCTATTGGTAACCATGATTGTAGCTCTGCAAGCTATCAAAATCACTTCAATAATCCAAATCCATTCCTTGAAGAATCTACACCAACACCTGCTGGTAACGGATATTTTTATAGTTATGGTAATGCTTTATTCATTGTTATTAATGCTAATAACTATAATGCAGCAGACCATAAAGCTTTGATTGAAAAAGCTATCAAAGAAAATCCAAATGCAAAATGGCGTATTGTTGTAATGCACCAAGATATTTATGGTTCAGGTTTAGACCATTCAGATTCTGATGGCATTATCTTGCGTACACAATTAACACCAATTTTTGATGCAAATGATATTGATGTAGTATTACAAGGTCATGATCATAGCTATGCACGTACTTATCAGCTTACAAGTGATGGACAGGCACATGATGAATTCTTAGAATACAAACAAGATCAAGGTGGATTTAACCACGATAATTTTGATGAACGCTTTGAAAAAGATGGCGTATTTAGAGCATATTATAAATCTCAAAATCTTTGCTACAATATAGCCGATAAATCACAAGGTACAGTTGTAAATCCAGAAGGTGTATTTTATTTGACTTCTAACTCTGCAACTGGTTCTAAATTCTATAATTTAATTCCAGAACAACAAGATTATGTAGCAGCTCGTAGTCAAAATTGGAGACCATCTTATTCTGTAATCAACATTACAAAAGATAGTTTCACTGTTAATACTTATGATGTAGAAACAGGTGAAGCAATAGATAGCTCCTATACAATTATAAAAAAATAAATGATGATTTGATATAAAAGTGATAAGAATTTTTCTTATCACTTTTATTTTACAGTTATTTTTGTATATATTTATTTAAATTTTACGTTACGTTTACAGTATTTTTAAAAATAAAATATAGAATAAATATATCTACAAAAGATATAGAAATTATCTTACTTTTGATTAGAACTAAGGAGAGTGACTTTTGTGTTTTATTTGAAAAAAAATAAAAAAAGAATGTTAGCTTTATGCTTAAGTGCAGCACTTAGTGTAGGCTCTTTAACTGTTTATGCAGCAACAGAACAATGGAATGATGCTTCTTTAACACCAGCTTTTACTACTAAAACAGCTGTATCAGAACATACAGATTGGGCAGATTGGAAAGCTAACTGGGATAAAATTAAAACAAATTATGAACAAGTTGCTTTAATTCCAGGCTCCGATTTTTCTAAATTAAATTTTGGTTGGTATTCTAAAGAAAAAGCAAATGAAGCTGTAGTGCGTATTGCTGATAATAAAGATATGAAAAACGCTAAAGAATTTAAAGGTACTTGTACAGAAGGTACTGTAATCAATGGTGTGCAGTATTATAGCAATAAAGTAACAGCTGATGGCTTTGAACCAAATACTACATATTATTATCAGGTAAAATTAAATGGTAAATGGCAACAAGCTCATGAATATAAAACAGGCGATCCACATAATTTCTCATTTATGTATGTAGGTGACCCACAGATTGGTGCTTCTAAAGGTCAAGTTCCAAATGAAAGTGCTGTAGAACAAAGTGAAGATGTTGCAGCTAGAAATGATGCTTATAACTGGAATAAAACATTAAATAGTGCTTTAGCACAACATCCAGAAATTAATTTCTTAGTATCTCCTGGTGACCAAATTAATGAACCAGCTGGTAATAATGCTGAAAAACATTTATTACAGGAATATGAATACTCCGGATATTTATCTGCAACAGCTTTCCGCAATTTACCACAAGCAGTAGCTATTGGTAACCATGATTGCTTGACTACTAGCTATCAAAATCACTTCAATGTGCCAAATCCATTTACAGCAGAAACTAATCCTACAGTTGCAGGTCATGGATATTATTATACTTATGGCAGTGCTTTATTCATTGTCATCAATGCTAATAACTATAATGCAGCTGACCATAAAGCTTTAGTAGAAAAAGCAGTAAAAGAAAATCCAAATGCAAAATGGCGTATTGTTGTAATGCACCAAGATATCTACGGTTCAGGTTTAGACCACTCTGACTCTGATGGTATTATTTTACGTAACCAATTAACACCTATTTTTGATGCAAATGATATCGACGTAGTATTACAAGGTCATGACCATACTTATGCTCGTACTTATCAGCTTACAAGTGATGGTAAACAATATGATGATTTTGCAGAATATAAAGTAGGTCAACATGGACAAGACCATAAAGTACTTGATAATAAATTAAAATCTGACAGTGCATTCAAAGAATACTATACTTCTCAAAATCGTTGCTACACTATTGCTGATATGAAACAAGGCACTTTAGTAAATCCAGAAGGTGTATTCTACATGACTTCTAACTCTGCAACTGGTTCTAAATTCTATAATTTAATTGAACAGCAACAAGATTATGTAGCTGCTCGTAGCCAGACTTGGAGACCAACATATTCTGTAATCAATATTACTGATGATAAATTTACTATTAACACATATGATGCTCAAACAGGCACACCAATCGATGAAGCTTATAGCATTATTAAGAGATAATAAGTAAGATTTAATTTTTCTCTAACTGCGGTAAAGTATATGCTTTACCGCAGTTTTTACATTAAAGAAATTAATATAATGATAATAAGAGAGGAATTTTTTATGAATTTGTTAAAAAATATTTGGGTTCGTGGGATTATAATTATTTGCATATTAATAGGTGAATTTTTCTTTTTACAATCATATAATCAGGTAGAAAAACCAACTTTAGTAAATACACAAGGGCGCGCTTTTGAAAAAGCAACAGTAGTGGAAGTTTTAAAAGATAATATACAAGAAGATGGTTCTCGTGTGGGTGACCAAGTTGTATTATTACAGATGGAAACTGGACCACAAAAAGGGCAGATTTTGGAGGCAAATAGTCCTAATGGATTATTATTTGGAACAGCATGTAAGCCAGGCTTAGAAGTAATCACTATTTCTAGTGTAGTGGGGCAATTACATGTTACTACTGTATATAATGTAGACCGTTCTATGCCAATATATATTTTTATAGCTATTTTCTTGATTTCACTTTGTATTATCGGTGGAAAAAAAGGTGTAAAATCGGCGATTGCACTTATTTTTAGTTTCATTTGTTTTGTATTTGTATTTTTCCCTATGATAATGAAAGGAACTTCTCCATCTTTAGCTGCTATTTTTACAGCGACAATTGTTACAGCAATGACTATTTGCTTGATTAATGGTTTTACAATAAAAGCTTTATCTGCTATTTTGGCAACTTTTTTTGGTTTATTGATTGCAGGTTTGACAGCAGATATTTTTGGCTATTTCACATCACTTTCAGGTTATAATGTATCCAATATTGAAGCATTATTATTTATTGGACAGAATACTTTAATTGATGTAGGTCAATTACTTTTTGCTGGTGTTTTATTTGCAAGTTTAGGTGCTGTAATGGATATAGCGATGGATGTATCTTCAGCAGTGCAAGAATTGCATGTTAAAAATCCAGCATTAACACCTAAAGAATTATTTAAAAGCGGTATGAATGTTGGACGAGATATTATGGGTACAATGTCAACAACACTTATTTTAGCTTTCTTTGGAGGCTCTCTTGGTGTATGGGTATTAGATTATGTATATGATTTACCATATTTGCAATTGATAAATTCAAACTCTATTGGTATAGAAATCATGCAAGGGATATCTGGTAGCTTTGGCGTTATTTTAACAGTGCCAATAGTAGCATTATTTTCTGCATGGCTTCCTCATTATTTAGAAAACAAAAAATAAGAATTATATTGTTTTGAGAATAAAAAAGAGATTATGGTTTGGATAATAAACCATAATCTCTTTTAGTTTATTTTAGAGTTTTTGATTTAATTTGAATAGATAAATTTGACTTTGCTGTTCTTCGGGTGCATTTTGTTGCAAGCCTATATGGATATCTACTTGCTGATTGTTTTTATTTAAAAAGATTTTTTTATCAGCATCATAAGTGTAATCTTCTACAGAGGCGTTGTTATTGTTAGCATCGTCTACTTTAACAGCAATTCCAAAATCGTTATCATTTACTACAGCGATAGTTTGTCTATCTGGAAGTATAGCTAATCCTTCAGCTTTTTCAATATTCCAGCCATATTGACGTAAATCTAGTAATAATTCTTTTTTGGCAGGAACAAAATTTTGAGGAACTTTGCCATATTCTAAATCGCCATTAGTATCGACAGTTGTAGCATTTTTTAAATCTACTTTATAAATGAGATTTTGCATTTTGCCATTTTGCTTACCTTGTTCAATAAGTAAATATTCATCATTACCAATAGATGTAATATCACCTAGTTTGGCATTAGAGAAATTTTTATAATTTTTATCTACAGGATAAGCGTACATTTTTACTTCTTTTGTCTGAGGGTTTAATTTTACTATTCTAGTATATGGTGCAGTTTTGGACGTTTTACCATCTACATCTAAAGGACTTTGAACAATTCCTACAATATTGCCATCATCATCAATAGTGAGACCTTCAAAACCACGATTAGGAACACGTTGTGCTAAGATAGATGGTAACCCCATTCCAGGACCATATTTTTCTAGTATTTTTCCATTAGAATCTGTTTTTATTAAAAATGGACCATATTCATCGCAAAGCCAGAAATTACCGTCTTTATCACGAGTAATACCTTCTGTATCAAGTCCGTTGACATCAGTGCCTAGATCATTCATTTTAAAATCTAAGGCAACTTCACCAGTAGAACCAATGGCACCGAATGGAATTACTTTGCCGGATATTTTATGATTATTTTTATCTTTTAATGGAATACTATCAATAATTTGGGCTTTGTTCTGATCGATTTTTAAGATACCTATACTAGGTGTGAATTTTGGTGTAGGAAAGAATTTTCCAGGATATGTTTTACCATCTTTTATATATGTTGGGATATCGCCATTAGGACCGCGGTCTGTTACACAATAAAATTCAATACTACCATCATTATTTAGAGATTTGAACATAAGTCCAGAGCCATATCCAGGATTTATACCATTGGCAAATTCTTTTTCTTCTTCATCATAAGGCAGTTGATAATTATCAGCGGTAACAATATAGTGAGAAACTGTAGCAGTATTACTTTGAGCATAAAGATTTGTAGGTGATGTGGAAAATACAGTTCCTAATGCACAACTTAATAATAATAATTTCTTTAAAGATTTACGCATAATTTTTACCTCATAAAAATATAGTTTGATTTTAATTATAAATTTATTTTGTAAAGAGCAATTTAGAAGGAAATAAATTCTAGGTAAAAAATATTTTATGAAGATTAGAAGGTAAACAATAGAGAGATTATGATAAGAAAATCTACTTTTGTTTTATTTTTTTATAAATGTGATAAAATGTATCTAAATAGTAAAGATGATAAAGTTAATAGTATAGAAAATATCTTTATTATTTAATTATAAAAAATATATATTAGGAGGATTTTTAATGAACAGTCATGAGTTTCATGAACTTACACATTATGTAATGGATTCACCTGCGAGTCCACCTGCTAGTTTATTTGCTGGCGGTTTTGATGATTGGAGAAGTAGAGCACGTCTAGCTCATTTTTTGGCAATGCCAGAATTGAAAAAACATGATGAAGCAATAGAGTTGTTTCGTTCTGTTGTTGAAGTAGAAATAGATGAAGAAAATCCTGAACAGGTAGAAGAAAAAGTTTATGCTTTGCAAAGATTATCTTCTTGCCTTCGTGAAGATAAAAAATATGATGATGCTCTTCACTATATAAATCTAGCTGTACAATTAGTAGAGTCTACAGATTATTTATATAAATATATTCTACGTGGAGAAGTTTGGGCTGACCGCTGGAATTTATTATATAATAAGCAAGATATTGAAACAGCTGAAAATGAAATCGATGAAAAAATTTGCGTATTTGAGAATTTAGACGTGAAACATAATAGTTATTTATATTATGGTTATCGTTTTAAAGCTCAATTAATGGCTACCGGTCTGATGAAAGAGGAAGCTTTAAATTATATGAGAAAGGCTTTATCTTTTATGGATATTCCTGAAAAATATAAGCCTGCTATAGAAAAAGCTTTTAGTGCTACTCATAATAATGTCGCATGGATTTTAAATACGATTGACCATGCTTGCCCTTCACCAGAAAAAATTCATTGGGATATTTAAGTTTGCAAAAAATACATATATGACATTAAGTATTAGTTATATATGTATTTTTGTACATATATATATTTGGACAAAGATAGTATAGATAATAAGAGGAGAATTTTTATGGCGAAGGAAAAACATGTAGAAGGAGAAGCAGACCATTATATTAAGACATTAATAGGTGCTGTATTAGGATATGCAGCTGATGGTCTGGATATGTTTTTATTATCATTTATTTTAGTTTTTATTATTAAAGATTTTGGACTTACTACAGCAGAAGCTGGGAATTTAACTTTAGCAACAACGATTGGTATGTGGATTGGTTCATATATTTTTGGACTGTTAGCAGATAAATATGGACGTACAAAGATATTATCTTTTTCGATAATTTTATTTGCGGTAGCCACATTCTTGATGTATTTTGTTGATAATTATACAGTATTGCTTGTTTTACGTTTTATCATTGGTCTTGGTATCGGTGGTGAATTTGGTATTGGTATGGCGATTGTTACTGAAACATGGGCACCTGATATGCGAGCAAGAGCTACTTCATGGGTAGCACTTGGTTGGCAAGGCGGTGTATTATTAGCAGCAGTTATACCAGCTATAATTGTGCCAATGTTTGGCTGGCGTGCAGTATTTCTTGTAGGCTTAGTTCCTGCACTCATCGCAATTTATGTACGTATGCATCTTAAAGAACCGATTTTGTGGCAACGTAAAAAACAGCGTCAGCAAGAATTGATTGCTAAAAAAGAAAATGGAACTATCACTGAAAAAGAACAAAAAGAATATTATTATTTGGCAGGTATGCCACTTAAAAAATTATTCACTACAAAGAGAATAACAGCAACAACAATAGGGCTTACAGTTATGTGTTTAGTGCAAAACTTTGGCTATTATGCGATATTTAGCTGGATGCCAACAATTTTATCTCAAAAATATGGCTATAGTTTAGCGCAGACAAGTGGTTGGATGGTAATATCTATTGCTGGTATGGTTTTAGGTATAATCTTATTTGGTATCTTGGCAGATAAAATTGGACGTAAAAAGACTTTTGCACTTTGGTATATTGGTGGAACAATTTACTGTGTAATTTATTTCTTTTTCTTTACAAGCCAAGCAAGTTTATTATGGGGAAGTTTCTTATTAGGTTTCACTGTAAATGGTATGATGGGTGGTTATGGTGCAGTTATTGCTGAAAATTATCCATCTGAAGCACGTTCTACTGCAGAAAATATAATTTTTGGTACAGGTCGTGGTCTATCTGGCTTTGGCCCTGCTATAATTGGTTATTTGGCAACAGGTGGAAGCTTGATAGGAGCAATGAGTCTTGTATTTGTTATTTATCCAATAGCACTTATTTTTATGTGGTTCACTGTTCCAGAAACAAAAGGTATAGAAATCGATTAATAAAAAAAGGTTATGCTTTTGCATAACCTTTTTTGTTTATAATTCATCAATAGAGGATAAAAGTTCTGTATAATCGTGGAGATAAAAATCAGCTTGTGATTTTATTGCCTCTGTATCAGCATCAGAATATTTGTCATAAATAGCAATGGTTTCAATACCAGCTTTTTTAGCAGCTTCAATACCGATTAATGAATCTTCAAAGACGATACATTCTTCTGGTTTGGCATTAAATTTTTGCATAGCTTTTTGATAAACTTCAGGATCTGGTTTGATTTTGCTTACATCTTCACGTGTGTAGATTAAATCAAAATATTCATCAAGTGGAGCTTTGGCGTTGATATTTTTATTTAAAGTGCGATATATATCCATATTTGTGCGTTTTGTAGTTGTTGTTATAGCAAGCATAAAATTCTTTGCTTTTAATTTTTTGATGACTAAGTCAGCTTGTGGTTTATAATCGATTATATTTTGGAGAAAATCTTGAGCTATTTCATAACGCAATTTGATGATTTCTTCAGCTGAAATTTGAGCTGAATATTTATCCTTGAGATATTGGCAATAACATAAATAAGGATTTGGTTGTGCATTGAATTTTTTTAATTGTGTATCACGGTCGTTTTGCACAGTTGTTTCATCAATTGTTTTATTGGCTAATTTTTCAATGAGTTTTTGGTCGATTTGGTTCCAGATGCCAACAGAGTCAATTAAAGTGCCGTCCATATCAAAAAAAGCAAATTTTTTATTTTTTAGCATGACAAAATTCCTTTCTGACAATAAAATGGTTTAGGTATATTGTAACAATTATCTAAAAAAGTTGAAATATATATTTATCCTTAAAATAAAAGCATTAATCTTTTTCTTTACAGTAATATTTATTTATGATATATTAATTTTTGTATGCAAAAGACATTCCCATTCTAGGGTAAGCGAAACTCCAACGCTGTCGTGGATTCGGGAGAAATAAAATTTAGGAGGATATTTTAATGTTAACTCAAGAACAAAAATTACAAATCATTCAAGATAACGCTACTCATGAAGGTGACACTGGATCCCCAGAAGTACAGGTTGCTTTATTAACTGCACGTATCGCATATCTTACTGAACATCTTAAAAACAATAAAAAAGACCATCATTCCCGTCGTGGCTTATTAAAAATGGTTGGTCATCGTAGAAGACTTTTAAGCTATTTATATGATATCGATGTAGAACGTTATCGTGCTCTTATTGCAAAATTAAATTTACGTAAATAATTAATTGAAAAAGCGGGAGCCTTTCCCGCTTTTTCTTTTAGTTTGCTTGATTTTAAGTTAAAATAGGTATAGACACAAAGATTAAAATATTGATAAATACATAAATAGGAGGTAAGTTATGTATACTTTTGAAACAACACTTGGCGGTCGCAGTTTTGTTGTAGAAACAGGCAAAATGGCGAAACAAGCAAATGGCGCTGTATTAGTTAGATATGGTGAAACTGTCGTTTTAGTAACAGCAACAGCTTCTGCTGAGCCACGTGAGGGAGTAGATTTTTTCCCTTTAACAGTTGATTATGAAGAAAAAATGTACGCTGTTGGTAAAATACCTGGCGGTTTTATAAAAAGAGAAGGTCGTCCTGCTGAATCTGCTATCTTAAATAGTCGTTTAATCGACAGACCTATTCGCCCATTATTCCCAGAAGGTTATAGAAATGATGTTCAGATTGTAGCTACAGTTTTATCTGTAGAACAAGATAATGCTCCAGAAATCGCTGGTATGATTGGTGCATCTTGTGCACTTTCTATTTCTGATATTCCATTTTTAGGGCCAATCGCTGGTGTTCGTGTTGGTCGCATTGATGGCGAATTTGTTATCAATCCAACAGTTGAACAGCGTGAAAAATCTGATTTAAACTTGACTGTAGCAGGTTCTTATGATGCTGTAATGATGGTTGAAGCTGGTGCAAATGAATTATCCGAAGAAGTTGTTCTTGATGCTATTTTATTTGGTCATGAAGAAATCAAACGCTTAGTAAAATTCCAGCAAGAAATGATGGAAAAATGCGGTAAAGAAAAACATCAGCCAAAATTATTTACTGTTCCAGAAGAACTTGTAAATGCTATTCATGAATACACTTATGATAAATTTGATGCTGCTGTTCGTGATGCTGATAAACTTCGCCGTGATGAACATGTAGCAGAAGTAAAAGCACAAGCGAAAGAACATTTCTTAGAACTTTACCCAGAAATGGATATGGAAATAGATTATGTGCTCTACAAAACTTTAAAAGGCATTGTACGTCACATGATCACTCATGAAAAAATTCGTCCAGATGGTCGTGGCTTAGAAGAAGTTCGTCCTATTAGCTGTGAAGTAGGTATTTTACCTCGTACACATGGTAGTGCACTTTTCACTCGTGGACAGACTCAGATTTTAAATGTTACTACACTTGGCGCTTTAGGTGATGAACAAGTAATTGATGGTATCGGTGATGATACATCTAAACGTTATATCCATCATTATAATTTCCCAGGTTATTCCGTTGGTGAAGCTCGTCCAATGCGTAGCCCAGGTCGTCGTGAAATCGGTCATGGTGCGCTTGCAGAACGTGCATTAGTGCCAGTTATTCCTTCTGTAGAAGAATTCCCTTATACACTTCGCCTTGTATCTGAAGTTTTAGAATCCAATGGTTCTAGCTCCATGGGTAGTGTATGCGGTAGTACACTTTCCTTAATGCATGCTGGTGTACCTATTAAAAAACCAGTATCTGGTTGTGCAATGGGCTTAGTAAAAGATGGCGATGCTTACACAATTTTAACAGATATTCAAGGTATGGAAGATGCTCTTGGTGATATGGACTTTAAAGTAGCAGGTACTCCAGATGGTATCACAGCTATTCAAATGGATATCAAAGTAGATGGTCTTAGCAGAGAAATTTTAGCAGCTGCTCTTGCTCAAGCAAAACGTGGCCGTGAATTTATCTTAAGCAAAATGCTTGAATGTATCAGTGAACCAAATAAAGAATTATCTCCATACGCTCCACGCGTAAATAGTATGAAAATACCTACTGATAAAATTCGCGATGTAATTGGACCAGGCGGAAAAACAATTAAAAAAATAATTGATGAAACTGGTGTACAAATCGATATTCATGATGATGGTAATGTATTTATCACAGCAGTAGGTGCTGAATCTGCACAGAAAGCTCAAGATATGATCAATGCTTTAACTGCTGAAGTTGAAGTTGGTGCAGTTTATAAAGGTAAAGTTACACGCATTATGAATTTCGGTGCATTTGTAGAAATTTTACCAGGTAAAGAAGGCTTGTGCCATATTTCTCAATTAGCAAAAGAACGCGTAGGAAAAGTAGAAGATGTTGTAAATATTGGCGATGAATTAGAAGTAAAAGTTACAGAAATTGACCGTCAAGGTAGAGTAAATCTTTCTCATAAAGTGCTTCTTTAATAAGGCTGGTGAAAATAAGTGCATATTGTTTTGATTGAACCTGAAATTCCAGCAAATACTGGTAATATTGCACGTCTTTGTGCAAATACAGGTATTGAACTTCATTTAGTAAAACCACTTGGTTTTTCTACTGATGATAAATATTTAAAAAGAGCAGGTCTTGATTATTGGCATTTAGTAAAAGTGCATTATCATGAAAACTTTGATGAAGTTTTAGAAAAATATAAAGGTCATAAATTTCATTATGCTACAACAAAAGCCAATCATGTACACAGTGATGTAACTTATGGCATGGATGATATGCTTGTTTTTGGTAAAGAAACAGCAGGTATTCCTGAAAGTATTTTAAAAGAACATTGGGACGATTGCATTCGTATACCGATGATAAGTGAATCACGTTCTTTAAATTTATCTAATTCTGTGGCTGTAATTGCCTATGAGGCTATGCGACAACTTGATTATGCAAATTTAAAACAAGTTGGTTTTGATCATTTAGATTGATAGGAGCATAAATAATGCAAAACTTAAATGAATGTATAGCTAAATTAAAACAAATTTTGCCAGAAGATAGTGTGTTAATAGATGAGCCAATGTCTAAACATACTACATTTCAAATTGGCGGTCCAGCTGATTGCTTTGTAATGCCTTCAACAGTTGAAGAAGCTATCGCTGTTATAAAAATAGTAAAAGAATATGATGTACCACTTACAATGCTTGGCAATGGCTCTAATTTGTTAGTCATGGATAAAGGTATTCGTGGTATTGTTGTAAATTTAAATGAACGTTTTGCTAAAATTACAAGAGATGGTAATTTCATTAAAGCTCAATGTGGTGCTTTAATGGTTGATGTTTCTAAATTTGCAGGTGAAGCTTCACTTACAGGTCTTGAATTTGCAGTGGGTATCCCAGGTAGTATCGGTGGTTGTATCTTCATGAATGCTGGTGCTTATGATGGTGAAATAAAAAATGTAGTTCATCGCGTTAGTGCTATTGATAAAGAAGGAAACCTCGTATACTATACAAATGAAGAAGCTCAATTTTCTTATCGTCATAGTATTTTCCAAGATAATGATAATTTGATTTTAGAAGTTGAATTAGAATTACAAGAAGGAAATCAAGATGAGATTTTAGCTAAAATGGCAGATTTGACTAATCGTAGAGAAACAAAACAACCACTTGAATATCCAAGTGCAGGTAGTACTTTTAAACGCCCACCTGGATATTTTGCAGGGACTTTAATTGACCAAACAGGTTTAAAAGGTCTCACTGTTGGTGGTGCGCAAGTTTCTAAAAAACATGCTGGTTTTGTAGTTAATATCGGCGGAGCAACAGCTCAAGATGTACTTGATTTAATCAAAGAAGTACAAGATAGAGTTTATAAAGCTCATGGCGTGAAACTTTATCCAGAAGTAAAGATGATTGGTGAACAATAAAATATAACATAAAAGCTATAGCAAAGAATTTATTTTGCTATAGCTTTTTATTTAAATTGAAAATAAATTATTAACTATTAAGGATATAAAAATGATATATTTTATGCAGGGCTTATTATTTGGATTGGCTTATGTTATGCCTATTGGCATACAAAATATATATGTTATTAATTCTGCTATGCAAAGAAATGTAAAAATAATTTGTTTGACTACGATATTTGTAATTATATTTGATATTTCGTTAGCTATTAGTTGTTATTTAGGTATTGGAATTTTATTAGATAAATATCAATTTTTACGTGATTTCGTGATGTTTATTGGAGCTATGGTTATTTTCTATATTGCTTTTGATTTATGGAGAACGAATAGCAAATTAGAAATAAAATCAACTCATGATTATAGATTGTCAAAAATAATTATTTCGGCTTTTTCTGTAGCATGGTTAAAACCTCAAGCTATTATTGATGGTTCGTTGATTTTAGGTAGCTTTAGAACATCTTTAGAGGGAGATAGTTCTATATATTTTATCATAGGAGTTTGTATCGCTTCTTGTTTATGGTTTTCTATATTAGCTTTTATAGCACATAAATTTATAAATAAATTATATAGATTTGTTAAATATATTAATCTTATTTGTGCTATCATTTTGTTTTTATATGGATTAAATTTATTGTAGATGTTTTGTTTAGATTTATTATGAATTATACATATAATTAAATTTTGGAATTATCTTGATTAAGACCCTAAGAGTTTTAATACTTTTAGGGTTTTGTTGTATAATAAAATAAATATATACTTATTTGGAGGTGTTAATATGATTGGTGATTGTGCGAATTGTAAAAGTCATATTTGTGCAGGCAGAGGTATTAGTTGTAAAAAAATAAATCAAGATGAAGTAATTGATTTATATACAGATGAAGAGAAAAAAATTATGAAAGCAGCAGCTTTTGTGGAAGCCACATATTATAGTGAGCTTACACGTTTAGAAGAAACTGTAGAATTTGCCAAACAAATGGGCTATAAAAAATTAGGTCTAGCTTTTTGTATCGGTTTAAATAAAGAAGCTTATTTAATTAATAAATTTTTAGCACGTGAATTTGAAGTAGTATCTATTTGCTGTAAAAATTGTGCGATAGCAAAAGATAAATTAGGTTTGAAAAAAATAAATCCTCAAAGTGCAACAGAAAGTATGTGTAATCCTAAATATCAAGCTGAATTTTTAAATCAAGCAGGTTGCGATTTATTTATTTCCTGTGGTTTATGTGTAGGTCATGATGCGATATTTAACAAAAATTGTAATGGCCCTGTAACTACATTAGTTGCAAAAGATAGAGTACTTGCTCATAATCCATTAGGTGCGATTTATTCACGTTATTGGCGAAAAAAACTAAAATTAATGGAAGAAAATGAAATATAAATAAAAAGGAACAATATTTTGATATACATCAAAATATTGTTCCTTTTTTATTAATAGTTCTTGGATACTGTAAAAAGATGCTAAAATGTGGAGATTATAAAAACAAATAATAAATAAGAGTAATTCTATAATCTACCTTAATAATATTTGGTAATATTTATTTTTCCGCATTATAAAATTTTAGTGGTAACCGTGAGGTTATTGAAAATAATTATCGTTGAATACGGTTTTAGTCTGAATGTTTGAGCGAAGCGAGTTTCTAAGCGTTGTATGAAGCGATAATTATTTTCAAAACTAAAATTTTATCTGCGGTGATTTCTTTGGTTCGTTTCTTTGTCATCAAAGAAATGAACAGTTTAATTATTATTCTCTAAATCTATCAACGATAGTTGCACAAGCAGCATCGCCTGTGATATTTACAGCAGTACGAAGCATATCGAAAATACGGTCAACACCGAATAAAATTGGAAGTGCTTCGATTGGAATATTAGCAGACATAAGAACGGCTACTACTAAAAGTGTAGGGCCAGGAACACCTGCTTGACCTACAGCACCAACTGTAGAAGTAAAGATAATGGCTATATATTGTGTAATAGTGAGTTCGATACCAAACATTTGAGCAAAGAAGATAGCAGCCATAGCATAATAAGCAGCATTACCATTCATATTGATAGTGGCACCGAGAGGAAGTGCAAAAGAAGTAGTTTCTTTAGAAACATGCAATTCTTCAATAGTTGTTTTCATATTAAGTGGTAATGTAGCCATGGAAGATGCAGTAGTGAAAGCGAATAATTGAACTTTGTACATAGATTTAAAGAATTGTTTAAATGTAGTACATTTAGAGAACATAGCAACACTACCGCCAATAACACCATAATTAACGATGAGGAGAACGATAATATATAATACTACAAGATAAGCTAGTTTTACTAAAATTTCTGAACCGAATTTACCGATAGAGCCTGCCATTAAGCCAAAAACACCAAGAGGTGCAATACACATAATAGCAGTCATAATATTTACAGTAACTTCAGTCATATAATTGAAGAATTTAAGTAAGAATTCTTTCTTTTCACCGCTTAAGTTAGCGATAGCAAAACCGATGAATAAGCTAAATACAATGATTTGTAAAATATTACCAGAAACGAGAGCTTCAAAAGGATTTGCAGGAACAAAACCGATTAAAGTTTCCCAAAATCCAGGGATACCGCCTTTATCAGCATATTCACTAGAAGCTTGAACTCCTAAACTAGCTAAACTAATTCCTTCACCTGGTTTAAATACTACACTGAAAATAAGACCTATAACAGTAGCAATGATAGTAGTAATTGTATAATAAATAAATGTTAAAAGACCGATTTTCCCAGCAGAACTAGAATTTCCTAGTGAAGCCGCACCACCAATTAGTGAGAATAAAACCATAGGTACTACGACCATTTTGATTAATTGCATAAATAAATCGCCGATTGGCGCAAAGATTTGTGCTGTTTCACCTAAAGCCAAACCAACAGCAATGCCTAAAATCATGGCAATGAGAATAAGCGTACCGAGCTTATTAATGATCATTTTTGCTGTCATCATAAAAGACCTCCTAAAGATATATTTGTATATTATATAAAAATAACATAACGAAATTATACTCTTTTTGGAGTGAATTTACAACTATACTGTAGCTTTTATAAAAAATACGCACAAAATATCTTTTAAAATGTTTATTTGTTTTTTGTATACGTACAAATTTTATTTTAAAATAATACCTGAAAGCACTAAATTTAATTTATAGCGAATGTTTTCTTGATATTTAAGTGGTAGGCTACTAAAAGAAGCAGATTGAAATAGAGAATGAAACATTTCTGTAATAATTTCAGCTGGAATATCACTGCGAAATTCGCCATTATCTTGACCAGTTTTGATGATTTCATCAAAAATATCTTTGAATGGAAGTGGTTTTTTTATCGAAACATGTGGCTGTATAGTTAATGCACTTCTATCTACAGCGCGCATAAATAATGGCAAAATAAAACGATTTTGGTCTAGTAGATTAGCAGTATATAAGACAAGCCCTTCTAATACTTGAGCTTGAGTTTTTTCTTTATTTATAGATTCAAGATAATGTTGACGAATATCCATAGCTAATTGAATGAGCAGACTACGAAGTAAATCATCTTTAGATTGAAAATAATTATAAAATGTGCCAATACCTAAATTAGCTTTTTGCATGATATCAGCAATAGAAGTATCTTTCAAACCTTTTTGAGCGAATAATACGATAGCGGATTGAATGATGGTTTTTTTTGATTTTATTTTTTTTGCTTCACGTTTACTAAGTGTATGTTCCAAAATAATCACCTGTTTATTTATATTTTATAAAAATGAATGCGGTTCGTTTTCTTTAAAATATATTATAATGGCATTTATCTTTTTTCTCAAACCGTAATAGTTTTTCAATAGTATGCTATAAATTAATGTTATTTTTTGATATAATTGCAATTAGATTTAAGGAAAAAATATAAAGGATTTCAATTTTATGAAAAAAGATGAAATACTATCAGCTATTGGTATTTTTTTCGGCATTGGTATTGTAGCTTTAGTATCTAAATCTATTGATAATAATTTATTATTAGCACCATTTGGAGCGACAAGTATAATCGCTTTTTTACTATATGACAGTGAATATGCTCAGCCGAGAAATATTATCTTAGGCTATATTATTACAAGTATTGTAGGTATTTTAATGGCTTATATTTTAGGGCATAATTGGATTGTTTATGCTTTAGGTGTAGCTATAGCCATGTTAGTGAAATCGTGGTTTAAAGCAATTCACCCACCATCTGCTGCTATGCCGATTATATTATTAAAAGCGAATGAACAAGGTATTATCAATTATTTTTTATTTGATGTAATACCAGGAATTTGTTTATTAGTTTTTATTGCTATAGTCTATAATAGATTTATTTTACATAGAGATTATCCTTTATGGCATAGATAATAATTTTAAGGAGAATTTTTGTGAAGTGGGCTAATCATAAATTAGTAACGACTGTAGTTGTATTTGCAGGAACAGGAAATTTTTTATATGCAGCATATAGTTTTTTTGGTAGTGTATTGCCAGATAGATTGGAAGGTAAACCACCAAAAGAAAGTAAAGCTTATTGGAAGTGGCGTTCAAAGCATCGCCAAAATACACATTGGACAGTGCCTTATTTAGCGATAATCGCTATTTTATTTTATTTACATGAAGTTGGTATATTAAAAGACTTATTTTGGGAAATAGCACAAATACCGATATTTGTCTGTGTAGGTGCTTTACTTCATATTATTGAAGATGGAATTTGTGGCAAGGTGCCACTTATCTGGCGAAAGCGAAAAATAGGTATAAAATTATTTCGCGTGGGCAGTTCATGGGAATATTTTATAAGTTATACGATTTGTGTAGCTGCTTTATATTATAAATTTATGTTGTAATAAGTTTCAGGTAAAAGAAAGTGGTGAAATATATGCAAAAACTAAAAATTGGTTTTATTGGCATTGGTGTAATGGGAAAATCCATGACAGATAATCTCTTAAAAGCTGGATATGAAGTCATGGTTTATACATGTACAAAGCAAAAAGCTGAAAGTTTATTAGCCAAAGGCGCAAAATGGTTTGATAGTGCTAAAGCTTTAGCCCAAAATGTAGATGTAATCATCTCTATGGTGGGTTATCCTCAAGATGTAGCAGAAATCTATTTAGGTGAAAATGGTGTAATTAAAAATTTGAAACCACAAAGCATAATTATAGATATGACTACTTCTAGTCCAAGACTGGCTCGAGAGATTTATCAAGAAGCTCAAAAATATGAAATAAAATCTTTAGATGCACCTGTATCTGGTGGAGATGTAGGAGCAAAAAATGGTACACTTGCCATTATGGTCGGTGGCGATAAAGAAGTTTATGAAGAAGTTTTGCCGATTTTTGAAGCTATGGGAAAAACTATTTGCTATTTTGGCAAAGCAGGTTCTGGTCAATATGCAAAAATGAGCAATCAAATAGCCATTGCTTCTAATATGATGGGTGTTTGTGAAGCTGTTGCTTATGCGAAAAAATGTGGATTAAATCCTCAAGATTTATTAGATGTAATTTCTACAGGTGCAGCAGGTTCATGGTCGCTAAGCAATTTAGCACCAAGAATGTTAAAAGGTGATTTTGCACCAGGATTTTTCATTAAACATTTTATTAAAGATATGAAAATAGCTATAGAGTCAGCTGATGAAATGAATTTAGATTTACCAGGATTGAAATTGGCAAAATCTCTATATGAAAAATTAGCCAAAGAAGGTTATGAAAATAATGGCACTCAAGCCTTATTGAAATATTATGATGCTGAATAAAGCAAGACAAGTACTACAAAAATTTTATGGATATGAAGACTTTCGACCAGGGCAGAAAAAAGTAGTTGAAAGTTTATTAAATAAAAATGATACAGTGGCGATTATGCCTACAGGTGCGGGAAAATCTATTTGTTTTCAAATCCCTGCATTATTATTTGAAGGGGTAACACTTGTTATATCGCCACTTATTTCTTTGATGAAAGACCAAGTTGATAGTTTGCGTCAGCTAGGGATAGCGGCAGTATATATTAATAGTTCTGTCAGTAAGGCTCAATTATATAAGGATTTACAGGACATATCTGCTGGTTTTTATAAAATTATTTATATAGCACCAGAGCGATTAACATCTGAATATTTACCAGATAGTTTTAAAAATTTAAATATTAGTATGGTAGCAGTTGATGAAGCGCATTGTTTATCACAATGGGGACATGATTTTCGTCCTAGTTATCGCAATATCTTAAATTTTACTAATTCATTGCGCATTAAGCCGATTATCAGTGCTTTTACAGCAACAGCTACACCAGAGGTAAAAACAGATATTATAAATTTATTGGGACTTAAACAACCTAATGTATTTGTAACTGGTTTTGATAGACCAAATTTATATTTTTCCGTATTAAGAGGAGAAGTGAAAGATAAATTTGTCATAGATTATGTAAAAAAACATCAAGATGAAGCTGGAATTATCTATGTGGGCACTAGAAAAGATGTAGATGCTTTGCAAGTTTTATTGGAAATAAAGGGTATTAAAGCAGGTAGATACCATGCCGGTATGACAGATGAGGAAAGAAATCAAATGCAAGAAGATTTTCTCTATGATAATCTTTCTGTCATGGTGGCGACGAATGCTTTTGGTATGGGTATAGATAAGCCAAATGTACGCTATGTTATTCATTATAATATGCCGAAAAATATGGAAGCGTATTATCAAGAAGCAGGTAGAGCAGGTCGCGACGGACTTTCAGGAAATTGTATTTTACTGTATAGTCCGCAAGATACACAGCTTCAAAAGTTTTTGATAAGTAAATCTACAGAAAGTGAAATTCGTCAACAATTAGAATATAAAAGATTGCAGTCAATGGTGGATTATTGTCATACACCACAATGTCTAAGAGCATTTATCCTGCATTATTTTGGTGAATTTGATGTGGAAGAACATTGTGATAATTGTAGTAATTGTAAAATAGAAGGCGAATTGATAGATATTACAATTGATGCTCAAAAGGTTTTATCATGTGTCTATCGTATGCATGAACGCTTCGGCGTGAAAATGATAGCAGAAGTCTTGAAAGGTTCAAAAAGTGCGAAAGTAAAACAATTTAATTTTGAGCGTTTATCTACGTATGGCTTGATGAAAGAGCGAAAGCTAAAAGATATCAGTGATTTAATTTTAAGACTTAGCGCTATGCAATACTTAGATATCACAGAAAGCCAATATCCAGTGGTTACTTTAAATGAATTGTCATGGCAAGTGCTTCGCGGTCAAAAAAAGGTTTGGCAAAAGATGGTAATTGTTAAAAAAGCCAAGGCTAAAGGTGAATTATTTGAAGCTTTGCGCAGTTTGCGTAAAGAATTAGCGATAAAAGAAAAATTACCACCATATATGATTTTTTCTGATGCTACACTTACACAGATGGCGACAGATAAACCAACTGATTTAGAATTGATGAAAGATATTCGCGGTGTAGGTGAATTTAAATTACAAAAATATGGTGAGAAATTTTTAACAGTGATAAAGAGCTACATATCGTAAAGATATTTAGTATAGATTAAGAGAAAAAGGGGTAGATTTTATGGATCCAATTTTAAAATTACAAAACGGCAGTGATGTCAGAGGTGTAGCAGTTGAAGGTGTAGCTGATGAACCTGTTACTTTGACACCAGAATATGCTAATCGCATTGTGCAAGCTTTCGTTTTATGGCTCAGCCAAAAAAGTGGCAAAAAAGCAAGTGAATTAAAAATTGCAGTAGGTCATGATTCTCGTATTTCTGCACCAATGTTAAAACAACAAGCTTTAATGGCAATTGTAGCTCAAGGAGCAACAGCTGTTGATTGCTCTATGGCTACAACTCCAGCAATGTTTATGTCTTTAGTATATGAAGAAACAAAATATGATGGTTCTATGATGATTACTGCAAGCCATCTTCCATTTAATCGAAATGGTATTAAATTCTTTGAACCAGAAAATGGCGGTATGGAAAAGAAAGATCTCACTGATATGCTCAAAATCGCTTGTGAATTGACTGAACAGATAGCAGATATCAGCAGTGTAGAAAAATTTGATTTAGTTTCTCTTTATGCTGAAAATCTTTGCACAAAAATCCGTGAAGGTATCAACAGCAAAGACAATTATGATAAACCACTTACAGGCAATCATATCGTAGTAGATGCAGGTAACGGTGCTGGCGGATTTTTTGCACAAAAAGTTTTAGCTCAGTTAGGTGCAGATACTACAGGTAGTTTATACTTAGATCCAGATGGACATTTCCCAAATCACATTCCAAATCCAGAAAATAAAGAAGCTATGGACGCTATTCGTGGAGCAGTGCTCAATAATAAAGCTGATTTAGGTTTGATTTTTGATACTGATGTAGATAGAATGTCTGCCGTATTTAGCGATGGTCAAGAAGTAAATCGTGATGCACTAATTGCTATGATGGCTGCTATCTTAGTGAAAGATTATCCAAATTCCACTATCGTTACGGACTCTGTAACTTCCGATAAATTGACTGCATTTTTAGAAGGTGAATTACATTTAAAACATCATCGTTTCCAACGTGGTTATAAAAATGTAATCAATGAATGCAAACGCTTAAATGAAGAAGGCGTAGTATCTCCACTTGCTATTGAAACAAGTGGTCATGGTGCCCTTAAAGAAAATTATTATCTTGATGATGGTGCATATATGGCAGTTAAACTCTTGATTGCTGCAGCTAAAACTAAAGCAGAAGGCAAAATTTTAAATAGCTTGATTGAAAAACTTGAACCACAATTTGAAACAGCAGAATATCGCTTAAAATTAAAAGGTGAAGATTTCAAAGCTTATGGGGCAAAAGTTTTAGAAGCATTTACTGCTCGTGCAAAAGAAAAAGGCTATCATATTGTAACACCAAATTATGAAGGTGTACGCATTAGCTTTAAAGGTGAAGCAAATGGTTGGGCATTGCTTCGTCAATCTTTACATGATCCTAATATGCCACTTAATGTAGAAGGTAATGGTGAAGGCGATTGTGCAAAAATCACAGCTATGATGAAAGAATTATTAAGTGGTTTTGACCAATTAGATATCTCTGTATTTGACAAATAATAATATAACGGAAAATAACAGAAGTTTATATTATTAATAATAAAAACCTCGAGAAAGGTAGTTGTATGTTTCTCGAGGTTTTTATTTTATGTTTGTTTTTTCCATAGATACTTTTGCATAGTTTATAAAATAATTTTTGCTAGTATGTTTAATTTTTTATTGAAATGTTGTAAACTATAAAGAAACGCGTTTAAAAGGAGTATTTTTATGGATTTACATAATTTATTGGTATTTCAAGATTTATTCAATGATGATGTTTTTAGAGATATCGAGAAAACTATTTCTCGAGAAAATTTAAATAAAGGGGCTGTTGCTGCTAAGTTGATTAATAAAGCGGAGCAGTTGGGTTTATCTGGAAATATTATACGTTCATATATGATTTATACTGTGGCTCATCAAAGTAATTGTGTGTCTTATGCAGTGGAAAAATCTGGTGGTAAAATTGGTAAAAGTTTGTATCAAGCTTTTTGTCATGATATTGAATTAATAGAAAAATTATTGCTTTTAAAACCTAGTTTACTTTTGGATTGCGATTTATTAGATGATTATGAACCGACAAATATTAATCAATCTACAGCGTTCAATTTATTAGTAGAAAATCTAGATAAAGCACAAACTAGCAAGGATAAGGCAGATGTTTTTATCAATTATTATAGAACATTTGGCAGTGGAGATATGGCAGATTATCGAGCTTTCCGTTGGGATAGAGATGAGGATAGTTTAGTTGGTATTAAACATTTTGAAACGATGAAGCTTCAAGATTTAATAGGCTATGAATATCAGAAACAAGAATTATTAGCCAATACGAAAGCCTTTGTAGAAGATAAGCCAGCAAATAATGTTTTACTTGTAGGAGCAAGAGGTACAGGAAAATCTTCAGGTGTAAAAGCAGTGGTAAATTCTTTCTTTGATAAGGGTTTGCGTTTAGTTCAATTAACTAAAGAACAATTAATAGATTTACCTGTTATTATGGAGCATTTGCGAGATTTTAGCAGTAAGAAATTCATCATTTTCTTAGATGATTTATCTTTTGAAGAATTTGAAGTGGAATATAAATATTTAAAATCAGCAATTGAAGGTGGTGCTTCGGCAAAACCTGAAAATATACTTATTTATGCTACATCAAATCGCCGTCATTTAATTAAAGAAAGTTATAAAGATAGAGGGGCAAATGATGATGATATGCACCGCAGTGATACATTGAATGAAACTATTTCACTTTCTGATAGATTTGGTTTAATCATCTATTATATGGCACCAAACCAACAAGAATATTTAGATATTGTAGATGGTTTATTAAAACAGCATGGCATAGAATTATCTAAAGAAGAATTGCGCGTAAAAGCTGGGGCATGGGAAAAAGAACATTCTGGACGCTCCGGCAGAATAGCACAACAGTTTGTAACACATTATTTAGGGCAAGTTTATAATAAATAAAAAGCAGGATTTTTCCTGCTTTTTTATTAGAAAATTTCATTGAATTTTTTATTATAGATTTAAATCATTGATAGGAAATATTGATGAAATCTTAAATCATTAGTTAATTCAGGGTGAAAGGCAGTTACAAGCATATTTTTTTGACGTGCAGCTATGATTTTATTATCTAAAGTAGCTAAAATTTGTACATCTTTATCTGTTTTAGTGATGTAGGGAGCACGAATAAATACTAAAGGAATAGGCATATTTTTATCTATGGTAGGAATTAATAAATTGGTAGAAAAACTATCTAATTGAGAGCCATAGCCATTGCGTTTAACTGTTATATCCATAGTTGCAAGATGCGTATTTGTTTGATTTTCAATATTTTTAGCAAGTAAAATTAAACCAGCACAAGTGCCAAATACAGGTAAACCTGAAATGATTTTTTGCCGTAAAATTTCTTTTAAGCTAAAATAATCAAGAAGTTTTCCTATAGCTGTAGACTCGCCACCAGGTAAAATAAGCCCATCAATACAATCTAAATCTTTGGCTGTTTTTACTATACGAGTTTTTGTATGTGGTATTTGCAATAAGATTTCTTGATGTTCAGCAATAGCCCCTTGCATACCTAAAATACCAATTATTTTATTCATATCAAATTACCAGCCACGTTTTGCCATTTGTTGTTTTTGAGGAATAGTATCTATTTCTATACCGACCATAGCTTCACCGAGATTTTCTGATATTTTAGCTAGTTTTTCAGGATCATTATAAAAAGTAGTAGCCTCGACAATAGCTTTTGCTCGTTTTTGTGGATCACCGGATTTGAAGATACCAGAGCCTACAAATACACCATCAACACCTAATTGCATCATTAAGGCAGCATCAGCAGGAGTGGCAATACCACCAGCTGCAAAATTAACAACAGGAAGTTTTCCATGTTCATGTACATAACAAACTAAATCAAAAGGTGCTCCCATTTCTTTAGCGATATGCATTAACTCACTAGATGTGGCAGATTTTACTCTATTAATATCTTTTTGCATAGTTCTAAAATGACGAACAGCTTCAATGACATTTCCAGTACCTGCTTCACCTTTTGTTCTAATCATACTAGCACCTTCACCAATTCGACGAAGTGCTTCACCTAAATTTCTAGCACCACAAACAAAAGGAATATCAAAATCTTGTTTATAGATATGATTTTCGTCATCAGCTGGCGTCAAAACTTCTGATTCATCAATATAATCAATGCCGATAGCTTGTAATATTTGAGCTTCAACAAAGTGACCAATGCGAGCTTTTGCCATAACAGGGATAGAAACAGCTTCTTTAATTTCTCGTATCATTTTAGGATCTGACATACGAGCAACTCCACCTTCACGACGTATATCAGCAGGTACACGTTCAAGTGCCATAACTGCAACAGCACCAGCTTCTTGAGCTATTTTTGCTTGCTCTACGTTGGTAACATCCATGATAACTCCGCCTTTGAGCATTTGTGCAAGATTTTTATTTAAATTGTAACGATTATTCATGATAGACTCCTTTGATTGTAGTATATTAATAAAAATGATAAAATTGTATCAATACAATATTTAAATTTGCAAATTAAATTTTATAAATTATAGATAAAGGAGAAAAAAATAGCAAGAATGAAGGATAAATTAATTGAATTTGTATCGATACAATTAGACAAAGATTTAAAAGAGCCTTTATATGTACAATTATATGAGCAAATAAAATTAATGATAAAACAGCATTTATTATCACCAGGATATAAGTTACCAGCTGTGCGAAATCTAGCTCAAAATTTGCAAGTAAATCCAAGTACGGTGGTTAATGCTTATAAAGAATTGGAAAAAAATGGTTTTATCTTTAGTAAGCGTGGCAGTGGAAGTTATGTGGCTGAACAAGTGATTAATACTATTGATGAATTAGAAGAAAATAATCACATTCCCATTGATTTAACTGATGATTTAAAAATTTTGCAGGGTCAAAAAAATGTGATAAATATGAGTACGATATCCTTAAATCCGGATATGATTTCTATAGAGACTTTTAAGCAAGTGGTAAATAAAATTTTGGAAAGAGATAAAGGATATGCATTTACATATCAAGACAGTCAAGGCTATTTGCCACTTCGCCAATCGATTACTCAAGAATTAGCGAAAAAAAGGATAAATACAACGCCAGAATACATTCAGATTATTTCAGGTGCGCAACAAGGCATAGATATAGTAGCACGTGCTATTTTAAAACATGGAGATATTGTATTTGTAGAAAATCCAACTTATCCAGGAGCGATAGCGGCTTTTCGCTCTTGTGGGGCGAAAATTATAGATATTAAATTGACAAAAGAAGGTATTGACTTAGTTGACCTCGAAAATAAATTAAGGAAATTTAGACCTAAATTGATATATGTGATGCCTAATATTCAAAATCCTACAGGCATATCTTATACAAAAGCTAATTGTCGTCGTTTAATGGGATTGGCTCGTTTTTATAATGCTTATATTTTGGAAGATGATTATATAAGTGGTCTTTGTTATCAAGAAAAATCTCCTATACCTTTAAAAGCGTATGATACAGATGATCGAGTGATTTATATTCGCAGTTTATCAAAGATTTTTATGCCAGGATTAAGACTTGCTTATTTAATCATGCCCCAAGTATTGGCACAGACTTTATTAAATGTAAAACATATTTCAGATATAGCAACTTCTGGACTTACACAGAGAGTTTTTGATTATTATTTGCGTGAGGGATTATGGCAAGAACATTTAAATTCTATTCGCAGTGTGTATAAAACACAATTTGAATTTGCTCTTAGAATGGCAAAAAAATATTTGCCTAAAGATATAGATTATTTAAAACCACAAGGGGGATTATCTTTGTGGCTAAATTTGCCGGATAGATTAAATGCAAGTGAGATAATTGAAAAAGCTAGAAATGAAGGGGTAATAATTTGCGATGGGGCACCATTTTTTGTGCGCAATGCCCCTAATAAACAAATACGTTTGAGTTTTGCTACGTTATCTTTGGCAGAAATAAATACAGGGATAAAAATAATTCAAAATATAACTAAATCTTAAAGGGGGAATACTTATGAAAATAGGTATTGCTGGAAACGGCAAAATTGTGCATGAAATGATAGGAGTTACAAAAGATATTCAAGATTTAGAAATAGTAGCTATATGTAGTCGACCACAGAGCAGACAAAAAGCAGAAGAAATAGCAGATAAATTTAATATCGCTAAAATATATACAGATTATAATCAAATGCTAGAAGATGGCGAAATAGATTTTATTTATGTAGCTGTAGCCAACAGTGTGCATTATGAATATACAAAAAAAGCACTAGAAGCAGGGAAAAATGTCATTTGTGAAAAACCTTTTACCATTACAGCAAAACAGACACAAGAATTAATAGATTTAGCTAAAGCTAAAAATCTATTTTTATTTGAAGCTATCACTATTTTATATGCGCCAAATTATCAATATATAAAAGAAAATTTAGAGCAAATCGGTCAATTGAGATATGTTCATGCTAACTATGCACAATATTCTAGCCGTTATGATAGATATTTAAATAAAGATGTAGCCCCAGCATTTAGCCCTGAACATGCAGGGGGTGCTTTATATGATTTAAATATTTATAATTTACATTTTGTCATGGGCGTATTAGGCATACCAAAAGAAGTTATTTATCGACCAAACCTAGGTTTTAATGGCATAGATATTTCCGGTACAGCATTATTAGATTATGATGATTATACAGTAGTATGTAGTGCAGCTAAAGATTCTGAAAGTATCAGCGGAATTGTATTTCAAGGTGAAAAAGGCTATATGGAATTAGTAGGTGCGCCAAATGCTTGTGCGTTAGTCAAAGTTCATAAAAAAGGTGAAGAAGAAATCTTGATAAATAAAGAAAAATACAATCATCGCATGGTCAATGAATTTGTAGCTTTCACAGAAATATTTAAACAACAAGATTTAGCTACTTGTTATAAAACATTAGAACATAGCTTAAATGTAATGAAAGTATTAGAACAAGCCAGAATAAGTGGCAAAGTAGAATTTAATATTTGAGCATTTTTACTTTATAAATAGAAAAGGCATAAGAATTTTTATTCTTATGCCTTTTCTTTAGATAAGTTATATTTTTAAAGAAAGTTGTTAGCGATTTATTTAATTATTTAACGTAATTAGCGATTAATTCTACAGCTTTATCTATGCCACAGCGACCTACATTGATTATCATATCATAATCTGCGCAATCACCCCATGTAGAACCTGTATAATAATTATAGTAAGAAGCACGTTTAGCATCTTCTTTTTTTAATGTAGCTAAATCTTTATGATAAACATTAGTGCCTCGTATTTTGCGGAATTCATCATCTGCACAAATAAAGAAGTGATGAGCATTTTTTACATCTTTCAAAATGAAATTAGCACAGCGACCGATAAAAATACCAGAATTTTTTTCAGCGAGTGCTTTGATAGCTTTTGATTGTGGAGTGAATAAATAATTATCGTCTTCTACATTCAAATCAGCAAACATAGTTTCATATGGAGAAACACTGCCATAGAGATTGTCATATGTTAAATCTAATTCATCAAGAGAAACACCTTTTTCAAGATGAGCAGAAATAAATGCTACAAGTTTGCGGTCATATAAAGGTATTTGTAATTGTTTAGCTAATTTTTCAGCGATTTCACGACCACCAGCACCATATTGACGACCAATAGTAATAATACAATTACTCATGAAATAATCCTCCTATTTATAAGAGAGCACCTACAAAAGTAGATGCTCTTTATTATTATTTATTATATTTATCTTTAATTAAGCAAAAGGATTTTCTGTTGGATACATCATAGTTTTTGGTTGATTGAAAGCTACATCTTCAACACCTAAGAATTTGAAGATACTGAATAAAGCTTTACCATAATGACCGAATGCTACAGCACCATGATGTGGATATTGTTTTTCAATGAGTACATGACGATAGAAACGACCCATTTCAGGAATAGCGAAGATACCAATACCACCGAAGGAACGAGTAGCAACAGGTAATACTTCACCTTCTGCTATATAAGAGCGTAATTGTCCAGCTGCATTGCTTTGGAGACGATAGAATGTGATTTTACCTGGAGCAATATCGCCTTCCAAAGTACCACGAGTGATATCTGGAGTGCCACCATTTTCAAGTAAACGATTTTGGATAAGCTGATATTTGATAGCACCTTTAGCGAGTTTGCACATAGGAGTATTACCGCAATGGAAGCCCATGAATGTATCTTTGAGAGTGTAGTTTTTATATTTTGGAGCAATATCTTCTTCGAATAAATCTTTTGGTACGGAGTTGTTGATATCAAGAAGAGTTACAGCATCACCACTTACGCAAGTACCAATATATTCGCTGAGTGCGCCATAGATATCTACTTCACAAGCAACAGGAATACCACGAGATACAAGACGGCTATTTACATAGCATGGTTCAAAACCGAATTGAGATGGGAATGCAGGCCAGCATTTATTAGCAAATACTACATATTTTCTAGAACCTTTATGTTTTTCAGCCCAATCAAGTAATGTTAATTCATATTGAGCCATGCGTTTTAAAAGATCTGGATATGGGTTAGCTGTGCCCATTTCTTCAGCCATATCTTTAACGATATCATCAATGCGTGGGTCATCAGCATGTTCTTTATAAGAAACGAGTAAATCAAGTTCGGAGTTTTCTTCGATTTCTACGCCTAAATCATAAAGTGGTTTGATTGGAGCATTGCAAGCAAAGAAATCTTGTGGACGAGGGCCGAAAGTGATGATTTTTAGATTTGCTACACCGATTAAAGCGCGTGCAACAGGATTGAATTCGTTGATCATTTCAGCGATTTCATCAGCAGTACCTACAGGATATTCTGGAATGAATGCTTTGATTTTTCTAAGACCAAGATTGTAAGAGCAGTTGAGCATACCGCAATAAGCATCGCCACGACCATTGATGAGGTCTTTGCCTGTTTCTTCAGCAGCAGCTACATACATTACAGGGCCATCGAATTTTTGAGCAATTAAAGTTTCAGGAGTTTCTGGACCAAAGTTACCTAAGAAAACAACTAAAGCATTACAGCCAGCAGTTTTAACTTCTTCAACTGCTTTGAGCATATCGATTTCATTTTCTACTACAGTTTGAGCTTCGAAAATTTCACCATATTGTTTAGTGTAAGCTTCAACAATTGCTTTTCTACGATTTTCAGAAAGAGAAACGATAAAGCAATCACGACTTACAGCAATGATACCAAGTTTTACATCAGGAATATTATTAAACATGAATATACTCTCCTTTTATATATACACTAATATATTTACTATTTTATTATTTTGTTTTTGTGCTTAGGCACAATCAAGAACAATTAAAGAATACCATGTAGTGATGTTTTTGTCAATAAAAATTTTTTAGAAAATTTATAATAATAGTTTAATAAAAAAATCGTCTTTTTATAAAAGAAATGTTTCTGTGTAAAAATATTGAAAAAATAATATTTTTACTTATTTATAATAAAATAGAAAAACATATTAAAAAAATCTGAAAAATTATAAAAATAAATATTGACGGATAAATTCAAAGATGATATATTTAAAACAACAAATGTGCTTAAGCACAAAATGAGAGGCGGTAAATGATGAAATATTTATTAGGTTTAGATATAGGAACTTCAGCGACAAAGACAGTATTATTTGATGAAACTATGAAAGTTATAGCTTCAGCTTCAGAAGAATATCCAATGTATCAACCACAAAATGGTTGGGCAGAACAAAATCCAAAAGATTGGTATAATGCTTCCTTACATACAATTCAAGAAGTTTTGGCAAAATCTAAAATTAATCCTGAAGATGTAAAAGGCGTAGGTTTATCTGGTCAAATGCATGGGCTAGTAATGCTTGATGAAAATAATGAAGTAATTCGTCCTTCAATTATTTGGTGTGACCAAAGAACAGTAAAAGAATGTGAAGAAATCACTGCTAAGGTTGGAGCTGAAAGATTGATAGAAATTACAGCAAATCCAGCATTGACAGGATTTACAGCATCAAAAATTTTATGGGTTAGAAATAATGAACTAGAAAATTATGCAAGATGTAAACATATTTTATTGCCAAAAGATTATGTACGTTTTTGCATGACAGGTGAGTATGCAACAGAAGTATCTGATGCAAGTGGAATGCAATTATTAGATATTCCAAAACGTCAATGGTCAGATGAGATTTTAGAAAAACTTGATATAGACAAAAATTTATTGGCAAAAGTATATGAATCTCCAGAAGTAACAGGACATATTAATGATGAATTTGCTAAATTATCAGGACTTAGCACTGATACAGTAGTTGTAGGTGGTGCAGGAGATAATGCGGCAGCAGCTATTGGTACTGGTATTGTAAAAGACGGTAAAGCATTCACTACAATTGGTACAAGTGGTGTAGTATTTGCACATACAGATAAATTAAGTATTGATCCAAAAGGTAGAGTTCATACTTTTTGTTGTGCAGTACCAGGTTGCTGGCATGTAATGGGGGTAACACTTGCAGCAGGTTTATCACTTAAATGGTTCCGCGATAATATAGCTGATAATTATAAAGTAAAAGCAGAAGAATTGGGAAAAGATCCATATGTACTCATGAATGAAGCAGTAGCAAAAATTCCATGTGGCAGTGATAGATTGATGTATTTACCATATTTGATGGGCGAAAGAACACCACATCTTGATCCAAATTGCAGAGGTGTATTCTTTGGTTTATCTGCAATTCATACAAAAGAAAATATGATGAGAGCAGTCATGGAAGGTGTAGCATATTCACTTAGTGATTGTTATGACATTTTGAAAGAAATGGGTGTAACAGTAGATGAAATGATGGCATGTGGTGGTGGTGGCAAAAGCCCAGTATGGCGCCAAATGCTTGCAGATATGTTTGAATGTGAAGTAAAAACATTGACTTCTGAAGAAGGTCCAGCATTAGGGGTAGCTATTTTAGCTGGTGTAGGAGCTGGAATTTTCAAAGATGTAGTATCTGCTTGTGATGAATTTATCAAAACAGGAACAAATTGCAGTCCAATAAAAGAAGAAAGTGAATATTATAAACAAGGACATGCTTTATACAAGAAAGTATATGCGCAATTAAAGGATTGTTATCAGGATTTAGCTAAGTTATAAATTTTATATATTTAAGAGGAGAGTAAATAATGGGAACAATAAAATCTGAAGTAGCATTTCAAACGACATCAGCAAGTCGTGTAAAATTTGTGAGAATTTTCGTATTTGTGGTTGCTGGTATGGCAGGTTTATTATTTGGTCTTGACCAAGGGGTTATTTCTGGAGCTTTACCATTTATTGCCAAAGAATGGGAACTTACAAGTCGTCTACAAGAATGGGTAGTAAGTTCTATGATGGTAGGTGCAGCTATTGGGGCAATTATTGCTTCAAAATTATCTTCTGGAATTGGCCGTAAAAAATCTTTGATGATTGGTGCTGCATTATTTATTGTAGGTTGTCTTGGTTCTGGTATGGCAACAAGTGTAGAAATGCTCATTGGTGCTCGTTTGATTTTAGGTCTTTCTGTAGGTATAGCATCTTATACAGCTCCATTATATTTAGCTGAAATGTCAGACAAAGATGCTCGTGGAAGTATTATTTCTGGCTATCAATTAATGGTTACAGTAGGTATTTTAGTAGCTTTCTTATCTGATACTTATTTTAGTTATACTGGTGATTGGAGAGCTATGCTCATGGTCATTGCTATTCCAGCAGTAGCACTTATTTTATGTGTATTAGCATTGCCTGAAAGTCCTCGTTGGCTTGCTTCTAAAGGTCGTTTCCAAGAATCTGCTAATGTATTAAGTTCCATGCATACTAATGTTGAAATTGCAAAAACTGAATTACATGATATTAAAGAAAATTTAAAAGTAAAACAAGCTGGTTGGGAATTATTCAAAGCTAATAAAAATGTTCGTCGTGCAGTATTTTTAGGTGTATTACTTCAATTTATGCAACAGCTCACAGGCTTCAATATCATTATGTATTATTCTCCAAAAATTTTAAGTATTGCAGGTTTCTCTTCTACAGAAGAACAGATGATAGGTACTGTAGTCAATGGTCTTGTATTCGTTTTAGCAACATTTATTGCTGTAGGTACTGTTGATAAATCTGGTCGTAAACCAGCATTATCTAGATGTTTTGCTATAATGGCTGTTTCCTTATTTGTTTTAGGTCTTTGCTTCTTTGGTTTAGAAAGTGGAAATACATCTACATGGATTCCTTACTTATCTGCTGGTATGGTAATTTTAGCAATTATTGGTTTTGGTTTTGGTGCAGGTCCTGTTGTATGGATTTTATGTTCTGAAATTCAACCACTTAAGAGCCGTGATTTTGGTATTGCTTGCTCTACAATGACTAACTGGTTATCTTGTACTTTAATCGGTGCTACATTCTTAACTTTACTTGATACATTAGGTTCTACAATGACTTTCTGGCTCTATGCAGCATTGAATGCTTTATTTGTATATTTAACAATGCGTTATGTACCTGAAACAAAAGGTGTAACATTAGAAAAAATTGAACAGAACCTAATGGAAGGTAAAAAATTAAAAGATATCGGTTGTTAATTAAATTTTGATGAGTTATCCTATAATGCTGTGTTATTATATGTATATAATAGTGTAACTTTACTAAGAGATTTTAACAGCATTATAGGAGGTACTTTTGGTGGTTACGATAAAACAAATTGCGGACCTTTGTGGTGTCTCACGAGGAACAGTGGATAGAGTTATAAACGAACGTGGCAATGTAAAGCCAGAGACGAAAGAACTTGTGTTATCTATGGCAAAAGAATTAGGTTATAAGCCAAATCCAGCAGGAAAAGCACTATCTGCTAGAAAGAAAAATCCAGTGGTGGGAGTTGTGATTTCATCAGAAGGCAATCCTTTCTTTGATGATGTTATCAGAGGTATAAAATTAGCTGCGGAAAAATATGAAATTTATGGATTGAAAGTCATTTGGAAAAATATGAGAGGCTATGATGTAAAATCTCAACATGAAATTATGGAAGAGCTTAAAGATAAAGTAAATGCCTTGATTATTAATCCTGTAAATGATCCTGTAATTATAGATGAAATCAATGAATTTGTAGATGCTGGAATTTTTGTAGTAACAATAAATAATGATGTAGATAATTCCAAACGTCAATGTTATGTAGGTAGTGATTATACTAATGGCGGTGAAACAGCAGGTGCATTATTGCAGATGATTATACCAAATGGGGCTAATATAGGTATAGTCATGGGTTCATCAAAGGTATTAGGTCATAAGCAACGTTTAGCTGGATTTGAAGAAAATATAAATAAAAATCCTAAATTTAAAATAGTAGATATTCAAGAAAATGATGATGATGATATATCCTCATATGATAAGACTAAGATGATGTTGACAAAACATAAAGAAATAAATGCAATATTTATTGTAGCAGCTGGTGTATATGGTGCTTGTAGAGCAGTGTTATCATTAGGAAAACAGAATGATTTAACGATAATTGCTTTTGATACAGTGCCAACTACAGTGGAAATGATGAAGAAAAATGTAATTAAAGCAGTAATTTATCAACACCCTTATAGACAAGGTCAAAGAGCTATGCAAATTGTTTTTGAATATCTAGTAAATGGTATTAGCCATGATAAAAGTAGACATATAATGAAAAATGAAATAAAAATATTAGAAAATTTATGAGGTAAAGATAATGAAAAATGTACATGATATTGAATTCAAGCAATATGGTAGAGTTTTAGACGTTGATACTGCTGAATTTGTAGCAACAATGAAAGCAAAAGAAGCTATTAAAGAAGGTGTAGTATATGAACCTTCTGATGCGGATTTAGAAGCATTACCTTTATTTAAACAGATGCAAGATGAAGTTTATGGCGGATTAGAAGTGGAATTTGGTTTTTGCAGTGGCTATAACAATAAATTAAATGCAGTAGAATATCATCGTTCTTCTGAAATCGATATTGCGGCTACAGATTTAATTTTGATGCTTGGTCGTCAGCAAGATATCGATTACACAAATAATACTTATGAAACTAAAAATATAGAGTGCTTCTTTGTACCAGCAGGTACAGCAGTAGAACTTTATGCGACAACTCTTCACTATGCACCATGTAAAGAAAATAATGAAGAATTCCGTTGTGGTGTAGTTTTACCAAAAGGAACTAATCTTCCATTACAGGCAAAACCAGTTGAAAATAAAGGTGAAAATCAATTACTTTTTGCTGCTAATAAATGGCTTATTGGACATAGTGAAAGTGGCGTAGATAAAGATGGTGGCTTTATTGGCTTAATCGGTGAGAATACAACAATTTAATAAAATAAAAACTACTATAGATTTAATTTCTAAATTCTATAGTAGTTTTTTTATTTAAATATTATGTCTAAAAACTTGTGTTAGAGCATATTCTAATTTATCCATAGCAAGGTTTAACTCCTCAGGAGAAATAATTAATGGTGGTGCTAAGGTGAGTACACAACCTTGAGATATTTTAAAGCTCAAGCCTTGTTCTAGACATAAATATAAAACTTTTTCAGCTTCAATAGTAGCTTTTTCTTTTGTTTGACGATTTTTTACCTTGATTTGCTTTGATTTTATCTTCGGATAAAGTATGCATAATAAATCCTTTCTTAATGTTTGATATTTGGTATAAGATATCATGAAAAATGTTTTGCTGTAAATTGTGCAATTGTAAAAAGCTGATGAAATTTTTAGTAATATTTTTAATTAATTTATAATAAATAATATATAACGATTTAGATATATTTATGCTATAATAACACTAATGACTTAATGTTCATATTAGGAGGCATTTAAATGAAAAAGCAACTTTTAGCAATGATTTGTTCGGCATTATTTATGCTAGGAATAGGAGGAACTGCTTCTGCTGCTGAAGTATATCAGCCAGCTACAACAGCAAGTGTTGCTACTATTAATTATCAGTACGTATTAGCTAATATTCCAGAAAGTAAATCCATTCAGGAAAATATGAATAAACTTACTGAAGAAGCACAAAAAGAATTTGAGAAATCTGTTAACGAAAAAATGAGTCCTGCAGATATTCAAAAAGTTCGTGCAAGAGTAGCTACTGATTTAAGACAAAAACAGATTAATTTAGTAAAACCAGTACAGGAAAAAATTAATAATGCAATTAAACAAGTAGCTCAAGAACATGGATATAGCGTAGTTATTACTTCTGATGTAGCTTTATTTACTGCTGTTGATATTACAGAAGAAGTTTTAAATGCTGCAAAATAATTGATATTTTATAAAAATAAGCAGGTACAAATAGTACCTGCTTTTCTTAGATTAATTAAAAATAGAGGTGGAAATGATGGGTGAATTAAAATGGTGGCAAAAAACAGTTGTATATCAGATTTATCCTAAATCTTTCTGTGATAGTAACGGCGATGGTATTGGAGATATTCCAGGTATTATTAGTAAATTAGATTATTTGCAAGATTTAGGTGTGGGTGCTATTTGGCTTTGTCCGATTTATCCTTCACCACTTGTTGATAATGGATATGATATTTCTGATTATTGTAGTGTAGCTGAAGAATATGGGACTATGGAAGATATGGAAAGACTCATTTCGGAAGCAGACAAACGCAATATAAAAATCGTAATGGATTTAGTATTTAACCATACATCAGATAAACATAAATGGTTTGAAGAGTCTAGAAGCTCCAAAGATAATCCAAAACGTGATTGGTATATTTGGCGTGATGGTAAAGAAGATGGTTCTGCTCCTACAAATTGGCGTAGTATTTTTGGCGGTTCAGCATGGACTCTTGATGAAAAAACAAATCAATATTATTTGCATACTTTTGCTAGTGCTCAGCCAGATTTAAATTGGGAAAATAAAGAAGTTAGACAAGCTTTATTTGATGCAGCTAATTTCTGGTTAGATAAAGGTGTTCGTGGTTTTAGAATTGATGCGATTGTATATATTAAAAAACCGAGTGAATTTAAAGATTTACCAGTAGATGGAGCAGATAATTTAGCTAGTATCGCTAAAGCTACAACTTATCAAGATGGTATATTAGATTTTCTACATGAATTTAGAGAAAAAGTTTTTGATAGAGCAGATATATTTACAGTAGCAGAAGCAGATGGTGTTTATCCAAGTGATTTTGATAAATGGATTGGCGAAAATGGTGCATTTGATATGTCCTTTGATTTTAGCCATATTCGCTTAGGTTTTGATGAAGATTGCACATGGCATAAACGCAAATCATGGAAATTAATCGATATTAGAAAATGTTTCACAGAAGATGAAGAAGCTACAAAAGATAATGGCTGGGTACCTGTTTATTTTGAAAATCATGATTTACCACGTTGCACAAATTATTTCTTCCCACAGGGAACAGATACAAAATTAGCAGCTAAATTTATTGCTACAATTTTATTGACTATGAGAGGAACACCATTTATCTATGAAGGTCAAGAATTAGGTATGACAAATATAAAATGGCCATCAATTAAAATGTATAATGATATTTCATCTATTGGTCAATATGAATTGGCACTAAAAGATAAATTGACACCAAAAGAAGCTATGAAAGGTGTTTGGAAATACAGTAGAGATAATGCACGCAGTCCAATGACATGGAATAGTGGCTCTAAAGCAGGTTTTACTACTGGCAGACCATGGTTACCACTCAATGATGAATATCCTAAATTGAATGTGGAAACAGAAACAGAAGATGAAAATTCTGTACTTAATTATTATAAAAATTTAATAAAATTACGTAAGCAATATCCAGCATTAATTGAAGGCGATTATGAAGAATTATTATCATATAGTCCAGGTATATATGCTTATGCACGTACAACTAAAGATAAATCAGAACGCATTATTGTTATCGCTAATACAACAGCAAAAATTCGCGGTTATAAAATACCAGAATTAAAAGGTGCAACATTACTAGCATCTACTTATGGAAATCGTGAAGCAACATTATTGCGTTCTTATGAAGTAAGAGTTTATAAAGTTAAGAAATAAAATAAAAAATATCCTTATAAATAGAATTTCTATCTATAAGGATATTTTTTTTAGTTTGGAATAGCTTCAATAATAGTATCGAGCATTTTTTTGATATCAGAAGGAATAGCTTCAACAAAACGAGTTGGGATATTATCATAACCATAGTAACAGCCTGCTAATCCACCTGTAATAGCACCAATAGTATCACTATCACCGCCAAAGTTAATAGCAGTCAGTACAGCATCTTCAAAATTATCTGTAGGCATAAAAGCATGAAGCATAGCTATAATGCTATCGTAAGCAGAAGCTGTTGGTTGAATTTCTTCATTTTTATAATCGTAATACATAGTATTATCAATCATTTTATCCATATCATCTTTAGTGATATTGTTATTCAAAATACGGAAAATCAATTGAGCGTAAATACGGCAAGCGTTATCAGACTGGGTATTTACATGTGTCATATTAGTGATATCAAGAGCAGTAGTAACAGCATTGAATTCATCAGTATAATAAAGTGCAGGATATAAAGTATTTAATATAGCACCATTATCTACACTACCGCGATTGCTGAATAAATCTACTTGTCCAGCGGACTCTTGCCAACGAGCTTTAGGAATAAGATGTTTACCATGACCTTTAGACATTGTTTTATCAATACTGCGAAGAGTTGTATCACTGATATCTTTTGGTCTGCTGATAGCCCATTTTATGAAATTCTTGCCGATTTCAGCAAATGGATTTTCAGGATTTTTCATAATTCCATAAGCAGTAGCAAGAAGTAGAGCTGTTTCATCAGTTCCTTCGCCTGGTTGAACTTGTAACCAACCGCCACCAATCATTTCTGTAATCTTGCCGAATTGAGATTTGATTTGTTCTTGAGGCATAAATTCAAGTGGTGCACCGAGAGCGTCACCGATAATTGCACCATATAAAGCACCTTTAATTTTATTTATTTTTTCCACAAATTTTCCTCCAATATAAATTATTAACTAAATATATGATAAACTACTGGCACTATAAGAGCAAGAAGCATATTACCAACACGAATATGAATTATATTATTAAATGTTAAATTTATACCAATAATAGTGATTAAAATATTGCCAATATAGCAGATATCATTAATTATAGCAGTCGCAAGATAAGGTGATATAAAACTAGCACATAAAGTAATCAACCCTTGATAGATAAATAAAGGTAAAGCCGCAAGTAAAACGCCAGCTCCCATAGTTGAAGCAAAAACCATACAAATGACACCATCTAAAATGGCTTTAGTCAAAAGTAAACTATAATCACCAGATAAACCATATTGGAGTGCTCCAATAATAGCCATAGCGCCAATACAAATTACTATTAATGATTTCTCCAATTAAAGTACCGATTAATAAAGAAAATATCATCAGCATAGTACCTGTAGTTTCTAAATGACCATCTTTAAATACAAACATTTGAGAAAGTGTGCCACCTATGCCAATGAATAAAACAGCTATTCCCATAGCCTGTAATAGTGAATCTTGTAGAGATTTTTTTATGCCTTTTTTCAAAAATAAACCAATACCACCACCGATAATAACAGCGATAGTGTTGGCAATTGTTCCAAAACCAATCACAAAAACACTTCCTTGAAAAATAATTTTTTTAGAAATAAATATATTATAACATTTAATTTGAATATAGTTTTGGAAAAAATGACAAAATAAAAACCACTTGATAAATCGTATTATTTAACAAGTGGTTTTTACTTTATATATTATTATTTATTATATACTATTTCTTTTTTTGACCATAATAAGCATTAGCACCATGTTTGCGGAGATAATGTTTATCTAATAATTCTTGTTGCATTGGTTCAAAATTATTGCCAATAGTTACAGCATGATAAGCCATCATAGCTACTTCTTCAAGAACAACAGCTTTTTTTACAGCTTTGATAGGGTCTTTTTCCCAAGTGAAAGGACCATGAGAATATACGATAACGCCAGGAACGTCCATCATTTTGATACCGCGTTCTTTGAATGTTTCAACGATAACATTACCAGTTTCAGCTTCATAGGAGCCTGCGATTTCTTCAGCAGTCATAGGACGTGTGCAAGGGATAGGTCCATAGAAATCATCAGCATGAGTTGTACCGAGTGCAGGGATATCACGGCGAGCTTGTGCCCAAGATGTAGCATAACGGGAATGTGTATGTACAACGCCACCAATTTCAGGGCAAGCCTGATAAATTTTGATATGAGTATCTGTATCGGAAGATGGATTATAATTACCTTCAACTACTTTTCCAGTATTGATGTCAACAACTACCATATCTTCAGCTTTCATAGTATCGTATTCTACACCAGATGGTTTGATAACCATTAAGCCTTTTTCACGGTCAATACCAGATACATTACCCCAAGTAAAAGTTACCATATGATATTTTGGCAACATTAAGTTAGCTTCAAAAACAATTTTTTTCAAATCTTCTAACATTTATATACACCTCTTTTTGATTTAATGCCGTTCAGCATCTTTAATATTTATTATACATATTTTGCTTTAAAATAACAATATGTCATACAAGTTTTCTCGATAAAAATATTTATTTTATTTAAGAGGTTATTATGATATAAAAAAGCAATAATCTAAGTATATATCTAGATTATTGCTGAAAAATTAATATTCAATTAAAACAATTTGACCACTTTCGCGTGTTTTTTGCATATCAATAATACGTTGATTGCTACTGCCACGAAATTGTAAAGTTAGGTCTTTTTTTTCTATGAGGAAAGGTCCATCAATGAGTACATCTGTTTGATTGAGTAACTCATCGATATCAGGATTGTGCATATTTTGTAATTGTTCTAATGTATAACCTGTAAATGTGGTGATATTAAGACCACGTTTATGAACTTCTTTGGCTAATTGTGCCAATGGTTTTGCTTGGAGAAAAGGTTCTCCTCCACTAAAGGTAACACCATTTAATAATGGATTTTCACAGATTTGTGAAAGTAAATCATCAGTATCGACTTCATGACCGCCATTTACATCATGAGTTTGAGGATTATGACACTGAGGACAATTGTGATAGCAACCTTGAGTGAAGATGGTGAAGCGAAAACCCTCACCATCTACAATAGAATCATTGACAACGCCTGCAATCTTAATTAAGGCCATGTTTTACGCGGTCATGTTCTTCAGCACGTTTTGCATTGTTGAAGCGGTCTACAGTACCTACTAAATAACCTGTAATACGGCGAATACGTTCAAATTGAGCAGGTTGAGTGCGATAGTCAAGAGCGACTTCTCCATCACCAGCATCGGAAATAGTGAGGCTAGCGAGAGTTTCACTAGAATTTTCTTTAATATAATTGATATAATTTACGATTTCTTTTTCTGTAATATCTGTTAAACCATTAACTTTTACTTCTACACCATTAACTAACATTTGTATCACTCTTTCTATCGAATATTTTTGTTGATTTATAAATTTAAATTAAATGGAAGTTGCACTGCAACAATTATCACGCATACGTTTTAAAATAACATGGCGTTTATGGGCAGCTTCACTTCTACCACATTTTGGACATACTCCATTGATAATACCTGTATATCCGCAAACTGGATCACGATCTACAGGGTGATTTACAGAACCGTAACCAATACCGTTATCATGCATGCAACGGATAATAGCTTCAAAAGCTGTTAAATTCTTTGTAGGGTCTCCATCCATTTCAATATAACTTATATGACCACCATTTGTTAAATTATGGTAAGGTGCTTCAAGTTGTATTTTTTTGTAAGCACTAATTGGATAATATACTGGAATATGGAAGGAATTTGTATAGTATTCTCTATCAGTAACACCAGGAATTGAACCATAGATTTTGCGGTCAATTTTTACAAAACGACCACTTAAACCTTCTGCTGGTGTAGCAATCAAAGAGAAGTTTAATTTTGTTTTTTGAGCTTCATCGTCCATACGTTTACGCATATGACCAATGATAGCAAGCCCTAATTTTTGAGCTTCAGCAGATTCACCATGATGCTTATCAATTAAAGCTTTTAATGTTTCAGCAAGACCGATAAAACCAACAGTTAAAGTACCATGACGAAGTACTTCACTTACAGTGTCATATTCACCAATATTATCAGAGTCAAGCCAGATATTTTGTCCCATTAAGAATGGGTAGTTTTTACCGATTTTAGCACATTGAATTTTGAAACGATGCAATAATTGACGAATGACTAAATCAATCATATCATCTAAGGATTTATAGAATTTATTTATATCACCTTTAGCTTCAATTGCTAAACGAGGTAAATTAATACTTGTGAAACTTAAATTTCCACGACCACATGTAACTTCACGAGTAGGATCATAAACATTACCCATTACACGAGTACGACAACCCATATAAGCTACTTCACTGTTGTAATCGTTAGGTTTATAGTATTTTTTATTGAATGGAGCATCTAAGAAACTAAAGTTAGGGAATAAGCGTTTCGCAGATGTTTTCATTGCTAAACGGAATAAATCGTAGTTAGGGTCATCTTTTTCATAGTTAACCCCTTCTTTTACTTTGAAAATTTGTACAGGGAAAATAGGAGTTTCTCCATCGCCAAGACCAGCATCTGTAGCTAATAAGAGGTTTCTCATAGCCATGCGACCTTCAGGAGATGTATCTGTACCATAGTTGATAGAACTAAATGGCACCTGAGCACCAGCACGAGAATTCATAGTGTTCAAGTTATGGATAAATGCTTCCATTGCCTGATAAGTAGCTGCATTAGTTTCATTCCATGCAGTATTTATAGCAAATTTATGAGCCATTTGAGTTGTTTGTTCATTTATTTCTTGATAGTTATGTTCACGTTGATGTTTTGGTAAGAAATCTACAAGAAGTTTACCAAATTTATCAGCAGTGCTCATACTGATTTTTATAGGAAGACTTTGTTCGATTTTTTTACAAAGTAGGCTAGCATCTTCAAGTTTCATATCAAGCATAGCATTGAAATAATAGCCGAGAGCTTTGTAGTATTGTTTACGATAAGTCTTAGCAACGCCTGGAGCCATACAATAATCAAACATTGGTACAGCTTGACCACCATGCATTTCATTTTGGTTAGCCTGAATAGCAATACAAGCTAATGCAGCATAGGAACGAATATCATTTGGTTCACGTAAATAACCATGACCTGTTGAAAAACCATTTTTAAATAATTTTAATAAATCTATTTGGCAACAAGTTTCAGTGAGCATATAAAAATCCATATCATGAATATGAATATCGCCGTCCATATGCGCTACTGCAATATCTTTTGGCAAAATATGACTAGTAATAAAGTATTTAGAACCTTCAGAGCCATATTTTAACATAGTACCCATAGCAGTATCAGCATCAATATTAGCATTCTCACGTTTGATATCAGCATCTTTTGCTTTGGTAAAAGTAAGTTCATCATAGATATCCATTAAATCAGCTTTAGCTTGACGAAGTTTTGTATGTTCTGCACGATATAAAATATAAGCTTTAGCTGTGCTAGCAAAATTACCAGCGATGAGAACTTTTTCTACAGCATCTTGTATTTGTTCAACACCAGGTGTTTTTAAATTTTTTAATGCTTTAATAACATTATTAGTAATAGTAGATAATTGCTCTTTGGAAAATGTCTCATCTATAGATTCCATATTAGCTTTTTTTATAGCATCTGTGATTTTTTGTGCATTAAATTTCACAATATCTCCAGTGCGTTTCTTGATTGTTTTTATCATTGTAAGCTGACACTCCTAGTATATTTGACCATGAGCAAAATATACTATGCCATGGTTTTAATTCATTTTCTTTTTATCGCTGACAACGATTATACTATATACACGTATGAGTGTCAAACTAACCACAATATATAGTATGTGCAATAAAATAAATTTATATACAATTTTAAAATAGGTATTGACAGTAGTTTGAGTTTGTATTGACTAAATAAAAAATGTACTATATTTAATTACCTATGAATTTTTATGCAAATAAATAATATTTTTCCATTGATATAAAAGTTTTACATATATAATATATAAAAATTTTATGGATAGTAATTAAGGGATATTTTATTAATTTATAAAAAAAAGACAGGTAAAAAACCTGTCTTTTAGGGGTTAATTTTTATTAAGAGAGAAATATTTATCATTTAATTTATAATTTATTAATAGAAGAAATCAAGGTTGAGGTAGAATCTATCTGCATCTGTGTCGGAATCGATATCTTTACCATCGAAATATTTAACACTTGCTAAGAGATTTTCTACAGGAACATAGCTAGCACCTATAGCAAAACCTTTTTGATTGTTAAATACATCTTTATATGTTGTAGCAATAGTAACATCTTTACCGAAATGACGATAAGCAACATAAGCTCCCCAAGAACCAGGATCAGCAATATTAGCATTTTTGTATTGAAGTTCTGCCATATAAGCTTGTTTGTCATCGGAATTATCAGATTCAGTATTTACAGCATATTGACCAAGTAAGCCCCAATTATTATCGAAGCGATATAAACCACCTACAGACCAAATATTCATTTTATCTTTATCATAGGTATAAGCATTGCCCCATAAACCGAAACTATCATTTGGATTTTTTGTATCAGATGATTGAGTATTTTCAATATTAGTCATTACAGCATACATAGCATTAGCATCGAATTTTTCGCTTTTATAATTAAATTGAGTTGCATAGAAATCAGCAGTGAAATCTTTTAATGTTTGACCAGGTAAAATATCTGGATTATCATGACCAGGATTGTAACGACCTGCTAAAAGAGAAGTAGTGAAGTTTTTATCGCTACCACTTGCAATATCAATTTGAGCACCAGACATATGTTCATCAAGAAGCATACCATAAGTATCAAGAAGAGGAATTCTACCAGCAGTAACGGTAGTATTATGTCCAATAGGTCCTTTAGCATAAGCACGAGCTACTACTGTTTTACCATTAGCATCTTCATCAGCTTTCATTTCATAATCGACACGAACGTTAGCAGTCCATCCTGTATCGCCAATATAAGCTTTTGGTTCAAGACGGAACATTACTTGGCTAGTGTCATTATCATTGTATTTTTTACCAGTGATTTTACTAACAGCATCACTTGAAGCATCAACATAACGGTAGCGCAATTCACCTTTCCAAACAACATTATCGGATTTCTTTTCAAGATCAGCAACACGAACGCCAAGGTTATCAAGTTCATCTGCAAATTCAGCAGCTAATTTATCAACGAGAGCTTTATCAGCTTTTTCAAGATCTGTTTTTGCCATAGCACGAGCTACAATTTGAGCCATTTCATAGCGAGTCATAGTATTTTGACCTTGATATGTACCATCTGGATAACCATCAATAACACCATCAGCAGCAAGCGTAGAAACAGCATCATAAGCCCAGCTATCAGCAGGAACATCACTAAATGGATTATTAGCAGCAAAAGTAGTACTAGCTGCACCAACAACTAAAGCAGCAGTAATTGCAGAGACAAGAGTTTTTTTAGACATTAATATTTCCTCCAAACGCGATGAATTATATTATAAATAATTAACTTTCATAATATAAATTAAAGAAAATATAGAGTGTCCAAGTTTCCTCTAAGGTTCAATGCTATAAATATGAAAGTCAATTTCTTTATCTGTTTGAATTTTATCACAATATGAAATAAATTTCAATATTTTATATAAATAAAAATTTTTATAAAATTAAATATAAAGAAATATTATTTAATTTATTTCGTAAAAATGACATTATTTATTAAATTAATCAATAATATTTCATTTTAATAATGAAATATTTCATTTTATAGAAAAAATAATATAAAAAATTTTTTATAAATAAATAAAAACTTATAAGTAAAATTAAAATCAAAAGTAAATATAAAAAAGAGCAGACATTAAGTCTGCTCTTTGTATATTACTATTAAATTTTAGTCTTACTGAGTGTTTATCAGAAGAAGAAGTCAACATTAGCGAAGAATTTGCTTGCATCTTGACCGCTAATAGTTTCTTCACCATCGAAGTATTCAATAGTAGCAAGAATGTTTTCAGCAGGAACATAAGAAGCACCTACTACTGCACCTTTGTAACCAGCACCGATGATATCATCATAAGTTGGAGCGATAGAAGCAAATGTTTCAATTTGACGGTAACCAGCATACATACCCCAAGAACCAGCGTCTGCAGCATTAGCACCTTTGTATTGAAGTTCAGCAGTCCATGCTTGATCTTCAGTATCAGCTTCAGTATTTTGAGCATATTCACCAACGAATGCTACATTTTTATCAAATGCATATTTACCACCAACATACCAGAAATTAGCAGTATTATCATCAGCATTTAATGCATAGTCTACATTATATTTAGCATCTAAACCAGTTAAAGCAGTATAACCAGCGTTAAGAGCTAAACTATCATTTGGAGTGTAGTCAAATTGTACACCATAATATTCAGCAGTAATATCTTTAGCATTGCCTTTATAGTCTACAGAATGATCATCTTCACTATAACGACCAGCAGCTAAAGTAGTTTTAAATTCATCGCTACCAAATGCAACTGTACCACCGGAGATACGATCATCAAAGAGTAAACCTTGAGCTGTGAATACTGGAGTACGACCAGCAGTAACTGTAGCACCGAAGAGAGGACCTTCAACATATGCACGGTCAACAACAACATGTTCATTGTTTTCATCTGTAGAAAGGTTCATTTCATAGTCTAAACGAGCATTAGCTGTCCAACCGGAATTACCGATGTAAGCTTTTGGTTCAAGACGGAATAAAACTTTGTTATGAGTTTCGTCACCAGCTTTAGAATCACGATCAATGTCATAATAACGATAACGGAGTTCTCCGCCCCATTTAACGTTGTCGGATTTCTTTTCAAGGTCAGCAACGCGAACGCCAAGGTTATCAAGTTCTTCAGCGAATTCAGCAGCTAATTTGTCAACGAGAGCTTTATCAGCTTTTTCGAGGTCAGTTTTAGCCATAGCGCGAGCTACGATCTGAGCCATTTCATAACGAGTCATAGTGTTTTGGCCTTTGTAAGTGCCATCTGGGTAACCATCGATAACACCATCAGCAGCAAGAGTAGTAACAGCATCATAAGCCCAGCTATCAGCAGGAACATCGCTGAAAGGATTTGCAGCAGCAAAAGTTGTGCTAGCAGCGCCAACTACGAGAGCAGCAGTAATTGCAGAAACAAGAGTTTTTTTAGACATAATAAAACTCCTCCTATAAAATATATTTTTTGTTCAATAGAAAATATATTGTTAGGAGAAATGATTGTGTATGAGTATCCACGTTTCCTCAACTTTTTTTCCTCTGCTCAATATATCTTTTCTTGAACTACTAAAATGATAGCATAAAGATAAAAAAAATGCAACTTTGTAACAGAAAGATTATTTTAAATTATTAAATAATATTGACGAAAGAGGTTATTTTATTTATGAAAAATAGTAAAATTTTAAAATAAATGAAATAAAATTTAATAAATATGAATGGTTTTTGGTGCAAATAAATCAATATTAAGAAATAAAATATCGGAATATGTGATTTATTAAAATCAAATTAAAATTTAATTAAAAAGTAAATTAGAGATAAAAACAGTGATATTTAGTATAATAAAATTTAAGAAGTAGATGATTTATTTATATTTTTGATATTGATTTTTAAGAATTTAGGTGAATATATGGAAAATGCAATTGAATATATTTTTAGAATAATTTTATCAGCGATATTAGGTGCGCTAATTGGTTATGAAAGACAATTTAAACATAAATCAGCAGGACTTAGAACAAATATTTTAGTATGTATTGGTTCGTGTTTGATTATGATTTTGTCGAATTTATTGTATGAGCAAGTAGAGGGAAAAACAAATGCTGACCCTGCAAGATTAGCTGCACAAGTTGTAAGTGGTATAGGTTTTTTAGGTGCAGGAGCTATTATTAAAGAAGGTGTGAATGTAATTGGTCTTACAACAGCAGCTTGTATTTGGGTAGTGTCTGGCGTTGGCTTAGCTGTAGGTGCCGGATATTATATAATTGCTGTTTTTGCTTCATTATTAGTATATATAATATTAGAGATTTTATCGCAAATGGATAGTTGGTTAGTGCCAACTGATAATATTATGATAAAAATAAGAATGATCAATGATAGTGAAAAGATAAAAGAAGTCTATAATGCATTATTAAAATTAGGTCTAAAAAGTAAAAATTTTTCGGTAGTATTTGTTTCTGAAGATATTGTAGAATTAAATATTTTAATGTTTAATCCACATAAATTAAAATTAGCAGAGATATCCACATATTTTACTTCTATGGAAGGTGTAGTAAAATCTATAGAAATTCATTGAGTTTAAAAGGATTAGGAATGACAAAATTCTTAATCCTTTTTTTATTATGTCTATATTATATAGAAGAAAAAATATTTATCTGAGTTTCAAGAGTGCATAATACTTGTCATTTTGGTAAAAATGATGTATACTATGAGAAAATATTTGTCTTTATATTGTGCAGTTTTAAAGGAGATGTATTATTTTGTTAAGTCGTATTGGAAAAAAATATCAAGAAATGGCTTTATTAAAACTAATAATTTTAGGGCTTATAATTGGTATTTTCATTGCAGTGGCTGTGCCGACAGCTGTACCTGCCGTAGCTATCTTAGGGGATTTATTCGTTAAAGCTTTAAAAGGTATTGCACCTATTTTGGTATTTATTTTAGTAATGAACGCTATGGCACAAAAAAATGCAGAAGCTAGTGCATCTATGAAACCTATTGTTAAATTGTATGTACTTGGAACATTTTTTGCTTCTTTAGTAGGCGTATCTATGTCATTTTTATTCCCTACTACATTACAATTACAAGTTGCAGATGCTACAATAGCTCCACCAAGTGGTATCGTGGAAGTTTTACATAATTTACTTATGAGTATTGTTGATAACCCTGTTAATGCTTTAGTTAATGCAAACTATATTGGTATTTTAGCTTGGGCTATTTTAGCAGGTGTAGCTTTACATGCTTCTTCTGATAAAACTAAAACTATGATTACTGATTTAGCTAGTGCTGTTACAAAAATTGTAAAATGGATTATTCGTTTTGCTCCATTTGGTATTATGGGCTTAGTAGCAAATGCAGTAGGAACAAGTGGTATTGGTGCTCTCTTAGGTTATGCTCATTTACTTGTTGTATTGCTTGGAGCATTCTTCATCGTTGCACTTGTTATGAATCCATTAATCGTATTCTTACACATTCGTCGTAATCCTTATCCATTAGTATTTGCTACTCTTCGTGAAAGTGGTTTATATGCATTCTTCACTCGCAGTTCTGCTGCTAATATTCCAGTAAATCTTTCTTTATGTAAACGTCTTGGTTTAAATGAAGATACTTATTCTATCTCTATTCCACTTGGCGCAACAATCAATATGTCTGGTGCTGCTATTACAATTGCTATTCTTTCCCTAGCAGCTGCTCATACACTTGGTATTGAAGTTGATATTTTGATGGCATTATTATTATCCATAATCGCTACAGTTGGCGCTTGTGGTGCTTCAGGTGTAGCTGGTGGTTCATTATTACTCATTCCAGTAGCATGTGCATCTTTTGGTATTAGCAATGATATCGCAATGCAAGTTGTAGGTGTAGGCTTTATTATTGGTGTGCTCCAAGACTCTTGTGAAACAGCTTTAAATAGTTCTAGTGATGTATTATTCACTGCAACAGCAGAATTTGCTGCTCGTTCAAAAGAAGGAACTCTTGATGTAAAAGATATGGTTCCACAAAATAGAGCTTGATAATAATTTATAAATGATAATAGGCGACATTTTAAGTTTTAATGGCTTTTAATGTCGCTTTTATGTTTACTTTTATTTAAAATAAAAAGGACTTAGTTTTATAAAACTAAGTCCTTTTCTATAAGTAGCTTAAACTACATTAATTTAAAGTAGCTTAAACTACATTAATTTATGTTCAAGTTCTTGTATTTTCTTTTTATGATGTTCAATGGCAAATTTTAAATGACTTTGAACTTCATCGCTAGTAGCCTGTTTAAAAGCTTCTTCTAGTTTAGCTAGGCGAGTCCTAACTTCAAGAAGTTCATCACTTAATACGGTTTTTTCATTTAAACCAATGCCATAAACAGTTCTGATATCATTCAATATAATATCAGCATAACCTGGTTCAGATGATACAGTTTCAAGATATTTTGCTAATTCATAAATGATACTATAAGGATCTTTTCCTTCATTTAGCCATTTTAACAAATTCATCTTGATATTTTGCTCTTTACCATGAGCAGAATTAATATTATCTGTCATTATTATAATGCTGTTTGAAGATATTCTTTAATAGCGTTTCCATCTTCCATAGTCATAACAGTGTCTAAAGCTGCTTTAGCTTGAGCAGATGTTATGGAACGGATTTTTTCTTTTACGCGTGGAATAGATGGAGCACTCATGGAAAGTTCGTTGATACCCATTGCCATTAAAATAGCAGCAGCATTAGGGTCACTAGCCATTTCACCGCACATACCTACCCAAATATTATTATTACGAGCAGACTCAATAGTGAGTTTAATGAGGCGAAGAACAGCTGGATTAAAGTGATTATAAAGATAACTTACATTAGTGTTAACACGGTCAACAGCAAGTGTATATTGAACAAGGTCATTAGTACCAATGCTAAAGAAATCAAGGTATTTAGCAAGTACAGGAGTCATTACAGCAGCTGCTGGAGTTTCAACCATGATACCAAGTTGAACATTATTGGAGAATGGTTTTTCTTCATGAGCAAGCTGTGATTTAGCTTCTTCGATAATTGCACGTACTTGTTTTACTTCTTCTACGTTGATAACCATTGGGAGCATCATTGCTGCTTTACCATAAAGACCAGCACGTAAAATAGCTTTAACCTGTGGCATAAATACTTCACGACGGTTTAAACAAATACGAATTGCACGGTAACCTAAGAAAGGATTTTCTTCTTCTGGGATATTTAAGTAAGGGAGTGGTTTATCGCCACCGATATCCATTGTGCGAATTACACATAAATGGCCATTGCATTTTTCAATAGCTTCTTTATATGCTTTAAATTGAGTTTCTTCATCAGGAATAGTATTTCTACCCATGAATAAGAATTCAGAACGGAATAAACCAACGCCTTTAGCACCAAATTTCATAGCAGCTTCAACATCTAAATGAGTGCTGATGTTAGCCATAAGGTCAACTTCTACACCATCTTTAGTCACTGTAGGAAGTTTGGAAAGCTGAGCATAATGTTCTTTTAAGCGGCGTTGTTCTTCTAATTTTACCTGATAGGAAGCGATTAAATCTTCAGTTGGTTCAACAAAGATTTCACCAGTTTCACCATTTAAGATAACTTCAGCATTATCAGGAATATCTTTAATTTTATCGCCAAGACCTGCAACAGTAGGGATAGCTCTTGCTTTGGCAATGATTACAGCATGGCAAGTAGTACTACCATTACCTAAAATTACACCAGCAATTTTTTCAGTAGGAATGTTAGCGATAACAGATGGTTCAATTTCTTCTCCGCAGAGAATTACAGCACCACCATCAACTGTTTTTTCTTTAAGGCCTAAAATACGTCTTGTTACGCGTTTACCAACATCGCGGATATCTACAGCACGTTCACGGAAATAAGTGTCGTCCATTTGTTCAAAGATAGATGCATTTTCTTCAGACGCTTCAAGTACAGCTTTTGGTGCGCTTCCACAGGCGCCGAGTTTTAACATAGCATTTTCTTCGAGCATAGGGTCTTGTACCATCATACGATGTGCTTCCATAATGCCTGCTTGTTCAAGCATGCCTTTATCACGAAGTGTTTTAATATTTGTTTGAAGTACTTCAGCTGCGTAAGCTAAAGCTTCTTTAATTTTTGATACTTCTTCTTCAGCAGTTCCTGGAGTGTAAGCATCAATATAAGATTGTAAATCTTCTCCGAGTTTCATTACTTTGGCAATAGAAATACCAGTAATAACTCCTTTTCCTCTTAATTCGTACGGCAAAGTACAAATCCCCCTCTCTCATTAACTCTCAGTTTAGAAATTATTCTTCACCGAATTTGTTTTTGATGAGACCAGTAAGAGCATCAAGAGCTGCTTGAGCGTCGTCACCTTCAGCACTGATAGTGAGTTCAGTACCCTGAGTAAGACCAAGGCTCATGATCATAAGAATGCTTTTAGCATCAACAGTTTTACCTTTAGCAGTAAGTTTAATTTTGGAGCTGAATTTGTTAGCTTCCTGTACAAACATAGATGCAGGACGTGCATGTAAGCCAGTTTTGTTTTCAATAATAAGTGTAGTTTCCATTATAAATAAACCCCTCTCTTAATACATCATAGAACATAATTGTATATTTAACATTATCGTTTGAAAATTATGTCTTTGTTAATTATAACTAAAAATTGCAAAAATGACTAGTGCATTTTGGAAAAAAATAAGAAATTTTCTAAAAAAACTTTAATTGAACATCATTTTTGTCATTTCCATAACTAAAACATAATAAATCAAAAGAAATGTTATTTTTAAATATCGGTTTTATTACCTTATAGAATTTTATTCATAGAAAAAATTTTTGGTTGGTTTATTTTTATATTAAGAAATAAATAAAAAAGTTAGCTTTTTCTTGAAATCAAAAAAAACGTAAATTATAATAAAATTTATCTATAAAGGCAGGTGAAAAAGTGTGAAACAATTTAATCAAGATAATATGAAAAGTATAAGTGATTATATCAACAATTTTTATGAAGATAATCCCTTTACAAAACATTTAGGTGTAGATATTGTTTCGATTGATAAGGGTAATGTATGTGTTAGCCTGACAATTAAACATGAACATACAAATGTTTATGGCATAGCTCATGGTGGTGTGATTATGTCCCTTTGCGATATGGCTATGGGCGCAGCCTGTCTTAGTGTGGGAAAAAAAGTAGTAACTTTGGATTTTAATATTAATATTTTAAAATCTATTGATATGGAAGATGTGGCTATTGTAAAAGGAATGATTATTCATAATGGAAGAAGTACAGTAGTTACTGAATGTGAAGTTTTTAATAAAGATAATAAATTATGTGCCAAAGCTTGTGGTACATTTTTTGTGATAGGACGATTAGCTAGTGAATGAGATGATTTTTAAACGACTTATAATTTTTAGTATAGTTTTTGTACAAATTTTTATAGCGTTTAACCCAGCAAGGGCTATGGATAGCATAGTAGATGATGCTCCACCAGTAGATGAATCAAAACCATATATTCCTGTTACAGCAGATAATCTACAAGATATGACTGCTCAAGCTGCAATTTTGATAGATGCAACTACAGGTAGAGTTCTTTATGAAAAAAATCCAGACGCTAAGGCAATGCCTGCAAGTACGACTAAGATGATGACTTGCATACTTGGACTGGAAAATGCAAATGATGATGACATTGTTGAAGTTGATAAACGTGCTGTAGGTGTAGAAGGTTCTGCCATTTATATAAATGAAGGCGATAAAATAAAAATGTCAGAACTGTTGCAAGCTACAATGCTCGCTTCTGGTAATGATGGTGCTGCTGCTATTGCTTATTATGTAGGAAAAGGTTCCCTAGAAACTTTTGTGCAAATGATGAATGATAAAGCAAAAGAAATTGGTGCTACTAATACACATTTTAATAATCCTCATGGATTGACAGACCCAAATCATTATACGACGGCTAGAGATTTAGCTAAGATTGCAAGATATGCATATCAAAATGAAAAATTCCGTAAGATAGTATCAACAAAAGAACAAGAGATACAGTGGGTAAATCCAGCGGAACGAAAAGATATCTATGGTAGTACAAATCGTTTATTGTGGAATTATGATGATGTAACTGGTATAAAAACAGGATATACTGATGCTGCTGGTGGCTGTTTAGTAGCTTCTGCACAAAAAAATGGTATTACACTTATTGCCGTAGTATTGAAAACATCAGATAGTAGAGCTCGTTTTGTTGAAGGCAGAGCTTTATTGGATTATGGATTTAAACATATAAAAGAAATGAAAACTGTTGATGAACAGAAATTAATTTCTAGTATATATACGCATAATAGCACTAATTATAAGACTACAGTAAAACCTATACAGCCTTTTACTTATTTAGTCATGGATACAGATAATGTAAATGATTTTTCCTGGAAAATGAATTTACCAGCATATATAGATGCTCCATTAAAACAAGGTGCTAAAGTGGGAACAGTTGATTTATTATATCAGGGAAATGTTGTTGGTAGTGTAGATATGGTAACGACAGAAGAAGTAACAGAAGGATTTAATCTGTTAGGATTTTTACACAAATTATTTTTTAGTTGATAAAGATAAAACTTAATAAATGAAGGGAATGATAATATGCAAGCATTGCTACACGCTATCAGTGGTGTTTTGACTTTGATTTTTATGGGGCTGATAGGTTGCTATCTAGCTAAGATGGGTTGGATAAACAAAGATAATAAAGCTCTATTGCCGAAATTGGTAACAAATGTATCATTGCCTTTGTTTTTTATCTATAATATTACACATGCTTTTAGTCATGACCAATTATTGCATTTAATAACTGGTTCTATCGTGCCATTTATTTCTATTGGTGTATGTTTTATTTTAAGTGTGTTTTTGGCAAGATTTATGTCTAAAAAAGGTCATAGAGGGATTTTTCAATCTACATTTACAACTTCAAATACTATTTTTGTAGGTTTACCAGTGACTATGGCATTATTTGGTGAGGAAGCAATACCTTATACTTTATTGTATTTTTTCGCTAATACTACATTCTTTTGGACTTTAGGAAATGCTTGTATTCAGGCAGATTCAAAAGAATTTTCTTATCAGCAAATGTTTACTTTAAAAACTTTGAGAAGAATTTTTTCTCCACCGATTTTAGGGTTTTTAGCTTCATTGATTATTTTAATTTTAGACATTCCTTTACCTAAATTTTTTATGGATACAGCTCAATATATGGGAAATTTAACAACACCACTTGCTTTGATTTTTATAGGTGTAACACTTTATTCCATGGGTTTGAAAAAAATTCGTTTTGATTTAGGTTTAATAGGTATATGTTTAGGTAGATTTATAATTGCACCGCTTAGCATGTATTTATTGTCTTTTATCTTCCCTATGCCAGAATTGATGTTTAAAGTATTTGTAATCATGGCGTCATTACCTGCGATGATTCAAACAGTAGTATTATCTAGTCTTTATAATACAGATACAGAATATGCAACATTAGTAGTTTCTGCGACTACATTATTATCTATAATTACAATTCCAATATATATGGTATTATTATCGTAAGTATTTGTTCATTTTTCTTTTAATAAAAGAAAAACGAACCAAAAAGAAAATTTTGCCCCGCAATATTGATTTTACTTTAACAAAGATAAAATTATGTCTACGACGTTCAAAACTCGCTTTGCTCAAACAGTTGAACTAAAATCGTATCCATAATTTTATCTTTGTTAATAGCTTTCAGCTACCGTAAAAGTCTGCTAATGCGGGGATTTTTGGTATTATAAATGATTAATAATAAGTTAATATTATAAAGTTTTAGTTAGAGAAGTTTCTTTAGTTCGTTTTTCATGCAGTAAAACTGAACGTTAAAAATTTTTGGAGGAGAAATTTTTATGTCCTATAAGGTTTATTTATTTGATTTTGATTATACTTTGGCAAATTCAGAAGTTGGTATTGTGAAGTGTTTTGAGTTGCTTATGGAGCAGGAGGGGTATCCGCTTCGTCCTAAAGATGAGATAAAAAGAACTATTGGTCTGCCTATGAGTGAGGCTTTGTCTATATTGACTGGAGAGGTTGATGAAGCAAAAATACAGGAATTAAAAGAAAAATATACTGTTTTTGCTGATTTATATATGACAGAGAATACATATTTATATAATGATACAAAAATGGTATTGAAGACTTTAAAAGAACGTGGGGCTAAGATAGCAATTATCTCTAGTAAAACACGTCGTCGTATTATGCAGACTTTGACTAGGGATAAAATAGATGATTTGGTAGAGTTTATTATTGGCAGTGAGGATAAATATGCGTATAAACCTGCTCCAGATGGAATTTTAGAAGCTGTTAAGCGTTTAAATGTAGATAAAAAAGATGTAATTTACATCGGTGATAATATTGTAGATGCTCAAGCTGCTCAAAATGCGCAGGTGGATTTTGCAGGGGTATTAACAGGAAATAATATTAAAGCTGATTTTGCAAAATTTCCTCACGTTAAAATAATGAATTGTTTACAAGAATTAATATAATATCTTGGATATAAAATTTAAAATAATTATGTAGATAAAAAGAAAAAGTAGTCAAGTGATGTACTCCCACCACTTTCGCTATCGCTTAGAAGTGGGGGCTTCTTGTTCGATACAACTTTTGTTGTAAGCATAAGCAAGCTATCCCCGTGCATCCCACGGTTCTTTATTTTTTATTTTATCCTAAGACTATTCTCATGCCTTCATTTCTTATATTTATCGCTGCATTTATGTCTCTATCATGCACTACTTTACAATTTGGGCATTTCCATTGTCTTATAGACAAATCTTTTACTTCTTTATTTTTATATCCACAATTACTACAAATTTGCGAACTTGCAAAATATTTCCCTACTTTTACTAATTTCTTCCCTACTTCTTTACTCTTATAATCTAAAAAATTTACAAACATTCCCCAACCATTATCCATTACTGATTTTCCAAAATTTAATACTTGACTTAATGCCTTCATATTTAAGTCTTCTATACAAACACAATCAAATTTTTCTATAAGTTTTTTAGATAATTTATGTAGAAAATCTTTTCTTTGGTTTGCTACTTTTTCATGAACTATCGCTAGTTTTATTCGTTGTTTTTCTCTATTCTTACTTCCTTTTTCCATTTTAGAAAATTTTCTTTGTTCTCTTGCTAGTTTTAGCTGTTCTTGTCTGTAGTATTTAGGATAATTTGCATATATTCCTTCTGAATCAACATATAATTCGTGCATGGAAAAATCTAATCCTACAAAAGTTTTTGACTTCTTTTCGATTACTTGGTTTTCATATTCGAAAAGAATACTTGCAAAATACTTTCCACTTGCGGATTGACTTATTGTTACAGATTTTAATTTGTAATTATCTGGAATATTACGATGTATTTTTATTTTAATTAGTGATTTTATCTTAGGTATTTTTAGATAATTATTCACTATTTTTATATTATTATTTACATTATTAGTGGTATATGCTTTTTTTGTTTTTCTTTTGGCTTTGAATTTTGGAAATCCTATTTTAGTATTTTTGAAAAAATTATCATACGCAGTCTCTAAATTTTTCTGTGCATTAGTTAATGCTAAACTATCTACTTCTTTAAGCCAAAGATATTTTTCTTTATATTGAGCAGGAGTATTATGGAGCATTCCTTTCGTTTTTTCATAATAAGATATTTTATCTGCAAGCATTTGATTATAAATAAAACGAGTACAACCAAATGTTTTAGCAAAGAAAATCTTTTGTTCTTCACTAGGATATATTCTAAATTTGTATGCTTTTTTAGATAAACTATCTGACTTAGCTTTTCTTACCATTTTTTATACCCTGACTTTCAATATATTTCTTAAGAATATTTATTGGCGCACCGCCTGTAGTGAGCAAACAAAAACTTTGACTCCAAAAATATTCTTTCCATAATTTTTTACGAATACTTGGAAACTCTTTTTTTATAAGTCTACTACTAGCACTTTTATAAGCATTTATAAATTTACTTATTTCACTTTTAGGATGAGCTCTAAATAATATATGAACATGATCTTCATCATGGTTCCATTCTTGCAAAGTTATATTATATTTAGGAGATATATACTCAAATATTTCTTTAGCTCGTGAAGAAATGTTGTCATCAAAAACTTTTCTTCTATATTTTATGACTAATACTAAATGATAATTTAGCCAAAATACTGAATGAGCATTGTTGTCTAAATTCATTATAATCACCACATTTTTTTATATTCGACCAATAAGATTATCTCATAAAACATATATCCATTCAATCTCCTAAGGAGCAATTCATCTCACTACCTTAGAGGTAGGAGACTTCTTGCTCAGTATGGTTAAATATTATTTTATATTTTTGCTAAGCGTGTGCTTTCACGTATGATTAAATTCATATTGTGGTCGTATTCAGAAGTTACAGGTTGATTTTGAAGCATAGATAATAATTTTTCTACTGTTTTTATGCCAAGATGTTTATAATCAAAGGCTAAGCTAGTCAGTGATGGATAAGATATACTGCCTACAGGATAACCACCAAAGCCAGCAAGTGAAATATCTTGGGGAACATGGATTTTCTTTTCATGAAAATAACGCAATAATCCTAAAGCGATATTATCTGTAGCACAGATGACTGCACTAGGATTAAAAGACACTATAGTATCGCCTAAATTATAGGCTTGTTCAAGACTATAATCAGTTTGGACAAAAGATATTTTACCTTGCGGATTATTAGCAAGGAAACCTTGTCTAAATCCTTCATAGCGGTCTACGCCTACAGCGTTATCTTGAGGGGATACTCCTAAAAATACCACTTGTTGATGGTTTAAAGAGGCGATATATTCACCCATTAATTTGCCTGCATTGATATCATCTACTTTGATAAAATTTACTTTATCGTGGCTTTGCCCTGTAAAAATAATGGGGATATTAGCTTGATTGATTAGTTTTAAATGATTGTCATTGATATTGATAGAGTCAACGATAATTCCATCTACACCTTGTTGAATTAATTGAGAGATATTATCTAGTTCTTTTTGCGAGTTTAATTCACTGATTAAAATTAAAGCTTGATATCCCATTTGTTGTAAAATTATATTAAAACCTGTCAATAATTTGCCCGCAGAAAAAGAGTCTAAACGAGGCATGACAATGCCGATTAATTTACTTTGTTTAGTTTTTAAACGCTTGGCGAAAAAATTGGATTTATAACCTGTTTCACGTATGACTTTATCAATTAACATAGCTTTTTCCTTGCTTACGTAACCATTATTTAGATAGCGAGAAACTGTGCTTTTAGCTACTCCAGCTAGATTAGCAATATCTTGTATAGTGAGTTTTTGAGTCATGATAAAGTCATCCTTTGTAATAATTATTCTTCTGGTTTAAAGCATACCATAGTTAGAGCAAAAGCGACAGCTAAACCAATAAAATTGACGAGTAAATAAGCTGGTAATCTATCCATATATAAAAGTATACCAGGGATAACAGTAATACCCATACCTGTTCCAGCTAATTGCATGATACTAGCTGTAGCACCGGCACAAGCACCACCGATTAATCCGCAGATAAAAGGTTTAACAAAACGAAGATTGATACTAAAAATAACAGGTTCAGTAATACCTAAAAATGCAGGAATAATTGAAGAAATATACATTGCACGTTTTTTCTTATTTTGAGTGCGTAAAGCAACAGCGATAGCTGCTCCACCTTGAGCTACTATAGCACCAGTGATGATATCATTAAACATATCTCTATCAAATGCGAGCGTAAAGCCCCTAAATTTATTTATAGAGATATAATCTCGCTAGAAAACAATGATTCGATATCATTATTTTTTATTGTATTATATTTTTAACAGTTATATAATATTTTTATGAAATATAAACCAATAATAATATAGTATATTTTTGTAAGTATCATGTAGTGTTTTGTCCTAAATATCATAGAAAAGTAGGTGATTGTAATGAGAACATATATTTTTAAACTTTATAAAGCAAAAAGGAATAAAAAACTTCATAAAGTTATTAATATAGCTGGAATTATCTACAATCACTGTATTGCT